>OCZT010000099.1_pt1 | contig 79211 bp, 81 predicted proteins | sample 1539031 | NCBI WGS metagenome assembly OCZT01 (sample SAMEA3539308, study PRJEB22396) | soil metagenome | biome: tundra; feature: field; material: soil | place: USA | collected 2010-05 | depth 0.15 m
ACGCGGTGGCCGGGCGCGTCGCGGTCGTGGCCTGCGGGGCACTGGCGGCCGACGTGCGCCGGATCGCCCGCCGTCGAGGCTGGCCCGTCGACGTCCATCCGGTGCCGGCGCTGCTGCACAATCGTCCGGAGAGGATCGCCCCGGCAGTGGCGCAGGAGCTGGCCGAGCTGTCGCACGGCTATCGGTCCGTCGCCGTGGCCTACGGCGACTGCGGCACCTATGGCGCGCTCGATGCGGCGCTGGCGGGTGGCAGCGTGGCGCGGATCGACGCCGAGCACTGCTATGACATCTTCGCGCGGGAGGAGGTGGCCGACGCCCTCGCCGAGGAGCCCGGGACGTATTTTCTGACCGACTTCCTGGCGCGCACGTTCGAGCGCACGGTCGTCCGCGAGCTCGGCCTGGACCGCTATCCAGAGCTGCGCGACGACTACTTCCGCGCCTACACGCGGGTTCTCTGGCTGGCCCAGCGACCGACGCCGGCCACGCGCGCCGCCGCCCAGCGCGCCGCCGATCGGATCGGGCTGCCGCTGCAGGTGCTGGTCGTGGGCGATGCCGGGCTCGAGCGCCAGCTGGAGCGGCTGGTCACCGCCGCCGCCTGACCGCGCCCCTAATCGAGGTTGATCGCTTCGACCAGGAGCGTCGCGACGTCGACCACGCGCAACTCGGCGCCGCTGCTCTGCACTCCGTCGCCGAGCATCACGGTGCAAAACGGGCAGGCGACCGCCAGCGTACCCGCGCCCGTTGCCGCTGCCTCCTTGACCCGATTCTCGTTGATCGCGTTGCCCCGCTCCTCCATCCACATGTGCGCGCCGCCCGCGCCGCAGCAGAACGTCTGCTTGCCACTGCGCTGCATCTCGACCGGACGTCCGACAGCGGAGAGCAGCTCACGCGGCGGCGCCAGGACGTCGTTGTGGCGGGCCAGATAGCAGGAGTCGTGGTAGGTGATCGACAGCTCCTCCGAGCGCCGTGGCGCGAGCCTGCCCTCACTCACCAGGCGCGCCAGCAGCTCGGAGTGATGGATCACCTCGTAGTCGCCGCCGAAATCGGGGTACTCGTTGCCGAGCGTGTTGAAGCAGTGCGGACAGTTGGCGATGACCTTGGTCACGCCGGCCTCGTTGAGTGTGGCCACGTTCTGCTCGGCGAACGCCTGGAACACATATTCGTTGCCGATCCGCCGGGCCGGATCGCCGGTGCAGCTCTCCCGCGGGCCGAGGATCGCGAAGTCGACGCCGGCCTGCTGCAGCAGCTTGGCCGTCGACTGCGCGGTCGTCCGCGCGCGCTCGTCAAACGAGGACGCGCAGCCGACCCAGTACAGGTACTCCGGCGGGGGATCGCCAGGCTCCAGGATGCGCACGCCGAGCTGGGCGGCCCAGTCGGCACGTTCTGACTGCGCCTTGCCCCACGGGTTAGACGCGCGCTCTACGTCACGCAGCATCTGCTCCGCCTCTGAGGGGAAGCTCGACTCGACCATCACCAGGTGACGGCGCAGGTCGACGATGTGGTCGACGTGCTCGATCGAGACCGGGCAGGCCTGGACGCAGGCCCCGCAGGTGACGCAATCCCAGACCGACTCCTCGGGCACCGCACCGGGGACCAGCGGGGCCAGCTCGGGGGTGGTGGCGGTGCCGCCAACCTCCCCCCCACCGGCGCGCGCGGCAACGATCGCGCCGCCATCGGCGAACACCTGATCACGCAAACCCATGATCAGCAGCTTGGGCGATAGCACCTTGCCGGTCTGAAACGCTGGACAGGCATCCTGGCAGCGGCCGCACTCGGTGCACGTGAACGTGTCGAGCATCTGCTTCCAGGTGAGATCCGCCGCCGTACCCGCCCCGAAGCGAATGTCCTCTTCAGGGACGTCTGGATCGTCGAAGCGCAGCGGCTCCAGGCGGCCGCCCGGTCCCGTGCGCCCGTACCAGACGTTCAACGCGGCGGACGCGATGTGCAGGTGCTTGGAGCGCGGCAGGTAGGCGAGGAAGCTGAGGATCGTCACCACATGCGCCCAGACGAACACCCGCTCCAGGACCCGCGTCAGGCCGTCCCGCGCGAACAGGTGCGAGAGCAGGTCAGACATCGGCGCCGAGGAGGCCGGCCATTCGTTGAGCCCGAGCGCGATCCGGGTCGCGTGCCAGAGCAGCAGCGTCGTCGCGATCGTCGCGATCAGCGCCAGGATCAGATCGGCCTCGCCTAGGTGGCTGCCCTCGAACCGCCCGGGTCGCTGGACCTTGCGGATCCACAGCGCTGAAAGCACCCCGATCATCACCAGCACCGCGAACAGGTCGGTCAGCAACGCGAACCAACCCCGGTCGCCGAGCCACGGAAAGGTCGAGTGCTTGTCGACCACTCCGATCATCGCGATGATGATCGTCGGGGTAAGGACCAAGAAGCCCCAGAAGATGAATGCGTGGATCAGCCCCGGCCCGATGCGCTGCAGGAGCTTGCGCTGGCCGAGCACGATCGTCGTCTCGTTGCGCACCCGCTGCGGCACTTCGCCGGCGCGCTGCACCGGTGCGGCGCAGCGCATCAGCGCGAGCAGGAATCTGACGCGGACCGCGAACAGGGCCATGCTCGTCGCCAGCAAGGCGGCGAGCGCGACCGCGGCGATTGCAACCCCTATGTCCCTCGGGCCCTTCTGATCTCGGCCGAGATCGCCGGCACCACTTCGTGGAGGTCGCCGATCACCGCGTAATCGGCACTGGCGAAGATCGAAGCCTCGCCGTCGGGGTTGATGGCCAGCAGTCGCTTGGCGCCCTTGCATCCGGCCATGTGCTGGGTAGCGCCGCTGATCCCGCAGGCGATGTAGATCTCCGGCGAGACCTTGGTGCCGGTCTGCCCTACCTGATCGGTATGCGGCCGCCACCCGGCGCTGGTCACCGCGCGCGAGCAGCCGACCGCGCCGCCCAGCAGCTCGGCCAGCTCTTCGATCACCGAGAAGCCCTCGGCCGAGCCGACGCCGCGGCCGCCGGAGACGACGACATCGGCGTCGGTCAGCGATACACCGCCGCCGGATGCCGCCACGCGCTCGGACACGCGGACAACCTGGTCCAGCTCGCTGACGGCGTCGCTCACGGGGACGACCTCGAGCTCGCCAAGGGGCTCGGCTGTCACCGCGTGCGGAGCGCTCGAGAGCAGCAGCGTCGAGCCATGCACCAGAGCCTCCTCCAGCAGGCTGCCGCCCCAGCGTATTCGTAGTACCCGCGGTGGATCCCCGGGGGTCACCGACACGCAGTTGGCCGCCATCGGCTGGTCGAGCTTGGCCGCCACATGGGCGAGGACCTCGTTGCCACGATCGGTTCCGGGCGCGATCACCGCCGTCGGCGAGCGCTGCTGGATCAGCTCGACGATCGTCTGCGCCCACGCCGCCGGCGCGTAGCCGGCCGGATCGTCGATCGCGACCGCATGGACCTCGTCGCCCAACCCGCGCGCCAACACGACCGCCTGCTGTGAGACCTCGTCGGCCGGGTCCTCGACGAGGACCAGGATCGTCACCTACATCACCCCGATCTCTTGCAGGATCGCCACGACCGCCGGCGCCGCCTCGGGCCCGCGACCGAGGATCTCCGCCTGCTTTGAGGAACCCTCGGGCAGGACGAGCCTGACCATCTCGAGCATCGGGCTCGGGCGTACCCCCTCCGACGCCACCATCGGCTTTCGCTTGGCGCGCATCCGCCCAGGCACCGACGGATAGCGCGGCAGGTTGATCCCCTCCTTGACCGTCACCACAGCGGGCAACGGGACCACGTAGACGTCGCGGCCCCCGGCGACCTCCTGCTCGCAGCGCAAGCGGCCGCCATCCTGCACCGACAGCCCCTTGATCCCGTTGACGCACGGGAGTCCCAGCGCCTGGGCGACGCGGATCGCCACCTGGTAGTTGCCGGCGTCGGCCGACTCGTTGCCGAACAGGAGCAGGTCGTGGTCCTCGCGGGCGCCGAGGCCCATCGCTCCCACGATCGCCGCCGCCGTCGCCTGGGGATCCCACTCGCTGCCGTCGGTGACGAGGTGGATGGCGCGGTCGATCCCGATCGCCATCATGTCGCGCAGCTGCTCCTCGGCCTCCGGGGGCCCGAGCGTGAGCACCGTCGAGGAGCCGCCGTGCTGCTCCACCAGCCGGACCGCCTCCTCGACGGCGCACTCCTCGTGCGGACTGACCGTGAAGCCGAGATGGCGGGTCTGGATCGCCTGCTCATCCTCGGTCAGCGTGATCTTGCCCCCGGTCAGCGGCACCCGCTTGACGCAGACCAGGACGTTCACGAGCGCACGCGGGAGTTGTCGGGATCGAACACCGGCGTCGAGTCGATGGTCGCGACGGTGACCGGGTACTGCTCACCCATGTACTCCACGAGCAACTGTGTTCCGACCTGGGCGTGCTCGGGCGGCAGGTAGGTCATGAGGATGTGCTTGCCGACAGACGGTCCAGCGCCGGCGCTGGTGACGTAGGAGCGCCGGCCCTTGCTGTCGGTGATCGACTCTGCGTCGGAGGTCAGGATCGGCTCTCCGCCGAGCATGTAGCGCTTGACGCCCGCGCGGGAGGTGTGATCGTCGACGGTCAGCGTGCACATGTGGGCCGCCGGCTCGGTCTCACGATGGCTGACATGGGCGTCCTTGCCGACGAAGTCCTGCCCCTTGACCTTGCCCCACGCCATCCCGGCCTCGACGACGTTGTACTCGCCCTCGAGCTCGGCGCCGTAGGCGCGGTAGCACTTCTCCAGCCGTCCGGTGGTGCCGTAGACCCCGGCCCCGACCGGCACCGCCCCGTGCGGCAGGCCCGCCTCGGCGACGATGTCCCACAGCCGCGCCCCCTGCTCGATCGGCACGTAGAGCTCCCAGCCGAGGTCGCCGACGTAGGAGATGCGTGAGGCGATCACCTGCAGCGGCCCCACCTCGAGCGGTTTGAAGCGCGCGAACGGGAAGCCCTCGTTGGAGACGTCATCACTGGTGACGCTCGACAGGATGTCGCGCGCGCGCGGCCCCCACAGGCCCAACGTGCACCACGAGTTGGTCTGGTCATGAATCTGCGCCGAGCCGTCGGCCGGCAGATGGTCCTTGAACCATTTCAGGTCAGACATGCCCCACGCGCCGCCGGTGACGACCCGGAAGACCTCGTCGTCGATCCGCATGATCGTCAGGTCGGCCTTGAAGCCGCCGCTGGGCAGCAGCACTGGGGTGTAGACGACGCGGCCGACGGGCACGTCCATCTGGCGCATCGCCACCCGCTGGACGGCGTCCAGCGCACCCGGCCCGGTGACGTCGAAGATCGCAAACGCGGTCAGGTCCGTGTAGCCGGCTCGGTCGCGCATGGCCAGGTGCTCGGCGTTGATGATCGGTGACCACCAGCGCGCCTCCCATTCGGACTCGCGCCGGTTGATCCGGTCGCCGTACTCCTCCAGCAGCGGCGCATTTGACTCATACCACTGCGGACGCTCCCAGCCGGCCGCCTCGAAGAACACCGCCTCGCGCTCCTGCTCTCGCTCGTAGAACGGCGACAGCTTGACGCGGCGGTCAGACTCCCACTGCTCGGAGGGGTGAACGATCCCGTACATCTTGTTGAAGCCCTCAGCAGCCCGAGCCTGGACATGAGTCCGGGTCTTCTGTTGCGGATAGGCGCGCGCGATGTTGGACTCGTAGACGTCGATCTCGGCCTCCCCGTGGACCATCAGCTCGGCGACGGTCTTGCCGGCGCCGGGGCCCTCCTTGATCCAGATCGCCGCCGCCGACCACAGGCCCCTGACCTCGGGGGTCTCGCCGATCAGCGGCAGGCCGTCCAGAGTCACCGACAGCAGGCCGTTGATCGCGTACTTCACGCCCACGTTCTCGTCGCCGACGATCTCCGGCATCAGCTCCAGCGCCTGCTCCATCTGCAGCTCGAAGTCCTGCTGGGTGAATGGCAGCTCGGTCGGCGTCAGCGGCGATTCCTCAATCGAGGGGATGTCGTCGGCGTCGATCATGATCGGACGGTGGGCGTAGGACCCGATCTCCAGCCCCGTGCCCTCCTGACGCTCGTACATATTGGTGTCCATGTCACGAACGATCGGGAACTCAATCATCCCCTTGGCGTCGGCAAAGCGCGGCGCCGGGCCGATGTCGATCATCTGGTGCACGGCGGGCGTGAGCGGGATCCGCGCGCCCGCCATACGAGCAATGCGCGGGCTCCAACAGCCACAGGCGATCACCACGCGGTCGGCCTCGATCTCGCCGCGCGTGGTCCGCACGCGCTTTACGCGGCCACGCTCTACGTCGATGCCCAGCACCTCGGTGTTGGCCGAGACGGTCATCCCCGCCTCGACGGCCCGCTCGCGCATGATCGTGGCCGCGCGCAGCGAGTCCACGACTCCAGCGCCGGGCGTGTAGAAGCCGCCCAGCAGCAGTTCCTCGTTGATGAACGGGACGAGCTCCCTGATCTCCCGCGGAGTCAGCAGCGAGACCGGCTCGATCCCCCAGGTCCGGGCGGACACCACGCGCCGCGTGAGCTCCTGCATCCGCTCCTCGGTGCGGGCGACCTCGATCCCACCGCACTCGATGAACACGCCCAAGTCCTTGTACTGGCGCATGCTTTCCAGCGTCAGGGCGGTCATCTCCTTGGAGTGGTCAACCGGGAAGATGAAATTGGATGCGTGTCCGGTGGAGCCCCCGGGGTTGGGCAGCGGACCCTTGTCCAGCAGGGTGATCTCGGTCTCGCCGAGCTGGGTCAGGTGATAGGCGATGCTGTTGCCGACGATTCCCGCGCCGATGATCACGACCTGCTGGCTCGCGGGCAGCCTGGATTCTGAGTTGGCAGCCATTAGTCGTGATATATCAGATGCAGGTCAGGCGCGTCAACGCAGCGTGCCAAGCTGCCACAACGAGCTCGGGTCACTGTCGCAGGCTTCCGGGACCGCCGTATAAACTGCCCGGCGGCCGGAAGTCACGCAAACCAGCCAGACAGGGAGAAGGACATGCGCGCTTGTGCTCCAGCCTTCGGCGGGCGCGGTCGGGTCAGGACGGCGCTGACCGGTTCCGTCGTGATGCTCGTGTCCGGCACGCTCGCGGCGCAGGCCTCGGCCGCGTCGATTGCCGTCAACAAGCCCTGCTACGTAAATGCCGCGTCCAGGGCCGCCGCGAGACCGTCAGCGGTTCGGGCTTCACCCCCGGCGACCCAGTCGACATTCAGAGCAGCGACGGCTCCGTCGCCGCCACGGCGAATGCGGGGGCCAGCGGGGCATTCGCGGTCACCACAGGGGCCCCGACGCCCTTCCTGCCACGCCCGGAATCCAAGACTTTCACCCTGACCGCCAGCGATTTCACCGCCACCGGTACGACGATCACTGCGACGACGCGGGTGACCGTCACGGATCTGAGCGTCACGACCGCGCCCAGCCGTGCCGCTCTGACCGAAAAGGTGACGTGGTACTTCTCAGGCTTTGACCCGGGCAAGCAGATCTACGGTCATTACCTGCGCCGCAACGAGGTGGCCCGGGCCGAGTTCGGCACTGCCCAGGGGCCTTGCGGACTACTGAAGGTCAACGCGCGCTTCTACCCAGGCGGACATCCTCGTTACAAGACCTACACGCTTCAGGTCGACAACTCAAAGCCGTACTCCATGCACACCACGCCGCGGGTGCTGGCCCAGCTGGGAACGATGTTCTTCTGACGCCGGCGCTCGGCGACGGATTGCTGTCAGCATGGCGGCGATGCCGTCACAAAAGCACCGCATGCTCGCCGGCGAGTCCTACTTCGCCAATGACCCCGAGCTGGTGGCCGACCGCCGCCGTGCCCGGCTGCTGGGCGAGCGGCTGAACGCCGGCAGCAGCGCCGAGCCAGACCTGCGCCGGGAGATCCTGGACGACCTGCTGGGGGCGCTCGGCGACCAGGCGGAGATCCTGTCGCCGTTTTACTGTGATTACGGATTCCAGATCACCGTCGGCGCGCGCACGTTCATCAACTTCGGCACGGTGATCCTGGACTCCGCTCCGGTGCGGATCGGCGACGACGTCCAGATCGGGCCGGGCGTGCGGCTCGTCACGCCCATCCATCCGCTGGATCCGGCGCAGCGCAGGACCCTGATCGAGAGTGCCGCTTCGATCGAGATCGGCGACGGCGCGTGGCTGGCGACCGGAGTGATCGTTTGCCCAGGGGTCACCGTCGGCGCCGGCACCGTGGTCGGGGCGGGGAGCGTGGTCACCAAGGACCTACCCGCCGGTCAGCTTGCCTTCGGCAATCCGTGCCGCGTGGTGCGCAAGCTGTGAGCGTCAGCGCGACCGCTGTGCTGGAGCGTGCGGGCCTGGACTTAGTCAGCGACGGCGAAATCCCGCTCGTTTGACACTGCTCAGCGAGATCCTCGCGCGGCGCATGCGCCTGCCTCGCGCAGAAAGCCGGGATCTCGTGTGCGAGCGTGATCTGCCGGCCGCAATGGAAGACGGCGCCGTGCTGCTGGCCGATCGGTGGGTCGCGCGCCGGACACGCCACACCGCGCAGCCGACCGTGCTGGTCCGCTCGCCCTACGGCCGCCGACAGGTGCTGGGCCTGCTGTTCGGCCGTTTGATGGCCGAGCGTGGGCTGCAGGTCGTGATCCAGAGTGTGCGCGGGACGTTCGGCTCGGAGGGGAGCTTCAGCCCGTTTGACGAACGTGCGGACGGGCTGGCAACGCTGCGCTGGATTCGCCGTCAGCCGTGGCACTCAGACAGGATCGGCATGATCGGGCCGAGCTATCTCGGCTTCGTCCAGTGGGCAGTCGCCGGTGCCGCCGGCGAGGATCTCGCCGCGATGGCGATCCAGGTGAGCGCGTCTGAGTTCTACGGCCAGACCTACGCGGGCGGCAGCCTGTCGCTGGAGACGGTCGCCTCCTGGCTGGTCCTCGTCTCCGCCCAGGAGAGCCACTTCGGCGCCGTGACGATCGCGCGCGCGCTGCGCCGGCTGCCGGCCCTGTTCTCGGAGCTGCCACTAGCCGAGTTTGACCGGCGTGCCACCGGCGCCGAAGTGGCGTGGTTTCAGGCGGCACTGACCAACCGTCTGCCCGGGGATCCCTACTGGGCGGCACGGGACTTCACCGGCGTCGTGTCGGACGTGACCACCCCGGTCCAGTTTGTGGGCGGATGGCACGACATCCTGCTGCCCTGGATGCTCCGCGATTTCGGCGCGCTGCAGGCCGCCGGGCGCGACGTCCAGCTGATCGTGGGCCCGTGGACGCATACGGCCCCCGGTCTGATGGGAGCCGGGCACCGTGAGGGGCTGGCGTGGCTGCGCGCGCATCTACTCGACGATGATCGGCTCCGGCGACCCGCCAGGGTGAGGATCTTCGTCACCGGAGAGGGGTCGGCTGGAGGCTGGCGCCAGCTGCCGAGCTGGCCGCCACCGGGCACCGGACAGCGGCGGTTGTGGCTCGGCGACGGCCAAGGCCTGGCGGAAGAGGGGCCACGGGGAGCCCCGGCCGCGAGCGACCGCTACACCTATGACCCCGCCGACCCGACCCCGTCGCTGGGCGGACCGACTCTGCTGGGACGCCACGCGGTGGTGGACAACCGCCCGCTCGAGTCGCGTGCCGACGTGCTGAGCTACACCACCGCAGCCCTGTCTGAGCCGCTTGAGGCGATCGGTCCGGTCGCCGTTGAACTGTGGCTCAGGGCCAGCTCGCGGTTCTTCGACGTGTTTGCCCGGCTCTGCGACGTCGATCGCCGGGACGCCTCTTGGAACGTCTGCGATGCCCTGATCAACGTCGGCCCCGAGCGCTCAGAACCGATCGGCGACGGTGTCTGGCGCGTCCTTATCGACCTGTGGCCGACCGCGCATCGCTTTGCCGCGGGCCACCGGATCCGCCTGCAAGTCTCCTCCGGCGCCTATCCGCGTTACGCGCGCAATCCCGGCACCGGCGAAGATCCGGCCATCGCCACCATGCTGGCGCCGGTGGACATCGAGCTGCTGCGCGGCGAGCTATATCCCTCGGCGTTGATCCTGCCCTGGCCCGCGGCGCGTGGGCGCTGACGAAGCCCACACCCCAGGCCCACGTCAGGCTGGGCTGGTGGCCCGCGGGCCGGCTGGGCCGGGCAGCGAGATCGCCCGCGCGTACGGGGAGGTCTGTCAGCACCTATGATCCGCGCTGGGGTGTTATTCGAGCCAGGCGTTCCTCGCGCGCGTCACGAGGTCCATTCATGGATGCTCGCGGCGCTGTCACCGCTGTTTCGCTACAGCTACTGGCGCGACGCCTGGGTCCTGAGGCTGATCGGCGAGAGGTACGGCCCGGTCCTGGTCAGAGCCGAGCTGGAGCTCGAAGTCGAGTACCAGAGCCCCTCATCACGACTTCGTAGGCGCGTTGCCGACGCGCGATGGTCAATGTCTGAACGGGCGTCCGAGACACAATTCTCGATCTCTGAGCGGGCGTCGCGCACGCTCCCGCTCAGAGGATCGGGGCTTATCCTGATGCTGGCCGCGGCCTTCGTTCTGGCGGCGGCGGCGCTCGGCTACACCGTCGCCCACAGCGGGAACGGCGGTCATGGGTCCCCGGCCTTGAACCGTCAAGCCTCGAGCGGACCACTCCGGCTCTCGTTTGCCACCGGCTGGCGGCCGGCAACGTCCCCAGTCGCCGCCCAGCTGGGCCTTCAGGATGCAATCGCCTGGGCGCCTTCCGCCTTGCGCGGCGAGACGCTCACGATCGGGCGGGCCGTGACTGCCGATCCCCAGCTTCTGCCGCGCCCGTTGCTCGCGTCGCTTCCGTCGGAGCCGACACCCCAGACGGTCACCCTCGGCGGGGCGCAGTTCTACCGGTATCTGAATCTGACCCCGCGCGGCGAGCACGGCTCCGAGTCGGTGTATGCGATGTCGACCACGATCGGCACGGTGCTCGGCGTCTGCATCGCCCCGCAGCCGAGCACCAGCTTCACCAGCAGCTGTGAGCGGTCGCTCGGGACGCTTGCACTGACTTCTGGGAAGGCGCTGCCGCCGGGTCCGATCCCGGCCTACGCCTCGGCCCTCAATCTGGCGATCCAGGGGCTGAACGACAGTGTCAGCAAGATCGGCTCGCGCCTGCGTTCAGCGCCGACGGCCAAGGCCCAAGCCCAGGCCGACTACGCCCTGGCTGCTGCGCATGCCCAGGCCGCCACGGCCCTCTCGCACCTGACCGCTGGACCGGCCAGCGCCGCCAACACAGCGGTCGTGGCCGCGCTGAAGCTAAACGACACGGCGTACCGGGCGCTCGGACGGGCTGCCTCATTGCAGGATGCGACGGACTACAGCGCAGCCCAGGCGTCCCTGAAGCGTGCCGCGAGCGCGTTGACCGCCGCCTATTCCCGGTTGGACGCGTTCGGCTACCGCGTCAGCTGATACGCGCGCCGAGCGCGTCAGCCGCCGCCGCCGCCGCTTCCGCTCCCCCCGGCCGAGCCGCTGCCTCCGCTGCCGGTCCCCGTCCCGCTGCCGGTTGAGCCCGAGCCCCTCGAGGAGCCCGGCGAACCGCCGCCCGTGGGCACACTGGTTACCGGAGGTGTGGTTACCGCGGGCGTGGTCGGGGTGCTGGGCACCGTGACCCGCGGTACGGTGACCGGCCTGACGGTCGGGGTGACGGGCGCAGGACTGCCGACCGAGAGCACGGCCGCCGGAGCCGACTTGGGCGCCGAGCGATTCGGAGCCGCCCGTGGCTTGGGCGGCGTCTTCAAGGCCGGGGTCGCCGGTACCGGCGTGACCGCGACGATCCTGACCTGGGCCGCCGTCGATCGCGTCGAAGGCGCCAGTTGCGCCTGGGCATGGGTGGCCGACCTGGTCACGGTCGCGGCACCGGCCGCGAACGCGATCCCGAACGCGACGATCGGCGCTGCCAGGAGCAGGAGCAGCTTCCGGCCCGACACGCCGAGCGCGTAGGGCAACCTCGGCCCCCTGATGCCCTTGGCGACCAACCGGTCGCTGATTGTGGATCCTGCCATCACTCGCTCCCCCAGTGATTTCGCGGACGAGACTCAAAGTTCATCATACCTCCGCGGTCGAGTACCATGCCGCCGGGCCGTTTCTGATTGGCTCAGGGCTCTCTCCGCCAGGGGTGGCGACTAATCCAGAGGTGGGTTGATGCGCGCGATCGCACGATATTTGACCGTTTTCAGCTTGGTGGCCCTGCTCGCCCTGTTGGGTTCGGCCCTGCTCGCGGCCGGCGCCGAGGCGGCGCCGACGGGCAATCCGCCGACGATCACCGGGCCCACATCGCCTACAACATCGCCACAGGTTGGCGATACGCTGACCGACGTGTCCGGAGGATGGACGGGTACGGGCACCGTGAACGTGGTCAAGCAATGGATGGACTGCGACAGCTCCGGAACCGGCTGCGCCCACGTGGCCGCCAACGGCACCGGCCAGACCTACACGCTCGCCCTCAGCGACATCGGCTCCACAATCGAGGTGCAGGAGACCGCCACGGACACCACCCCGGGCTCGACCATGCTTAGCTCGGGGCCCACGGCCGTGGTGGGGCTACCGCCGGTGAATACGTCTCTACCGACGGTTTCCGGGGGGCCGGCCCCTAAGCAGGGTCAGACCCTGACGGAGACCAACGGGGCTTGGACCAACAACCCGACCTCGTTCAGCCACCAGTGGCTGCGCTGCGACAACTCCGGCAAAAACTGCGCGGCCATCCTCGGCGCCACCGACCAGACTTACACGCTCACATCCGCTGACGTTAACAACACGGTCGCCGTGGAGGTAACCGCATCTAACGCGGGCGGCCCCGGAAGCCCCGCCGACTCAGCCTCAACCGCCGTAGTCTTAACTGCAACGACGCCGGTGCCCGTGAATCAGACGCTGCCGACGATTTCCAGGACTGCCCAAGTAGGCCAGACGCTGATTGAGACCAACGGATCTTGGAGCCCCACCCCAACGGGGTTCAGCCACCAGTGGCTTGACTGCAACAGCTCGGGCAACAACTGCACGTCGGTCGCCGCCAACGGCAGCGGCCCGACCTACGTAGTTGCCTCCACCGACGTCGGCAGCACGATCAGAGTGGCGGAAACCGCCTCCAACGCCGGCGGCGCCGGGACAGCAGTCGACTCAGCCCCATCCGCCGTCGTCGTACCCGCGACGACGGCGGTGCCCGTGAATCAGGCGCTGCCGACGATCTCCGGAACCGCCCAGCTGGGCCAGACGCTGATCGAGGGGCACGGGAGCTGGAGCCCTGCGCCGACGTCGTACGGCTACCAGTGGCTGCGGTGCGACAGCTCGGGCCACAGCTGCGCGACCATTCTCAGCGCCACCGGCCAGAGCTACAGGCTCACGTCCGCTGACGTCAACAACACGATCGAAGTGGAGGAAATCGCCTCCAACGCCGGCAGCTCAGGAACCGCCGACTCAACCCCAACGGCGATTATCACGGCCCCGGTAGTCACCACCGTGAACTCGACCCTGACCGCTCTGCTGGTGGTGCCTGGGAGCCCGGTCACGAACCAGACCGCGAACATGATCGCCACGGTCACGTCGAGCTCCCCCGGCGCGCCGCCCGCCGGTGCGCTGACCTTTGAGACTGCCGGCGCTCCGATCGGCGGCTGCTCAATCGTCCCTGTCGCGACCTTCAACCAGAGCGTGAACGTCACGTGCCCGACCGCGTTCTCCGCGTCGACGTCGCCGGAGCACTTAACGGCGGTATTTACGGCGGCCGCTGGATCGAACGTCACAGGTTCGACGAGCCAGACGGTGACGGTTGTGGTCGGTCAGGCGTCGACCTCGACCACGCTTGACGTCTCCAATCCCACTGTCTTTGACGGCTCCAAGGCCACCTACACGGCCACCGTCGCCGCCGGTCAGGCCAGCCCGTTTGCGCCGTCGGGATCGGTGAAGTTCTCAGATCACGGCAAACCGATTGCCTCCTGCTCCAGCCAAGCGCTCGCGCAGAGCCAGGGTTCGCTTTCGGCCCAGTGCACGGTCCGCTACCGGAAGACGGGCCAACACACGATCACGGCGCTCTACAGCGGTGACAGGGGCTTCAGCGGCTCGGCCTCAGCCCCACAGGCGGTCAGGGTCGAACAGCAGTCACCCACCATCCAAGGCGCGATCACCGCCAAGACCCACTGGACGTTCCGCTTCACCCTGACGTACACGATGTTCACTTCCATGCGGGTGCACAAGCTGCGCCCCGGCACCACCATCGTCCTCATCTGCCGAGGTCATGGCTGTCCGGCCCCCCGCCAATCGCTTCGGGTCACCACCAAGGCCTGTGGTCCCAATGCACAATGCGTCACCGAGAAGGACCAGCTGGTCGACCTCTTCCCTCGCCTGCGCGGGCATCGGCTGAGCGTCGGCACGGTGCTCACAATCGAGCTCACCCGGCCCAACTGGATCGGCAAGGCCTATGTGATCACGATTCGCTCCGGCCGCAAACCGCCCTACCGGATTCTGTGTCTCAAGCCGGGCTCGACGCGGCCCGGCGTGGGCTGCTAACCCATCGGATCACCGCGGGCAGGCACCTAAACCTAAGCGACGGAGTGAGCGTCAGCGCCTGCCCGCGCGCTGATGCCACACCCACTCGACGCCGATGCTGGCCACACCGCCAGCGATCGAGGCGATGGCCAGCGAAGAAGGGCCCGCGCCGAGGATCAGACCCAGCACGGCGGCGAGCACGAACGCCACCGCGAACGCCACCATCCGCGCGCGCGGCGGCGCATCGGTGCCGAACAGCGCGCTCCAACTCGAACTCGGACGGTCGTCTTCTGGTTTGGTCATCACAGGATCCGCTTCATGTGGGCGTCAAACGGGGTCGGCCAACGCTCGTTGGGCGCCGAGTATGGCCACTCGGCTCTCTCAGCGGGTGCGGCCGGTGGACCAGGGCATCGCGGCGCCACCGCCCCGCGGGTAGTTGAGACGCAACCGTTCCCTCAGAAACGCATTCTCGGGTCGTGAGCGCGGTGAACCGTGGGCTGAACCCTCAATCGCCTACAACGACGCGAACTCTTCAAACAGGGCGCGGGCCGCCGCAATCCCTAGTGGCACGTATTCGGCCAGCAGGCGCTCATTTGGCGAGTGAATGTTCGCGTTCGGTAGCGAGAACCCGGTGATGATCGTCGCGATGCCCTTATCCGCCAGCGCAGATACGACCGGGAGCGTGCCGCCAGAGCGGATCAGAGCAGGCCGTACGCCGAGCACTCGCTCAAACGCGCTCAGGCCGAGCTGCACCGCCTTGGCGTCGGGCGAGACCACCCCCGGCGGTGCCGAGGACAGCAGCTCGACCTCTAGCTCCGCGCCCGCCGGCGCCGCTGCGTGCAGGAGTCGGTCCAACGCGGCCGCGATCTCTGCGACCTGCTGACCTGGCACCAGGCGGATCGATAAGTTGGCGACGGCCTCGACCGGCAGCACGGTCTTCTGCATGTGTGGCGATCCGCTCTCGATCCCGTTGATGTCAAGCGCCGGCTCGGCGAACGTCCGCAGGTAGAACTCATCGGCGGCGCGAGCGTCCATCGGGCGCGCGCCCCGCTCAGCCAGCTCATCCGCGCCCGCCGGCAGTGCGCGCCAGCTATCCAGTTCCTCCGGAGTGGGTGGCCGAAGTCCCTTCCGAAGCGGCTCGACCAGGCGACCGTCGACCGCGACGACCGCCCCAAGCGTCTGGATCAGAGCATGCGCTGCGTTCAGCGCGGCGCCGCCGTAAAGACCCGAGTGCAGATCCCGAGCGCCGGTGCGAAGGGTCACGTGGAAGTACGCGAGTCCGCGCGTCGCCACATTGAAGGCCGGGAGGTCACGACCGATCATCCCGCTATCGAAGATCACAGCGACCGCGGCCCCTCGCTCGTCGCTTTCCAAGAACTCGACGATCGAATGCCCGCCAGTCTCCTCCTCGCCATCGCACGCAAAGCGCACGTTGACGGAAAGCTCGCCAGCTCGCGCTAGCTCGCGGGCAGCGCCCAGCAGCAGATAGAGCTGTCCCTTGTCGTCGGCGACCCCGCGGCCGTAGAGGTAATCACCGCGGATCTCCGGATCAAACGGAGCTGACTCCCAGGGCCCGAGCGGATCCGGCGGCTGCACATCGAAGTGGCCATAGCAGAGAACGGTCGGCGCATTCTCTGCGTTCACGCAAGCGCGCACCTCTCCGATCGCCAGGGGTTGTCCGTGCCAATCGACGAGCTCGCTGACACCCCCGGCGCCGCGTATGAACTCGCAGACCCACTCCCCCGCTCGCCGCACGTCTGCCTGGTGCGACGGATCGGCGCTGATCGATGGAATGCGCAGGAACTCGGCGAGCTCGTCGAACCAGGCCGACACGCCGACGAGCCTACCTCACGTGCGAAGCGAACCAGCAAGACGAATCCCGTGCGGGTACGAAGCGTCCGAGCGTCGATAATCGTGACTGTGCGCGGCTTGATCGCAGTCGTGACCGCTGGTGCGCTGGCGCTCTCGTCCGGATCGAGCGCTACGGCGGGGCGAGTTGGGCGGCTGCGCGAGATCTCCTTGGGCGCGAGCACGGAGATCTACCTGTTCGGTTTGGCGCCGGGTCCGGATGGCAATATGTGGTTCGCCGATATGGGTTGCATCGGCAAGGGCCGATGCGCGATCGGGCGGATCACGCCGAAGGGCCGGATCACCGCGTTCCTGCCTGGCTTGAACGCGGGGAGCGTCCCGTTCGCGATCGCCACGGGGCCCGACGGCAACCTGTGGTTCACCGACGAGGGCCGCACGCCCGCGATCGGGCGGATCACCCCGAGCGGTGAGATCACCGAGTTCTCCCGCGGTCTAAGCCCCGGCAGCTTGCCCTTCGAGATCGCGGCGGGGCCCGACGGCAACCTGTGGTTCACCGATCAGGGCCGGACGCCCGCGATCGGGCGGATCACGCCGAGCGGTGAGATCACCGAGTTCTCACGCGGTCTGAGGAGAGGGAGCGTGCCGTTCGGGATCGCGGGCGGCCTCGGCCGCGAGCTCTGGTTCACCGATCACGGCTGCCAGGGCACCGGCAGCTGCGCGGTGGGTGAGATCACGCCGAGGGGTCGGATCACCGAGCTCTCGATCGGTCTGCGTCGCGGCACGCAACCGCTCGGAATCGCGGCCGGGCGGGGCGGCGACGCGTGGTTCGCCGACGCGTCGGGCGCGATTGGGCGAATCGCCCCGGGCGGTCAGATCAACGAGTTCTCGAGCGGCTTGAATGCGGGCAGCTCGCCCGTCGGGATCGCCGCCGGACCGGACGGGAACGCGTGGTTCAGCGACGAGGGCGCCACGCCCGCGGTCGGACGGATCACGCCAGAGGGTCGGATCAGCGAATTCTCAGCCGGGCTTCAGGCAGATAGCGAGCCGGCATTCGTCGTGCCGGCGCCAGACGGTCAGCTGTGGTTCACAGATGAGGGCAGCACCGCAGCGGTGGGCCACTTGCGCACCGGCGCACCGGCGGCATTGCAGGCGCCTCCGCTGCTAGCGGGCTCGCCGCGTGTGGGAAGGGAGCTGCGCTGCCGCGCCGGCCGGTGGGCCACCTGGGCGGGTGTCAAGCCGTCGATCGGGCTGTTCTCGTTCGACGGCTACCGCTGGCTGCGCAGCGGCGTCCCGATCGCCGGCCACCGCGCTGACCGCTACACCACCGCCGCCTCCGACACGGGCCGTCGGCTGTCGTGCCGGGCGACCGTCACTTACCCGGTGCCCTTCCTCGTCAGCGCATCAGCCACCAGCGCCGCAATCACCGTGCGGCCCGCTCAGGCCGCGCCTGGGTCAGGCATGCGCGACCGCTCGCACGGCGATTTGCTGAGCAACAGTCCGATACGTTCGCTCGTACGCGGCCACGACCACGTCGATGTGACAGTTCTCGTACACCCAGGTGCGACAGGCCCGCGGTTCGATCCGCGATAACCGGCCGACTGCGATCGCCATGGCAGACTCGTCCTCGACGAGAAAGCCGGTGCTTCCGTGCACCACCAGTTCCCGGGCCGCACCTTCGGGGAAGGCGATCACCGGGGTTCCGCACGCGAGCGCCTCGACCATCACCATGCCGAACGGCTCGTCCCAGCGGATCGGCATCAGCAGCGCGCGCGCGTTTGCGAACACCGAGCGCTTGGCAGCGCCTGTGACCTCACCGATGAAGCGCACACGGTCACCATCCACGTGCGGAGCGATCTCCCGGTCAAAGAACGCCTGGTGCCCGGGCTGGATCACACCCGCCAGCACGAGCGGCACGCCGGCCGCCCGGGCGGCGGCGATCGCCCGATGCGGGCCCTTCTCCGGGGTGATCCGTCCGATCCACAGGAGGTAGTCCTGCTTGCGCTCCTGCAGCGGCCACGCACTCAGGTCGATCGGGTTCGGAATCGTTTCGATCGGTCCAAGGCCTGGCGGCGCCGAAGCTAGTTGCGCAAGGCTGATTCCGACGAGCGCGGCCTTTTGTCCATGATGGGCGTAGAAGGCCGCGGTGCTCGCCGTGAACTGCCCGTGCAAGGTGTGCACAATGGGCGTATCGAGCCGCGCCGCCATCGCGAGCGCGGTGAAGCCGCAGTGGTCGTGGACAACGTCGAAGCGAGCATCCGGGGCGGCAGCATCGATCTCGTCGAACGCTCGTGCGACGTGATCGACCTCGTACAGAGAACGCTCGATCTCATCTGGATGGCACTCGCCGAGAAGCGTCGACACTCGGGCGCCGGACGTCGATCCCGGCGCACAGAACAGCGTCACCTCGTGGCCTCGGCGGACGAGGGCCTCCGTGAGCACACTGACGACCGACTCCACGCCACCGTAGCCGGGCGGCGGAACCGAGATCCACGGCGGCGCCAGCATGGCCACGCGCAGCGGCAATATGGATGGCTCGAATGGCAATCGCGTGACCGGCCGCGTCGGCTTAGCGCCTGACGACGGGCGACGCATCGCCGCGGCGAGTCCTTCGGGCACGAGATCCACGGACGCTCCTGGCGAGCCTCTCAAGGATGGCGCCCGCGGGGCCGAGAGGTCAAAAGGACCATGCGAACGCACTATCGTCGCGCCCTGCTCACGGCGGACGACGGATTCCTTCACCTTACCAGCCGCCGGCTCGGGTCAGTGCCCGTGGAGCGCTCGGACGCCGCAGCGGATAGCGCCTTTCGCTGACCCGAGCTGTTGCGGTTGGGTCATTGTGTTGACGGACCCGGGAGAAGCGCTAGAGTCACTTTGGCGCTGGCGTGCCGCCTTTGGTGGCGCTGGTGTGCTCTTTGATGATGGGTACGCACCGGGTCGAGTAGATCCGGATCGGCTCGTCGGACCGAGCCTCCACGGAGAGTGGATGGTCAAATGAGCCGAATTTCGCTGCGATCCTGTGGATCTACGCTGGCCCGATCGCTTGGCTGGGCCGGACGTGATACGCAGTGAGCACGGTGCACACCAATCGGACCGATAGACGCAAACACGTCGATCTGACCGCGGATCAAGGCGGTCCAGCGCCAGCGCCAGGAGAAAGACGAGAGCGTGCGGCGGGTTTACGCCCCTTGCCGACCAGCCCGAGCGAGGCGCCGATGGACGGGGTGTCGCGCGGAGTCCTGCGTGTCGCTCACAGCGTCCTCGAGAACCTGGACGTCGAGGTCGTCCTCGAGCGAGTGATCGGGTCAGCGCGTGATCTGACCGGTGCGCGGTATGCGGCGCTTGGCGTGCTGGATGAGTCACGCACGCAACTGGCGCGGTTCCTGACGTCGGGTACCGATGACGCCGGGCGGCAGATGATCGGGGCGTTGCCGACCGGTCGTGGCGTGCTCGGGGAGCTGATTACCGATCCCGTGCCGTTGCGGCTGGCTGACGTGGGTAGCCATCCTCGTTCTTACGGTTTTCCGGCCGGCCATCACCCGATGCACTCGTTTCTGGGGGTTCCGCTTCTGGTGGCCGGCGTGCCATTCGGAAACCTGTATCTGACCGAAAAGCAAGACGGGGGGCCGTTTACCAAGGATGACGAGCAGGCAGCCGTCCTGCTGGCGGACTTCGCCGGGGTGGCGATCGACCACGCGCGGCGCTACACCGGCTCTGAGCAGCGGTGCGGGGAGCTTCAGCGCACGGTCACGGCGCTAGATGCGACGATCCAGATCGCTCGGGCGTTGGGAGGGCAGACCGACCTCGGGGCAATTCTGCAGCTGGTGGCCAAACGCGGCCGCGCGCTGGTTTCGGCGCGGGCGCTGGTGATCGAGCTTCAAACTGGCGATGAGCTGGTGGTAGCGGCGGGCGCGGGCGAGCTGCCTCGAGGGTTGGTTGGCCAGCGGGTCGGCCTGGAGGGCACCGTGGCCGGCGCAGCGTTGCGCTCACGTCAGTCTCAGCGTCTGGCCGACGAGCTCAACCGTGCGCGCTTTGACCAACACGGGCTCGGGCATCTCGGCCTTCACGCCAAAGACGGACTCGTCGTCCCGCTGATATTTCGTACCGAGTTCTACGGTGTGCTCGTGGCTGTCGACCAGCTCGAGAGCGGCGCCTTCAACGGCGAGCATCAACGCCTGCTGGAGGCGTTTGCGGCGAGCGCAGCCACGGCGGTCGCGACGGCACGTTCGGCGGCCGACGAGCGTCGAGCCCAGCGCTTGGCGGCGGCTGAGGCAGAACGCACCCGTTGGGCGCGTGAACTGCACGACGAGACGCTGCAGAACCTCGGCAGCCTGCGTTTGGTCTTGGCGGCGGCGCACCGGGTCGGGGAACCCGAGGCGATGGCCGCGGCGGTACGCCACGGGATCGAGCAGTTGGAGTCCGATATCGCCGACCTTCGTGCGCTGATCACCGACCTGCGACCGGCGGCGCTTGACCAGCTGGGGGCCGAGGCGGCGGTCAGGGCGCTGGCACACCGGGTGGCCCGCGCCGACGTCGAGGTGGATGTGAGCGTCGACCTGGCCTGGGAGCAGGGACGCGCCACCGAGCGCCACACGCCGGAGCTCGAGGTCGCGATCTATCGCATGGTCCAGGAAGCGCTGACCAATGCGACTAAACACGGTCGCGCCCAGCGCGCAATCGTGGAGATTATCGAGGATCAGGGCACCGTGAGCGTGACCGTCCGTGACGACGGCGACGGGTTTGACACCGCGACCAAGAGCGACGGTTTCGGCCTGGTAGGCATGCACGAGCGCGTTCTGCTGCTCGACGGGACGCTCGACATCGAGTCCGCTCCCGGTCAGGGAGCGACGGTCGCCGCGACGTTTCCCGCCTGCCGTCGTGAATCCGGCACGCGTTCGCACGCCGCATTCGCTCGCAGCGCCTCCCGCTAGCCGACCTCGCGAACGCATCTCCAAGCGGTGGGCTGATCAGAGCTGAGCACTCGCCCACCGGCAAATGACGACTAACGCGCCCGTGTCCGTGCCCCACCGCGGCGTCGCCGCCGACCGTCACCGGCACTGACGCGCACGGATCCGGAGACCGAGCGCACCGGTTAGGCGATCCCCAGCCTCGGGTTGGGTGGGTTTCCAGCGGGCCGAGCCTCCAGCACGGCTCCACCCAGACACAAATATACGGTTGTGCAGTTGACATCCGCCAGGGGTGTGATACGTTCTTCTCATATCTACTACCGTACAGTTGTGTAGCCGTAGAAAGAGGGACTATGTCCAGCCGCAAACGAGTCGTGATCTTGGGTTCGAGCTTTGCCGGTCTGACCGCGGCGCTGGAGACGCGCAAGCTGGTCGGAGACCGTCACGAGATCGTGGTGCTTGATCCGCGGGCTGATTTCACGTTCATCCCGTCCCTGATCTGGCTGCCGTTCGGCCTCAGGGACGCCGAGAATGTGACCTTCCCGCTCGCGCCTATGTATGCGAAGAAGGGGATCCGGTTCATAAACGAGGCCGCTGCGAAGATCGACCCAGTCGGCCACACGGTGACTACGTCGACGGGTAGGGAGATGTCCTACGACCGCCTGTTCGTCGGCACCGGACCGCGGCTGGCGTTCGAGAAGGTCCCCGGCCTTGGCCCGCACGACGGCTACACGCAGTCGGTGTGCAACCTCGATCACGCGCTACTCGCCCGCCGAGCGTGGGAGCGGTTCCTTCAGAACCCGGGCCCGGTCGTGATCGGCACCGCTCAGGGCGGCTCCTGCTTCGGCGCTTCCTACGAGTTTCTGTTCAACGTCAAGCACCGGATCAAGAAAGCCGGGCTGCAGAACGTGGCTCCGGTGACCTTCGTCACCGCCGAACCGTTCCTCGGTCATTTCGGCCTCGGCGGAGTTGGCTCCTCCCAGCGGATGGTGGAGCGGTTCTTTGATCGGCTCGGGATCGAGGGCATCACCAACAACGTGATCACCGAGGTCCGCGACGGCCGGATCGAGCTCGAGTCGGGCCGGACGCTGCCGTTCGCCTATTCGATGATCGTCCCGCCGTTCACGGGCGTCGACGCCGTCAAGGAGGCCGACGGGCTGGCGAACCCGATGGGGTTCATTCCCGTCAACGATCACTATCGCCATCCCGAGTACGAGGACGTCTATGCGGCCGGGGTCGCGATCGCAATCGCCCCACCGGCGCCGACGCCGGTGCCCGCGGGCGTGCCGAAGACCGCGCAGATGACCGAGGTGATGGCCAAGGTCGCCGCCCGCAACATCGCCGCCGACATTGACGGCAGCGACCGCGACACGCTGGCGCTCGAGGACCTCGCGGCGATCTGCATCCTCGACGCCGGCAACAACGGCGTGATCTTCAAAGCCAGCCACGTCCTCGGCAACGGCAACGGCCACGCCGCCAAAGCGCACATCATGGCCGGCCCACAGGCCCACTGGGCCAAGCTCGCGTTCGAACGCGTCTACCTGGAGTCGCGCAAACGGGGCGCGCTCGTCCTCTAACCCTTCCCTTCGGCCCCGCAAAGGACCCCACCATGACCGCCACGATCCAACACCTGACCGACGACACGTTCGCTGACGCGGTCGCCGAGGGCATCACCGTGATCGACTTCTGGGCCGGATGGTGCGGCCCGTGCCGTGCGTTGGCCCCGCAATTCGAAAAGGCCGCCGAGCTGCGCCCGCAGTACCGCTTCGCCAAGGTCGACGTCGACGCCCAGCCGGCCGTCGGAGGCCGCTACGCCATCCGCTCGATCCCCACCCTGCTGGTGCTCCGCGACGGCCAGCCCGTCGCGGCCCAAGCCGGCGTGATGAGCGCCGACCAGCTCACCCAAGCCCTCGACCGCATCGCTGCCACACCGGCCCAGGCGATCGAGGAGGTGGCGGTCTGATGGCGATACTCGAACCTCAGCCGATGTTGGGCGCAGATCGCGCCCCGGAGGAGTACCCGCACGCGGCCAACGTCGGACCGATCGGCCGGCTGGGGCGCTATACCGCGACCCATTTCCGGGTCGTGCTCGCGGCCTGGGTGCTGATCGCCCTCGTGCTGGGCTTCTTCGCCCCGAAAGTGGAGACTGCGCTGTCGGGCGCGGGCTGGGAGACGACCGGGTCTCAGTCCGTGCAGGCCCGCCAGTTGATCAACAAGGACTTCCAAGGGCTGTCGAGCTATGCCCTGATGACGGTCGTCTACTCGCCGACCCGTACGGTCAACGACCCGGCGTTCAAACGCGTGCTGGCCAACGTGGAGCGCAGCCTGCGTAGCGACGGCGCTGTCAGGAGCGTGGTGGCGCCGGCACCGGGGATCTCGATCTCCCGTGACGGGCACACCGCGATCGTCCAAGCGGGCGCCGCACGCAGCTCCAATGGGATGGTCAAGGCCGCCGATAGCATCAAGGTCCAGCTCGCCAAGCTCTCAACCTCCGGCGTGCAGGTGCACCTGACCGGCGCGTCGGGCATGTGGTCTGATTTCAACGCCGCCAACCGCTCGGCGATGCTGAAGTCAGAGGTGATCTCGTGGCCGGTGACGCTGGGGATCCTGCTGCTCGCCTTTGGCTCGCTCGTCGCCGCCGGGCTGCCGCTGATGCTGACGATGGTCGGTTTGGCGTCCGCCGCCGGCATGCTTTACCTCGGCACCCAGATCACGCCGATCTCGATCTGGGCGATGAACTTCGCGCTGATGTTCGCGCTGGCGCTCGGGATCGACTACGCGCTGTTCATCGTTCACCGCTTCCGCGGCGCGCTGTTCGGCCACCGGCTCTCACCCGCGCAGGCAACGGCGGTCGCGATGGACACCGCCGGCAAGGCCGTCCTGTTCAGCGGCGTGACGGTGCTGATCTCCCTATCGGCCGTGATGCTCGTCCCCAGCCCGGCGTTTCGCTCGATGAGCCTCGGGATCATGCTCGCCGTGATCTTCGTGCTCGCCGCGACGCTGACGCTGCTGCCGGCGGTGCTGGCCAGGATCGGACCCAAGGTCGACAACCTGTCGCTGCCGTGGGCCCATTCGGGTGAACATCACTCCCCCCGCTTTCAGGCCTGGGGGGAGCGGCTGTGGCGCCAGCCCGTCCGCTGGGGCGTCGTCGCGCTGGCGATCCTGGCCGGCCTGGCCATCCCCGTCACCCAGCTGAAGACCTCGATGCCCTCGATCAAGGTGGTCCCCACCACCGACTCCTCCTACATCGGCTACCAGCAGGTCCAGGCCGCGTTCGGACCCGGCGCCACCGGACCGCTGCAGATCATCACGCGGGCCGCCAGCGCGAGGGCAGCCGCGCAGATCACGCAGCATGACGGGGGCGTGGCGGCAGTGATGCCGACCCAGGCCAGCGGCGGCTACGCGCTGATCACCGCGATCCCTAAGCAAGACCCCTCCAATCAGGCCGTCGGGCAGACGATCGACCGGCTCCGCGCCGAACTCCCGGCCGGCTCGCTGATCGGCGGCGCGGTGGCCGAGAACCACGACCTCCAAAACGCGCTGTCGGCCAAGACGCCGCTGGTGATCGGCGTGGTCATGGGCCTCGGATTCCTGCTGTTGCTGATCGCGCTGCAAGCCCCGCTGCTCGCGGCCGTCGGCGTGCTCACCAACCTGCTGGCCACCGGCGCTGCGTTCGGCGTCGCCAAATGGGTGTTCCAGGACGGAGCGCTACATTCGCTGCTCGGATTCCAGCCCCAGGGATTCCTCGACGCCTGGGGGCCGGTGTTCTTCTTCGCGATGATCTTCGCGATCTCGATGGACTACACCGTGTTCCTGCTCTCCAGCGCCAAGGAGCACTGGGACCGCACCCATGACCCGCGCGCGGCGATGATCGGCGGCGTCGCGCACTCCGGACGGGTGATCTTCGCCGCCGGCGCGGTGATGGTCGCGGTGTTCTTCACCTTCGCGCTCTCCGGACCATTGCCACCCAAGGAGATGGGCGTCATCCTCGGCGTCGCCGTGCTGCTCGACGCCGCACTGGTCCGGCTGCTGCTTCTGCCGGTGCTGCTGCGGCTGATGGGCCGCTCAGCCTGGTACCTGCCGGCGTGGGCGCGCCGCGTACTTCCCAACGTCACCTTCGGACACTCATGAGCAGGAGGCAATGATCACGTCGACACAGCTCGAGCTCTACCAGACCGAATGGTGCCCCGCATCACACCGGGTGCGCCAGCGCCTGACCGAGCTCGACCTCACCTACACCATCCATCAGGTCCAGGTCCGCGGCGAGGACCGCACCGCGCTCCGGGAGCAGACCGGCGAGACCTCGATCCCCGTGCTCGTCGCCGACGGCCAACTCGTCCGCGGCGAGGCCGCGATCATCAGCCACCTCGACTCGCACTTCCTTGAACCGCCCGAGGCGGAGGAGCACCGCGCCAAGGCGACGATGGCACGACAAAAGCAACTGGAGAGAGAATGCCCACCACTCACCGCAGCTACAGCCTGACCACCACCACCGAGCTCAGCTTCGACGACGCCGTCACTCGCGTCCGACAAGAGCTGGTCCAGGAAGGGTTCGGCGTCCTGTCAGAGATCGACGTCCAGGCCACGCTCAAAGCCAAGCTCGGAGTCGACGGCGAGCCGTACCTGATCCTCGGCGCCTGCAATCCAGCCCTCGCCCACGCCGCGCTTGAAGCCGAGCCGGAGCTCGGCGTTCTGCTGCCGTGCAACGTGGTCATCTACGCGCAGCAGGGTCAGACTCACATCGCCGCGGTCGATGCCGAGCAGATGCTCTCGATCGTCGACAACGACCAGCTCGGGCCGACCGCCGCCGAGGTGAGCCGCCGCCTCGCAGCCGTCGTCGAGCGCGCTGGACACGGCTAGGCTCCGGGCGGATGGACAGCGAGGATTGGGATCAGCGCTACGCCGGTCGCGAGCTCGTGTGGACGAGCGAAGCCAACCGCTTCCTCGTGCAGGAGGCGGCGACCCTCGCTCCGGCCCGAGCGCTAGACCTCGCGTGTGGGGAGGGCCGCAACGCAGTCTGGCTGGCCGAGCGAGGCTGGCAGGTGACCGGCGTGGACTTCTCCACCGTCGGCGTGGCGAAAGCGCAGCGGCTCGCGGATGCCCGCGGGGTCACGGTGGAGTGGGTGACAGCAAACGTCCTTGACCACCGGCCCAAGCCGGCGGCATTCGAGCTCGTGATCATCTTCTACCTGCAGGTGCCCGCGACGCAGCGGACGCCGATCGTTCGCAGCGCCGCTGGAGCGGTCGCACCGGGCGGCACCTTCCTGCTGGTCGCCCACGACGCCAGCAATATCGCCGCAGGTTACGGCGGACCGCAGGATCCCGCCGTGCTGTACGCCGCGCAGGACATCGTCACCGACCTGGACGGGACGGGCCTACAGATCGAGCGGTCAGATCGAGTGCAGCGACCCGTCGAGACCTCCGAAGGATCTCGGATGGCACTCGACGCCCTTGTGCGCGCACGTCGTAGTTAGCGGCATCGCAGTGAGGAATTGTCCGGATGATCTCAGCGATAGCCCGTAGCACGATAGGAATATGAGCCCACGGATCGTGATCCTCGGCGGCGGCACCGGCGGAACGCTGGCGGCCAACCGGCTGCGCAAGCGCTACGGCGACTCCGCCGAGATCGTCGTCGTGGATCGCAACGACCACCACGTCTACCAACCGGGACTTCTGTTCGTTCCGTTCGGCCTCGCCGATCCCGAGGAGATCGTGCGATCACGCCGTGCGCAGCTGCATCACGGGATCGAGTTTCGACTTGCGGAGGTCGAGCGGGTCGACACGGCCGAGAACCGCGTCCTCCTGGTCGGCGATCAGCCGATCGCCTACGACGTGCTTGTGGTCGCGTCGGGCGCGTCGCTGTTGCCGGAGGAGACCGAGGGGATGAGCGGGCCGGGCTGGAACAAGAATGTGTTCACGTTCTACACGCTCGACGGAGCCACCGCTTTGCGCGATGCGCTGCTCACATTTGACCGCGGGCGCCTGGTGGTCAACATCGTCGATCTACCGATCAAGTGCCCGGTCGCGCCGCTCGAGTTCTGTTTTCTGGCCGACTGGTATCTGCAGGAGCGCGGCGTGCGCCACAACGTCGAGCTCGTCTACGTCACCTCACTTGACGGAGCGTTCACCAAGGCGACGTGCAACCGACAGCTCTCTGGTCTGCTCACCAACAAGCGCATCGAGGTGATAACCGAGTTCAACACCGGCCAGATCGACGGATCTGCCGGCAAGCTGGTCAGCTGGGACGATCGGGAGGTTCCGTTCGACCTGCTCGTCACGATCCCCCTGCATGGCGGCTCGGGGTTCGTGAGCCGCTCCCCGGGATTGGGCGATGACATCGGCTTCGTCATGGTCGACCGGGGAACGCTGCAAGCGGACGCGTCGCCCAACGTGTTCGCGATCGGTGACGCGACCAACGTCCCGACCTCCAAGGCCGGGTCGGTCGCCCACTTCGAGGGCGAGACGCTGGTGGCGAACATCTCGCGATTCCTCGAGGGCCGCGAGCTTGAGGGTACGTTCGACGGGCACACCAACTGCTTCATCGAGACCGGCTTTCACAAGGCGCTGCTGATCGACTTCAGCTACGACGTCGAGCCGCTGCCCGGGAAGTTCCCTGAGCCGCATCTCGGGCCGCTCCCGCTGCTCACGGAGTCGCGGCTGAACCACATGGGCAAGCTGGCGTTCCAATGGTTCTACTGGCACATGCTTCTGCCCGGACGCGAACTGCCCGGAATCAGCTCGCAGTTTCAGATCGCCGGCAAGGACACCACTCTGATCGAGACCTAAGCAGGAGGACCCATGACCGCTTCCACAATCACCGGCGGACCCGTCGAGCGCGACGCCGAGGGCTTCTTCGTCCATCCCGAGCAATGGACCGAGCCGATGGCGGACCAGATCGCCCAGGAGAACGGGATCGAGAATCTGACCGACCGGCACTGGCAGGTCATCAACTTCATGCGCAACGCCTACCTGCAAAAAGGCGCGGCACCTTCGATCCGCACGCTGGGAAAGGTGTCCGGCGTCCCAATCAAAGAGCTCTACCAGCTGTTCCCCAAAGGCCCGGCCAAGCTCGCGGCCAAGATCGCCGGAATTCCCAAACCGCGAGGCTGCATCTAGAAAGGCAGGACACGATGACCGATCTGCTCCAACACGGCATCCCGATGATCGAAACCAAGGAGGAGACGATCAAGAAGGTCTCGATCATCATCTCCAAGGGCTCCTTGGAGGGCATCTACCCCGGCCTGATCATGGCCAACGGCGCCCGCATGGAGGGCATCGACGCGAACCTCTTCTTCACCTTCTTCGGCATGGACGCGATCAACAAGGCCAAGCACGAACACGTCAAGGTCGCGACGGTCGGCAACCCGGGACTTCACCTCGCCACGTGGGCCGGAGGCTTCCCCGGGATCTCGTCCCTCGTCACCAAGAAGCTCGCCGGTGAGATGGAGAAGCTCGACATCCCACCGATCCCAGAGTTCGTCGAGATGATCGCCGACTCCGGCGCCGGCATCTACGCCTGCAAAGCCTCCGTCGATCTATTCGGCCTCACCAAGGACGACTTCATCCCCCAGGTGCAGGACATCATCACCGTCGGCGAGTTCTACGGGCTGGCCGCCGGCGGCCAGATCATCTTCACCTAGGGGGCCACGATGTCGTCGGCAGTTTCATCTCCCTGCACCGCCGCAGCCGGGGTGACCTCGCGCCGGCGCGTCGAGCTTGCGCCCACAACCGCGACATCGCGTTCTCACGTGCAGACGTCGGCGAGATTCAGCTCGCCAAGGGCGCGATCCACGCCGGCACCGAGCTACTCCTGGCCGCCGCCGGGATCGAGGTCTCAGACCTGGACAATCCTGGGCCGAGAATCAGGCCTCCACCCGCCTGGCAGCTCTCGATAAGTTCGCGGCAGGGGCATCGACCTCCTCCGGCTTGCCGAGTGCCAGCAGGTTGGTGTCGATGTTCCCCAGCAGGCAGGTCCTGCCGCGCGCAGCCTCCTTCAGCCGTTCTGCGTCGGTCTTGTGGTCGATCTCCAGCACCTGCGTGCCGGTGGCGATGAAGTCCTCCGTGATCTTCGTCGTGTCGCCGCAGATGTGCAGATGAAGAACGATTCCGTGCTTCTTGAGCTCATCGACCATGCGCCGCTCGTGAATCCATGGATAGCGCCGGTAGTGGCGCGGAGAGATCATCGCGGCCACGGCCCGCGTAGAGTCTCCGGGCCTATGATTACCGGCTCGACGGATCACCTGGAAGCCGGTCCGACCGCGCCTGATGCCGTGGTTGCCGGTCACGTTTCCCTCGATGTGTTCCCGGCGTTGTACGGACCCGTGAAGCTCGAGCCCGGTCGGCTCGTGGTGGTCGGGCCGGCCGTGATCTCAACCGGTGGGGCGGTTGCCAACACCGGCGTCGCGCTGCACCGGCTCGGTGTTCGTGTCGGGCTGATCGCCAAGGTCGGAGGCGATCTGTTCGGCCGGGCTGTGCTCGATGCGCTGCAGAAGCACGGCGAGCAACTCGCCGACGGGATCGTCGTCTCGGCCGAGGAGGCGACGAGCTACACGATCGTCATCAGCCCCCCCGGTGTGGACCGGAGCTTCCTGCATTGCCCGGGAGCCAACCAGACGTTCTCCGCACACGACATCCCGTACGGGGGGCTCACGGGCGTGCGCGTGTTTCACTTCGGCTATCCACCGCTGATGCCGCAGATGTACGCAGACGGGGGCGCGCAACTGCGCACGATGTTCGCCCGGGTGCAAGCGGCCGGGGCGGCGACGGCACTGGACCTGTGCGAACCGGATCCCGAGAGTGAGGCGGGACGGGTCGACTGGCCGCGGGTGCTCGGACGGGCGCTCCCGTTCGTGGACGTGTTCGCGCCCAGCATCGACGAGTTGCTGTTCGCGTTTCACCGGACCGCGTACGAGCAACTGCAGGCGGGCGCCCCGCTGGCATCGATCGTCGATCACAAGCGGCTCGCCGAGCTCGGCGCGCTCCTGACGGGCATGGGCGCAGCCGTCGTCGCGATCAAGCTCGGAGACCAGGGTCTGTATCTCCGCACGACGCACGAAACCCCCCGCATGCTGGCCTTCTGCCGGCGCATGGGGCTGGACGCCGAGGCGTGGCGCGCGCGCGAGCTGATTTCGCCGTGCTTTCAGGCGCGGACGGTCAGCGGGACGACGGGGTCGGGAGACGCGACGATCGCCGGGCTGCTGGCGGCGCTGTTGCGCGGCGCGGGCCCCGCCGAGGCGACAACGAGCGCGACCGCCGTGGGCGCCTGCAGCGTGGAGGCGGTAGATCCCACCAGCGGCATCCCGGCTTGGACACATATTGCGCAGCGAATTGCCGACGGGTGGGCCCGGCTGCCCGTCGACATTGCCTTGGGACCCGATGTCGCCGTCGAGCGCGATGCCACCGGCACGATGGTGCTGCTCGCGTGAAGTCGCTTGACCGCAAGCTCGCCGACCTGCACGCGCGTCCGAGTGCCAGCGGCGCATTCATCCTCGCCGACGCAAAGGATGCGGACATGGCCTTCGGGCTGGCAGCGCCGGGCACCGATCTGATCACCGGTCGGCGGCGCTCGCTGGCCGACTACCGTGACCAGATTCGCGAGGTCGTTTCGCAGGGGTTGGTCGACATCATGCTGATGAGCGTCAGCAGCAGCGAATTGCTGGTCGTCGAAGAGCAGCTGTTCGATGTCTCTACGGTCACCCCGGCCGTGCGCGCAAACGACACCACGGACATCCATATGCTCGCCGGCGCGAACTATCCCCGGCAACCGTCGCGGCCATTTCGCAGCGCCTCCGTCCGCCAGATCAAACAGCGTGCGGGAGTTGACCTTGGCCTTTACTCGATCACTCCAGCCAACGACGCCGAGGTCGACGTCGCCGCGCTGCACGCATATCGCGACTTTCGCACCGAGGCCGAGCAGGAGGGCCTTCGACACTTCCTGGAGCTGTTTGCACCGAACGTGGCGCCGCAGGCGCCCGAGGATCCGGGCCGGTTTCTGAACGATTTCGTCGCGCGAACCCTCGCCGGCGTTCCGAAGGCGGACCGGCCGTTGTTCCTGAAACTGCCCTACAGCGGCGCGCAAGCGATGCAGGCGCTGGCGTCTTATGACCCACACCTGGTCCCCGGAATCCTGGGCGGCGCGTCGGGCACGACCTACGATGCATTCTTCCTGCTCGAGCACGCGCGTCGCAACGGGGCGCGAGCGGCGCTGTTCGGGCGCAAGATCAAGGACAGCGAGCACCCGCTCACGTTCGTGCAGTATCTGCGCTTGATCGCCGACGGAAACGTGGATGCCGCCGACGCCTGCCGCGCATACCATGCCGATCTGGGCAGGCTGGGCATCGCGCCCTACCGGCCGCTTGAGCAGGATCTGCAGCTGACCGAGGCGAGCGCCGCCTTTGACCCGCAATGAGACCATCACCGAAGGGACGGGAGACCGATGAGCAGCGTGCAGCCGATCGCCGATGAGATGGACCTGACACCGCGGCCCGAGCACCGCTTCACCTTCGGGCTGTGGACGGTCGGCAACCCCGGCCGGGACCCGTTCGGCGAGCCGACCCGGCCGCCGCTGGACCCGGTCACCTCTGTCGAACGCCTTGCCGAGCTTGGCGCGTATGGCGTCAGCATGCACGACAACGATCTCGTTCCCTACGGCAGCTCTGCAGCCGAGCGCGATCGGATCGTGACGCGCTTCGCCGACGCGCTGCAGCGGACGGGGATGCGCGTGACGATGGCGACGACCAACCTCTTCACCCATCCCGCGTTCAAGGACGGAGCGTTCACCTCCAACGACCGGGCCGTCCGGCGCGCCGCGATTGCCAAGGCGATGCGGGGCATCGACCTCGGCGCCGAATTGGGCGCTTCAATGTACGTCTTCTGGGGCGGGCGCGAGGGCGCGGAGAGTGCGGCCACCAAGCGCGTCGCCGACGCGCTCGAGCGCTACCGAGAGGCGATCGACTTCCTCTGTGGCTACGTGCGCGAGCAGGGCTATGAGATGCGCTTCGCGATCGAGCCCAAGCCCAACGAGCCGCGCGGCGACATCTTCCTGCCGACGGTCGGACACGCGCTTCACTTCATCAGCATGCTGGATGAGCCCGAGATGGTGGGCGTCAATCCGGAGGTCGCGCACGAGACGATGGCCGGGCTCAGCTTCGTCCACGGCGTCTCGCAGGCGCTGTGGGCGGGGAAGCTGTTCCACATCGATCTGAACAGCCAGCGCATCGGCCGCTACGACCAGGACTTCCGCTTTGGCGCGGAGGACCTCAAGGAGGCCTTCCTGCTCGTCCATCTGCTCGAGACCAGCGGCTACGACGGCGTGCGCCACTTCGACGCTCACGCCTACCGCAACGAGGACTCAGCCGGGGTGTGGGACTTCGCCTCCGGCTGCATGCGGACATACCTGGCACTTGCCGCCAAGTCGCGGCGATTCCTCAGCTCGGAGGCGATTCGGGCGGCGCGCGAGGCTGCCCGCGTGGACGAGCTGGCCGAGCCCAGCGTCGGGCCGTACTCCACGCAAGGCGCCGCCGCTTTGCTCGGGGAGGCTCAGGACCTCGACGCGCTCGCTGCACACGGCTACGCCAACGAACGCCTCGACCAACTGGTGGTCGAGCTGCTGCTCGGCTGACTGCTGCGCTATTCGTCGGTGCGGGCCGTAAGTAGCGCGCGTCATGGCGCTCAAGCTGGGCGGACGTCGATCGTGAACTCGATGCCGAGCTGTGAAGCGATCCGCATGACAGTGTCGATGCTTGGGCCGACCTCGCCAAGCCCCGGCGCGCCGTTGCGCACCCCCCGAGCGCTCGCCAGCCAGCGCGGTATGCGTATTGGATCGGCGATCTGGGAGCACACGGGTTAGTTGTGGCGCAGGGCGGCCTGCAGGACTTGCCTGGCGATCGGAGCCGCGGTTGCGCCGCCGAACCCAGCGCCGACAAGCATTACCGCGACGGCGATCTGCGGGTGTTGAGCCGGCGCGAAGGCCACGAACCACGCGTCGGAGTCCTTGGGGTTGGTCGAGTTCGGGCGCAGTTCGGCGGTGCCCGTCTTGCCGGCGACCTCAACGCCGGGGATGGCGGCCGCGGTGCCCGTGCCCGAGCGCACCACGTCTAGCATCATTGAACGCACCTCATGCGCGACATTGGTTGAGAGAACCTTTTCGGAGACGACCGGATCGATGGTGGTGATACGTGGCTGAACGCGGCGGCCGTCCAGCGCGATCGTCGCGCCGACGCTGGCCATCTCCAGCGGCGTGGCGAGATCGCGATCCTGGCCGATCGCTGCGGCGCCGACGGCGAGACTGTCACGCAGCTGGGACGGCGGCGAGATCGTGCTCGGCTTGGCGGCGGGAATCTTGGGCTGCTGATCGAACCCAAACGCGCGCGCCATCCCAACCAGGCGCCGGGCGCCGATCTTGGCGCCGAGCGGCGCGAACACCGAATTGCACGACACGGTGAACGCCTCGGTCAACGAACCACCGCACGCCTCCCCGGACGCGTTTGAAAGCTTGACCCCTGACAGCGTCGCGTAGGTGAGAACCGGATAGTTCGTGGAGGGCGTTGCGATTCCGTTCTCCAGCGCGGCGGAGACCGTGATGATCTTAAACGTGGACCCTGGCGGCTGGGGCGCGGACACCGCGAGCCCGACGAGCGCCTCCACGGCACCGTCGCGGGGGCGGATCACGGCTACGCCCCCGAGCTGCTGACCCAGCGCCGCCGCCGCCTGCGCCATCAACCCGGGACTGATCGTCGTGGGAAGCGAGCGGGCCGGGACCGCGGGAGAGCTCGCGATCACACGCGTACCGAACAGCAGCCGCTGGGAGGCACGGCCGCTCAGCCGGCTGTCGTAGATGCGCTCCAAGCCGGTCGGCTTGGGACCCGCCTGCCCGCCGATCGAGGCGCCAAGCGTCGTTGCGTCCAGGCGCGTGCCATCCGCCGCGAGGATCGCCGCCCGCTGCGGCTGGGGCCCGGAGCGCCTGTGCACCGCCTCGCCCCGCCGCAGACCAGGCAGCCGCAGCGAGGGGTCCCAGTCCACCCCCGCACCACTCCCGGTTCCCGAGACCGGCAGCGCGATCGTGCCGCGCAGCGTCCCGAAGTCCACCGTGCCGAAATCCACACCGACAGCGATCACGCCGCCACGCTCGGCCCGGACCGTAGCGATCCGCACCGCGCGCACACCGGCTGCCCGGTCTGCGGTGCGATAAGCCGCCGCGAACCGCGCCTGGGGATACGCCGCCCGCGCACGCGGCGTCAGCGCCCGCCACATCACCACCAGCTCACCACGCGCCCACCCCGTCACGAAGCGCTCCGCGGCGGCGCGCCCGCCATCACTATTGGCGGGCGAACGCCACACCAGCACGCCCCCCGCTACCGCAGCCAACACGACCAGCACGCCGAGCACGCGCGCAACGCCGCCTGAGCCGAAGCCACCGCCGACCGGCCGCCGGCGCCCTCCACGCCGTCGTCGAGAGCCCGATCGGCCGCCGCCAAGCAGCACCGATCCCGCCCGCGGTCCGGGCGCCAGAGAACGAGAATCACGACGAGCCATTGGCCATCCTTTCTACCCCACCTACCCGACAGGACGTCCCCAGCCCCACGCCGCTCAGGCGTTCCCGCCCTCCCCGTTGCCCAGGAAGTCCTCCAGACTTGACCTGGTCAGAGCCGCAACAGCAACAAGCCAAGCGGAGCCAGCGCTACATCCAACCCGTCCCCAGATAGCGTGCCTACACCAACCAGAAGGGAGTAGCCCCCGTGAGCTTTCAGACCCTGCTGTACGACACCGATGGTCCGATCGCAACGATCACGCTCAACCGCCCCGACCAGCTCAACACGATCCTCCCGCCGATGCCCGACGAGTTCGACGCCGCCGTGCGCGAAGCGACGCTCGACCGCCAAGTCAAGGTCATCGTCCTGCGCGGCGCCGGACGGGCGTTCTGCGCCGGCTATGACTTCGGCGGCGGCTTTCACCACTGGGAAACCCCGTACTCCCGCATTTGGGGCTGCTACCTGTCAGGCATGTGGGTATACCGTCTCGGCCTCACCAAGGCCAAGGAGCACGCCCTGACCGGAAAACCACTCTCCGACCGCCAGGCCGCCGACATCGAGCTCATCAACACCGCGGTCCCGTTCGACCAGCTCGAAACCGAGGTCGCCAGGCAAGCCGAGCACCTCGCAAGCATCCCGATGTCCCAGCTCGCCGCGATGAAACTGATCGTCAACCAGGCCTACGAGCACATGGGGCTCCACTCAACCCAGACCCTCGGCCCAATCCTCGACGGCCTGATGCGAAACACACCCGACGCCCACGCCTTCATCGACAAGGCAACCAAAGAGGGCATCGAGCCGCCACCAACGAGCGCGACGCGCTCTTCGACGACTACAGCATGGCAAGCGCCGGCCGCCGACCCGACCCGCGTCACGTCATCGAGCTGGACTGACCGACCGACCGTGCTACACGGCTCCGACCACGCAAACGAGCCCTCCGCCGTCTCACTCAGACGGTTCGGGCGCAAACTGCAATGCTGCTCGGCGGGTGAGGAGCGTTAAGTTCGTCAAACCGTAAAGGAGCAAGCGATGACGGGGAAGGCTGACTTCACACAGGATGAGTGGGAACTCGTGCTCGAGGGACCGCCCAGCGCGGGCATGATCGTCGTCACCGCCCAGCGTGGCGGCTCGATCCGGGAGACGCTTGCGATCGCAAAGGCGTACGTCGAGGCGCGCCAGCAACATGGCGAGAGCGAACTGCTTGACGAGATCGTCGCGGCCAAGCCGGAAGTCGACCACACGCGCTACCACTCGGTCGAGGAGCTCAAGCAGCACGGCCTGCAGCATCTGCGAGACGCGGTCGAGTTGCTTGGCCGCAAGGCGACAGCGGGTGAGGTCGAGGATTATCGGCGCTTCGTGCTCACGCTGGCGGACAAGGTGGCTAACGCCCACAGGGAGGGCGCAGCGGCTGTCAGCGACGCCGAGCGCGCGGCGATCGACGAGATCTCAAGCAGTCTCGGCAACCCCGACCGCTAGTCCACGTCCAAATACGCGACACAGCGCATCTGTTGGCGTACACGACACCCCCAAAGGGAGCCCAATTGGTCAACGCGGATCGTCTTTCAGCGCTGGGTCCGGGCGCGATCGCGTTCGCCGCGATGCCGCTACCCGGCCATTTGAGCAGGAACGGTGCGACGGTCCGTACTGAGTACTGGAGCCCCGGCGCAGTTGGCCACGATGACCGCCTGCGACTGTCGCCCTACCGTCCCAGTCGATGACTCCTGCCCCTTTCGCGCATATCCTCGTGGGCTACCTACCGACCGAGCAGGGCGCCGATGCGCGTGCGCTGGGGGTCGATCTCGCAGCGACGTGCGGCGCCGATCTGCTGCTCGCGAGCATCGTCTCCGCGGTCTGGATCGAGAACATCGGCGAGCAGACCGGTCCCGCCGTAATCCACAGCGGTGAGCGCGAACGCGCGGCATCGGCGCTGAAGGAGGCAGCCGGCGAGCTCGCGGGCGTGCCCGGAGTGGGCCATGTAGAGCGACTGCTGGAGGCATCGAGCTCGCCGTCCCGTGGGCTGCACGACACCGCTGTGTCCGAGCAGGCCGACCTGATCGTCGTCGGCTCCTCGCACCATGGGCCGCTCGGTCGGGTGCTGTTGGGCTCCGTCGGCGAACGGCTGCTCAGCGGCGCGCCGTGCGCGGTCGCGGTTGCCCCGCGCGGTCACGCCGCCTGCGAGCCGCGCCGCATCGGCGTGATCGCGGTCGCATTCGACGGCTCGCCCGAGGCGCGAGTCGCGCTGCGCACCGCTCACGGTCTGGCGACCCGCACCGGCGCCTCTCTGAAGGCGCTAATGGTGGTCGAGCCGCCCGCCGCGATTCCGGGGCAGTTCGTGCCTCTGCTCGGCCTCGAGCCGCTCGTCATGATCGAGCGCGCCGAGGCGCTCCAGCGTCAAGAGCGGGCTGCGACAAACGCTCTTGACGCCGCCGTATATGCGCTCGACGACGGCGTCCCGATCGACCAGCAGGTGCTGTTCGGCATCGATCCCGCAGCCACAATCCTCGACGTTGCCGGCGCCGAAGTCGACCTGCTGGTGCTCGGATCGCGCGCCTACGGGCCGGTGCGGCGCGCGCTAGTCGGCAGCGTGTCCAGCGCCGTTGTCCGGCACGCGCCGTGCCCCGTGCTCATCGCGCCGCGCGTCGGCGAGAGCGCCGCCTGACGTAACCCTCACGAGCCTTCTTACCCTCACTTCGCTCGATCGTGCTCGGTCGGTCCTCGGGCGCCCTCATAGCTTGTAGCCGATCTGACGCAGCAGCGCCTTGCGCGCCGCGAGATCCGATTCGGTCTCGACACCCAGCGGCGACCCTCCGTCCACGACCCCGAGGATCCCACGTCCAGCCGTCGTCTCTCCGATGATCACCTGTACGGGATTGGCGGTGGCGCAGTAGATCCGGCAGACCTCTGGCACCAGCTTGACCTGGTTCAGCACGTTGACGGGGAAGCCCTCGCGCAGGAAGACGATGAACGAGTGGCCAGCCCCGATCGCAAGGGCGTTGCGGGTCGCCAGCTCGACGAGCTCCACGTCGTTACCGGACTGGCGGACGAGCCTCGGCCCCGAGGACTCGCAGAACGCGATCCCGAACCGCAACTGCGGGACCGCCCCGGCCAGAGCTTCGTGCAGATCTTCGATCGTCTTGATGAAGTGGGCCTGCCCGAGGATCAGATTCAGCTCCTCGGGCTTCTCAACCGATACCGCATGCAGCTCGATGTTGCCTGCGCGCTCCGCCATCAGGATTCCCACGCTCGATCGGACTGCGTTGCCTCGACGACCGTCACGGGAACCCCCAGCCGCTCGACACGGGCCGGCAAATCGAGCCTCAGCCAGTGCGAAACCCGGCGCGGCAGCGTCGAGACGATCACCTCGTCGAACGGCCAGCGCTTGAGCGCCGCCCGCACCGCGATGAAGGGGTCTGTGTCGCCCACCATCGCCTCGACGTGTCCTGCGGCGGCATCCTCGAGCAATGGCACGGCCAGCTCGATTACCTTCGCGGCCTCCTCGGTCTCGGGGTCCCAATACGGGCGCGGCACCAGCAACACGAACGAGCACGGACCGTGTTTCGCACGTGTCCGCACCTGCTCTAAGAGCTTCGGCGTCGCCGCAGTACGGTGCGCCACCACGAGGATCCGCGCCGGCGAGCTCATCGTCAACGATGCTCCCAGTCGCACGGGGCGAGCGCATCGGCGCAACCCGCGACGGTCGATGAGGACAACTACCGATCTAGAGGGCGGTCGTCAACGGGGTGCTGCTCTCCACCGGCATCCTCGGGGCCACGGTTATCCCGCACACGATCTACCTCCAGACCGCGGTCGGGGCTCGCTCGTCAACCGCCCGCTGACGATCGCCTTCAGCTGGCTGATCGCAGGGCTGATCATCTCCCTCAACCTTCTCCTGCTCGCGGTGACCCTCGGCTTGCCCTGAGGACCGAAAACGTGATCGAGCGACGGCCCGGACGACCGCAGCGGAGCTCACAGCATCGAGTCCGCGGTCGGCGCCAGCAGTCGCGATTCTCACCGCGTGAAGCGAGTCGAGCGTGTCGTGCCGCGCCTCCCTCGGCACCCACTAGCCGACTCAGTACATCCCCCCGAGCCGGATCAGCGTCTGGTCCGATGCCAAGCGTCGCGCGGCGAGGTTAGATGGGCCAAGGAGGTAAACAGATGGAGACAAAGCACACAGCCACAACGAGCAGCGCACATGCAGGCGACTGGGTCGAGGTGTCTGGTCTGCACGGTCAGCCGCCCCGACGCGGGCAGATCATCGAGTTGCTCGGCCGCGAAGGGCACGAGCACTACCGCGTCCGGTGGGACGAGCAGCATGAGTCGCTGCTGTACCCCACCGACGGAGTGATCATCCACGCCAGCCACTAAAGACCAGGCCGCAGTATCGGCTCGACCATGACGACTTGCGATCCGGCATCACTCCGCGGGAACCGGCTGGACGATTGCTGGCACGGCCACGACGGGGCATGGCGCGACGTGAAGCAGGCGCAGCGCCACACTCCCGAGTAGTAGCCCGGCGATCGGCGTGTGGCCGCGCGTGCCTATGACGATCAGATCGGCTGCCAATGCACGAGCGACGTTCGCGATCTCATGCGCGGGCTGGGGTCCTATGTGATTAACGATCCTAAGAGTGGCCTTGAACCCCTCCTTCGAGAGTTCCTCGACGGTCTGCTCGAGCCTCTCCTTGACGAGTTCCTCATCGGCGTGCACCGCCAGCCCGGTCTCGGTCGCGAACCTCTGCACGATGTGGACGACAACAAGCGAAGCTCCATGCTCGCGTAGGAGCGCCTTCGCAACGGGCAGCGCCCGGTTGGCGTTCTCTGAGCCGTCTGTTGCCCAAACGATTGTTTTGAACATAGCCATCTCGCATTCCGCCAATCGATGGGGTCTTGAACCGTACGCCGACCCGCAGGTCCCGCCATCGGGGGCTTCCACGCGACTGCGACCGCAAAGATCCGGTCATCGGCCGCTACGGTCAGTAGTACTCCCGATCGAGCGGCGTCTGGGCACGGATGTCCACAGGAGGCTCGAGGCCTAGCGTGGCTCGTGCGGACTCTAGCCGTCTAGGGCGCGCGTTCGAAAAGACGAGTTGACTGGAGGTGCGCGATGAGCGTCGTCACGATCAGCGCGATGACTCATCGCCACGGTCGCGGTACCTGCGTATCGGTGCAGGACTGATGGCCGTCAAGGTCGACGATCCCCGTGCTTTGCCACGGCTACGCGCACGTTCGCGCGTCGCAGGGTCGCGGGGGGCTGCCAAGGATCCGATCGTGCTGGTACTGCGCGGTTATGAGCGGTTCGTCTCCGGGCTCGCTGGCGGCTCGTTCGAGCGCGTGGCGGTCGGGCGGTTCCCGAACGGCGAGCTGCATGCCGAGGTGCCCGCGCACCTGGCGGGCCGCAGCTGCATCGTGGTCGGGTCGATCTCCCCGCCGGCAGGCAACCTCGAGCGCCTGACTCTCGTTGCCCACGCGCTGCGCCGCGCTGACGCCGAGCGCGTGACCGCGCTGCTGCCCTACCTCGCCTACGCTCGCCAGGATCGCCCGGCGCGCAATGAGAGCCTGGGGCTCGCCTGGGTCGGCGGGCTGCTGCGCGCAAGCGGAGTCGACGAGGTGGTCTGCGTGGACGTCCACAGCCGGCACGCGGGCGACCTGCTCGGGGTGCCGCTCACGTCGCTGTCACCGGCCGGCGTGCTGGCCGCAGCGCTGACGCCAACATGGCGCGAGGAGGTGACGTTCGTCGCCCCCGACGAGGGCGCTGTCGCCCGGTGCTCAGCCGTCGCACGGGCCGCCGGCGTGGATCGTCCGATCGTCTGGGCACGCAAGCGCCGCACTGCTACCGGGGTCGAGCATCTCGGCCTCGTCGGCTCGCCCACGCGCCGCGCTGTCGTCGTTGACGACATCCTCGACACCGGCGCCACGCTCGTGTCCTGCTGCCGGCAGCTGCGCGACGTCGGCGTCAAGCACATCGGCGTGATCGCAACCCACGGACTGTTCACAGGCGACCGTTGGCGCGCCCTGCTCACAGACGGCGAGCCGCAGATCTGGATCACCGACACCCTGCTCTCCCGGCGCCGGCCGAGGCACGCACAGCTGGTGCCGGTCGCCGCGCTGCTCGCACCGGTGCTGAGAGGAATCAGCGACCACTAATGGAGGACAGTCCGATGCTCGAAGCCGCCACCCACAGGTTCGTCGACCGTCGCGAGGCAGGACGGGAGTTGGCCGCGCGCCTGAGCTCGTTCGCCGCCCAGGACCCGGTCGTGCTCGGGCTGGCACGCGGTGGGGTTCCGGTCGCATACGAGGTAGCGCAAGCGCTCGGGGCGCCGCTCGATGTCCTCGTGGTGCGGAAGATCGGAGCCCCGGGTAACCCGGAATACGGGATCGGGGCGATCGCGGAAGGTGACGTGCGCGTACTCAACCAAGAGGCCGTGCGCTCCATGCTGATCGGGGTCGAGGAGCTGGAGACCGCGATCGCGCGCGCACGAGCAGAGATCGACGCTCGAGTGCAGCGGTACCGTGGCGGCCGGCCGCCCATTGACGTCAAGGGACGCGCAGCGATCGTCGTCGACGACGGGTTGGCCACCGGCGGGACCGCACGTGCGGCGCTGCGGGCGGTCCGTGCGCGTGATCCGCGCCGGCTGATCCTCGCCGTGCCCGTCGGCGCGCCGGACGCCGTCGATTCGCTGGGCCAGGAGGCCGACGAGGTGGTCTGCGTGCTCGAGCCCGAGCTGATGTGGGCCGTCGGCCTGTGGTACCAGCACTTCGAGCCCACTTCCGACGCCGAGATCTTTCAGTTGTTAGCCGGTAAAGCCGACGATCCCCCGCCGCCGCCGATTCCAAGCTCCCGGGAGGTGCGGATCCCGGTCGGCGGCGAAGCCGAGATCGTCGGCGATCTCGTCCTGCCGCAGCCCGCAAAAGGCCTCGTCGTGTTCGCGCACGGCAGCGGCTCAAGCCGCCACAGCCCCCGTAACAGGCAAGTCGCACGGGCACTCAACGACTGCGGGCTCGCGACGCTGTTGCTCGACCTGCTCACACCGGACGAGGAGCTTGACCGCGCGAACGTGTTCGATATCGGCCTGCTGGCCGAGCGCCTCACCGCGGCGACGCAGTGGGCGCGCGGTCAACAGCCGCTCGCCAAGCTCCGAGTCGGATACTTCGGCGCCAGCACCGGCGCCGGCGCGGCGCTGTCGGCGGCCGCCGAGCTCGGCAACGAGATCGCCGCCGTCGTTTCACGCGGCGGGCGGCCCGACCTAGCGGCCGCGCGGCTGCCCGAAGTACGCGCACCGGTGTTGCTGATCGTCGGCGGTCACGATGAGATCGTGCTGGAGCTCAACCGCGAAGCGCGAAGCCTGCTGCGATCACCGTCCGAGATCGCGATCGTTCCCCGGGCCACGCACCTGTTCGAGGAGCCGGGCGCGCTGGAGGAAGTTTCACGGCTCGCCGACGAGTGGTTCGAACGCCACCTCATCCGCGCCGAGGTGCCCAGCAGCACATGACCCGCCAGCGCCGGGCGCGAGTCCCACCTTCATGGTTCGCGCCCGATGCGCCGGCCGCTGCGGTCGATGGCTGACCTCAGCTGCGTGGCTTGGCGTCGTCGCGGCTGCTCAGCGACTTGGCAGCGCTGTCGATGACCTTGCGCAGAAAGTCGTACTGCGTATGGACCAGCCGGTCGACCATCTCCATCGCGGAATCAAACACCTCGTGTCGCCTAGACGGCCCCTTATCGGAATGAGGTCGCGTCCGCTCGACGGTATCGACAAACTTGCGCACCGCTTCGATCACAGCTCGCTCACCAGCCTCAACCGACTTCAGCAACTCGTCGGACAGGTCGGTGGTCCGATCAACTACCCTCACCCGACGAGCCTCCGTGCCACCACGCCGGTGGGTCGCTGGGGTCTTCACGACCGGGCTACGCTTGGTGGTGGTCTCAGCCATTTGGACACTCCCTTCCAGAACGTATGTTCGCACTCCGACCATACGCCCCAAGCGGGCTCCTGCCATCCGTGAACCCGTGCCGACCGGGTCCGTATAAACGCGTCGCCGCACCGAGACCGCTCGGTGCTAGCCGGCTCGCGGTCGTGCCGTGCTGACAGGCGGTCAAACCGAAGGAAACGGAATTCGCATAGGCTGAAGATGATGAGTGACCCGCCCGCCACCGCCCGCCGCGCGCAACCGACGGCCGGCCGCGCCAAGATCGCTCATATCGCGGTCGGCGTGAGCGCCTACCCCGAGGGCCACGACGCGGCCGCGCTGGGCGCCGCGCTCGCCCGCGCAACGGGAGCCGATCTGATGCTCATCGCAGTCCTCTCAGACCCGCTGGTCATACCGCTCGCCGGGATGAGCTGGAAGAGCCTGCGAAAGCACGCGCAGGCGGCTCTGGCGCAGATCAGCGATCAAGTGATGCCAGACGCACGTGTTGTGGTCAGAACCGACGTGTCTGTGGCCCGCGCTCTGAGGCGCGTGGTCGCCCGCGAGCACCGCGACCTGCTCGTAGTCGGATCCAGCCACAAGGCAACCGAAGGCTCGGTACGGATCGGCAAGCGGGTCCGCCAGCTCATCGGCTACGCCGGCTGTGGGCTGGCGATCGCCCCCCGCGGAATCCACAACAGGGCCAACATCCCGTTTAGACGAATCGGCGTCGGCTACGAGGGCCGTCCGGAGTCCGAAGCGGCGCTCTCACTCGCCGCATCGATCGCTCTAGCCGCCAAAGCGCAACTACACGTCTGCGGGGTCGTAGATGACCGATCAAAATCGGCGCGATGGTCCAAGGGCGCAGCCGCAGCGCTGCAGCCCGAGCTAGACGACCGCGCCCACGCCGAACTGGAACTGCTGCGCGAGCGCGCGCTCACCGCAGCCCACTCACTGGACCCCAGCGCCCGGGTTGACATCCGGCGCGGACGCCCCGCCGACGCATTACTTGACCTCTGCGCCGACGTCGATCTACTCGTGATCGGCTCCCGACACTGGGGAGCCGCCGCTAGATTACTCCTCGGAAGTACCGGCGAATCCCTTGCCTACCACGCCACCTGCCCAATCCTCATCGTGCCCCGAGCGCAAGACGCTACGTAGTACCTAAGCCTGAGAAGCACAAGCGAGCGCGATCCGCCGGAGCTGGACCGCGCCACGCGGGCAGCCCACGGAATTGCTGCTGCTAACGTTAGGTACATCAGGTCGGGCGGGTCGTCCGACGCCGCAGTGCCAGCGCTCGCAGCCGTTGCTCAAAAGCACCCTCCGCAGTCGCAGCACACATCGAGCCGGAGGAAACATAATGGCTACTGGAACCGTCAAATGGTTCAGTGACGAAAAGGGCTTTGGGTTCATCACTCCCGATGACCACGCCAAGGACTTGTTCGTCCATCACACCGCGATCATCGGCGACGGCTACCGCTCGCTCGCCGAGGGCGCAAAGGTCTCCTACGAAGCCGAGGCCGGCGAGAAGGGACCCAAGGCCGTCAACGTGCGGTTGGTGTAGCGTTGCCCGCCTGCCGGCCGTAACCGGTTGGCAGGCGCTACCCGCTCCCTGAAGGGAGACCTCCATGTCCGATCAACGGGACGACGACGTCCTCGCCACCGAGCCCGGCGCAACGGTTGGTGCTCGCAACGAAGCGCGGTTGCTGGCACTCCTGGAGAGCGATGAGACCGGCGGGCTGACGGTCGAGGCATTACGGGAGCATGGAATCCGCGCTCCCGGCCAAGCGGTGTACACGCTCCAGCTCGCAGGCCACCAAATCGACCGCGTGAGTCGGGAGGGCTCAGACGGACACATGAGACTCGGGTATCGCCTGCACGCCTCTTCGGCGGCCGCTCCGGGCCGGTCCAATGGCTCGTAGATGAGACTAGAGGCCGCGGCGATCGGCAAGCCAGCGAACGCGGGCGGCTTGCTCGCGTTGGCTCTCGTCGAGCGCGAGATCGAGCCGGGTGAGCGCCTGTTCGTGCTGCGGGATCCAACGCTGCTGGAGCGCGCGCAACCGCCGGGCTGCACGGGCAAGCTCCGCGGTCAGCTCCGCCTCGGCACGCTGTGCGACTGCGTAGCGCGCGGCCGCTTGAGTGGCCTCGCGGCAGGCGCGGGCAGCGATCACCGTGGCGGAGCTGCCGCCGAGCGCTGACAGCGGTGGAGTATCGGGAACGACGATCTGCTCGGCCAAGGGCAGCCGAGCGCCCATCAGGTTCGACCACGTCACCTCGAGCGATGCCTCGCCCTGGACGTGTCGAGCGAGCAGCTCGAGCCGTCCGGCACCATCGAGTATCGCAGCGCGCGCGCTCCAGGACGCGGCTTGCGCGGCGGCGTCGTACCAGGCGCGGTGGGCGTCTGCGGCCTCGGCGCGGACGCGCGCCTGCTCGCGTAGCAGCGCCTGACGCTTGCGGTCGAGCAAGTCGGCTCCGCGCCTGGCTACCTCCAGACGCCGGACCAGCCAGATGCGGCCGGCTCTACCGGGCGGGATCCGCAGCGCCATCGCGGTAATGGGCCTCCAGGGTCGATGAGCTGATCATCGACAGCTCGGCACGCGGCAGCAGCGACGCCACGGCCCACGCGCTGTCGAGGGTCTCCGCGAGCGAGCGGCTCTGGTCGAGTGGCTGGGAGAGAAAGTCCTGCTCGAACGCCTCGCGGACGCGGAGGTAATCGCGGTCACTCGCCGACAGCGCGTCCTCGCCCACCACCTCCGCGAGGTCGGCAGCCTGACGAGCACGGGCGATGATCCCGTACATCTGCGCGGAGATCTCGAGGTGGTCGGCGCGCGTCAGGCCGGGGCCCGCGCCGTGCCGCATCAGCCGTGAGAGCGAAGCCAGCGCGTCAAACGGCGGGGATACACCGCGGGCGTAAAGCTCGGCGCTCATAACCAGCTGGCCCTCGGTGATGTATCCGGTGACGTCCGGCACCGGATGGGTGATGTCACCGGCCGGCATCGTCAAAACAGGCAGCTGCGTGAGCGATCCCGCCACCCCCTTGATCCGCCCCGCACGCTCGAGCAGCGACGCGAGGTCGCTGTACAGGTAACCGGGGTAGCCACGACGACTCGGCACCTCGCCGCGCGCCGCGGAAACCTGGCGCACAGCCTCGCAGTAGTTGGTCAGATCGGCGAGCACCACCAGCACGTGGCGGCCGAGGTCGAACGCCAGATACTCGGCGACAGTGAGCGCGAGGCGAGGCGTGACGATCCGCTCCACGACCGGATCATCGGCGGTGTTGACGAACAGCGCCAGGTCTCCGAGCTCGGCGCGGCGCTCGAGCACGCGGCGCACCGCGTACACGTCGGCGTGCGGCAAGCCGAGCGCAGCGAACACGATCGCGAACGGTTCCCCCTCTACGTGTGCCTGAGCGGCGACCTGGGCCGCGAGCTCCAGGTGCGGCAGCCCGCCGACGGAGAACACGGGCAACTTCTGTCCCCGCACCAGGGTCGCGAGGCCGTCGATCGCGCTCACTCCGGTGAGGATCGCCTCGGTCGGGGCCGCGCGCGCTGCCGGGTTGATCGGGACGCCGGCAACCGGGCGCTGCTCCCCGCCCACCACCGGTGGCCCGTCGTCGATCGGCTCCCCGCGGCCGTTGCAGGTGCGGCCGAGCCACCCCTCGCCGACGGGAATCTGCATCGGCGTGCCCGAGAACGCGACCCGCGCCGAGTCAAGCCGCATCCCTGCGGTGCCTTCGAGGATCTCGACGACAGCGAGGTCCTGGTGGACGTCGAGCACGGTCCCGTGCCTGACCTCACCCGACTCGAGCGTGATTTGGGCAACCTCATCCCAGCCAACGCCGGTGACACCCTGCACGGCCATCAGCGGCCCGCGGATCGAGCGGATCGCTCGGTACTCGATCGGCGCTTGAACCCTCACCCCAGCGCCTCAATCGCACCGATCAGCTCTCCGCGGATGCGCTGCACTTGATCGGCACCGTCGGGAGCGGTGTCATAGCGCGCACGAAGCGCGGGCAGCAGATCGAACGAATCGATCTCGGCGACTCCGACGCCCCGTTCGAGTAGCGCGGCCAGCCGATCGTGAACGTCGAGCACGAGCGCCAGCAGCGCGCGCTGCTTGGCCGGCGAGCTGTACTGGTCATTTGCTTGAACCGCGCTCTGCTGCAGCACGGCTTCGCGCAAGAGCCGCGCGGCGCGCAGCGTCAGACGCTCCTGGGCGGGCAGCGAGCCGGCGCCGACCAGCTGAGCGATCGACTCGATCCGGTCGCTGTCGGTGAGCAGCCGCAGGGCACGCGCGCGCCGCTCACCCCAGCCGGGATCGCCATGCTCGGCCTGCCACATGCCGAGCTGCTCGGCGTCACGAGAAGACGAGTCACGCCAGCTCACGGCCGGGTAGTGGCGGGCATAGGCGAGGTCGCGGTCAAGCGACCACACCGAGCGCACGAACCGCCGCGTGTGTGAGGTGACCGGCTCAGTCAGGTCGCCGCCTGGCGGCGAGACGGCGCCCAGGATGCTGACCGACGCGATCTCGCCACCGAGCGTCTGAAAACGGCCGGCGCGCTCGTAGAAGTCGGCCAACGCCGAGGACAGCCCCGCCGGATAGCCCTCTTCGGCGGGAAGCTCGTCGGTGCGCGAGGCCAGCTCGCGCAGCGCCTCCGCCCACCGCGAGGTCGAGTCGGCGATCACGACCGCGTCATAGCCCATGTCGCGGTATAGCTCGGCGACGGCCACACCCGTGTAGACGCTGGCCTCGCGGGCCATCACCGGCATGTTCGACGTGTTCGCGATCAGCACCGTGCGATCGAGCAGCGTCTGCCCGGTGCGCGGATCCTCGAGCGCCTCGAACTCCGCAAGCACGTCCGCGAGCTCGTTGCCTCGCTCGCCGCAGCCGACGTAGACGATCACCGCCGCATCGCACCACTTCGCGATCTGCTGCAGCGCCACCGTCTTGCCGGTGCCGAACCCGCCCGGGATCGCGGCCGTTGAGCCGCGGGCCACCGGAAACAGCAGATCGAGCACGCGCTGCCCTGTGACGAGCGGCTCGCCTGCAGGCAGCCGCGCGTGCGCCGGGCGCGCTCGGCGCACGGGCCAGCGATGCGACAGCCCGAGCTCTGCGCCGCCGACGCGAGCCACCACATCGCCGAGCTTGTACTCGCCTTCCGCTGCGATCCACTCGACGGCGCCGCCGACACCCGGCGGCACAAGCACGCGATGGTCGATCGCTGCCGTCTCACGGACGCTTCCCAGCCTCGCGCCGGCGGTCAGCTGCTCGCCCGCAGTGGCGCTCGGCGCGAAGCGCCAGTTACGCTCGCTTGCGAGCGTCCGGGTCGCACCGCCGGCCTCGATCCGCGGCCCCGCCGTGTGCAGCGGACGCAGCACGCCGTCGAACACGCCTCCGAGCAGGCCGGGGCCGAGCTCGACGGTCAGCGGGCCCCCGGTCGCGAGCACGTCGTCGCCAGGTTTGAGTCCGCCCGTGTACTCGTACACCTGCACCGTCGCCGCGGCGCCCTCGAGCGCGATCACCTCGCCCGGGAGGCGCAGCGGGCCGACCTCGACGAGATCGAGCATTGCCAGGTGCTCCCCCCCGCTGACCTCGACCACCGGACCGTTGACGCGCGTGACGACGGCATTGTTCATTGCCACAGGCGCTCCAACTCGCTTGCCATCGCATCAAGGCAACGGTCGACCTGGGCGCCGAGTGAATAGTCGATCTCGCGGCTGCCCGCGCGGGCCACCTGGCCGCCCTCCGGGAGGCGGACGATCTGCACCGGTCCGGCGGCCGCGAGCCGCTCGCGCGCGTCTACGGCCAGGCGCTCGAGCAGCCGGTCGTAGCGCGAGTCGTCGACCAACCGTCGGGAGGCAGCATGCGCGGCGGACTTGGCGCCGAGCAACACCGACCGCTGCGCACGCAGCACGGTCGCGCGGGCCTCGCCGCGCGCTTCCGCCAGGCGCTCACGCGCCTCCAGGTCAGCGAGCCGCTCGGCGGCGGCGCGCCGCGCCGCTATCAGCGCAGCCGCCTTGGCGCGGGCTTGGTCGATGATCGCCTCGGCGCGCTCCTGCGCGGCCCGGCGGATCGCCTCCGCGTCAGTAGACGCGGTGGCGAGAGCGGCGTCCTCGACAGTCGCAAGCGTCACCCGGGCATCACCACCCATAGCCGCTCATCGCGCTCCGAGAGTTCGGCCGCGAGCGCGGTGTGCGCGGCTTGCGTGAGGATCACGAGCCCGACATCGGCGGGCAGCGCTCGCCATGCAGCGAGCGCCGCGCCCGGCTGATCCGCCGCGGCGACGCGCACGCCGGCGAAGGCAAAGCCATGCACGCGCTCGCGTTCGCCGATCGCGGCGATCCGGGTCATCCCTTTCCGATCAGGATCACTGCGACGATCAGCCCGTAGATCGCGATCCCTTCCGCGAGCCCGACGATCACGAGCGAACGGCCGAGCATCTCGGGCTTCTCGGCGATCGCCGCGAGCGTCGCCGCACCCGTGTAGGAGACCGCGATCCCAGCGCCGATCGTGGAGCCGGCAACGGCGATTCCCGCCCCGATGAACGCGTCACCGGAGTTGCGGCTGGTGGCGACGGTGGCGGCCTGGGCCGGATCGACCACGCCCGCGAGCATCAACCCCAGCGCAACCACCGAGGCGCCGGCGATCATGACGTTCACCCGCATCAGCCACCGTATCCCCAAGGGCGAGCGGCGCAGTACGCGCTGCGCCAGCAGGCCGCCGGCGACGGCCCCCGGCGCACCAATCAATAAGGACTCGATCATCTTGCCTCCTCGGTTGACAACAGCGGCAGACTCCACGGCCTGAACGGGCGACCCTCGCGCGCGAACAGCCGCGAGAACAACTCGTAGTACTCGAGGCGGAGTGCCTGCACGGCGACCACCAGCCCCTCGAGCGCGAACGCGACCGCCCAGCCCAGAGCGAAAGCCACGGCCGCAGCCAGGTCACCGACCGGCGTCCCGGTGACGCTGCCCGCAGCATGCAGTACGAGCTGCCCAATCGCTGCGTGCATCAGCCCAAACGCCGCCAGGCGCGCGAACGAGAATACGTTCGAGAACAGACGCAGCAGCGCGTCGAGCAGGCCGATCAGCACCTCGAGGACCCCCGTGGCGCCGCTGCCCGCCTCCGCCCGCAGGCCGACCAGGAGCGGGACCACCGCCACCACGGCGAGCGCGAGACCCAGCGTCTTCATCAGACCCACGTGAGCGCTGACGCCAAGCGCCACGAGACCCGCGCCGCCCAGCAGCGCCAGCCCGGGCACCCCCGACGCCGCGGTCAGCGCCAGCAGCACGCCGCCCTCGCGCCACCGGTTGACGATCCCGATCAGGTAGCCGACGGCGAGCAGGCATCCGCCCGCCACGATCGCAACCGCGAGCAGGCGCGTCGGGGAATCGAGCGGCGCGAGCCACAACGTCGGAAGGACCTTGGTCGGGCCGAAGAACTCGCCGTACAACGCCCCGAACACGACCGTCGCCGCGCCCGGCGCGGCGATCAGCGGCCAGGCTTTGCGCAGCGCCTGAAGTCGTGGATGGCGAGCGTGGCGCAGCGCCAGCGCGGCCAGCACGATCAGCAGCCCGTCGCCCACATCCCCGAACATCATCCCGAACATCAGACAGTACGTGACCGCCACGAACGGGGTCGGATCCACGTCCTCATACGGCACAGCGCCATACGTAGTCACGAGCGGCCGGAACGGCTCGGCCGCCGGCGCCGCGGCCAGCAGCGTCGGGGGCTGTTGGCCGCGCGGAGCGCGGAGCTCGACCAGCGAGGCGCCGAGCGCCTCAAGGCGCGCCGTCAACTGCGCGAGCGCCGGCCGCGGGGCCCAGCCAACGAACAGCGTGAAGCCGCCGTGGCGCAGGGCGCTCGCCCTCCGGCGTTCTAGCTCGACCTCCCCCGCCAGTAGCTCGCGGGCGTCGCTCCGCTCGAGCTCTGCGATGTTCACCGCGTCGCGGGCCAGCGCCGGCGTGGCGCGCGCCGGTCCGTGGCGCCCGCTTTCCAGGCGCCGCAACGCCTCCAGCGCCGGCCCCTCCCCGCTCCCCAACGGCCCACTGAGATCAACCGTGCCGCTCTCTGCCAGAGCGACCAGCACCTCGCGCACGCTGCCGGCGAGCGCGATCACCGCAACGCGTTGCATCCGCACGGGGAACGCGCGCTCAGACAGTTCCATCCACCAGCTCCACCAGCGCTGGACTTCCACCCTGCGCCGCCGCCCGCAGCGCGCGCGCCGTGCGCTGCGCGTCGACCGCCAGCAGCGCCACGGCCGCGAGCACGACTGCCTCATCGCCCGGGGTCCGCAGCAGCACGGGCGCTTCGCGTTCCACTGCGAGCCACCAACTGAGCTCCGCGCGCCACAGCTCGCTCGGGTCACTCACGCCCGCCAGCGCCCACGCCGCCTGCGCGGGCAGCGCGGCCTGCAGGTCGTTCAGCGAGCCGGCCGCAAGCGCCTCCTCGGTGATCCCCGGAAGCCGCCGCAGCTGCGCCGCGCGCGCGCGGCTACCGTCGAGCAGCAGCTCGCGTGCCACCAGCAGCGCCCCGGCGCCCGCCACCCAATTCGCGGCTACCGGCGCGGCCTGATGCACCCGGCGCGCCCACGCCACGCGCAACCCGAGCGTCAGCTCGGCAGCGGAGCGCCCACCCGGATCGCCCCAGGCGGAGCCGGCGACAGTGTCGGCCACATCCTCGACGCTGCGCCCCTGCTCGATCGCGGGCCACGCGGTGGCGAGCCCCCCAAGCACGAACGGGGCGGGCTCGCGACCGTCGCTTACAAGCGCCGCGATGCGCGCATCGACGTTCGCCAGCTCGAACCACCCGGCGAGCGCGCGCACCAGTCCGGCACCCGCCCCCGGCAGCCATCCCGCGAGAATCCGCAGATGCCACAGGAGCGTGTCGGCGACGCCACGCTCCGCCGCCGCCAGATCGTCGCCCGCGTGCAAGCGTTCCCCATAGGCGCTTGTCGCCAGCACACCCAAAGCGTCGCCCAACGACCGGGAGCCGGCGACTGCACGCGCATGCTCGGCCCCGATGACACGGCTCAGCAGCAGCCGGGCGCGCGTGACACCAGCCGTCCACCCCGCCTTCACCGTTCGCTCTCCAGCACCGCCGCGATCACTTCTTGCACGAGCCCTGGTGTTCGCTCCCGGCCGCGGGCCAGAACCCGCTCGGCGTCGCGTTCGGCGTCGGCCAGGATCGACCGCGCCCGCTCCTGGCTACTCGCGCGAAGCTCGGCGAGGAGCTTGGCCGCGATCCGTTCGGCCTCAGCGCGCGCATCTTCCAGCAGGCGGCTGCGTTCGCGCACGGCCACAGCCTCAAGCTCGGCCGCTTCGGACCGCGCTGTGGAGACGACCACCCCGCCCCGCTGCTCGATCTCGTCCAACCGTCCGAACAGGAGCGCCACCTCGCCGGACAGCTCCGCGCCGGCGGTCGGGACCGGCACGCCCGCCGCCGCGCCCGGCGGCAGCCGCACGCGACGCAGCCGCTCGAGCAACTCGCCCAACACAGGCATGTCTGCGAAGGCTACCGGGACGGGGCATCGGCGCCTTGGCGTTGCTTGCCCCTGAGGTAGGCGACGGCGTCGTTCAGCGTCGAGAGCTTGGGATAGTCGCGCTCGGGGATCTCGATCCCGGTCCGCTCGTTGATTGCGACGACAACATTGAGGAAGTCCATCGAGTCGATGTCCAGCTGCTCGGCCAGATCCGTGTTCGGTTCGATCGCGTCGGGGTCGATGTCGGGTGCGACCTCGGTCAACGCTCCGATCACGACCTGGCGCAGCTCTTGCTCTGTGGTCATAAGGCCTCCGGGTTCTGGAGTTGGCGGTCGATCAGGGTCAGAAAGCGGCTTCCGGCGTGCCCGTCACTTGCTCGATGGTCAGCCGCGAGCGTCGCGGTGACGACCGGCCGTACGCCGAGCATCCCTTCCACCGCCCACGGTCGCTCGCGGACGCCGCCGAACCCCACGAGCGCGACCTGGGGCGGGTAGATCACGCCGTGCACCAGGTCGACGCCGCGTTCCCCGAGGTTCGTGACGGTGATCGTCGGGTCAGACATCTCCGAACTGCGCAGCCGTCCGGTCCGCGCCCGCTGGACGAGATCGCGTACGCCGGCCATGATCTCGTCGAGGCTCTTCTGGTCGGCGTCGTGCAGCGCCGGCGCGATCAGCCCGCCGCCGCGCAGCGAGATCGCCACGCCGAGGTGAACACCTCCGCCCGGGCGAAACGCCCCATCGACCCAGAAGCCGTTCATCTCCGGCATCTCGGTTGCCGCTCGCGCGACAGCGCTCAGCAGCAACACCGAGGGCAGCAGGCGGTCGGTGACCGGCCGCGACAGGTTCGCCTCGTGCAGCCATTCAAGCGGCACGCTCATGTCGATCGGCAGCTCAAGGTAGTAGTGCGGAATCTCGCGCTTTGAGCGGGCCATCAACGCGCCAATCGCCTCTCGCATCGCCGCCTGACGATCCGTGGGTGCCGCGTCCGGCGGCGGGGAAGTCGCAGCAATCGACGGCGGTGCCGGCGCCGGCGCTCGTGCGGCGGGCGCCGTGAGCGGCTTCGACGATGCACGTTCGACGTCGGCCCTCGTGACCGCCCCGTTCGGTCCGCTTCCGGAGACTGCTGACAGATCAACCCCGAGCTGCTCCGCCGCGCGCCGCGCCAGCGGGGAGATGCGCAGCCGGTGTCCCTCGGCCATCACGGGCGAAGGTCGTGCCGCGGCGGCCACAACAGGCGCAGGCACGGCAGCCACAACAAGCGCAGGCACGGCAGCCGACTCTGGGACAGGAGCAGCTGGTGGCGTGGCGGCTTCGGACGTGGGGGCAGGCGGGACCGCAGCCACGGCCACGGTTGCAATCGGGCGCACCGTCGCAAGAACGGTCCCGACGGGCACCCGCGTGCCCTCTGGGACCAGCAGTTCGTCGATCACGCCGTCCTGGAAGATCTCGACCTCGATTTCCGCCTTACTCGTGTCGACCACCGCGACGATGTCGCCGCGCTTGACCGCATCGCCCGGCTTGACGTACCACTCGAGCAGGGTGCCCGACTCCATGTCGGCACCGAGCGACGGCATCACGAAATCACTCATCGGGAGCGTCGCCGACCATCCGTCGGACCTCTGCGACGACGGTGTCTGGTTGAGGTAGGGCGGCCTGCTCGAGGTGCTGGGGGTAGGGCATCGGGACCTCTGCTGAGCAGACTCGTGCCACCGGCGCGTCGAGCTCGTAGAACGCCTGCTCCATGATTCTCGCGCTGATCTCAGCCGCGAGGCCGCCGGACCGCCAGCCCTCGTCGACGATCACCGCGCGGTGCGTTCGGGCGACTGAGCCGATCACGGTCTGATCGTCGAGCGGGCGAAGCACCCGCAGGTCGATCACCTCGGCGTCGATCCCGGCAGCGGCGAGCTCGTCAGCGGCCGTCATTGCCATCGACAGCGTGCCGCCGTAGGCGATCAGCGTTACGTCGGCGCCGGGGCGACGGATCGCGGCCCGCTCGATGTCGACCGGACCGGCGTCCGGGGGCAGCTCCCCTTCCAGGTTGTACAGCGAGCCATGCTCGAAGACCAGCACGGGGTTGGGGTCCGCCAGCGCCGGCGCCAGCATGCCGCGGGCGTCGGCCAGGGTTGCCGGCGCGAGCAGCTTCAATCCCGGGATGTGGGCGAGCCAGCCCTCGAGGCTATGCGAGTGCTGGGCGGCGACCTGACGGCCGGCGCCGGTCGTCATCCGGATAACCAGCGGAATCGCAAACTGCCCACCCGACATGTGCGTGATCGTCGCGGCGTTGTTCATGATCTGATCGAGCGCCAGCAGGCAGAAGTTGACCGTCATCACCTCCACGATCGGCCGGATCCCGCCCATCGCTGCGCCGATCCCAGCGCCCACAAACGCGGACTCCGACAGCGGGGTGTCGCGGATGCGCTCGGGGCCGAACTCGGCGAGGAGCCCCTTGCTGACGCCGAAGCAGCCGCCGTAGGCGCCCACGTCCTCGCCCATCAGGAACACGCGGTCATCGGCAAGCAGCGCCTCGCGGATCGCCTGGCGCATCGCCTCGCGGTAGGTGATCGTGGTCGTCTCGGAGACGCTCATGCCGGCGTTGCCTCCCAATAGACGAACCGCTCGAGGTCCTCGACCGGCTCCAACGTTCCCGCCTCGGCGAACTCGATCGCGGCCTGAATCTCTTCCGCAACCGATCGCTCGAGCCCCTCGACGTCCTCGGAGCTCAGCATCCCCGCGTCCACCAGCTGACCGGTCAGCGCCGGGATCGGGTCGTGCTGCTTCCAGCGCTCGATCTCCTCCTTGGCGCGGTACAGGTCCGGGTCGTACATCGAGTGCGCACGGAAGCGATAGGTCTTCAGCTCCAGAAAGCACGGCCTGCCGCCGTCGCGCACCTCGGCCGCCGCCTTGTGTGCCGCCTCCTCGACCGCGAGCACATCCATACCGTCGGCCGACCAGGCAGTCATCTCGTAGCTCGCGGCCTTCAGCGCGAGATTCGTCTCTGACTCGTAGCGCTCGATCGCGGTCCCCATTGCGTACAGGTTGTTCTCGCAGCAGAACAGCACCGGCAATTGCCACAGCGAAGCGAGGTTCATGCACTCGTGGAACTCGCCCTCCGCCACCGCCCCATCGCCGAAGAAGCAGGCCGTCACCCGCTCGAGACCCCGGAGCTTGTCAGCCAGCGCGAGCCCTACCGCCAGCGGCAGCCCGCCACCGACGATCGCGTTGCCGCCATAGAACCGGGTCGCCACATCAAACAGATGCATCGACCCGCCGCGACCACGCGAGCAACCCTCGACCTTTCCGTACATCTCCGCCAGCACCGAGCCGGCCGACACGCCCCGCACCAGAGCGTGACCGTGCTCGCGATAGGTCGCGACGATCGCGTCCTCCGGCTCGAGCGCCTGCATGACCCCGACTGCGACCGCCTCCTCGCCGATACATAGGTGCATGAACCCGCGGATCTTCGTCGCGCTGTACAGCTCGACGCACTTCTCCTCGAAGCGACGGACGAGCAGCATCTGGCGGAGCAGATGGAGCCCGTGCTCACGGTCAGGTGGCCGTGTGGGGGTCATGGATCGGGCTCCAGCGTTGAGATGTCCCCCTCAGGAAGCCCAAGCTCACGGGCCTTCAGCAGCCGTCGCATGATCTTGCCGCTGCGATTTCGCGGCACCGTGTGCACGAACTCGATCTCGCGCGGCGCGACCGCTGCGCCGAGGCGTTGGCGGGCGAACGCCAGCAGATCCCGGAGCAGCGCGTCATTCGGTTCGTAGTCCGGCTTGAGCAAGACAAACGCCTTGACGATCATCTTCGCGACCGGATCCGGTTTGCCGATCACACCGGCCTCCGCCACCGCCGGGTGCTCGAGCAGCACGCTCTCAACCTCGAACGGGCCGATCAAGTGCCCGGCCGACTTGATCACGTCATCACCCCGCCCAATGAACCAGAAGTAGCCATCGACATCCCGACGCACGAGATCGCCGGTCAAATACCAGCCGCCCGCGAAGCACATCCGATAACGCGCCTCGTCGCCCAGGTAGCCGCGGAACATCGACGGCCACCCCGGCCGCAGCACGAGCTCCCCCTGCTCGCCGGGATTCTCGAGCAGGACAAGCGTGCCGTCGGCTGAGAGCACCGGGTTGTCATCCTCGTCGCGCCTGGCCACCGCCGCCTCGATTCCCGGCAGCGGCCGCCCCATCGACCCGGGGCGCACGTCCATCGAGCGGTAGTTGGCGACCATGATCCCGCCGGTCTCGGTCTGCCACCAGTTGTCGTGGACCGGCATCCCGAAGGCGTCCTGCCCCCACAGCACGACCTCCGGATTGAGCGGCTCGCCGACGCTGGCGACGAACCGCAGCGAACTCAGGTCGTACTCGCGGGCAACCTCGGCACCCACCCGCATCAGCATCCGCAGCGCCGTCGGCGCCGTGTACCAGACCGTCACACGTTGATCCTGGAGGATCCCGTACCAGCGGTCGGCCTCGAATTCGGCTTCGTCGACCACGCAGGTCACGCCGAGTGTGAGTGGCGCGATGATGCCGTAAGAAGTGCCCGTCACCCAGCCGGGGTCGGCAGTGCACCAGAAGACGTCTCCAGGACGCAGATCGAGCACGAGCCGGCCCGTCTCACGATGCGCGACCACTGCTTCGTGCACGTGGATCGCTCCTTTCGGCATCCCGGTCGTTCCGCTCGTGAAATGAAGCAGCGCCATGTCCTCCGGACGGGTCGTCGCGATCTCGTATGAGTCCACGGCCGCGCCCATCAGCGCCCAGAAGTCGCCGACATCGGGAATCTCGGCGATCTCCGCCGGATCTCCGACCAGCAGGACGTGCGCGAGCCGGGGAAGCCGGTCGCGCAATGCGGCCACCTTTCGGCGGTAGAGAGCCGGCGTCGTCACCAGCACCCGGGCATCGCCGAGACGCAGACGTTGCTCGATCGGCTCAGGTCCGAAGGCCGAGAACAGGGGTGAAAAGACGCTTCCGTGCTTGAGCGTTCCAAGTGCGGCGATGTACAGCTCCGCTATTCGACCGGCAAGCACGAACACCCCCTCGCCCCGCTCCACGCCTTGGGTCTGGAGCACGTTGGCGAAGCGGTTGCTCTCTCGCCTTAGCTGGTCGTAGGTGAACTCGCGCGCATCGTGGCGCTTGGACAGGAACCGCAGCGCGACAGTGTCCGCAAGCGGTCCATCCGCGTGCCGGTCGACCGCCTCGTAGGCGATGTTGAGAGCGCCACCCGGCAGGCCGGCAAGTTCCTCGCGAGCCGACGCCCACGAGAACTCCGCCCGCACCTGCTCGTAGTCGAGCATGTTCGGCGCCACCCCTTCAGGCTGTCGCTTGTGGATCGTGTGCAGCGCCCCGGGTGTCGTAGCCGATGTCACGTCACGACCGTATGCCAGACCACGACCGGCGGCACCCGCAGAGTCCCACAGTCAACATCCGCGGTTGCCCGCAATAGCGCGCGTTGCTGCTCCAGACCGGAGCAGCTGTCCCGCCAGTTTGGAGAACTGTCGGGCCCAACGCTTGAGGGAACGAGCGAACCGGGGCTGGGCGCTGGCTCGGGAGGGGCGCCGACCGAGTCTTCGTCGCCTGGCTCGGGCTCGTCGGTGCCCCAGGGAGGACAATCCCGTCCGCCGAGAGAACGCCCGCCCGGAGGGAGAGCCATCCAGAATGATTTCCGGATGAACCGCACGATCGAAATACCGGAGTACAAGCTGCACACCGAGGCTCGCGTCGACGCAACGCGGACCGCGCTGGTCGTCGTCGACATGCAGAACGACTTCGTCTCTCAGGGCGGCAGTCTGCTGGTGCCAGACGCAGAAGCGACGATCCCGGCCATCAACGGGCTGCTCGAGCTCGCCCGCGCGCATGGGATGCGCGTCGTCTACAGCCAGGACACGCACCGCGACGGCGATCCGGAGTGGCAGATCTGGCCCGAGCACGCTCGCGAGGGCAGCTGGGGCTGGAACATCGTCGATGCGCTCGCTCCGGCGGAGGATGAGACTGTCATCTGCAAGGTCCGCTACGACGCCTTCTACGGCACGCCGTTGGACCATCTGCTGCGGCTCTGGGGCGTCGACACGCTCGTGATCTGCGGCACCGTGGCGAACATCTGCGTGCACTACACGGCCGCCAGTGCGGCGCTTCGCTGGTATGACGTCGTCATCCCGCGCGACGCCATCTCGGCGCTGGAGCCGTTTGACCTGGAGTCCTCACTGCGCCAGACCGCGCTGTTGTTCGCAGGCCGCGTGACAACCGCGGCCGGCGTGCGCGTCTGACTCGGGCCGTCACCGCCGATCGAGTGGTCCAGACAGCAGTCCGCGGACTGCTGGCTTCAGCCGGGTCTGTTGGAACGGATCCGGTTGGGGGCAGCGGCACCCATGCGAGGAAGTACGGAGCACATCACGCAGACTTCCGGGATGGAATTGCCATACAGCCTAAGTAAGGTCGGTCGATGATGTCTGGAGCGATCAACACGAACAGCAAACAGCAAACGGACTCGACGAGCGACCAGCGCCGGATGTACCGCGAGTTGCGCGAGCGGATCGCGCGTCAGGAGCGCCGACGCCAGGAGATGATGAGGCGCCTGGTCCAGCAACGTCTCCAACGTAGCCGGCGATCATTTCGCCATCCCAGCCGCTAGATCAGGCCCGGCCGGGACGTCCGCCATCGGTCGACGTGGCCCGGTTGGTCACGTTTGCATTGCTCCCCAACGGAGCGGGCAAGACGACAACGCTCGAGATCCTGGAAGGGCACCGGCCGGATCACCTGGGGCGACGGACGCGAGAGTGTCTGCACCCTCAATCCGGGCTGTGGGTCCCTCCGGATGGAGTCAGCGCGCTCGGCTGCGAGGATCTGTTGACCACGCTCCGAGACGAGGTCGCGGCCATGGCAATCCAGAAAGCAGCTCCCTCTACGAGTGAGCTCATCGCGCTTGGCGCGCCGATCGTCCTGCGCGACGGTTCCCGGATCCGGTTGCGCCAGGGCCACAGCTCCGATAAGGACCTGCTCCCTGCGCGGCTTCGCTCGACTGAGCCCCGAGTCGCGCTATCGAAGGTTCCTTACCGCAACACCGGAGTTGACCGAGGAGGCGGTGCGCTACCTGACCGAGATCGACCACCACGACCACGAAGCGATCGCCGCCCTGGACGAGGAAACCGGCGAAGGGATCGGGATTGCCCGATACGTCCGCAACCCAGAACGACCTGACGATCGCGAACCACGCGCGGCGGTCATCGGTTCTCGGGGCACTTCGCCGGCAACGAAGCGGCTGCCGCGCGACCACTCGAGCACAAGCGTGCCCACACCCTTTGCCTGCCAGTCGTCGATCTCCGTCACGGCGACCTCCGACACGTCATGCCGTGAGCACCCTCGTCTGACGTCTGCCACGATCACCAGCCTGTGAGAAGCAGCCAGAGGACAAACAGATGATTCTCCTGTGCTACGACGGCTCGCCCGACTCCCGGTCCGCGGTCGACCGCGCAGGCGAACTGATGCCCGGCGAGCCGGCGACAGTGCTCACCGTCTGGGAACCGTTCATCGAAGTGATCACCCGCACCGGCGCAGGAATGGCCTACTGGCCTGACGGAGCAGAGCTCGACCAGATCGACTCTGCCGCCGAGCAGAGCGCCCGCGCACGAGCCGACGAGGGAGTCGAGCATGCTCGACGCGCTGGTCTGAACCCCTGGGCGCACACCAGAGCCCGGGGCGCCACGATCGCGGAGACGATCGTCTCCGACGCCGACGAGGTCGAAGCGAAGGCGATCATCCTCGGGACACGTGGCCTGACCGGCCTCAAGTCGCTGATGCTGGGAAACGTGTCCCACGCGGTGGTGCAACACGCTGATCGCCCCGTGATCATCGTCCCCTCCCCCGAGATCGCCGCCAAGCGCGCCGCCAACCGACGCAGAGCGGAGTAGGGCGCCGGGCCGCTCGGTGTCGCCACCGGCCCAACCACGCTTGAGGGTCCAAACTCGTGTCGAGGTTTGTTGATTCGATTTGCAGTCGGTCGCGATCGCTCGAGGGTTTGGTCGGCGCCCTTCTCGGCGCGATCCACGCACCAACGCCGACATTCAGGAGATGAGGCCGTGAGCGATCTCAGTGAAATCATTCGCAACCGCCACTCGGAGCGCGTCCCGTTCGATCCCGAACACGCCCCGTCCGACGCTGACCTGCAGGCAATCCTCGAAGCAGCACGATGGGCGCCGACCGCGCACAACATGCAGAACTTCGAGATCGTGATCGTCGACGACAAGGCGACCATCAAGGCGATCGGTCGCGTGGAAGGCGGCACGTCCGAGGCGTTCGTGCGGGAGAACTACGCCCAGCTCTCGTTCAGCGAAGAGGAGCTGATCCGCAGGGGCACGGGACTGATCGCGACGATGTTCCCGCCATCGTGGCGAGTCCCGGACGCGGAGCCTGAGATGCCGGCTGATCTCGAGCATGGCTTCCTTGACAGCACGATGCGCTCATGCCCAGTGGTCTTGATTGTCATCTACGACACGCGTAAGCGCGCGCCGGCCTCGGAGGGCGACGTGCTCGGCATCATGAGCCTCGGCTGCGTGATGCAGAACATGTGGCTGATGGCCGAGTCGCTGGGCATCGGCCTTCAGATCATGAGCGTGTTCAGTTCCGAGCACGTCGAGAACAAACTCCGTCAGATTCTGTCGATCCCGGAGTGCATGAGCATCGCCTTTGCGTGTCGCCTGGGCTACCCGTCGGACGAGCCTGCCCGATACGTGCGGGTTCGCCGGGACGTGAGCCGCTTCACACACCGCAATTCGTGGTGAGGAGCCGCGCAGCCCAACCGCTGAACCGCCAAACGACACCGACCATCGCTCAACGAAGACGGGCAGCCCCATCCAGACCTACTCGTTACAGGAGAACCGGGTCGTCGCGGTTCCGATCAGTCGTCGCCATCTCGCAAAGACGTCCTTCACCGCGTGAACGTATCGGCGCGGCAGACGCCAGCCGAGCACAAACGTGATCACATGGCTAAAGAGGGACACAGTCGCCTGGATGAGCGATTTCTTTGAAGTCCCGAGCCTCCCTTACAACACCGAATCGCCTGTGATCGCAGATGACCGGAGATACCGCTACCGGGATTCGAATTGGGTAGTTGGGCCTGAAACCCTTATAGATACTGGGTTTTTGCTGGCGTGTTGACCCGCTGGGACCCGCTGGGCCCCGCTGGAATCTTGCATCAGGGTCCCAGGTTGAGAGCTGGCGCGGTGTCTGGCGAAGTAGGCGTCGAGCCGCTCTGCCGCTTCGCTCAGATCCTCCTCGACGAGCTTCCCGTAGCGGTTGAAGGTCGTGCGGACGTCGGTGTGGCCGAGGAACTCCGAGACCTTCTTCCAGTCGAGGCCGCACGCGATCATGTAGCTGGCCGCGCAGTGCCGGGCTTCGTGAGCGGTCAGGGGCTCAAGTCCCGCCGCCTCCCACGCCTTGCGCGCCCGTGCCCGGACTGTGGAGGGATAGAACGGATCGACCGGCGTGCGGCCGAGGAAGAGCTGGGAGCCATGGCGGCCGGTCTGGAGCTTGTGCGCGCGGCAGATGCGCCGCAGCTCGCCCATCATCGGCACGTCCCGCTTGCCGGCGAACGTCTTCGGCTTGATCTCGCCTTCGACGTCGTCCCAGCCGCGACGGACGCGGACAAGCCCAGCGTCGAAGTCGACGTCGTCGACCCGGAGCGCACGCAACTCGCCGCGGCGTAGGCCGGCGTAGAAAGCCAGCGCCCAGAACGCCTGCTCGGGTTCCGGCAGCGCCGCGATCAGCGCCTCGGCCATGGCAGGCGCCTCGATCCGCGTTCGGTTGTTCCGGACGACCGGCAGCTTCAACCGGGCGCACGGATCGACCATCAGCTCGTCGTTGTCGATCGCCCGGCGCACGATCACGCGCAGCGGATCGAGCCGGTTATGAACGGTCGACGGGGAAGCCCCGGTCGCTCGCATCTCCTCGATGAAGCCCTGGATGTCGGCACGCTTGAGCGAGCTCAGCTTCCTGTGCCCGAGCAGCGGATAGACGTACGTCTCGAGCGCATGCTCGTAGGTGCGGATCGTCTTCGGCTTGTAGGGCTTGCCGCTGCGGTCGAGCACCGCTCCGGAGCGCATCCCGGCGATCAGCGCGTCGCCTGCGTCCTTAACGGTCGTCGGCGTCGGCGGGCGCAGCCGACCTTGGCGCAGCGCGATGACCGCTTCCTGCCGCCAGGCGATGGCCTCCGCCTTGCTCGCCGTCCAGTGCGAGCGGATCTTCCTGCCACTGCCGTCCTTCACATGCCCGCGGTAGCGCGGTCCGCAGTTGCAGCGCTTCCCCGAACGGCTGGCGCACGATGTCGTGTGCCGCACCTCGATTCCGACGTCTCCCCTCGCCTTGCTCATGCCTCGCATGGTGCCGGACGCTCCGGCGGCTGCCTCGCGGTCAGAGCACGTCGTCGGCCATCGAGTCGACCGCGCGCCGCAGCTCATCGACGGGGAACAGCCGCTTGCGCCCTCTCCGCACGACTCGGAGGTTCGGCCTGATGTGCTCTACGAAGACCTCCTCACTGCATCCCAGCGCAGCGCACGCCTCCTGCTGCGTCAGAGCGATCCTCGGCACCGGGGCCACGAGCCAGGCCGACGGCTGACGATCCTCGCGCCTCGGGTGATCCGACGCCGTCATCAGCCGTCTTGTTGTTCTGCACAGAACGCCAACTCCGCAAAGTGCGGAGACACGCTACGCCTCGGGTCGGATGGACTGGCGGACGTCTGTCGACAGGTGGACGGGTCGATACCCTTTGCTTATGACCAGACGCCAGCAGCTCAACGTCGACGTCGATCCCGAGGTGGCGGAGATCCTGCGGAAGCTGGCCGCGGAGGCTCACGTGACCGAGGGTGAGATCCTCGGCCGCGCAGTTCGGGCCTACGACATCCGGACCGTGCTCGCCCGGATCCGCTCTCGAAGCGATCTCGATGAGGATCAGGCTATGGCACTCGCGGGCGAGGAGCTGAAGGCGGTCCGAGCCGCACGCCGCGCTGCTTGATGCGGATCGTCGCCGACGCGAACGTCCTCGTGTCGGCCGCCCTCGCCCGATCGCCACAGGCGCCATCGGTGATGATCATGGAAGCGGCGCTTGACGACCGCATCGAGCCCCAGCGGGTGTGCCGCGACCCCGACGACGATTACCTCGTCGCGCTCGCCAAGGCTACGCGAGCCGACGTCCTCGTCACTGGAGACGATGACCTCCTCGCCATCGAACACGGCCGAGCCGGCGTCGAGGTCCTGACGCCCCGAGAGCTCACTGACCGGCTCGGCTGAGCGTTCTGCTCGCCTATTTCGAAGAGACCGCCGTCGGTCGCCTCAGGCCCGAGCCGCGCGACCTGTGGCGCGGCTGTGCGCTCAAGCCGAGCGATCAGCGCCGCGAGCTTGCCGAGCGCGACGCTGACGGGAGTCGTCACGAGGGCCGAGCGGTACGCCGCCCACGTCTCGTCGCTTACCTGGACACGAGCCATGCGATCCCGCGGCACCCGAGCGCGCTCGTGTGCCCGTTGTTCCCGCTGCCTTCCTCGCCGTCCCATCCGTATACACGGTAGACGCTGCATCGGAGGTGAAACTGTGTGCGGAGAGCGGAGCGCAGCGACGTGACCGGCAGGATCGCATTAGCACGGTTGAGCTGCCGGGGCGCCGCGGCGGGCGGTCGGGCAACCGTACGGCTGCAGCAGTCACGTTCGATCCGTTTTGTCTCGATGGCAGCCGGCGCCCAGGAGCCTTGGCGTGATGAGGTGCAGTACAACGTGACGACGGCCCAGTCAGGGGCTCGTTTCCGCTGGGACTACCGATGAACCACGCGATCCCAGGGACGACAAATCGGCGGCGGCCTTCTGATGACTCGGCGTCAGTGGTTTCGATCACGAGGCAGCCGTCACGCTCGGATTCCTCAACGACGGCGCCGCGGAGCCAGCCGGTCCTCGGGAAGTTGTCCATCGCGCCGACGTCCTCGCTGCTGAAGTTCGCTGGCTTGTCGAAGAAGCTCTAGGCGTGACCGTCGGAATCGACAAGGCGAGCTTTCACCCGCCCAGGCTGCGGCTCATTCGACACCTCTCGCGCAATCTGACATTGCACGGAAACGTTCATTGAGGCATCGCGGATCACTGCAAATTCGTCGGTTTCTCGACCAGCTCTGCGTGGGATTGCTCGTCCATGCGGGCCCGGACAAATCCGCCACCCCTCTCACTGGCCTGAGCGCGCCCGCAATTGGGGGGATCGCCGCGGCCGTTCCACGCGGTGGCATCCGCAAACGTACAGACGTGCAGTCGCTGCGAGGCGACAGCCCAGCCTCAACAGCACCGCGAAGCGCAACGCCGGACGTGGGCACGACCCAGGTGCGGCGCAGGGGGCCGCTTCGCATGCGGTTCGCGGTGACGCGCGCTCAACGACCCGCTTAGCACTCTTCCCCGACTTCACCAGCTACCGTTCCCGTCGCCGCTGCTGGTCGCGCCACAACCGCCGAGCCAGCGCGGAGCCGCCGCTAGGCCGACCGACGCCGCTTGAGGGCTGCACGAAGCAGGCCGCTAGCGCGATCCTGGCGCTCCACGGCGCGCGCAAGCTGTGAACCTATCTCCGCAAGCTCGGCATATGCCCGGCCAACCGCACGGATACTGCGGCCCTCGCTGACGCGGTCGAGCTCGGCGACGGCCTCATCAAACCGAGCCCACAGGTTCTCAGGCCCGCGGCGGCCGCTGCCCGGCTGCAGCTCATAGGGAGGCTTGGCTCCGCCGCGTGCCGCCGGCCACTCGAATCCGTCCTTGTACGCCGCCTCACACGCAGCGGCGCGCTGCGCGGCCGCGGCTGAGAGCGCACCCAGCCGTGCGCTGAAGCCAGCGTCCGGAGGCGCGACGACGTGCTCTCGTAGCGCCTCACGCCAGGCCCGGCGCGCCTCCTGGAACGCCTGCTCCGATTCCGACATCAGCCCCCCCGCAACGATCCGGCGGAATCGTCCTCCGTGACGCGCTCGCCAGCGCGCGGGAGCGGCGCGCCCGGCTCGTCCGGCGCAAACTCCCACGGGCTCTCGCCGCTCAGCGTGGAAAGGTCGCCGCGCATCCGCTCGACCTCGGTTCGAGGGATCAGGAAACGGTTACCGATTCGTACCGCCCGCAACCGCTCAGCTCGGATCCAGTTACGGATCGTCTGGCTGGACGCACTCAGGGCTTCGGCCGCCTGCGTGACCGTAAGGAGTTCAGTGTCGTTCATCGAGCCATGTCGACGAGAGCCAAATTTGCAAAAGGCGTGCGATGCGCAGGATCGCACACGGACCGGATCGGACCCGAATTGAGTACCGAGCCCGCCCGTCGTCGTCGACGGAATCGGCGGCTGGTCGCGTTGGCCATCCACGTAAGCCAAACTCCAAACCGTGAGCTACGCGCTGGATCGCATGGGTTGGCTTCACTTCGAGCAGCTCTGCGCCGCGCTGTTCGAACTCGAAGGCGCAGTGGCTCCGCTCGCTTGGGCTGGAGGCGCCGACCGCTGCCGCGCTGTCCTCAGCGGCACGCCGCTCGGTGCACCACTCGTCAACGGTCCCACTCCGGAGCCCGTGCTGGTCCAATGCGCCTGGGTGCGGGACGATAACCCCGTGCGGTTGGTCGACGCTGTCGAGCGCCTGGTCGAGGAGCGTGCAGAGGACGTCGCGCTTGCTGCATCGCTTGTCGTGCTTACGAATCTTCAGCGATCGCCGAAGCTCGGGGCGATGATCAAGCGCGCGTTACCCGATCAGCGGATCAAGGTTCGGGTGCTCGGCCGAACCGAGATCGGGCAGCGGTTGGATGCGCGTGCCGAGTTGCGGCGTGCGATGCCGTCGGTGCTCGGTCTGCGCGATCTCAGCGAACTGATCGATCCCGACGTGGCGGCCCGATCTTCCCTCGACCGCTCGGCTGCGAGCGAACTCTCTACCGTCTTCGTACCGACGCGTGCCTACCGTCGGGCGCTCGGGGTGCTCGACGCCCACCGGTTTGCGGTCCTCACCGGACCTCCCGAGATGGGCAAGACTGCCGTCGCCCGGACGATCGCGCTCGCGCAGCTCACGGATGCATGGGAGGCACACGAGTGCACTCGCCCGGACGACATCTGGCAGGTGTTCGACCCGAACCGCCCCCAGGTGTTCGTCGCCGACGACGCCTTCGGCTCGACCGAATACCGTCCGGACGCAGCCGAGCGCTGGGCGAGCGAGATGGAGCGAATCCTGCGGACTCTCGATGATCGTCACTGGCTGATCTGGACATCACGCCCGGCGCCGCTCCGGGCCGGCTTGGGACGGCTGCATCGCGAGCGCGGAGCCGAGCGGTTCCCCGCCCCCGGTGAGGTACTCGTCGACGCGAGCAAGCTCGACGTCGCGGAGAAGACGTTGATCCTGTTCCGCCACGCAAAAGCCGCCGAACTCCCAGCCGAGACGCGGTCGTGGCTCAAGGACGCTGGCGCGGAGATTGTCTCGCACCCGCATTTCACCCCTGAGCGCATCCGACGATTCACCGCCCGGCTGAAGACGATGCCGGATGAGGAAATGACTATCCCGCGAGTCATGCGGCGCGAGCTGACCAACCCGACTGACGCGATGGCGGCGTCGTTCTCGAGCCTGGGGACCGAGTACCGCGATCTTCTGATCGCAATGCTCGACACGCCACCGGGGCCGGTGAGCGAGCGCGAACTGGTCGACGCGCTTCGACGCCACCACAATGGTGCCCTCCCGAAGCCGCCGGCAGCACTCGTGGACCGTCTCACCGACCACTTCCTCAGAGTGCTCGCATGAGGGTCGAGTGGGTTCACCCAACCTGGCGCGATCTCGTGATCGACCACCTTGCCGAAGACCCCGCCGCGAGAGCGCATTTCCTCTCCGGCTGCAGCGCCCACGGCGTCCTGCTCGCGCTTTCATTCGCCGGCGGAGAGCGAGGGGACCGCGAGCTCCCCCTGCTGGAAAGCGACTCCGACTGGGACGCACTGACCGACCGCGTCTACCAGCTCGCTCATCAGCTGGACCCGCCGGAACTGCAAGCGGTGCTCGCGAGCATCAGCCACGCGATCACCGTGCTCGACCAGCCTGCCGCCAGACTCGAAGCGATGGCATTGGCTCGAACGGTTCTGTCTCGCCTCTCCAAGCTGTGGGACGAGACGGAAACTCCAATCCCGCTCCCCGCGCTTGAAGCCTGGCTCGCGCTTGCCGGTCGCCTACCCCAGGACTCCCCGAGGCTGGCGCCGCCGAACCTCAAGCGCACCTGGGCGGAGCTTCTTCCCGCATCGGCGCCAAGCCTCGGGGATCGCGAGAGCGTCGAGCGGTTCGCGGACTGGCTCACCTTCGCCGACGTGTTGCGCGAGTACAGCCCTGAAGACCTTCACCGATTCCGCTTTAGTGACCGAGCAGGCATCCTCAACACTTTCCTAGACGAGATCGAGAGCGCCCATGGGCGAGTCCACCCAGCCGCGTACGAGGACGTCCAGCGCGCTCTGAGCCGAATCGAGACCCTGACCCCAGAGTTCGCGAACCTGTCTTTCTACTTCTCGAGCCGACTCCGCGCGGCGCGAGGAAATCTCCCACGCGAGACACGGCGCCCGAGAGCCGAGCCACTCGCCGGAGAGCGCCCGGGCTCGAGGCTATTCGACGTCGCTCGCGTGCTCGAGGACCTGTAAGAGCCTGTCGCGTAAGAGCCTGTCGCCGAGGGAGCGTCGCGCGTAACTCATCTCGGCGCGGAGCGGCGAGATCCCCAGCTTCGATCTCACGCGGAAGCCGCGGCATCTGCGCCCCGCTCCCCTCTCCCAAACCGCTCTTCCGGCTTGGTCATTTGCGCCTGGGTCCCAAATAGGGTCCCATGAGCCCGATCTGAACAAGAAAACCAGAAAACCCGCGATTTACAGGACTTTCGTAGTACCGCTACCGGGATTCGAAGCCGCCCAAGCCGGAGTGATGGTTCGCGACCTTCCCGGCTAATCGTCAGTTTTCGTCTTCTTGGCGAACCGGTCATGACGGGCAGCGAACCGCCCGGAATCGGCCCCGACTGTGGCACGACTGTGGCGCAGGACAGCCGACACCCGCGATGGCGTGTCTCACTCTGGCAGTACTGCCGAGGGACCCGGATTGGAGCACAGTGCAACCCCACGACCGGTGCTTCCCCACAGCGAACAGTGCGCCCCGGCGCGCCCGTGTTGGTCGACGGCTCGTTCCTTGGCGAACGCTTGTCCGGCGCCCCTCGTCCCCGTGGGCAAGAGAGGCTGCACCGCTCAGAGTCGAACGGCGGCAATGAGGAGCAGCGAGGAGCCAGCCGTCGTCAGGCCCGCGCGACGGAGACCGCTTCGCTCTCGCATTGATCTCACTCCGCTCGATGAGGTTGACGCGGCGAACGCGTTGCCCGGTCGCCGCAGACGTGCTGGCCGCTTCGGATTGCTCTGGTGTCCTCTGGTGGTCGGAGCACCGGAGGTTCCGCGGAGCCGTGGATGCTGCTGGGCGAAAGGAAGCGCGCGCCGACGCGCGAGCGGAGCCCGGCGCGGATGATCCGGATGTCGCCAACGCGATCACGGGCTCGGCGGAGCCGAAGGGATCGAAAATGATCGTGAGAGCGGCGCCGAGCGAACGCTTCAGGCTGGGCGTGGCAGACGTCCCGGTCGGTGGCCGTCTGCGGCTCGACGCCAAAGGAGGGGAGTCCGACGCGCCTGGTATGCCTGCGGGATGGCCTCCAGCAAGAAGCGTCGTGAGAAGACCAAAGCCGATCCGCACCGTGCCAACTGGCGAGGCGACCCAGCTGAGACGGGCCCGTTCATCTCCACGTTCACGTTTCGGCTCCCGTTCAGGATGGGCATCTCCGACAACTTCGAACAGGAGATCGCTTGGCCGAGCGAATACCAGAACCCCGAGGACGCGCAGACATTCGCGAAGCCGCCATTCGTGCGGCTGCGATTGTTCAACCCCACAGTCCCGGATAGGAAGTTCTCGCCGGCGAATGCGCCGGCGGCGGTGCGCCGGTTCTACGGCAGCGACTACGAACTCGGCCCAGCGGACGACGTTGATCCCCTCCTATATGAGCAGTGGGTTTCGCTAGAAACGCCGGCCGCGTTGCTGGTCGGCGAGGACCCAGCGGATGGTGCCTACGCGTTCCACCGATGCCCGTCTGCCCTCGACACATATCTGCAGGCGTTTGCCCTCGCGCGCAACGACAACTTGGTTCGTCCCATCAGCTCGCGAGAGCTCCGGCCCATCGTGATCGTTGGTGCGTTGAGTCTCAGCGGCGACTGGACGCTCCAGAGTCCGATGCTGATGCATCCCGACGGCAAAGCCCGTCCGCTCTCATCGCGGTCTGCCGCCGAGCACGCCGAGAGTCTCAACAGGGCGATGGAGACGATGTTGCGAGGGAACCCGTTTGTGCGGAGCTGGCAATGGAAGGCCCGTGCCGAGCGGCGCCGCTACAAGGGCGACAACGCAGACGCAGTCGTGAGCTTTCAGATTGCGGCGGAGGTGCTCCTGTTCGAGGTTTGGGCGCCGCTATTGATCGATGAAGGTCGCAGCACGTCGGAAGTTCTGGACCTTCGGCGGGACACGTCGTTCGCGTCGCTCGTGAAATCCGAGCTAGGTCAGCGACTGGGTGGGTCATGGGACATGACGCGCCTCAGAACTCCGGTTGGCCGGTACTGGAACGACCTCTATCAGCTCAGGATCCAGGTTGTCCACAGCGGCTACCTGCCGCATGATGGAGACGCCGAGCGAGCAGAAGGGGCGTACGAAGGCCTTGAGAAGTTCCTCGATGAACGCTTGGGAACAAAGACCAGGCGCTATCCGAGTGCCGTCGGCGCCAGGCGAGAGGTCGGCGAAGCGACTCGGTCGAGCTGAGCGGTGTGGGCTTTGCAAGCCGAGCCAGGATCGGGTCTCCCGTTTCGTACGCTGGCGGCGTGGACGAAAGAGAGCGTGCCGCCAGCACGTGCTCGGCTGGGCGCGACGCCCCCGCGTCGTCGCCGTAGGAATCGGCCGCTCTGAGGCCGTCCAGATCGCGAAAGCAGTCGTTCGGAGGTGCGCCGTTTCCGCGCAATCCGGACCCGTGGTCGGCACGGGGCAGATGTGCGCCGCGGTGCGAAAGCAGGGCGCACAGCCCCATTCGGCTGAGAGCAGAAGCGCCGCGTGTCCCACGCAGAGGGGCCGAGAGTTCTGCGTGTTCGTGAAAGCGGTCGTGAGCGGCGGGGCGCACGACGTGTCGGATCTCCTCCGAGGAAGCGAGCGCCTGGCGCTCGCTCCGGGGTTGGCAGACCGGCGGCGCGGCCTGTGCGTGCGGGCTGAGCGCGCTGGTGACGGCAGCCAGGTGTGCACGGTATGTATTCACCAGTTGCAACTCGCCTGTGATGGCGTCTGGCGACATCCTCGCTCGGCGTCGGTTAGGCGAGCGAGTCAACAAAAGCGGCGATCTCGTCGAGTGTCGCGGGATCTGCCTCGAGGTGCGGGACGTGCGCGACGCCGTCGAGGAGCCTGAGTCGAGCGCCCGGGATCATCCCCGCCGCTGGCTCGTCGATCGCCTGGATCTCCTCGGCGTCAAGCTGGCCGATCATCACCAGCGTGGGCACCGCAATTTCACCGAGGCGGGTCCAGGCCGCTGGTAGCTCGGCCTGCTCGCCGGGGTCCTCTGCCTGCAGCGCCCGGCGGTTCATGTCGAGAAAGAGCTCTCGCGCGGGGCCGCTGACGCGTCCCTCCATGGCGCTGGGGCCGTCGAGCCACATCCATGCCTCGAGCCGAGCGACCTCGTCGATGTCGCCGGCAGAGTCGGCCTCCTCAATCCGGGCGTTCAGCTCGGCCGTCGGGCCCTCCTGGAGATTGGGGTACGGCGCGCCGCGTATCGCGGTGCCGATGAGCACCAGCCCAGCCACCCGGTCAGGATGAGCGAGGGTGAGATCGATGGCCGTCTGACCACCGATCGAGCACGCCACCACGACCGGCCGCTGAAGGCCAGCCGCGTCAAGAACCGCTACCGCGTCGCTGACCGGCGACCAGCCATCCTCGCGCTCGTACACCGTTTCACCAAAACCCCTCGCGTCAAACGCGACACACCGGTGACGCGAACTCAGCCGCTCGACAACGTGCTGCCAGCTACGTCGATCGTTGACGCCAGCATGAATCAGCAGAACATCAGCGCCGTCCAGGACGCCTGTGCTCTGGTAGGCAAGCTGGGCTCGTCCTGAGCTCGCGAACATCCACGGAGCCTACCGGCGGCCCCTCCCTCAGGCGGGAGGCATGAGTCTCAGCCGACCCACCACCCTGAGCGAGCGTGCCGATCGTAACGAACGCGCTCTCGCCCCGGGGCGGACCGGACTGCCGCTCTGTCGCCCTTCCGGTCACGAGATCGGCACTGCTGCTTCGGCCGGCCGCCGACCGAGAGCAGAGGCTAGACCTGGGCCTATTCCCGCCTGCGACGTGGCCGGTGGTCCGTGGGAGCAGTCGCCTCAGAGGTACGTGGTCGCGACTGCTCCGTTTAGCCCAAACCGGAAGCGCAGGACGGCCGCTCCGTGGCGCCTCCTGTGCACCACGAGCAGCGACGTGCACGATCGCGACCACGTGATTGCGATCGTGGCAAGGCGAGCGTCTCGCTCGCCGGCGGGCTGCGCTTGCCGTTGGGCGATTGCGAGCGTGCAGCCTCGGCGCGCAGCAGGATGACCGCTGCTGATCACTCAGGATCCCGGCGGGGTCACGGCCTTCGACTTGGCGGCATTGGTGGCGCGACCTCCTTTAGCCACGGCAAGGCGATTGGCGCCGGCGCTGACTCGCGCAGCTCGGACTCGCGTCCTGCGTCATCACTCCGTCCGGATGAAGTGTTCGGCTATTTGCTGATGCGCAACCCGATGGTCCCGTTCACGATGGTTTCAGCTAGATCCAGGTCGAAGGATGTGTTGCAGTGAGAAGAACGCATGGCTTGTGGTTTGCCGTGAGGTGTGGCTCCGTGGCGGGCTTGGTTGTCGCGGTTGCCGGGCTGGCGATCGCGGCTCAGGGCGCTCGAGCAGCGTTTCCTGGGGCGAATGGTCGGATCGCTTTCACCGTGTCTGAGATGCAACTGGTGCTCGGTCAGCACCCCGGCTACGTAGAGACGGTCTGGTCGAAGATCGAGACTGTGCTGCCCAGCGGCCGCGGGCGGCGCTCGTTGCGCATCTGCCCCGCGGGCGGCTGTTTGCCCAGCGATCCGGCTTGGTCGCCAGACGGCGAGCGCCTCGCGTTCTTTACGGAGAATCACGGGCCGCTGCTGTGGATCATCAACCACAACGGCACGGGGCTGCGACAGATCAAGATCAGCTCGCCCAGCGTGTCGCTCTCGATCGAGGCTGAGGCCGCGTGGTCTCCGGATGGGCGCCGGCTCGTGTTCGTCGGCGGGGTGCTCCCCGTGCTGACACCGCAGCTGTTCACGGTCGGCATCGACGGAAACGGGCTGCGCCAAGTCACCAGCCTGTGCTCAGACGAGCCCAGCTGGTCGGTGACAGGGACGATCGCCTTCCGTGGGGCATGCCAAGCGCCAGCCACAGGCATCTACACGATCAGACCCAACGGCTCGCGGCTACGGCACGTACTCAACAACCGCTATTGGCCGCCCACCTACCCCGACTGGTCGCCCGACGGGACGAAGCTGGCCTACACCGGCGCGGTGTCCGACGCCGAAAGCGACATCTACGTCTCGAACGCGGACGGAAAACGGGCGCGCCAGTTGACCCACCACGGCGGCGAGCAGTCGGCGTGGTCACCCGACGGCAAGTACATCGCCTTCGTACGCAACAACGGCCTCTATGTGATACGCCGAAACGGACGCCGCCTGCGGCGAATCGTCAGTACTCCTCCCTACTCTCTCACGTCCACCAAGTGGCTGGTCATTAGCTCACCTTCCTGGCAGCCGATCCCCCGCTAAGCGACCAGACCAGCCAGGCCCACCTATTGTGGGCGCACGCAGCACCCGCGCCCCGCATCCGCCCACGCGGAGTCGTTGCCGGCCGCTCGGCGGGACGCTCCTTTGCCACGACTGCGATCATGTGCGCCCCTGCAACGAGGTCGCTTCTCCCGGCGCAAAGGAGCGCTCCCCTTGGCGCCGCCGCAGAGTGTTGGATCGATCGATGAGGAGCAGCCAGCCGCGCCGCCATCACGCTTCTGCTCCGTCGCCTCACCGGCTGCGAGATAGACGCTACCGCTTCCGGGCTCGTCCGACCCGAACGAGTACCGGCTCGGCTTGCCGAGCTGGCTGGGATGAGTTGACCGGTTCTAGCGTGATCCGGTGGGCGGCGGGATGGCGAGCTGGCGGCAGATCGCTCGAGCGGTCCCCGTCGGGATTTCGCGGTGACGAGGCACAGGCGCGCGGAGGTCACGGCCCGAGTTTGCCCAGATCGCGTGGTTGGTTCCCTCGCGAAGTTCGCTGCAGCCGTGGTCGCGCAGGTGGGCTTCGAGGTCGCGCCGTTTCAAGCGGCGAGGTCGATGGTGATCGGCTCGGCGTGCCCGCCGCCGATCGGCGGCTCGCGTCCCTCGTCGTGGTAGGAAGCGATCATCTCGCGCGCTGCATCAAACAGCATCGCTCGAGCCTCTTCGACGCTCCGGCCGCACGTGACGACCGCGGGCCATTCGGCGAGCTGCGCCATGACCCAACCGTTCTCGTCGGGAGTGAAGACAGCGGTTAGGGTCAGCGCGTCGCTCATCCCCACAATTATGGCGCTCCCCCGCAAATCACACGCCCTTTTGCCGTGATCGAGCGCGTGACCGTGTCAGACGCAGCAGCGGGCCGTGCGGTGGTGCTGCCCAAGGACCCCTGGCAGCACCACCGCAGAGATTCCGAGCTACAGCCTGAGGCCGGCGCTGACCGAGATCGTCGGCTGTCGTCGTGAGCGGACCGCGTCGATGATCTCGCTGGGATCGATCCCCTGCAAATACGTCGAGGTGGTCCCCAGGTCGGTGTGCCCGAGCTGACGCTGGATGATGTTCACCGCCACCCCCTCGCGAGCCAACTCGACGGCGTGGGCATGACGGAGCTGATGGGGCGCAAAGCGCCGTCTCACACCGGCTTGGGCAGCGAGCTGTCGCAGCTCGCCTCGCGCGGCCGTCGCAGCCCACGCGCGCCCACGAGTTGGGCCATCGATCACGCACAACAGCGGCCCGACCGGCAGCTCGACCCGGCATTCAAGCCAGGCGCGTAGCTGCTCAAATCCCCAATCATCCATCCCGGCCTCGCGACGCTTATCACCCTTGCCGTGCCGGATCAGCAGCGACCCGCGCTGCTCATCGACATCGTCTCGGCAAGCGCGAGCGCCTCAGAGATCCGCAGGCCGCCGCGCCACAGCACCGCGATCAGCGCCCGAAGGCGCAGGCCGTGGCGGTCATCACCGGCTTGGCGCATCACCAACACGATCTCCTCAGGCCGCGGCGGATCGGGCGGGTACTCCATCCCCTTGTTGCGCGGCGCGCGACCGCACAGGTACCCAGGGAGCGTCGCCGGTGACCGACGCCGCCCAGCGGCATCCACCAACACAGTTGAACCAGACATCAGCTCCTCCGCTCGGAGCGATCTGCGTCCGGCCGATTCGGACGCTGAGGGACTGATCATCTGCCGCCAGGGCCTGCCCGTGCGATCGACAGCCAGACCGGCTCCCAAGGCTTCCGCTTCAACGCTTGCGAGGCCACGAGCAGAAGCGCCGCGTGTCCCACGCAGAGGGGCCGAGAGTTCTGCGTGTTCGTGGAAGCAGAACTGATGGGTCGCCGGTTGAAGGCCAGGCTAGGCCGACCGCCGATTGTGTTCGCGAGATGCCTGTTGAGCGCCCGCAGCGGCTCCAGGCGCGTGCCTACCCCGGTAGCTGTCGAAGCCAGAGCACTATTCCAATGTCACGTCCTTGGCGAGGGCCCAGCTTTGAGCGCGCCGACCATTCGTGAAGTCGCTCCACGACCTGAGACGTGCTTACCTGCGGTCGCTCAGTTGGCCTGTTGGTACGGGGGAATGTCGATCGTGGTGGCGTGTCCCGCGATATCGGTCGTGATCTGAGCCGGCGTGGGCGCAATGATCGCCAGCACTCCGTCGTGCAGGGGCAGCGGCCGGGTCTGGCCGCCGGGTTCGCGAATGGTCGCGGTCGCGCCAGTGGGCAGGATGTCCACGACGCTGACCTGGTGCGGGTCCGCCGCGCTATAGGACAAGAGGTCGCCGGTGCCGTCGCGCTGGACGTCACCTACCGCACCGCACCCCGCCCCCCATCCACTGTGACCAAGTCCCGGGGCGGCAACGCAGAGCAGGTTCTGCTGCTTGTCGGTCAGCACATACCCGGTCCCTAACGGCGTCTGGAACGCCCGTGCCTGGTGCACATCGAAGCCCGCGGCCGATAATCCGGCGCCGTTGCTCTGCAACATGCTGACCAGGCCCGCCCGAGGAATGACCGTGCCGGGCCTGGTGAGGATCGGGAACGCCTGGGCCAGCGTCGGCGTCGAGCCCGCAGACAGGACGATCAGCACCGCTGCGCAGGCCGCGGCCACCAGAACCCCGGCCGCCGCCAACGAACGTCCCGACGACCGGCGCGACAGCACGCCACCCACCGATCGCCACGGTGAGAGCTCTGACCGCCAACGCTTCCTACGCCGGACGTTCAGGGTTTCGGCAGCCGCGGTGAGCTGGTTTCCAAGTCGTTCGAGGTGAGCAGGCAGCGGCTCATGGGCGGACAGGGGCGTCATCGGGGTTCTCCTTTTAGTCGCAGCGAGAGGGTCTTAAGAGCGCGCGACACGCGGATGCGAGCGTTCTGCTCGCTGGTGCCCATCTGGGCAGCTGCCTCGGGATAGCCGAGCTCGTCGAGGATTCGCAGCTGGATGGCTTGGCGTTGGGCGTCGGGCAGGGGGTGCAGGGCGGTAGCGAGTTCTGAGGTGTGCGCGGCAGCGTCGATCTCACTCTCGACGTCAGCCAGCTCCTCCAGACCGTGGTCAAGCTCGATCCCCAGCTTGCGGCAGGCCGCCAGCTCGGCGCGGCCACGCCGCCGGTATCGCCGCAGAAGGTTGCGGGCAATGCCGAACAGCCACGCGCGTGCAGCCTCGTCGCTGGTGCCGCGAAACCGCTTGAGGCTCACTAGAGCCTGAGCGAACGTCTCGGCAGTCAGGTCCGCCGCAGTAGCGAAATCGGGGGTTTGGGACCGTAACCAGCGCTCGAGCTCGACAGCGTGGCGGCGGTAGAACGCGCCGAACGCTTCAGGATCCTCACGCGCTGCTCGCAGCAGCTCACGGTCGCCTCTGATCGGGCTGAATTCGTCCACCATTGATGTAATGCCGTTGCTCAGAAAATCGTGACACCTCGAGCCGAGCACCGCGACAACCAACGACGCACCGAGCAGCCCCGACGACCAGCCCAACGGCCAAGCCTGTGAGGACGGCGCCGTCGGTTTCACCGAGAAACAGAGGTCTTACGGCGATCGAGTGAGAGCTTCCCAAGCTCTCCCATCGGAACGGTGGGGGCAGTCTCATCGTCGCCGGGCTCGCTTCCCCATTGTCGCCAGTCCGGCACTGTTGATCGGGCTGCTGCTCGCGGCCGATTCCAGAAGAGCACCGAAGCGAGTGGGGCTCGTGTCACGGGAAAGCAGGACCGCCAGCTACGGCGACGAGTTCTCTGGTCCTCGCCCATCTCCGGCCCGGAGGCGCAACTCCTGTCTACGCATTCCGGCGGTTCTGCATGCCCACGTTCCAGCCCTGTCTTCGGCGAGGCGCGAGCTCGGTGCGGCGGTGGCCGCGTGCCCCTGGGGGCCGGGATGCCGGTTGGCGGCCGGCCTTGCTTGCCGCGCGCAAACCGCGTCTGTTGATCAGCGGCCGATAGTTGCGTCGTGATGTGAAGGCAGGTCTGCGCCGGGTGGTGGCGGGGCGCGTGTGGTCGCAGTCCGTGGGCAGCGGAAGCCTGTGCGGCTGGCCGCGGAACGTGCGAGAGGCCGCTGTTTCGCCTGGTTTGCGCCACCTGGCGCGGTTGGTTATGCGGCTGGGGTGTGGTAGTAGTGGCCCTGGTCGAGATCGTCGATCAGCCCGAGATGGGTCGGCTCCCACGCCAGCAGCTCGCGGGTCAGCGCGCTCGACGCCGGGCTGTCGAGCCCGAGGAACCCGGCCAGCAATGTGAAATGCTCGCCTGCGTCCTCGGGGGAGATGGAGACCACGGGGATGTCGAGGTGCCGTCCGATCACCTCGGCGATGTCGCGGATCGCGACGCCCTCGTCGGCGACCGCGTGCAGGGCCGATCCCGCGGGGGCCGTCTCGATCGCGAGACGGAACAGGCGGGCGGAATCCAGTCGGTGCACGGCGGGCCAGCGGTTGGTCCCGTCGCCGATGTAGCCCGAGACTCCGTTGTCGCGGGCGATCGCGACCAGGGTGGCCATGAAGCCGTGGTCTCCGTCACCGTGGTTGGTCGGGGGGAGTCGCACGACGGACGAGCGGACGCCTCGGGAGGCGAGGTCAAGGGTCATCTGCGCATTGCGCGCCCGGATCGCCGGACCGCCGGTAAAGAGCGTCGCGGCCGCGTCCAGGTCCGGCATGTCCCGTTCGGTCGCCAGGCGACCGGGGGCGACCCCGAGTGTCCCGGAGGCGATCAGGAATGGGCGATCCGAACCCACCAGCGCCTCGCCGAGCGTCTGTATGGCGAGGCGGTCCGCGTTGGCGGCGCCTTCGAAGTCCCCCGTGAACGCGAGGTCGTGCTTGAACGCGAGGTGGATCACCCCGTCGCACGCGGCAGCAGCACTGCCCAGGATGTCCAGATCATCAAGCCCGCCACGCTGCACCTCGGCACCGGCGGCGCTGAGCGCAGCGGCCGACGCATCGGAGCGGGCGAGTCCGACGACCTGATGGCCGGAGCCGATGAGCTCGGGAACGACGGCGGAGCCGATCCAGCCGGACGCGCCGGTGACGAAAACACGCATGAGAAACCTCCAGGTAAGTCGATCGTCCTCGGCGCACCGTGTGCACGAGAAACGTCGATGTCAGTTGCTGCCATCACAGTAGCAGGAATGTCAGCCCCTGTCATCAACTACGATTCACGCATGACGCGCTGGCAACCAAACGGACGCGGCCGCCTCGAGCTGGCAGCCCTCGCGCTCTACGGCGAGCGAGGGTTCGAGAACACGACGGTGGCTGAGATCGCCGCGCGGGCCGGGTTGACCGAACGAACGTTCTTCCGGCATTTCGCCGACAAGCGCGAGGTCCTGTTCTCCGGCGCCGACGCACTGCAGGAGTTCCTCGTCAGCAACGTCGCCGCCGCGCCTGATTCCATCGCGCCGATCGACGCGGTCGGAGCGGCGCTCGAGGCCGCCGGCGCCCTGCTTCAGCAGCGCCGCGAATACGCCCGGCAGCGGGCGGCCATCATCGCTGCGAACACAGAGCTCCAAGAACGCGAGCTGATCAAACTCGCATCACTCGCCTCCGCGACCGCCGACACGCTGCGCCGGCGCGGCGTCAGTGACCCCGCGGCAAGCCTGACCGCCGAGGCCGGGATCGCCGTCTTCAGAATCGCGTTCGAACGCTGGGTCCAGGAGACCAACCAGCGAGACCTGCCGGAGCTCATCCGCGACTCCCTGGACGAGCTGAAAGCCGTAACCGCCGGCAAATGACCAGCCGCGCCACGATCAATCGCCGCCCTTGATTCGTGGCAGGGTCCACGCGGTGAGGCGGCAGACAACCGCGCCGATCACCGCGTGAGGCGCCCCCGCGCTAACGAGGTCCGCGAAGCCAAACGTATGCGTTGCCGCCGCCTTGTCGCGCATTGGCAACGCTCGATCAGGCTGCCGCTCCCGACCGAATCCAGAACGAGACCTCGCGCCGAACAAGACCCCCGCGGCGACGAAAGCAAGACAACCACGCGCAGCGACCGCTTCCCCCCTCCTCGCCAAACTCAGGGCCCAGCCGACAACGTTTGGACCGGCTCGGAGATCGACCGGGACGGGCCCGGCTCGATGCTCGAGCTTACGAGCGCAACGTCGCCATAGGCATCGTGAGCTCTGCGACGGCGGGCCGAGCAAAGCACTCGTCAACTTCCGGGCCTACGCGTGGCCTGCTGATGGGCGATAGCGCAACTCCGTGAAGAACGCGGCAGATCGGCGCCGGACTGTCGCTTTCAAATCGGCGCCGCTAGCCGGACGGGCGACGGGCGGCTAGCAGCGACGCCATGGAGCTGGCGCCGTCGCGCGGGTCCGCGCTGCGCGATCCAGAGCTCCGGCTCGTGGCGATCGGGAGTGCTCGTTTGCAATTGCAGGCGTCTGGTCGAAGCGACGCTCGTGATCGCATTGCCGACGGAGCGG
>OCZT010000100.1_pt1 | contig 78840 bp, 71 predicted proteins | sample 1539031 | NCBI WGS metagenome assembly OCZT01 (sample SAMEA3539308, study PRJEB22396) | soil metagenome | biome: tundra; feature: field; material: soil | place: USA | collected 2010-05 | depth 0.15 m
AGATCCCGCACGGGCTCCGGGATCTCGATCTCGCGCTCAGTCGAGACTTCCTGAAGGATCAGGCCCATCGGAAAGAGCGGCGCCAGGTCCGCGGGGCCGAGCGGCTGATGCGTGCCCGGGTGAAGCGGCGGGAACTGCGCGACCGGCAGGTCCGCAGAGATGTTGTACCAGGCCTTTGGAATCTGATCTTCGCCCAGCGTGAAACGAGTTCGCTCGGTCATCCAACTCCTCCCGCCGGGAATCCGGCGACACTGGAATATTGGCGCCCAATATCGCCCCAGCAACGACTGTGGCGATGCAAGCCTACCGGGAATTGCAAGACCGGTGCAAGGCGATTAGGCAGGCCTCGCGACGGTCTGCCGTCAGGCCCGCTCGCAACCTACAACAACGCCTCGGAGACGATCTCATAGCGCGTCGGGCCGCGACCCAGAACGCTCTTGTAGAGGACGATGCGGTCGGCCTGCCACGAGAGCATCACGTCGCGTGCGACTTCCACCAATTCGCGGGCCCGTTCATCCGCGCCGGGCACGCCGTCGGTGCGGGCAAGAGTCAAGTGGGGCGCCAGCGGCCGGCTTTCCGGCGGCCAACCGAGCGGGACGAAGCGTTCGTTCAGCTTTCCCGCCAGATCCACGAGGCGGTCCCCCCCATTGGCTATGCCGATCCAGAGAACACGGGGGTGGATGGGATCGGGGAAGGAGCCGCCTCCGGACAAAGCCACCTTAAACGGAGCTGCCTCGGCCGCGACTTCCCGCAATACTTCGGCGACCGCCGACTGCCGCTCGTCCGGCGTGGCGCCGAGAAAACGGAGGGTCAGGTGCAAACCCTCGACGCGAACCCAGCGCGGCTGCCCGAACGCCCGCTCGGTTATGGGCGCGCCGGCAACTTTCTCCATCAACTCCCCTACCCCGGCCCGGACTGCGTCCGAAACGGGCACGGCCACAAAGAGGCGACTGGTGCCGGGCGGATCGTCCGGCGGGCGCACGAAGGGTCGACGGCCACGCCACGGCGCTCCGGAACGTGGCCCGGACCCGTTACCGCTTTCCCCGTTCCAACTCATCTTGCGCGCCCCGTCAATCGTTGTAGAGACGCTCCTCGATGAGCTTCTCCTGCACCGTGCGGCCATTTGGATCGAAGCAGGAGTACTCGAAGTGCTTCTCGTACTCCAGGTCGATGTTGTCCTGGCCGCCGCGGTTCTTCTCCACCGAAACGATGACCCAATCGCGGAATCGCTGGGCCTGGTACGGGTTGAACTCGATGTTTACCTTGGCGACGACTTGGTACTTTTCGTTGATGATCAGAATGATGTCGGCTTCGTAGTTGATGGCCGACGATCCGCGCAGGTGGTGGTTGCGCAGGCGCTGAGCCTTGAGGCCTTCCTTGTCCGCGGCCACGATCGAGATCATCGGGACCTGCTCGGAAAGAGCAATGTCCTTGAGGCCGTTGACGACGTAAGTGACCTTCTCGGACTCCGTAATGGGCTCCGGGAATACGGGAACCTTCTGCATGTAGTCAACGACCACCATCAGCCGCCGATCCCCGGACAGCACTCGGTGCTGCTGGACCAGCTTGCGGATGTTTTCCACCGTGGTGGCGGTCTGCGAGCCGCGCATCAGGAAGAGGTTCTGGCCGTAGCGGGCAATGCGGTCCAGGCTGGGGCGGAGCTTCTGATTCGCGGTCAGGCCGGATCCGCCCTGCCCTTCGCCCATCCACGAGGCCATGATCTCCTTGCGGACGTCCTGGATCTTGATCGCGCCAGTCTTCTGAGGCAGATGGGCCAGGCACGACTCGAGCGCAACGAGGCGGTTCAACAGGTACTGCTCTTCGTGCTCGAAGCAGATATACAGCACATTCGCCTGGCCGCTGGAGGCGACATTTCGGGCCATCTGCATGGCCATGGTTGTCTTGCCCGTGCCCTGAGCGCCGCCGATCAGCAACAACTCACCGGCCCGGAGACCGCCACCGATGGTCTTGTCCAGGAGGCCGAAGCCGAGGGGGACCGGCTGGTACTCGGCGAAGCGCCCGCTGGCGAGGTTATCGTTGAGATCAACGAGAACGTCCAGCGCAGAGCGCGGAGCCAGACTCCCGTTGGGAGTGTCCAGCCGCCACGTCAACTGTGGAGAACCGGCAACCTCAGCGCCAGCCGGTTTGTCTTCTGTGGTCACAGATACCTCCTGAGGGATGGTCGCAGAGTCGTGGATGGCATCGTAGCAGCGAGCGGCCGCTCGGGACAGCCGGCCAGAGGTAACGCCTGGGCAGCGCGAGAACCTACAGTGACCCTAGCTCGCCCACCTCATCCCAATACCGGGCAATGGTCCGGATGCCGGTTTCGAAGTTGGCCATCGACATCCACTCATTCGGGGCGTGGAATCTACCGTCCGGCGGGGCAAAGCCGAGAAGGACCGTGGAGAGGCCCAGGATGGTCTCGAAGCTTGCGCAGACCGGCACGGAGCCGCCTTCTCGGATATAGAGCGGCTCGGCGCCGAAGGTTGCCTTCAGGGCCCGGGCTGCGGCCTGCGTGGCCGGGCCGTCGATTGGCGTGAGGCTGGGTTTGCCGTCGCCAAGGCGCTGGATCGAGTAGCGGATGGACTTGGGCGCGACTCTCTCGATTTGGGCGGCGACAAGACTGAAGATCTTCTCGGGATCCTGGTCGGCCACCAGCCGGCAGCTGATCTTAGCGTGGGCATGCGCGGGAATGATCGTCTTGGGACCCTCGCCCTCAAACCCGCCCCAGATTCCGCACACGTCCAGTGTGGGCCGGGCGCCGAGCCGCTCCAGAGTCGTGTAGCCGGGCTCGCCGTGCAGCGCCGGAACGCCCAGGCTCGCGGTGTACGAGGCCTCATCGAAGGGAAGACGGGCGAAGGCCTCCTTCTCCAGCTGACTCAGTTCGACGACATCATCGTAGAAGCCCGGGATAGAGATACGGCCGTCCGGGCCCTTAAGCGCGGAGATGATCTGGCACAGGGAGTTGATGGGGTTGCTCACCGCCCCGCCGTACCCGCCGGAATGCAGGTCGATGGGACTGCCGGTCACGTCCAGTTGGAAGTAGACCAGGCCGCGGAGGCCCACGGTGATGGCGGGCAGGTTGCCTTCAAAGAAGCTCGTGTCCGAAATGACCGCGAAGTCGGCGGCCAGGCGAGTCTTGTTCGCCTCCAGCCAAGAGTCCAGATGGACCGAACTGGCCTCCTCCTCGCCTTCGATGACCATCTTCAGGTTGACCGGCAAGGAACCGCGAGTTTGCATCAGCGCCTCGATGGCGCGGGTATGCATGCTGATGTGGCATTTGCAGTCCGACGAGCCGCGAGCCAGCATCTGGCCGTCCTTCACGACTGGCACGAACGGCGGCGACGCCCACAGATCGAGCGGATCCACCGGCTGAACGTCGTAGTGGCAGTAGACCAGGGCCGTGGGCTTGCCGTCCGCGTGGAGCCAGTCCGCGTATACCACCGGGTGGCCGCCCGTCTCGGAGACTTCGACGTTGTCCATCCCAGCGGTCCGAAGATCCGCGGCGACGAACTCGGCCGCGGCGCGGCAATCCGGTGCGTGGGCCGGGATGGCGGAGATGCTGGCTATGCGGAGCAGGTCCTTGAAGGACTCGAGCCGAACGGCCTTCGTTTCCTCGAGGAACTTATCGAGCGCTGCGTCCGAGTCTGGTCTGGCAACTGGGACCGACATGTGGCTCTCCGGCTGCGGATGGTTCATTCGATTGTATCGATACCGGCGATGGTCGCCGCGCAACAAGCAAGAAACCGGACGGCTTTGCCGTCCGGTTTCTTGCTATTCGAGAGAAAAGGTCAGGAAGGACTTGGTTCCGGACTTGGGGTTCCGGCGGGCGGCACGTCCGTCGCATCCGGCTCCACGTGAACGGTGGCAGGGAAGCCGGGGAAGGCCGAGAGAGCAAGCACGATGCCGTGGATGTTCACCTTCGGCGGCAGATCGCTGAAGAGCTGCTCGAACGCCTCGGACTCCACAGTTTCGTCCGTGATGAGCTTGTCGGCGAGAGCCAGCAGCTTGTGCTTGTATTCCGTGAGGACCTGAGTGGCCCGAACGTAGCCGTTTTCCATGATCGCGCGCACTTCGTCGTCGATCATCTTGGCGACGTCCTCCGAGTAGTTGCGCTGCTCGCCGATCTCGCGACCCAGGAAGACCATCTCGTCGTGCTTACCGAAGGCAAGAGGGCCCATCTTGTCGCTCATGCCCCACTCGGTGACCATGCGCCGAGCGAGATCTGTGGCCTTTTCGATGTCGTTGCTGGCACCGGTAGTGGTATCACCGAAGATCAGGCGCTCGGCCGCGTTGCCGCCGAGCAGGCCTGCGATCTTGTCCTCGAACTCGCTCTTGGACTGGAGATAGCGGTCTTCCATCGGCAGAGCCATCGTGTAACCGAGAGCCATGCCGCGGCTGATGATCGTGACCTTGCTGACCGGATCGCACTTGGGCAGGACGCGCTGGACAACAGCGTGGCCACCTTCGTGGATGGCAATGATCCGCTTCTCGGCGTCCGAGATGAGGCGGCTCTTGCGCTCCGGACCGGCAATGATCCGCTCCAGGGCCTCGTTGAACTCGGCCATGCCGATGACCTTCTTGTTGCGCCGCGCGGCCAGGATGGCAGCCTCGTTGACGAGGTTAGCCAGATCCGCACCGGACATGCCGGCCGACTTGCGGGCCAGGTCGTCCTGATTGATGGTCTTGTCTAGCGGCTTGCCCTTGGTGTGAACCTTCAGGATTGCGATTCGTCCGCGGAGGTCCGGCCGGTCAAGGATGACCTGACGGTCGAAGCGACCGGGCCGCAGAAGGGCCGGGTCCAGGACGTCCGGTCGGTTGGTGGCGGCGACGACGATCACGTTGGTGTTCGTGTCGAAGCCGTCCATCTCGACAAGGATCTGGTTGAGGGTCTGCTCGCGCTCGTCGTGGGAGCCGCCGAGGCCGGCGCCGCGCTGGCGTCCGACCGCGTCGATCTCGTCCACGAAGACGATGCAGGGCGAGTTGCGCTTGGCCTGATCGAACAGATCGCGAACGCGGCTCGCGCCGACACCGACGAACATCTCCACGAATTCAGAACCAGAGATGCTGAAGAAAGGCACGCCAGCTTCGCCTGCGACTGCGCGGGCGAGAAGCGTCTTGCCGGTTCCAGGAGGACCCACGAGGAGTACGCCACGCGGGATGCGGGCACCAAGCGAGTTGAATTTCTCCGGGTACTTCAGGAACTCGACGACCTCTTGGAGATCTGTTTTGGCCTCATCGACGCCCGCGACGTCCGCAAAGGTGACAACCGTCTTGTTGCCCAGGAACATGCGGGCCCGGCTCTTGCCGAAACTCATGGCCTGATTGTTTGTGCCCTGGGCCTGGCGCATGAAGAAAAAGATCAGCAGAACGACCAGCGCAACCGGCACGAGGGTACTCAGCAGCAGGACGAGCCAGCCCGTGTCGGCCGGCTTGTCCACCGTGTAGTCAACGTGAACGTTCTGCGGCGACCACGATTCGATTACGGCGGCGTCGCCAGCGGCGGTCGGATCCGACTGGACCGTGTAGCTGGAGTTATCCGCTTTGGTGACCGTCAGGGTCGTGTCCTGACGGACTACGGTCTTGACCTGGCCGGACTTGACGTCTTTTTCGTATTCCGTGTAACTCTTGGAATTGGGCTGGGACGGCTGGATGAGCGCATATAGAAGAGCGGCGGTGGCGGCAACGAGGACCAGCATTACGATCCCGTTGCGCATGAAACGCGTGTTCAAGTGATTTCGGAGCCTCCGATTGTGGCGGTCGGTTCGAGGCCGATCGGCCGCCGCAGTATACGCCGGACGGTATTTCGGCTTGCGTCAGCAAGCATCAGACGGGAACAGATGCTCCGCCGGTCGCGAGCCGCGCGACGGCTTCACATAACTAGACTACCCGGCTCGGTCTTGCGTTCGGCTGAATTCCAGATGAGTCCATGAGTCTCACCCCGTGGTCTTGTCCGGCCCTACCCAGGTCCCCGTCGCGGCACCGCGACGGAACCCGAGAGATAACACACGACCCGAGCAGTGCCCGGGCCGTTGAACTTTCTTGGTAGCTGGGGTTGGATTTGAACCAACGACCTAGCGATTATGAGCCGCTTGCTCTGCCACTGAGCTACCCAGCCTTGCGATTGGCCGGCCGCCCTGGGGCAGTCAGCCGTTCCAAGTGATTCTACAGGCAACGGCGGTAGGTTCGCCACTGGGCCTCGACGAACAGGCCTCTGACCAGGGCTACGAGCCGAACAGAACCCGCAGCCACGAGTCCAACGGACTCGCACTCTTGGCATCGACCTGCGGCTTGATGCCGGTGGAGCCGGGCGCGTCGGCCGGCAGTGGCGGGGCGTTTGGGTCCAGTGCGAACGGGATCTCCCGAGGTGTGCCCAGCAAGAAGGCGCGGGCCATCTCGGCCGTGTAGGCGGGCTGCTTCACCAGCTTGAGCTCCTGCTCCAGAGAGGCGACGTCACGTTGCATGGCGACGTTGCGAGCCCGCATCTGATCGGCCTGACTGGCAGCCGTGCTGGCCTCCCCCACCTGGCGGGCGAATACGCCTACGAGCCAGAGTGCGAACAACCCGCCGACCAGCAGCGCGATACGACGCCGGGTGATCGAGACCGTCGGTCCGGGCAGCGCAGGGGGAGCTGAAGGCTCTCCCTGCGCCATATCGACATCTCGGCTGTACATGTCCGGAATCGTAGCTTTCGGCAGCTGACGTGTCAACCTAAGTTCACGCTTGATTTGCCTGCTACACTCTGCTCTAGTTTCGCACGTACGTTCTCTTTGAGGTAGGCGATGCGGTACCACGAGCCCGCCGGCGTTCAGACCGTTCTGGATCGAATACTTGCCGAACCATCACTCTCCAGCGGAGTCGCCCACCATGCTCATCTTAGGGCCCGCCCGGCAGATTTTGTGCCGATGCCGGAATGGCTCGATCCGGGATTGCGGGCCGGCCTGGAGGGCCGCGGAGTAACGGCGCTCTACAGCCATCAGGCGCAGGCAATAGAGGCCGTCCGTTCCGGCGAGGACGTGGTGGTCGTTACGCCCACGGCATCCGGCAAATCGCTCTGCTACCTGATCCCGACGCTTCAAGCGCTGGCCGCGGATCCAACGGCTCGAGCGCTCTATCTATTCCCCACCAAGGCCCTGGGCCAGGACCAGGTCACTGAGCTCGGAGAGTTGAGCCGGGCGGCGGGCCTGCAGATCAACGCCTCGACGTACGACGGCGACACGCCCAACCCAATTCGCTCGGCCATACGCTCTGCCGGGCAGATTGTGGTTACCAACCCGGACATGCTGCACGCCGCCATCCTGCCGCACCATACCAAGTGGTTTCAGCTCTTCGAGCAACTGCAGATCATCGTCATAGACGAGCTGCACACGTATCGCGGCCTCTTCGGCAGCCACGTCGCAAACGTCCTGCGGCGGCTTCTGCGGATCTGCGCCCACTACGGCTCGCACCCGGTGATCGTGTGCTGCTCGGCCACTATCGGAAACCCGGGGGAACTGGCGGAGTTGCTGACCGGGCGCACGGCCCGGGTCGTGGACAAGAACGGCGCTCCCACCGGCGAGCGCCACATCCTCATGGTCCAGCCGCCGCTTCTGGACCCGGCCACCGGGGCACGCGGCTCGGCCCAGGCTCTGGCCACTCGATGGGCCTTGCCGTTCCTGCGAGCGGGGCGACAGACGCTGATCTTCGGACGTTCCCGGATGGCCGTGGAACTGATGCTCTCCAACTTGCGGGAGGCCCTGCGTCTCGGCGAGGGACCGCGTACTCGCGTCCGGGGCTACCGCAGCGGCTACCTGCCCACGGAACGACGGGCGATCGAAAGAGGCCTGCGGGACGGTGAGTTGCTGGGCGTGGTGACCACCAACGCCCTGGAGCTCGGCGTGGACGTGGGGCAGCTGGATGTGTCCATCCTGGCCGGCTATCCGGGTTCCATCGCGGCCACGTGGCAGCAGATGGGCCGGGCCGGGCGCCGGCACGACACCAGCGTCTCCGTACTGATCGCGGGAGGCGGGCCCGTGGATCGCTACGTTGTCGAGCATCCGGAATTCCTGCTGGACTCGGCGCCGGAGGAAGCCCGACTGGATCCAGACAACCTGCATGTGTTGCTCGGCCATCTCAAGTCGGCCTGCTTCGAGCTGCCGTTTGAACCGGGCGAGCGTTTCGGGCCTTCGGAGGCGGAGCCGCTGCTGGCGTTCCTGGAGGAAGAAGGGCTCGTCCGCCACGCCGGCGACGATCGCTGGTACTGGTCCAGTGACAACTTCCCGGCCTCATCGGTTTCGCTAAGATCGGCCGCGGAAGAGAACGTGGTCATCATCGACACCACGCCGGACCGGCCGCGCGTGATCGGCGAGATAGACATCTTCGCCGCGCAGACGCTCGTCCACGAAGACGCCATCTACATGCACGAGTCGGCCCAGTTCCACGTGGACAAGCTGGACTGGGACGAGCGTAAGGCCTATGTGCGGCGAGTGGACGTGGATCACTACACCTACGCGGACCGGGCCGTGACGCTCAAGCCGCTCGAGACATTCGCCACTGCGCCGGCAGCCGGCGGAGACCGAGCCCACGGCGAAGTCATGGTTTCCAGCCTGGTCAGCATGTTCAAGAAGCTCAAGTTCGGGACGGACGAGAACCTGGGCTGGGGACCGGTGCATCTGCCGGAGCTGGAACTCCAGACGACTGCCTACTGGCTGATGCTCGGTGGTGCGGCGGACGGGTGGCGGCGGGCAGATCTGGACGTTGCCCTCCTTGGCGTGGGTCGAGCAATGCAGGCGGTTGCCGCCGTCCTGCTGATGGTGGACCCGAGAGACCTCGGTCTGGTGAGCCAGGTCAAGTCGCCTCACAACGGTTCGCCCACGGTCTACCTGTACGAAGCGGTGCCGGGTGGCGTCGGCCTGTCGGAGCGGCTCTTCGAACGGCACCATGAACTGGTGGCCGGTGCGGCGGACCTTATTGCCGGATGCGGCTGCGAGAGCGGCTGCCCGGCCTGCACCGGCCCCAGGCTGGAACCCGATGTGGACGCTCGGGACCTGGCCCTTCGGCTGTTGCGCGGCCTGGTGGCGGAGACGGCAATCGCAACGCCGGTGGTGGCCGCATGACAATCCAGGAGGCCAGACTCGGGCGTCACCTGGAGGACCTGCGACGAGGGCGAGCGGGCGCAACCCGAGCCGGTTCCGTCGAAGACGCGAACCCGGACATTCGGCGAGCAATGGAGGCGGTAGTTGCCGCCGGCAACCCCTACGGCACTCCACACCCCGTCTGGCAGGGCATCGACGGTCTCGACTCGGCGTCGCTTGCCCGCCGCATGGCCGAGGGCCTAGATGCGGACGCGGTCGAGACGCCGCACGGCTGGTACGTCCGCAAGGAACTCCGGCCGGTCTATCTGCCGATCGATCGGGAACGGCTGGCGAGTCTGCCCGGGATGCCCGCGGCGGGCACTCCCCTTTTCTGCCTTGATACCGAGACGACCGGGCTTGGATCTGCAGCCGGCACGGTGGCCTTTCTCGTCGGCGTCGGCTGGTGGGAAGGCGATCGGATGCGGCTGATCCAGCTGCTCCTGCCGGATTACTCGGAAGAAGGGGCGCTGCTGGACGCGCTCGCCGCCGAGATACCGACCGGCGCGTGTCTGGTCACATACAACGGCCGCTCGTTCGACTGGCCGCTTCTGGAGACGCGCTATCGCATGGGGCGACGGGTGCCGCCGGGTCTGGACGGACACCTGGATCTGCTTCTCCTGGTGAGGCGCCTTTTCAAACACCGCCTTCCGGATGCCCGCCTGCAAACCGTGGAGAGGCACCTCCTGCGCCGCCATCGCGCCCCGGATATCCCATCGTGGGAGATCCCCGCCGTCTATCACTCATTCCTGCGTGGCGGCCCCGCCGGCCCGATCCGCGTCGTGGCCCGTCACAACGCGGAGGACGTAGTGACTCTCGGCCGCATCCTGGCTCACCTGGAGCGCGGCTACGGCGAAGGCGAGGTCCGGCGCTGGGCCCCGGCCGGCGATCTCGTCAGGCTGGCCCGCCTCTTCCGCCACGAAGGCCGGGTCGATGAAGCGGTCGCGTGCTTGGAGATGGCCGGTGCGCCCATCGAAAGCGGGAATCCTGAGGTGGCCCTCGCCACCGTGGAGTTGGCCCGCCTCCTCAAGCGCTGTGGACGAGCCGCCGAAGCGGGCGTGGCCTGGAGCCGTCTCGTCACGGTTCCAGGTCCGCTCGCCGGTCTGGGCTGGATAGAACTCGCCAAAGAGCGCGAGCATCGGGACCGCGATCTGGCCGGCGCTTGGGCCGCCACGGACCAGGCGCTCCTCGCCCTCTACAAAAGCCGCGGTCAGGGCAACGCAATGCAGCGCCGGGCCTTGGAGGCGGACGTGGCCAAACGCCGGGCTCGACTGGCGCGCCGGCTGGAAAGAGCGGGGTTCACTCCGGCGGGTTAGCGACGCTCCGTTGGCTCGTCAGCGCCCGAGCCGCTCTGCCACCTGCTTGCGGGTTGGAACGCCGGTCAGGCCGATCCGTTCGACCGCGCAAGAGGCGGCTGCCGCCGCGAACCGCAGGGCTTTGGACGTGGCCACCTCCCCGGTGAGCAGCCAGGCAGTCATCAGCGCGGCGAGGAAAACATCCCCGGCCCCGGTTGGGTCCACAGGCGCTGCGGCTGGCACGGCCGAGTAGCGGAGCAGCTTGCCATGGGACAGGGCCACTCCCCCGCCCTCTCCGGCGGTGAGCACGATCGAAGCGCTCGGCGCAGCGTTTCGCAGCGCATCCAGCTCCAAAGAGGCGCTGAGGTCATCCATGCTCGCGACGATCAGGCCGGCAGATGCCACCAGGTCGGAAGGTCGTGGGTCGGTCTTCTTCACCCACCCGACGTTGGAGAACTCGCGTAAGAGCCCCTGCCAGCCCAGTCCGATGGCGGCGCGTGCGGGCGCAACTTCGGCCCAGGCGTCGCCCAACTCGCCCGCAACCGACACCATGAGCCAGCCGGTCACGCTGCCCCACTCTTCCGGTAAAGCTCCAACGCCTATCTGGTCGCTCGCGGACAGCCACCGCTGGCGTCGATGCCCGCCCACTTCGATATTCTCAAAGACTGGCCCGTGCTCAAGCGGGACCGTCCGCAGGTGGACGCCCGCGTCTTCGAGCAGCCCGAGCTCATGTGCTTCGGCCGCCGCCTCGTCTACGCCCAGCAGGCAACCCACCTTCAGTCCCAACCGTGCCGCCGTCAGCGAGCAGTACGTCGCCGGGCCGCCCAGCCGCCAACCGCGCGGATCATCTGCGGCAATGTCGCGCGACGAGGCACCAACGATCACCAGGTCCGGCATTCCGGCCGTGTCATCGGATGCTGAGCGGTATACTCGGCGCTCTTTCAGCCCATCCTCCTTGGAGTCGAGACGTGTTCTTCTATGAACTTCGCGAGGGCGACGACGACCTATTCGCCGACGTGCTGCTTGTGCGCGAGGAGGAAATGGACGCGGAGTCCTTCTTCGAGCTGACTCAGTCGATCCGCCATCGCATTCAGGACTCCTACGAAGAGAACACCCTGATCGAGGCGATCGCCAGGGAGCTGGAAGAAGACTACGGCTTCATCCCGATTTCAGACGAGCGACTCACCGCCTCCGTGAACCTCTCCAAGGCCGAGGACGAGAACTTCCTGGCCAGCCTGGTCGATGACGAAGATGACGACGATGACGAAGACGATCCCGAATCACCGGACTACCGCGGCATCTACGTAGACTTTCCGGGCGGAGATACGCGGATCAACTGAGAGCAGAAGTGCTCGGCGGCCGGCGCCGATTTCGCGCTGCTACTTGCTGAACAGGATCTCCACTACGTCGCCATCCTTGACGGTGTAAGTCTTGCCCTCAGAGCGCAACTTGCCGTGTTTGCGCGCCTCGGCCATGGTCTTGAGGTTCAGCAGATCCTCGTAGGGAACCACCTCGGCGCGGATGAAGCCACGCGCCAGATCCGTGTGAATTGCGCCGGCGGCCTCCACCGACGATGACCCGGCCGGGATCGGCCAGGCGCGAACCTCGTCCGGTCCGGCGGTCAGGAACGAGATCAGGCCGAGCAACTCATAGCTCAGCTTGATGACGCGGTCCAAGCTGGACTCCTTGAGCCCCAGTTCTTCCATGAAGACGGCCGCCTCATCCGACTCGAGCTCGCCCAGTTCCGACTCGATCTTGGCCGACAGGGCGGACACGAGCGACTTCTCATGCTTGTAGCGATCGGCGATCCCGGCCACGATCTCGCCCTCACGCCGGATATCTGCCTCGCCGACGTTCAGCAAGACGAGTGCAGGTTTCTGAGTCAGGAAGCGGAAGCCGCGGATGGCCTTCTCTTCCTCTGCGTCGAGCGTCTCGCCGCGCAACGGACGGCCTTCCACGAGAGTTGCCTGCAGCCGGACCAGAACCTGGAGTTCTCGTTCGTTGGACTCGCGCTCTGCCGGCGTACCGTGATGGCCGCTCGCCTTGAGGCGATCGAGGCGCTTCTCCACCAGCGACAAGTCCGACATCAGGAATTCGAAATCAAGGCGCTCTAGGTCGCGCCAGGCGTCGACCGTGCCTTCAGAGTGCGGCACGGCCGGGTCTTCGAAGGCGCGGACGACATGCAGAAGGGCATCCGCCTCGCGCAATCGGGCCAGCTGGTCTGCCGGCAGTTCTTCGGTCCCGACTCGGCCTTCCGTGGAGGCAGGCGGGGCGCCGAGGTCAAAGTACGTAACGTCGGCCTGAATGATCTTCTTGGGCTTGAATATTTCTGCCAGCTTGAGCAGCCGTTCGTCGGGGACCTTGACGGTACCGACGTGCAACTCCATGCCACCGTATCCGCCGGTCTGGGCGTGGCCGCGGGTCAGTGTGTTGAAGACGGTCGTCTTCCCCGAGCCGGCGAGCCCGACGATGGCAATTTGCATGTGCTGGCGGTCTCCTCAAGATCCTTCGATGACACCGTCAATGCTAGTCGGTGCGGCCGATCTGAGCGACCAGAGATCGATGGACTCGATCTTCAGGTCCGGCGAGTCGGCCGATACGGCGAAAGTGAGCCGCAGTTCCAGCGGCAGGATCAGGTCCGTCAGGACGGTCTCGCCGTCGTTGACGAAGACTTCGAGCGACGACGCGTCTACGAGGATACGAACCCTCAACCGGCCATCCACGAGCCTGAACGGGGCGCGATGAACCCCCGGAAACGACGCTGCGAAGGTGACTTCGCCCGACCGACTGCGATCCAGCGAGACCTCTCCCGTGGCAAAGTCGAATGTGATCGTGGTCTCACCGGTCACGCCGTGGCGCAGGGTGATCGTGAATTGTTCGGCGGCACCCGGGCGGACCGCAAGCTCAATCTCCGCCACGCCGGCCTCCACCTGATTGGCGGCCAGCCACCGGGCTGTCTCGTCGACCGAGAGATCGCCCGTCTCCAGACCGTCGGCACGCAAGCCTGCCAGCTCCGAAACCGGCTGCTGGACCAGCCGCAATCCGTCCGGCGTGCGACGCAATCCCAGTGATCGGGGCACGGTCATGGCGCCCCTCCACGGCGACGTGGGAACCGCCGCGGCGTAGTCCCAGTTGCTCATCCATCCGATCCAGATGCGGCGCCCGTCCTCCGGTGGAATGCCCGACCAGGAGACGGCGGCGTAGAAGTCGCGCCCGAAGTCGGCCCAACACGGCACGGCTTCGATGTCGTCGGCCATGAAACGCGCGCCGTCGAACCGCCCTACGAAGTACTGAGTGCCGGATCCGCCGGCAGGCGCACCGGCCGCGACACTCACCACGAGCACCCAAGGGCACTCCCCGCCCTCACCGTCCCCTTCGCCCTCCACCGGCAGCCGGAAGACGTCAGGGCATTCCCAGATCCCCTCAGTCGAGCCGGCCGGGCCAAAGTCGCCGAGGAGCGCCCAATCCTTCAGGTCCGGCGAACGGTAGAACTGCACCATCCGCTCATCCGGCAGTGCAACCACCATCACCCAGCAGCGATCCGGCTCATGCCAGAAGACCTTGGGGTCGCGGAATTCCCTGGTGCCGATGTCCAGAACCGGGTTGCCGGCGTACTTGGTCCAGGTTCTGCCGCGATCCAGGCTGAACGCCAGACTCTGGGTCTGGAGCGGCATATCCGTGTGATGGCACGTGTAGATGGCGACCATCGGCGCCACCCCGCCCGCCCCGAAGCCGCTCGTATTGGCGACATCGACAACCGCCGACCCGGAGAAGATCATCACGCGGCCCTCTTCCGCGAGAGCCACGGGCAGATGCTCCCAGTGGACCAGATCGGGGCTGACGGCGTGCCCCCAACTCACGTGGCCATGTGTATCCCCGAACGGGTTGTACTGATAGAACAGGTGGTATTCCCCGTCCAGGTAGACGAGCCCGTTCGGGTCGTTCATCCAGTTCCGCTCCGGCGTGAAGTGGAACTGCGGGCGCCACCGCTCCTGGTACCGCATCGCCTAGCGAGCCTCGAGGCCGCTGCTAATAGCCGGCCGTCTGATCGACGACGTGCTCCAGGGGGTCCCCGGCCCGATAGCGGCGCAGGTTCTCGCAGAACACGTCCAGGGTCCGTGGCAGGACGGCGGCGCTAGACCAGCTTGTATGAGGCGTCACGATGCAGTTGGCGAGCCGGTAGAAGGGCGACGTCTCCGGCAGCGGCTCGTCACGGAAAGCATCCAGCACGGCGCCGCCGAGCGGCCCGGAGCGGAGCGCCCGCGCCATCGCCATCTCGTCGACAAGGCCGCCTCGGGCCACGTTGATGATCCAGGAGCCCGGCTTCACCTTGTAGAAAGCCTCGTCACCGATCAGTCCTTCCGTCTCCTCCGTCAGCGGCAGAGCCAGCACCACGAAATCAGACACAGCAAGCAGTTCCGGCAGCGCTTTGAGGCCGCCAAGAACCTGGACACCGTCCACGGGCGCAGCATCGGCGTGGCGGCGGATCGCCACAACACGCGGACTAAACGGCTTGATCAGCCTCGCAACCTCACGGCCGATGCCACCCAGGCCCACGAGTCCAATGGTGGTCTCGCCCACCTCCTGGGCCTCTAGCGGCTGCCAGATGCGCTCCCGCTGCAGCTCGATGAGCTGCGGAAGCCGCCGGCAAACGGCCAGAATCATCGTCAGAACATACTCGGCAATCGGCTCGTCGAAGACGCCTCGGCCGTTGGTGATAGTCAGGCCACGAAGGCGGACGCACGGAGTCAGCACAGACTCAACGCCGACCGATACAGAGTGGATCCAGCGAGCCTTCGGCGCCCGGCCGACGAGACGATCGAGCGGATCACCGCCAAGAGACCAGCCCCGGAGCAATACCTCGACGTCTTCAAGAGACTCGTCGGCCAGGCCATCGGCGCTGACGGGAATTAGCCGCGTGCCCGGGGCCGCCTCCAGGATCTTCTCGCGCATCGCCCCAAAGGCGTCTCTCCCCGTCAGGACGGGGCTAATGGCAATGGCCACGGGCGAGCCGCCCGGACCACGCCCGGGACCCACAGTTGCTCGAGTGTCGGCGTTCATGCGTCTCCCCTGTGCTGATCGGAGCGGCTCATGACTCGGGCAGGACCCGGGCCAACCAACGTGACGGAAGCTCTATCTCTTCTGGGAGTGGCAATGTCTCGGGTCCGTGCCAGAGCATTCGCATGGCATCGGCGCCGCGGGCCCGAACCACGGCAGCCACGAACTCCTGGCCCTTCTTGTACTGCTCCATCTTCAGATCCATGCCGGTGACCCGCATCATGGCCCGTTCCATGATTGATTTCTGCTCCCTGCGGGCATGGAACCGCGTACTGATAAGGTCCACGTCCGGAACGAGATCCTTGCCAACCTCATCCATCATGAAATCGCTGAAGCCCTCGATAAGGCTCATCACCGCCTGGACCTCGCGGAATTCGCGCCGCTGATCGTCGGACATGAGACCTTCCGCCCAGCTCTCCCCAGAACGTGCTCCGCGAAGGGCGCGGCCAAGCCGGCTGACGGCTTCGCCGTTGAGAAGCGAGACGCCGGCGGACAGGGATGCCATCTGCCGCTCAAGACGCTCAGCCAGATAGGGCCGAAGCCACGGGTGAGCTTCGAACTCAAAGGCGTGCGTGGTCTCGTGCAGGGCAATCCAGGTTCGGAACTGGTTGAGCGGCACGTCCAGAGTCGCGGCAACCAGGCGGATGTTCTCGTCCACGAACATGAGCCGGCCCGGGGTCGCTTCCGCCGAAAGCAGGGCGATGTCGTATTGGCCGAGGACCCGCTTGCCGAGGAAGCTCAGCAGGTAGCCGATTTGGCGGGTCGTCAGGGCCCGACCGGCGATGGCCACGCTCGATTTGAGCAAGCCGGAGCCGGGTGGAAGCATCTGGGCAAGCAGATCGCCTTCTACCCTGTCCATGAGCGACCTGAACGAGTCCGCATTGGCGTGAATCCAGGTTTGGCGGTCCACAACGCCGCTGCGCTCAACGATTCCGAGCAAGTCGGCGTTGAGGGCTCGGCTCAAGGCCGGCACGATCCGGGTCATTGCCTCGGCGTAGATAGGCCCCGCCTGATCGAGTTCGCGACGATCGAGGGCGCCGGTAGCCCCGCGGACACGGCCTGCCGCAATCCGCTCCGCCTCCGGCCAATCGATCAAACCGCGCCGAGCCGATACTTCGGCGCGCCGCCCCAGAACGACGGCCCCGACACCAACAGCAGCGCCGGTAAGCAGACCGGCCGCGATGACGGTCTCGCGCCGCCAACCGAACCACCCGGGCCGCGAACGCGAATCTCGCGACTCACCCCGCCTGCCGTGCGTGGGGTCCTCGCTCACGCTACGCCGACCTCGAGATCAACCGAGTCGACGTCCGGAAACTCTTCACCGAACATCCGCTCTGCAACCATCCGGAAAGCCGCCACGTCGCCCGTCGTCAGCTGCCGGTGGATGGGCGCTGCCGCGGCCTCGCCCGGAGGCTCGTGACCAGCCATGCCTGCATCGGCAGCGGTACCGCGAGTGGTCCCCGGAGCCTCCAGCGCGTTCACGGAAAGCAACTCCGCCAGCGAGGAAGCCGTCGCCGTGGCCGAGTCCACGATGGCAACACTGTCGCCGACGCAGTCGCGCAACAAGCCGGCAAGCAGCGGGTAATGGGTGCAACCCAGCAACAGAGTGTCGATCCTGGCGGAAGGCGGCAATGGAAAGATGAACTCGCCGTCCTCATCGCGCTCGCCCAGGAGCGGGGCAATGGCCCGGCGGACGGCCTCTTCCACCTCTGGGCCGCTCAGCCGGCCGGCCTCAACGAGCGGCACCAAGCTCGGCGTGGCGTGCTCGTAGACCTCGACGGCAGGGTTCTCGTCCTTGATGGCGTTGAAGTAGGCGCGGGACCGGACGGTCGCGGGCGTTGCAATCACACCGACGCGCCGGTTGCGGGTGGCCAGCGCGGCTGCGGCAGCGCCGGGGCGGACAACGCCAAGAACCGGCAGATCGTATCGACGCCGGAAGTCACCCAGGGCCACGGAAGTGGACGTGTTGCAAGCAACCACGAGCGCCTTGACGTCACGCTGCACCAACTCGTCGAGAGCCTGGATGCTGAAGCGGCGCACTTCGTCGTCGCTGCGGACGCCGTAGGGCGCGCGGGCGTTGTCGCCGAGATAGACGGTCGATTCGAACGGCAGCCGGCGCAGGATCTCGCGGAGGACCGTGAGACCACCTACACCAGAGTCGAATACACCGATAGGGCGCGGGTCGGACACGGCCTCAGTGTCTCACCGGAGCGGCAACCGTGCGTCCCATGATGATCTGGGCGCACTTCTGCACGTCCCGGCTGACGGCGGCATCCGGACTCGACACGACAAATGGCATGCCTTCATTGTTGGCCTGCACGACCAGACGCCCATCCGACACGACCTCGAAGTCCGGCCGGCGACCAAGCGCCCGCGCCAACTCATCCCGCCCGATGCCGCCGCTAGAGTCCGAGCGGTTCACCAGGTAGCGGACCTTCTCGGGCGGATAGCCGATCGAGGCGAAGACCTCAGCCACCGCAATCGTGTTGTGGATGGTCGTGGAGTCGTACGTGACGATTGAGAGCACGACATCGCTGGCATCGAGAAGGGCGAGCGTCGTCTCGGAGAGCGTCGTGGGCGTGTCGATGACGATGGCTTCGTAGAGGCGGCGGAGCAGAGAGATGGTCTTCTCCACGTCACGCGCGGTGACCATCTCGGCCATTTCCACGCGCGGCGGAGCCAAGAGGATGTCGATCCCGGCCGGATCACGCCACATCACATCGTGCAAGTCAGATTGCTGAACTCGATCCGTGGGCAGATCCAGGATGGACGGAACGTCGCTCGGAACCTTGAGCAGGGCGCGCAGGTCGCCGTACTGGAGGCTGCCGTCGATGAGAGCGGTGGCCACGCCCATCTGGCCCAGGGCAACGGCCAAGTTGAAAGCGATCGTCGTCTTCCCCACCCCGCCCTTTGGCGAGAAGACCGTGACGACGCGGCACGCGCCTGATGCCCGCGACTGGCGGTCCAGCAGAACGTGGCTAAGTGTGTTGACCAGCTCAAACCCGCTGAACGGCAGCGTCAGTACCGCATCTATGCCGCGAGCGGGATCGCGGGCAAGCGGATGCTGAGGCACCGTCAACACAACGACCGGGATATCCAGGCCGGAGTCGCGCAGCTTCTCGATCAGCTGCGGGCCCTTCATCTTGCCCTGGAGCAGCAGATCCACCATCACGCAGTCGGGCCGCAACTGCTTGGCCGCCTCGACGACCTTGGAGCCGTCGTTGAGGACCTCGAGCAACTTGACCTGCGACTGGACACTCAAAAGATTGCGGACGTGCTGGCTTACCTGCGGAACGTCTTCCGCGACGAGCAGTCGGATAGAGGTGGATGTGGCCACAGTCCGACTATATCAAGATCGCGGGGCGGGTCTTCCCCGCCTCCGCGCAATCAGGATGGCCCGTTCGTCGTGGGGGCACACGGGATTCAGGTCATAGTCGCCGGCGACGATTTCGACGTCGAGACCTGCGGACTCGGCCATGGACCGCAGATCATCCGCATTAAGAAGCCGCAGCCGATCCTCGCGAACCCAGCGACGCGTCGTCTCGCCCTGGACGCCTTCCTCGTAAATGGCCGTCAGATTGATATGGCCGGTGGCCGGTTCATGCTGGACAGAGGCCGTCTTCACAATCGTCACGCCCGAGTCGGGGTCTTCGCGAACGTACTCCAAGCCGAGGCGGCCGTCGTATCGAGCCAGCTCGTCCGCGCTCGGCAGCCAGACATCCACGATTGCGAGGCCGCCGGGCGCGAGGTGTCGAGCCATCGTCTCCAGTGCGGCCTGCTGGGCGTAGCGTGAGTCGAGCAAGAGGATGGAGTTCAGAGCCAGAACCGCGAGGTGAAAGGTCGCGCCGGCCGGGAGCGTCAGCCCGATCAAATCCGCTTCCACGAGATCCAGCCGAGCCCGAACTTCCAGCCCGGCCGCAGCTGCCAGCTTGTCCGCGCGCGCCAGCATCGAAGGGTCGATATCGACCACGGTCACGTCGTAGAGCGCTTGCGCCAGCGGAATAGCCACTCGTCCGGAGCCACCTGCAATCTCCAGCACAGGCCCGCCGGTGCGCGAAGCCATCGCCAGATATAGGTCGACGTCACCCGGATCTTCCAACAGATCCACGTCGTAAAGCCTGGCAAGGGCATCCGAAACATGAACGTCGCGTTCTGATTGCGCCATCAAGTGAAGCCTAACGTGTCTGAGCGAACCAGATCAAAGACGCCCCACGGAGAGGTCGCCATGCCATTCTCCACTCTCGCCCCGGCGTCCCCCAACCCCCCACTCGGCTACCGCTCCATAGAGAGAGAGATTTCGGCCATCAGGACCAGTACTACCACGAAGACCGCAATCGGCAAGCTCAGAACGGCTTGAATCCGAAGGGCCACGAAGAGCGTGATGATCGCGGCAACCCACCCACCCCGCCGAATGGCCCGGCTCCAATCACCGCGCAGGGCGATGCGCCGATGGCGTGCGAAGGGCACCAGCCAGAAGAGAGGAATAGTCGTGATGCCACAGGCCAAACCGATCGCCCCCGCTCCGATAAACCCCGAGGACGAGTTGGGATAGGTGGTGGTCACCATCTGGGCAACCGCGATCCACGCCGCCAAAGCGGCTCCGATCACAAAGAAGTTGATGAGCCGGTCTTTTGATCCCATGCGTGGCTCCTGCGAATTGGTCGGCGATCGCCCGCCGGGGATGCTAGCAGAGGGTGCAACCGGTGATCTATAACTAATGGGCCTCGTCCAGCGCCGACTCGAGATCCAGCACCGAGTCGAGTGTTAGGTCCGGCAGCGCGTTTACAGGCGGCACCGTCCGGGCTGTGGGAAGTGGCCACTCTTCCGGCTCAACCCTGACAAGAGCCGTCCTCCAGCCCAGCCGCTGCGCTCCGGCGACATCAGCGTCCATATCGTCGCCGACGTGCAGGATGGCCGGGCCCGAAGCAACACCAAGCTCCGCAGCCGCGACCCCGAATATCAGCGAATGCGGCTTGATGACACCTACCCGCTGGGAAATCACCACGGCGGTCAGGTGGCGCCGCCAGTCCGCCGCTTCCAGGAATTCCTCCACGGCGATGGCGAGCGGCCAGTTCGAGACCACGGCCAGACGCCGGTGACGCGAAAGCCGGTCCAGCATCGGACCGATTCCCGGCGGCACGGGCGTGTTACGGACGAACGCATCGGCATAGGTTTCCAGCACCGCCTGAACCTCGTCCGACGTCGAGTACTTAGCGATGCGGGAGTTGTCCCAGCGCGAGCCGGGCGGTGGCTGAGGCCGGCCACGCAACCTGGCCAGAACGCGGACAACACGAATATCCATGTCCGCCTCGCGGCCCTCCGGCACATCCTCCGCGAATTGGCGCTCGCGTTCCTCGCCCCAGATCGAGGTGAAGTCATCGACGGTACAGCCCACGAGACTCGCCGTGTGCTCCGCAGTCTGTCGGACCACGGTGGCCATGGGCCCGGCCGAGAAGGGTACCAAGGTGTTCCCGAAGTCGAAACTAATCGCCCGAATCCCGTCCATCACTTGGCCGCACTCGCAGGGCAGATGTCGCGGAAGGCACAGTAGCCACACGAAATGTAGTCAGGCGTAGCCTGGAACTTCCGGGCCCGGATACCACTCGCCGCCTTGCGGATCGAGTCTCTCGCCTTGTCCAGACGCTTCTCGTCGACCTGAACGCGGCCGATCAGCCCGGACTCCAGGAACCACAACTGCAGCGCATCCGGCAAGCGGCCGGTCTCGGCCTGATATGCCATGGCATATATCTGCAACTGGAGCGAGTCACGGGCCCGCTCTTTGGCGCGGGCAGGATCCCGGACGTCGCTCGACTTGTAGTCCGTGATCGTCACGCGCTCCGGATAGAGCCCCGGCAATGTGGGCGCGACATCGTCCGCGAGCTGGGTCTCCGGGACCACGACCGCGGGCAGACCCACCGCCTCGGTCGCATCGGCCGGCAACCGTTCGATGTCCACGCGATCCATTCGGCCCCGGATCCGGTCGCCGTCCAAACCGAAGCTGAACTCGCGCTCCACATATGCCGGAACCACGGTCCCGGGCTGGAGTTGGCCCTCGCGGAACCGGCGCAACGCGGCCTGACCCGCCGCCTGCCGCGCCTCTTCGTGCTCTCGCGTCAGAAAGCCCTCATTGCTCCAGGCCTTGTCGAAGACGGCCAGCAGCTCGTCCTCCGCCATCACCTGGCCGCGTGCCTGCAGGCGGTGGAACTCCTGGACGGCTTTGTGGAGCGCCGAGCCGTAGATGATCGAGTGATGGGGCGCGATCGGAACTCGCAGCACATGGACGTACTTGTACTTGAGAGGGCAGGTCAGGTAGTCGTCCACCTGGTAGAAGCTCAGCGAGAGCGGCCCCTCAACCGCCTCGCGGCCTACGATTTCGACCGGCTTCGCCTTGACCTCGAAGGCCGCCAGCTTCTCGAGCGGAGAATGCGCCGCGGCATCGGCAGATGCGCCCGTAGCGGCGGTCGCGGGCAGATCCAAAGCCTCCAGCACGAACTGCGACACCCGCCGCGTCCTTCTGCCGCCGTAGTCTGCGGCGTGCGAAAGGACCAACTCGTCCCGTGCCCGAGTCATCCCAACGTAGAAGAGCCGCCGCTCCTCCTGAATGTGCGGATCGCCCTCCGGCAGGATCTCCTGGACCAGCTCGGTTGGCAGAGCGAGAGGATCGCGGCGCGTCCGTGCCGGGAAGCGCCCGTCGACGAGTCCGGTCATATAGACGACCGGGAACTCGAGCCCCTTCGCCTTGTGGACCGTGAGAACCGCGACCGCATCCGCGTCCGGATCGACCTCCGCCGTGGCCGGATCGTCGCCCGCATCGATCAGCGTCTGAAGGTTAGGTGCGACGAAGACCACGCGATCGTCGGTCACCAGGTCCGATTGGGCTCGGATGATGTCGAAAAAGCGGGCGATGTTAGCGAGCGCCTCCTCTGCCGCCACAGAGTCCGCGGATGCGAGCCTGGCCAGGAGTCCGCTCTCCTTGAGGAACTGGTAGAGGACCTCACCGGCCGGGCGTTCGTGAGCCAGTTCCGTGAAATGCAGCAGATCCGCAACCAGCTTCTCCAGCGAGACCCGCGTCTCCGCCGTCAGCCGCAGCATACCGGGCTGGGTCGACAACTCCTCCAGCACTTCCCAGAGCGACCGATTGCGACGTCTGGCGGTGTTGACGATCGCCGTGAGATCCGCGCCGCCGAGCCCATATACGTCCGATGCAGCAAGCGCGTAGACATCCACGCTGGACGACAGGTCCGCGATAGCGCGCAGGAATGCCAGCAGCAGCCGGATCTCAGGCCGCGCATACAACCCGGACGTTCCTGAGAAGCGCCACGGCACGCCGGCCAAGTTCAGGCTCCGCAACACCGGATCTGCGTCCGAGTTGGCGCGCACCAGGATCGCGAAGTCCCGCGGCTTGACCCCGGCGGCGATGCGATCCGCTATCTCGCGGGCAACCTGATCCGCCTCTTCCGATCCGGTGGCAAAGACGCGATGGCGGACCGGCCGGTCCACTCCCCCGCGCTCGGCGATCAGGCGTTTGTCAATACCGTTCTGAAACTCCAGCCGGTCCGGGTCGTTGAACCGGATCAGCCTGTAGCTCGCATCCAATATGGGCGCGTGGGACCGGTAGTTGTGCCGCAACACCACCTGGTTAGCGGCAGGATGGCGCGCCTTGAAGTCCAGGATGTTGCTGATCGCTGCGCCGCGGAACTTGTAGATGGACTGGTCGTCGTCACCGACAACCGTGATGTTGCCGTGCGGCGCGGCGAGCAGTTCCACCAGTTCCGCCTGAGCCTTGTTGGTGTCCTGAAACTCATCCACGAGGATGTAGCGGTAACGACGCTGCAGTTCCACTCGCGCGGCCGGCGACTCGCGCAGCAGACGCAGCGCCAGACTCACTTGATCCCCAAAGTCGATATGCCCCGCGCGGCGCAGCAGTTCCTGATACTTGGCATAAGCGCCCGCAAGCTCGCTCTGGCGGCGAGCCTCCTCCTCCAACCCGGCGACTTCGTCCGCCGCCGGATCTGCGCCGGTCTGCGCGTCGGCCCGGGCCTGCCGAGCCCGCGCCGTAAGTCCCGCCGCGTACTCCAGGTATGCCTCCGGACCGACATCCTCATCCTTGCAGCGGCTGAAGAGCGTGCCCAGGGCGCCGAGGAACCGCGTGGGATTACCCAGCGGCCGGTACTGATCCAGATCGAACTCGAAGAGTCGCTCGCGCATGAAGATCACGACCTCGGGCCGCGACAGGACGCGCGAATCGGTGGGCAAGCCCAGCTCAAGTGCGAACTCGCGGATCAGCCGATCGCCAAAAGCGTGGAATGTGGAGACCGCCGCGTCCGTGTACCCATACGGGACCAGTTGATCCACGCGGGTCTGCATCTCGTCCGCGGCCTTGTCCGTAAATGTGAGGGCCAGGATCTCCGACGGCCGCGCCCGACGCGTGGCAATCAGCCAGGCAATGCGGCGCGTGATTACCTGGGTCTTGCCCGTGCCGGCGCCGGCAACGACAAGCAGAGGCCCGTCACCATGGCAGACAGCGGCTCTCTGTTCCGCGTTGAGTCCATGGAGAAGCGCAGCAACGCCGTCATCCGATTCGGATTGCGGCCTGCTTTCCGAGGTGAGTGAGGACCAGACGGGGATCTGCTCCAGCGACGCAGGCTCGCGCGTGGATGTCTTGCGGTCTCGACGATTCATCAGTGAAGACTCGCCGACGACGGTGACATCTCACGTGTCACGAGCTTGGCTGCGCTGGTTAGCGCGGTCGCTGACCGGGCTTGCGGTCCACCTTGTCCGGGTCGGGTTCTGCGGACGCCTCGGCCGAAGCCATTTCCTTGGGCTTCTCCTGCGGTTCGTATGCGCCCTTGCCGCGCTTGCCCATCGAACCCTTGCTCGTCTCGTCGCCCGACTCGCCCGCCTGGGTGGCGGGTGCGGGAGTCTGCGCAGGAGCAGGAACTGCCTCGGGCGACGGAGCAGGAACTGCCTGGGCCGGTTCCCTGGGCTCAGCCTCGACGGCTGCAACGGGGGCGGCCACAACGACCGGACTCGCCTTGACGCCCGGCGCAGACGCCGGCACGCCGGCGCGGACGACTGCCGCGGCCGGAGCTTGCCTCTGAGCAGCCGCGGAACGTGCCGGAGCAGCCGGTCGAGCCGTCCTCTTCGCCCGCGCCCCATCGATCGCTTCCTGTTCTTCGGCCGATAGAGACGTGTCGGCCTTACCGCCGAGAACACCCTTTGCGTAGATCCGTGTTCCGGTTCGCGAATGAAGGCTGCTGATTACGACGCCGTCGTCAGATTCATCGAGCAGGGCAAGCGCGAAGCTCTGGTTGCCGCCGGTGTCCGGGAACGGATTGAAGCGGACCAGCCCCTCTTTGGAGAAGTAATGGCGCGCAGAGCTTTCCACGAACGCTATGCGAGCGGTCAGTTCGTCCAGTTCGCGACCGACCTGATGAACGGTCTCGAGGTGCTCACCGAGTATCGCCTCAAGGTCCCCGCCCTCAACACCACCAGTGAGCTTGTCGATCCTGACCTTGAGCTTGCTTACCTGCATCGCCTGCACCATCACGATCATGAGCAGGCACAAACCCGCTAGGACCAGGACGATGGCAGACGCATAACTAGAGATGAAGTCCACAATTTCCTCCACTTTGTGGACCGGAGTCTACCAGCCGCAGGCTCAGGACCGCTCTGGGAGAGTGGCCGGGGGGTCCCCGGCTCAACCAGACGGGATGTTATCCTCGTCGCGAGCAATCGCTTCGAACTGATATCCGACGGCGGCGCATGCCCCGTGCCACCAATCAATGAGCCAACGGAGGCCTCTCGCAAACCATGGCCAAGCGCACTCGTGGATCGAATCGTCCTGGCCAGCGGCCTAGTTCCGCTCGACAGACCGCCCGCCCAGCCGTCCGCCCTGCCAGCGCGCTCTCCGAGGCTGAAGAAGCCCGCGCCGCGGAGCTTGAGTCCGAAATCGTCGCCCAGGAGCGCGTCACGGACAACGCCAAGAACCGCTCCAAGGAGCGCGCTCGGGCGGCCGAGGCAACCAGGCCCGGTCGAGCCGGCGGGCAGGGCCTGCTGGCCGTGAAGGCCGCCGAGGAATACGCCTACGTCGTTCGAGACGTTCGACGCATCTTGTTCGTCGGGTCGATTCTCGCTGCGGCCCTGGTTGTCGCCTTCGTGCTCATCGACGTCGCCCACGTCATCACGATCGGCTGAGCGTCAGCCTCTTCGCCCCGGCCTGTCCAGGACTCTCCGGATCACATCGCCCGGGCACGCTGTAGCATCAAGCCATGGCAACTCGCCGCGCCAACCAAACGCCCGCCGGCGATTTCGGCGGGCAGCAGCACGTCTTCACTCCACCGCCGGCGCGTCAGCCCCTGGCGGCGCGAATGCGTCCACGCAACATCGATGAAGTCGTCGGCCACGAGCAGCTGATCGGCGAACGAGGCACGCTGCGACGGGCCCTCGAGGGCGGCCGCCTGGGCTCGCTTCTCCTGTGGGGTCCACCCGGCAGCGGCAAGACCAGCCTCGCCCGCGTCCTGGCCGACTCGGCCGGCGCCCGACTCGTGACCATCTCTGCCGTCATGAGCGGTGTCGCCGAAGTCCGCGCCCTCGTGGCCGAAGCCCGCGAAAAGCTGATCCTCAACGGCCAGCAGACCATCCTCTTCATCGACGAAATACACCGCTTCAACAAGGCCCAGCAGGACGCGCTTCTCCCGCACGTTGAAGACGGCACGGTGACCCTCGTCGGCGCCACGACGGAGAACCCCTACTTCGAGGTGAACTCCGCGCTGCTGTCGCGCGTCCGGGTCTTTCGCCTGGAGCCGCTCACCGACGAACAGGTCGCGACGGTCGTCCGTCGCGCCATCGACGACCCGGAGCGCGGCCTGGCCGGCGATCTGGGTCCGGCGGGCGGCCTCCGCCTGACCGACGAGCCGTTCGAGCATCTGGTCGGTCTGTCGGCCGGTGATGCGCGCCAGGCCCTGAACGTCCTCGAGGGCGCCGCCTCAATCGCCGAGGCGGATGGCGTCCGAGACGACGACGGCTTCGTCTCCCCTCGCCTCGAGGATGTCGAGGCGGCCGCCCAACAGCGTGCGCTGGCCTACGACCGAGCCGGCGACGGCCACTACGACACTGTCAGTGCCTTCATCAAGAGCATCCGCGGCAACGACCCGGATGCGGCCCTGTACTGGCTGGCCTCGATGATCGCGGCCGGCGAGGATCCCAGGTTCATCGCCAGGCGGCTGATAATCCTCGCCTCGGAGGATGTAGGCCTCGCCGATCCACGCGCCCTGGACGTCGCGGTCGCAGCTGCCCAGGCCCTCGATTGGGTCGGCCTGCCGGAGGCTCAGTACGCGCTGGCTCAAGCCACGGTCATGCTCGCAGTCACCACTAAGAGCAACGCCATCGGCCGCGGCTACTTCGCCGCGATGGCGGACGTGCTGGCCAACGGATCGCTGCCAGTGCCGGCGCACCTCCGCTCCAGCGGCCTCGGTCGTCGTAAATACCGCTACCCGCACGACTTCACCGGCGACGACGTGGATCAGCAGTACCTTCCGGACAAGCTCGCCGGCCGCCGCTACTACTTCCCAGGCGACCTGGGCGCCGAGGTCAAGATCGGTGAGCGGATGGCCCGAATTGCCGAGTCCCGGCAGGGTCGGCCGCAGCGGAAGACACCGATCCCCGGCGCCCCCAAGACAGACCCAATGGCTGCCGGCTCGGAGGGGATGCGCCGTCGGCGCGAGAGCCTCAAAGACCTCGCCGACGAGCAGCGCCGCGACGCCGGCGACTAACCGATCCACGGGCCTGCGGCCCCGCAATGGCGTGGTGCTCACGGCCCAACTCGATCGAGTAATTGCCCCGGACGCCGACCCGTCGCAGCCTGACGTTGGAAGTCACGAGGCTGCAGGGTAGGTCACCAGTATCTCGGAATGTCGCACTAAATCAGGCTGCAACAAATCTGTAATGACAGGGCAGTTCCAGCCACTCCAGATTGACCCCGGCAAACCGAATACTCAACAGTGTTCCGATGGGCTGCACGGGGAATGCCATGACAAGAGCGCATGCTGTCGCGCCTCTGGTTGGCGCCGAGTCTCCATTCGGTGGATTGGCGCAGGGCTTGGTGTTGCCTGCGCCGAAAGTGGCACACCGCACCAGGAGGTCGGCCACTTCTGGCTACCTCGAGAGGGCGATGCTTCTGTGGCCGCGGCTGGACCGCGCCCGGATTCGCAGAGTGGCGAACGACCCGGCTCGCATCGCCGAGATCGTCGAACGTCGGACGTCGCAGCCGTATGACGTGATTCTGGCGATGCTCACCAAGCACTCCCCTCCGATGAGTGCTCAACCGGATGATGAGACCGCATTCGAGTCCGGACGAGGCGATGTCTCCTGGGCCACGCTTCGAATCGTGCGAAGCCAAGAGGGCGACGAGATACAAGTTCAGGATCTGCTTCCGGCCTGAAATTCGCTCTACGGCTCCAGGTCCAGCGCCCGAACGTGTTTCGGCCTGAAGATGGCTATCGGTCGCCTGTCGAAGACGGCGACTCGGGTTATACCCAAGCGCTCCGCGGTGGCAACCAGCACAGCGTCCGTCAGTCGCGGCCTGCACTCGATGGTCTCGCGCATCAGTTCCGTGGCGCGAATCAGGTCTGCGGTCGTCGGGGCGACGACCTTGACGGCACCGCTACCCACCGACTTAAGCAGCGCAAAGGTCGCTCGCAGCCCGAGTTCCCGCTGCAACAGAAGATCCAACTCTCCCAGCGTTAGCGCACCGATCATCAAAGGCTCATTGACTCGCCCGAACCATGCCAACGCCGCCCGATGGTTGAGATCCGACTGATCCGCGGCTGCCAGCACTGCGCTCGAGTCGAGCAAGATAGCCATCGGCTAGACCTCGTCCGGCCCGGGACGCATGCCGGCCTCGCGGCGCGCGATCGACCGGCCGTCCAACGACAGCCGGCCGTGATCACTTCGGCCGACAGCCAGGAACGACAGGTCCGGCGCCGTGTCGTGAGCCTCCAGGTACGACTCCACGGCAGCCGCAAGGACGGACGTTTTGGTCACGCCGCTGCGAGCCGCAAAGCGGTCCAGCCGCTCCAAGAGATCCGAGTCCATCAGGATCGTTGTGCGCTTCTGCATATGCGGTCATATATACCATACTATTCGTCGTCTACGCACACCGCTATATTCCACGGCATCCCGCATTTTCCCTGAGAGAGGTGGCAACTGTGAACCGCTTCGAGCCCAACCTTCGAATCCCCGGCCCCACGTCGCTCCCGGACGCAGTCCGCGAGGCCGGCGCGCGCCAGATGGTCAACCATCGCGGTCCCGAGTTTGCCGTCCTCCAGAACAGCATCGTCGAGCGGCTCAAGCGCATCTACAAGACGGAGAGCGACGTCCTGATCCTCACCGCTGCCGGCACCGGCGGCCTCGAGGCGGCGATCGTCAACTTCCTCTCCCCCGGCGACAAGGTCCTCTCCGTCACGATCGGGGCCTTCGGCGATCGCTTCGCCAAGATCGCCACAACCTACGGCGCGGAAGTCACCAAGGTTTCCGTCGAGTGGGGCAAGGCCGCCGACCCGGCAGCCGTCGCCGAAGCCCTCAAGGCCGGCGGCCCCTGGAAGGCCGTACTGCTGACCCAGAACGAGACCTCCACGGCCGTCACCAACCCCATCGCGGAACTCGCCGCCGCCGTCAAAGCCGCAGCGCCGGACGCGCTTATCATCGTGGACGCCATCAGCGGCCTGGGCGCGGTTCCGTTCGAAACGGACGCCTGGGGTCTGGACGTCGTCGTCAGCGGCTCTCAGAAGGCCTGGATGGTCGCCCCCGGCCTGGTCTTCGTCTCGGTCTCCCCGCGCGCCTGGGAAGTGGCCGCCACGGCCAAGATGCCGAAGTTCTACTTCAACCTCGAAGAACATCGCAAGAGCGCCGAAGCCGGCCAGACGCCCTGGACCCCGGCCGTCGCCGTAATGTTCCAGCTGGACGTCGCCCTCAATCTCATGGAAGCGGAGACGCTGCCGGAGATTTGGAAGCGCCATGCCGCTGTCGGCTCCGCAACCCGAGCCGGCCTAACGACTCTCGGCTTCACGCTATTGGCCGATCCGGCCTACGCCTCTGATGCCGTCACCGGCGCCTACATCCCCGAAGGCGTCGAGTGGAAGGTCTTCAACGGCAAACTCCGCAAGCTGGGCCTCGTCGTGGCCGGCGGGCAGGGTGCGCTGAAGGGCAAGGTCTTCCGCATCGGGCATCTCGGTCACGTCACCGTGCCGGCGATCCTCAACGCCATCGCCGTTCTCGAGCAGACCCTCATCGAGCTTGATCGGCCGGTCGTGCCGGGAGCAGCCGTTGCGGCCGCTCAGGTCGCCGCCCTCAAGTCCCTCGGCCTGGCCAAGTAAGGAACCAAGCCCAATGAAAATCCTTGTTGCCGAGCCCCTCGCCAAGCAGGGCCTCGAGATTCTCCGCGCTCACCACGAAGTCGACGAGAAAATCGGGCTGACGCCCGAGGAACTCGCCGCGATCATCGGCGACTACGACGCGCTTCTCGTCCGCAGCCAGGTGAAGGTCACCGCAGATATCCTGGCCCACGCCACTCGCATGGTCGTCATCGGCCGGGCCGGTGTCGGCGTGGACAACGTTGACCTGGAAGCGGCCACCAAGGCCGGCATCGTGGTCGTCAACGCCCCAACCGGCAATACCGTGTCGGCCGCGGAGCAGACCATCACCCTGATGCTCGCCCTGGCCCACAAGACTGCCGCCGCCGACGCTTCGATGCGCCGCGGCGAGTGGAAGCGCAGCTCCTTCACCGGTGTCGAACTTCGTGGCCGCACCCTGGGCATCATCGGCCTGGGCAAGATCGGCCAGGCAGTAGCCGACCGTGCCCGTGGCCTCGAGATGAACATCATCGGCTACGACCCGTTCGTAACCGCCGAACAGGCCGCGCTCCACGGCGTCACCCTCGCCGAAGTGGACACAATCCTGGAGACGGCGGACGTCATCACCGTCCATGTGCCGCTCAACAAGGCCACCCGCGGCATTGTGAACGCGGACAACATCGACAAGCTCAAGCCGGGCGTCATGCTCATCAACGTCGCCCGTGGCGGCGTGTACGACGAAGCGGCCCTGGCTCAGGCCCTCAAGGACGGCAAGGTCGCGGGCGCGGCAATCGACGTCTACGAGAGCGAGCCGCCGGCCGCGGACAATCCCCTCTTTTCCGCCCCCAACACCGTACTGACCCCACACCTGGGCGCCCTCACCGCCGAAGCCCAGCTTCGTGTCGCCGAGGAAGCCTGCCAGCAGGTCATCGACGTACTCGCCGGCCGCTCGGCTCGCTACGCGGTCAACTCCCCGCTGCTCACCCCGGAAACTTCTCGGGCCATCGCGCCGTATCTTCCGCTGACGGTGATCCTGGGTCGGTTCGCGGCCCAGTACCTGCGCGGCGGAGTCAAGACCCTGACCGTCGATGTGGCGGGCGATCTCGCCGATCACGACACCTCTCAACTCGCGGCCGCCGCCCTCCGCGGCATCCTGGAGGAAGCGACAACCGAGCGCGTGAACCTGATCAACGCCGGTTTCCTTGCCAAGAGCCGCGGCCTTACCGTCAGCGAGCGCAAGACCACCGACGCCGGCACGTTCGCCTCTCTGGTCACGCTTACCGTCGAGGGCGACAAGGGCAAGGCGATCATCGCCGGCACCGTCGCCAACGGCGAGCCCCGGCTCGTCCGCATCGACGACAACTGGCTTGACATGGCCGTGGCGCCGCTCATGGTGGTCACCCGCCACCAGGACAAGCCCGGAACCATGGGCCGCATCGGCCTTATCCTCGGTGAGGCAGATGTCAACATCAGCTCCATGACGCTGGCGCGCACAACTGCCAGCAAGGATGCCCTGATGCTCCTCGCCGTCGACAACGAAGTCCCGGACGCGGTCGTTGAACAGATCAAGAAGCATCCGGCGGTCCTGGACGTCTGGTCGATCCGGGCAGCCACGGAACATTGAACTCCTCTCGGCGGGATGCTGAGCGGGCCTTGGTCGGCGAAGAGCTGGCCGGGGCCCGCAGGGCGCCGTCGTTTGGCGAAGAGCCGGCCTCCGGGGCCGCTCGGCTCATTCCTGCCGGCCTTGACGCCGTCATCGTCCTGCTGCGCCACGGCCAGACCCAATTCATAGTCGAGAACAAGTTCCAGGGCGCCATGGAGGCGCCGCTCACGGCGCTTGGTGAGGAGCAGGCACGCCGCGCCGGCCGGCGTTTAGCAGCGCCAGGTGCCGTGCCGGCCCTGCCCATTCCCAATTCGGCGCCGTTTGCCGTTGTCCACTCCCCGTTGGGTCGGGCACGTCGCAGCGCCGAACTTGCGGTCGCGGAGATGAATGCCGCGGGCGTGGCCACTCCCCCACTCCGCGTCGACGCAGGGTTCTCCGAGATTGCCCAGGGCGACTGGGAAGGGTTGACTGAAGAAGTGATCACCGCCCAATTCGGTGAGGCGCTGGGTGGCTGGCGGCGCTGGCCGCTCAAATTTCACGCCGAGGGCGGTGAGAGCCTGCCTGAGGTCGTCGCCCGCGTCGAACCGTCCCTGACACGGATCCTCGCCGATATGGCCGTCGGAAGCGCGCCGGGCACGATGGACCGCCACCAGGTCCTCGGCTACGGCAACGAAGGTCCGGAACGGCGCTGGTCGCTGATCGTCGCGCACGGCGGCGTCTTCAAGGTCGTCGCGTGCGTAATGCTCGGACTCCCGCTCGAGCATTTCTGGAACTTCGACTTCGGGCTTGGAGCGATAACCGTCATCGAGATCCGAGCCGGACGCGCCGTACTTCTCGCGCTCAACGCAGACTCGCACCTGAGTAGCGTCTCAGGATCTGCGACGCCCGATACAGGCGACGACTCCAGGGCCCGGAACGCGAGCGGAGCTCTCTAGCCTCAAGCAAGTCGAGTACATCGAACGCTGCGCCTTCGCCTCGGATCTGCTCCGACTGCCGTCTAGCGCTTCCGCTCGCCCGACTTGCCACGGCCATTGGACGCGTTCGGCTTCCGGCTTCGGCCTCGCGGCTTCGGCATTCGGATGGCGAGCCGCAGCAGGGACCGCCGCACGATCTGGCTTGCAGTCGCCAGGAAAGCGAGTCTCTCGGAACTGAGTTGCTGCTTCCCGTAGACGACTTCCACGTTCGCCATCGCAACCATTCCCAGCGACTCGCGGGCCATTGGCACGACCGCCGCCAACATTTCCGTGTACTCGTAGACCGTTTGTGTTGGCGTCGGCTTGTATCCGAGGCGGCTCGCCAGCTTGACTACGTTCTTGTACACCGTCTCTGGGCTGTCGAGCCGTCTCGGCCGGCGCCGCCAGATCACAAATAGCGCGAACAGCAGGATCAGGACAAGAATGGCCGGCACAAACAGAAGGTAGGGCGTGCTCGGCGGGGGCGTCGTTACTGTGGCACCGCTCTCCGGCGGAATCGAGTGAGTCGGCCTGTCTGCACCGCCCGTCCCGGCGAGGTTCACAGTCGGCAGCGGAGAAGGCGTGGTCATAACGGCGCTACCGGCCTGCAACACCGTTGGTTGCCCTACGCCTCCGCCGGTCGGGTCGAATGGAATCCAGCCGTAGGTTGGAAAGAAAACTTCCACCCAGGCATGCTTCTGTAGGGTCGTCACCTGCTGTACCAGAGTGTGGGGATCCGTTATCCCCGGCTGGTAACCAAGGACGTATCGCGCCGGGTACCCGGCCATTCTCATGAGCATCGTCATGGTCGTGGCGTATTGCTCGCAGAAGCCAATCCTCAGGAACGCGAAGCAGTCCACGGTTGAGAGACCCGTACATTGCGCCATCTTGCTGCTGATATCTGTGCTGTAGGTGAAGGTGCCGCTGCCCTGCAGGTAGGCCTGGATCGCCTTGGCGACATCGAATTCGTTGCTGAAGGAGTTGCCGTTCCGGAGCGCCGATTTCTTGATGTCGCTCAGCAGCTGTTGACCGTCCGATTTGACCAGCTCTGTTCCTTGCGTGTATCTGGCCACCAGGCCCGGCGGGAAGGACGTACCGGCATGCTGGAGACGCCACTCTGTCAGGCGCGTGCCGCCCGGATCGATGTCCGGCGCGTATGCGGACAAGGTGTAGTCAACGGAATCCGTTGTCATCCAGGCCAGGTCGGCACCACTCGGACCGGACCCTACAAGCGTTCGCTGCACCGGGACATTCACGGCATAAGGCTCATTGGCGGCGATGACGTGCTTGATCGTCGTGTCCTGGACGTGAACAGCGATGGAAACGTCCAGCCGGCCCGGGGTCGTGAGGCCGACCTGATCGAGCGTTCCCGCCTCGAGCTGACCGCCGGCAATCACCTGATCCTGACGCGAATTGCCCCCAAGAGCCCAACCCGTGGTCATAAACGTGTCGTAAGTGGCCAGCCGCCAGTGGTACGACAGCGTCGCGTTCTGGACGCGGACGGTAAAGACATCGTGCGACGACTCGTTGAATGCGGAGTGAACGGGGGCCGTCGTCCCGAAGTCAGCGGGCGGTTGGATTCTGCTGGCTCCGCCGTTGGGGAGCAGGCCGCTCACCCCGCCTAATGCTCCATCGATGTCCGATTCGACATCCTTGAAGGCGCCCGCGAGAGGCGCCGAGCTGGCAACCATCGTCAGAATGAGTGAACCGGCCACAGCAGCCGACGCAAAAGCAAGCCCGCCCCGAAGGTGAGGCGCTCGGAAATCGCCTCCTCGCCAGATACGGTGCCGCAGCCAGTTGGTCCGTTCATCGGCCGCATGCGCCAGCAAGAGGAGCACCAGGGCGGCCACGCTGAATACCACGAGGGCCAGGTACTGATCGTTTGCCGTGAGGGCCATGTTCGCGATCAGGACGACCGCGAGAAACAGGACCGCGTTGACCGACCGGTGATAGCCAAACACGTCGTAGGAAGCCGCCTGCGCGGTACCCCACACGATCACGCCCAGAATCAGACAGAAATGGCCAGTCTGGAGCGTCGAGACCTGGTGCCGCCAGGTGAGATCCAGATAGGCCTGAGTCACGGACATGGCGGTCGTGTGGAACCAACCCGCCAGACCCGGCTCCGAATTAGGCAACGAGGCGCCGATGACCTCGATCAACACGAACGCGCCAATGACGCAACCGAGCGTTTGAGCCAGCCACGGCGACAGATCCAATCGGGCGCTGACGTAGCCCCACAGGGCCGCGGCGATAGCAATTGGGATCAGGAAGCTCGTCAGACCATCCTGGCCCAGGATCCAGCGGGCATCCGAGATGGACCACGCCATTGTTCCAATGACCAGCAAGACCAGCGGCAGACTCGCCCAGCCTTCGTCCGGACGGAGTCTGTCGATTGTCCGGGCCACCGCTCCCTGTTCTTGAACGCCGTGCGACTCCCCCCGGGGCAGATACGCCTCAGGACGATTCGGTGCGAGAGAACCAGCGGATGCCATCGCTACACCTGCCCAGCCACGGCCGTCGCCGAGAATTCAACGATCTTCATGCGAGTACCGCCCCCAGGTTGTCTCCGGCATGGACCTCGTAGGACCTGACTTCGTACTCTGCCAGCGCAAAGTGCAACGCACGCTGCTCTTGCCCGGCGAGTTCCGGATTTGCAGCGCCAGACCATCTCGACTTGCCCGCGGCCGCGTAGCTCGCGGCATCGAGAGTCACCACGGCCGCAGCCACGCCGCGCGCACGCAGGGAAGTCAGAGCCCGGACCCACTGACGATCTCTTGACGGAGTCACCACGACCGCAGTCATGCCACGCCGAAGCTGGGGCAAACCGGCTAGAAGGACCTCAGCGAGAGGCGTTTGGCCATCGCCTTCAACTGCGGCCAGCAGCGCCATGATCTTCTGCCGCTGCCTCGGTCCTCGATCCGCCGGGATAGACACCAGGCGATGGCCGCTGGTTGTCATGCCGACTGCACGGTTTTCCAGAATGGCATCGTGAGCAATGGAGGCGGCCACTCGCATCGACTCCTCCACTGTGGAGACGTCACCGTCGCCGGACTGAACCGACGACTCGAGATCCACAAAGAGCCACAGGTCCGCAGTCTGCTCCAGATCGAACTCCTTGACCTGGATTTCGCCGAGCCGGGCCGTGCTGCGCCAATGGATCCGGTTGAAACTGTCGCCCGGCACATACGGCCGGACGGTCGTCGCCAACGGCGTCGTCTGGAGCGTGCGCTCGGGCGCGGAATGGGTGCCCTCCAAATATGCATTCGGAAGACGCCAACGCGGCAGCGGCAGAACACGCGGGAAGACGGTCACGATCGTGGGGCGACCCACTGTGGCGGCCGCTTCGAAGAAGCCGAACGGGTCGCCGGTCCGAACGATCATCGGCTCGATGCAGAAGGTTCCTCGTCGTGTAAGCGGCACGATTGCAACCCACGACCGTTGCGCCCAGGACCGCAGGCCCAGGGCTCGGCCCGGAAGAGGCACCGGCAGATCTGTGGGGTTGTAGACCTCGAGCCAAGGTTTCGGGAGGCCGCTGGCGTTGGAGATGCTGTACGTGGTCCGCAGGTCGTCACCGACGTGACCCTGACGGTGATCCACCCGATAGCCGGCCTCGAGGTCTGCCAGCCCGAACCGGGTCAGCACGTAGCTGCCCCCAATGCCGAGCAGACCGAGGTAAACCACATAGAAGAGGAACTGCAGCCCAGTCGAGAACGCCGCGATTAGCAGGACTACCGCGACGATCAGGAACTGGAGCCGTCGGATCATCGGACGACTCTCACTGGCTGCCTAGCGAGCCGTGCTGCCGGCCGGGCCGCTCTTGTCGCTGACTTGGCCACCCTTATGATCACCGACCGCCTTACCGGAGTCCACGGGAACCGTGCCCAGCAATTCCGTGACGACCTGGCGCGGATCGATGTCGTGCATCGACGAACTTGTCTTGATGATCAGGCGATGAGCCAGCGCGGACTCGGCCAGGGCCTTGATGTCATCCGGAATCACATAGTCTCGGCCGGTGAGGGCAGCGAGAGCCTGGCCGGTTCGATACAGGGCCAGCGAGCCCCGGGGCGAGGCCCCAAGGTAGACGTCCGGATGGGTTCTGGTGGCGTTCACGAGTCGGACGATGTAATCCGAAACACTCGGATCGACGTAGATCTTGCGAACTGCGGCCTGGAGCTCCATCAACTCCTCGACGCCGAGGACTTCCTCCAGTTCATTTATCGGATGACTGATCTTCTGCTGATCCAGAATGGCCTGCTCATCCGCGATGCTCGGGTAGCCGAGCCTGATGCGGAGCATGAATCGGTCCAGCTGGGCCTCGGGCAATGCGAAGGTGCCTTCGTACTCGATGGGATTCTGCGTGGCGATGACCAGGAAAGGCTCTGGCATCTGATACGTGGTGCCGTCGATCGTAGCCTGGTGCTCTTCCATGCACTCCAGAAGCGAGGATTGCGTCTTCGGGGTGGCGCGGTTGATCTCGTCCGCGAGGACGACCTGAGCCATGATCGGGCCCGGCCGGAATTCGAACTCCTGGGTCTTCTGGTTGTAGATCGACAGACCGGTCACGTCGGACGGCAGCAGGTCCGGAGTGAACTGGATGCGGCGGAAGGAGCAGCCAAGACTCTTGGCAACGGCCTTGGCAAGCATCGTCTTGCCGGTTCCGGGCACGTCCTCGATGAGCAGGTGGCCGCGACACAGCAGCGCAACGAGGGTAAGTCGGACCTCCTGGCGCTTGCCAATGATGACTCTCTCTCTACGTTCGCAGCTACCCTCTCGCCGGTTTCATGGATCGTGGTCATGACTCTCTCTAATGAGCGCGAAGGCTGAATGTGGCTTGCGAGCCTCTCGCAGAGCCCTGGACCCTCTGAGGCCTCGGTCCCGGTGCGGACGAAGGCCGCCAAATATTACGCCGAGACGCCCCGGCCGTACTCGTCTGCCGGATGGACCTCGTTGCGACGAGAGGCTCCCTCGCATATTGAGGAACATATGGCCCAACATCTACTTTGGATGACTAAACGACACCCCAGCTTGTTCGATTCTCGTCTTTCGGGCGCTTCCTTGCGGTTAGCCTTGCAGTCAACCGGACCATCGGGTACCCATTCAAGAGTACGAGCAGGCCTGATGTAAGACCAATGTGATCGGCGTACGCTCACAGAGAGCGTCGTGCCGACGACGCTCGGGCTGGCCGGCAGGATAACGGAGCATCAATGCCAGAGGTAACCGACTCCTTTTGTGAGCGGTGTGGCTCCCGCTACATCTTCAATGCAGGCGCGCCCAAAGGCCTCTCGCTTAAGGGAGCGCGCGTCCTCGCCAGGGGGCTGAAGAACTTCGTCCTGACCGACGGCCAGTCGATGTCGGACTCGATTGCCCTCGCTCGCCACGAAGACGACCACGAGGACTCGAGCCGCGTCACCGAGGCATTCCACAAGACCTTCAACTTCTGCATGACGTGCCGCCAGTACGCCTGTGACCGCTGCTGGAATGAGAAGACGGGCGCGTGCCTGTCCTGCACTCCGGAGTTGGGCCAGGACGTCGCGACGCCCCGCGAGATGATGCCCCAGCAGCGCGAACCGATGATTCCAGCCCAGGAGCCGGAAGGCCAACCCGAGCCCTTGTTCGGCCAGCCGGCGGCGGCGGATTGGGAGGCCGATTGGTCGCTCTTTGCCGAGAGCGCCTCGGCCGAAGCAGAAATTGGCAGGCCTGCGCCGGCCGGCTTCAATGAGCCGATCAAACTCCCCGAGCCGACCGCCCCGAAGCCACAAAAGCCAGTGGCTCAGCCCGAGTGGCCCGTCGCCGACTTGCCCAAAGGCGTCCCTGCCAAGTCGAGCGGTTCCAATGGCAAGACCGGCCATCGCACCGCCCGAAAGCAAGCGGACCTCGATGCCGCCAGCCTGTGGCCACTCGCCGATCAGATCGCCCCGGAGATGACTCTCACTCCGGAGGAACTCGATATCGTGGAGACTCGCCTGGGGCAGGCCGAGCCAACAGCCGAACATGCCGCCGAGCCGATGGTTGCCGCCCAATCGCAGCCGGAGGTCGTGGCCGAGCCGGAGGTCGTGGCCGAGCCAACAGCCGAACATGCCGCCGAGCCGATGATTGCCGCCCAATCGCAGCCGGAGATCGTAGCCGAGCCGGAGATTCCGGTCGCCGCGTCCGTGCCGTGGGTCGCGGACGAACCCGCCTATGCCGCCGACCACTTCGTGCTTGCCGAGCCTGCCCAACCAGAGCAGGCCGCCGAATGGGGCGCGTCGTGGCGGACTGCCTCTCCGTCCTCGTGGGAAATGCAGCCGGTGTCCGGCCAAAATCGAGCGCCGGACTCGACGCCGACGTACACGACGGATCCGAGTGAACTCCAGTCGGCAGCCGAATTGGAGCCGATTGCGCCCGCCGAACAGCCCGCGGCCACGCAGCACCTTCTGAGGATGTCTATGCCCTCGCTGGCCGAGGTTGGTCCGGCGCCGAAGAAGCAGGAGCACGCCCCGCTCGTGTCCAGGCTTCTGGGCCGGAAGAGCTCATCACGCCACGACCAGACCGATGCCGAAGCTTGGCCCCATGTGACCAAGTGGACCGACCGGCCAATTAAGAACGCCGACTGGATCGACGAAGCTCTCGCGGCACGCGCCGCGCAGGCAGACCTGGCCGATCGGTCCGCACCCGAACCGGAGTTTGTCGCGCCGATTCGCCCGTTCTTCTCGCGGAGCCCGGAGCTGGACCCAGAGTCGGCCCAAATGCCGACCCTGGGGCACGGGAGCGCCACCCTGCCCGTTCAGAATATCCAGGAAGCCGTGGATGCGCGTTCTGCCGCGGCCGTGCGCCTTTCGGCCGTCAACGGCGCAAGCAAGCCGTCGGCCGACCCGGCGACTCCAGTTCAGCCGGAGGCGCCGGCCTGGCCTGAGGCTGATCGGCAAGTAGTCGAGGCTGCCACTCGCCGCCGAGGAAAGGCCCCGGAGCAGGTTCCGGAAGCGGCCCAGCCGCCGACCCCGGTTGCGCCGCCGCCGATACCCGTCCAGCCGGCCCAAGCCCAGCCAACGTCGATCCCCCCGGTCCCCGTCGCTCGCCCCGCGGCACCGCCCGCGTGGCCGCCTCTCGGGGCGAGTTGGCCGGCCGCACAGGACGCCAACGCACCGTGGCCTGGCCCTGAGACGGCACCCGTGGCCCCGGCCGCAATGGCCGCCTCGGCCGCCCAGGCCGTACGGGAGCCGACGCTGGCCGAGATGTGGGACCAGTCGTCACAGGAAGTGCTCAATCACGGCAGCGTGCGAGTCTGCACGCGCTGCGCCTTGCCGGTTTCCACTCAGGCCCGCTTCTGCCGACGCTGCGGTACCCGCCAGTCCTGACCCCCATGTCTGCAGGCCCGTCGAATCAGACCGCGTCGAGATCTCCGAAGAGGCCCTGCTGAAGCTCGTCGCCGTGGATGACGCCGTGCGGCCGCAACAACGATCTAACCTCAGCCTTGCGCACGAAGCGCTTGTTTCCAAGCTTGATGCTCTGGAGTTGCCCGGTGCGAGCCCATCGACCGATGGTTCCCGGGGTGAACTTGACGTTGCAGGACGCCAGCAACTCAGCCGCCTCCGATAAGGAAATCCAATCGGCAGGCGTCTTGGACATCGTCAGTCGGAGTCCTTGACGGGCGACTCGGTCCTGGCCGGTTCGGCCGGCACAGCCCCGGGCTTCTCGGCCGCGCCGTCCGAAGTCGAAGTCGAAGTCGAGTCGGTGGCCGTGGGCCGCGAAGCCGTCTTGCCCGACCCGGACTTCTCCTTGCGCGCCCAACCGCTTCCCTTGAAATGGACCGCCGGGGCGACGATCGCCTTCTTCATCTGACCACCGCACTTGGGGCAGGACGGGCTATCTGCGGTGACCGAATGGATCACCTCGATCTCGTGGCCGCAACCCACACAAACATAATCGTAAATCGGCATGAAGACCTCTAGAACCTCGCGCTAGGCGCGCAGCATCCGCATGCCGCACTTCGGGCAGTAAAAAGCTCGCTCCAGCCCTGATTCGAAGCCGCAATGCTGGCAGGCCAGGCCGCCCATGCCGGGATGGACCATTGGTCGGTCGACCGAAACAGTGCCGACGGCATGCGTGTCGCCAACGACGTTGTTGAACAGACCGGCCAGAACGCCGGCAGCGAGGCGATCAGTGTCGCCGCGGACGCCTTTGCCTCCCCAGCCGACCACGGCCCGGACGATCAAGTCGCCAGTAACTTCATCGAAATGCGAGACGATCCCGCCGATGATGGCATTGTAGTCTGGGTAGCCGAGCGTATCCGTCTCGCCGGACAGCAAGCCACAGACAAGGGTTTCATACACCAGGTCTATGGCATCGACCGACTCGAGTACCACCAGGGCGTGCCGGGTCACAGCAGAGCGCTTGTGGTTGTACTGGAGCCACTGCATGCTCCCGGGGATCCGGGCAATGAAGGGCGAGGCCGATCCAAGCGCAACCGGCAAAGGCTCGACCAACTCGGACTCGCCCTTGACGTAGCCCGCCAGCATGCTGTGGAGGCGCTGCACCAGGCCGGGTCCCGCCTTGAGGCGCACGCCTTCCGAACTCTTCGCCGAGTAGGACAACTTCAGCGAGAACTCATGCGAACTGACCTCAGCCAACGGCGGCTGAGGTTCCGGCTCCTGGTTTCGTCCGGAGCGTTTCTTCCCGAAGAGCGGCACGGTTCCTCCCCATAACGTGGTGCGAACCAACTCGTATCCTAGCAGCGCCTCCGCATCCCATCCCGGCACCGCGACGCTTGCACCGGTGCCGCGACGCTAGCCGAGTCGCTGGGCGAGCCGGCCGACCAATTCCTCCAACTCCGCCGTGCGGGCGCGGACGCCATCCACCACGGCAGGCGGCGCCTTTGACGTGAAGGCCTCGTTGGAGAGCCTTGCCCGGGACGCGGCCAGAAGACCCTGGGCCTCCGCGAGTTCGCGTTCCAGGCGGGCTCGGTCGCGACCCTCCTGGGCTTCGTCCTTAGCCGCGGGGTGGACCACAGCCTCGATGTCGCCCGCGATGACGGAGAGGCCGCCGTCCGAATTCCGGCGGATGGCTTCGACAGAGGTCGCGCGCGCGAGTGGCTTGGCCCTGGAGAGCCGCTCGATTGCGGGCTTGAGAGCCTCGAAGGTATCGCCGAGCGATTCCGGCACGAAGACATCCACGGGCAGCCAGGCCGCGGGCTCGATCTTAGCCTCAGCCCGGGCATTGCGGACGGCTCGGACCAGATCGATGAGCGCGGCCACTTGCGATTCTGCGGCGGTATCTGCGGCGTCCGAACGAACGATCGGCCAGTCGGCCACGATCAAGAGTTGCGGATCGGCGGCGACGTGCGGCAGGCGATCCCAGATCGCTTCCGTGATGAACGGCATGATCGGGTGCAGCAACCGTAGATACGTGTCCAGCGCGTCAACGAGAGTCCACCAGGTAGCCTCGCGCTCCCCGGCAGAGAGCAACTCGTCCGCTAGGCGGATCTTGGCCAGCTCCACTCCCCAGTCGCAATACTCGTTCCAGAGCGCTTCGTACAGGATCTGGCTGACGTCGCCGAAGCCGTACTGAGCCATGGCCCTGTCTACCGCCGCCACGGTTTCAGCGGCACGCGACAGGATCCAGCGGTCCGCCGGGCCGAGATTGCTCCGATCCGGGAGCCGGCGCGGCACACCAGCCTCGATGGAGGCCGGCTTCGCGCCGAGCACAAACCGGGCCACATTCCAGATCTTGTTGGCGAAGTTGCGAGCGTTCTCGATTTTCTCCGGCCCGAGCTTTGAGTCGTTGCCGGGGGCAGAACCGTTGATCAGGGCGAAACGCAGGGCGTCCGCGCCGACTTCGCCGATGGTCTCGAGCGGATCGACGGAGTTGCCCTTCGTCTTGGACATCTTCTGGCCGTACGGGTCCCGGATCAGGCCGGACAGATAGACGGTGTGGAACGGCGCCTCGCCGGTCAGATGGATGCCCAACATCATCATCCGGGCGACCCAGAAGAAGATGATGTCGTAGGCGGTCTCCATGACCGAGCCCGGGTAGAAACGCTCGAAGTCGCGCGTCTTCTCCGGCCAGCCGAGCGTGGAGAACGGCCACAGGCCGGAGCTGAACCAGGTGTCGAAGATGTCGTCGTCCTGGCGAAGATCCGCGGCCGGCCTGGCGCAGACGTCGCAGGCGGGCGGGCCGGTCGGATCCGCGGTCACCGTTGTGTGTCCGTCGGGGCAATACCAGGCCGGGATTCGATGGCCCCACCAGAGCTGGCGGCTGACGTTCCAGTCGCGCATCTCGGTCATCCAGTGCTCCCAGACCTTGACGAAGCGCTCCGGCAGGATCTGAGTCTTGCCGGACCGGGTGGACTCCAGGGCGGCGGCGGCGAGCGGCGCGACGCGGATGAACCATTGGGTCTTGAGGCGCGGCTCCACCACGTCTTCGGAGCGCTGGCAGCGGCCCAGCATCATCTCGTGGGCCGTGATCGACTCCAGGTCTCCCTGGGCCTCCAGCGCCGCCACGATCTGCTTGCGGGCTTCGAAGCGATCCAAACCGGCGAACTGGGCGCCGTTCTCGTTGACGCGGGCCGTATCGTCGAGAACGGTGATCATGGGCAAGCCGTGGCGCTTGCCGGTGTCGTAGTCGTTCTGGTCGTGGGCCGGGGTGATCTTGACCGCGCCGGTTCCGAAGGCGACTTCCACGACAGAGTCGGCGATGATCGGCACCGGCCGGTTCACGAACGGGACCAGCGCCTTGCGGCCGATCAGCGCGGTGTAGCGCGGGTCGTCCGAATTGACGGCCACGGCTGTATCGCCGAGGAGTGTCTCCGGACGCGTGGTGGCGACTGCGATCCAGGCGTCCGGATCGGCGGCACCGGTCGCCTCATCGACCAGGTGGTAGCGCATCGTCCAGAGGCTGCCCGTCGTTTCCTTCGGCACCACCTCCAGGTCCGAGAGGCTCGTCCGGCAGCCGGGGCACCAGTGGATCAGTGCCTCGGTACGATAGGCCAGGCCCTCGCGAAAGAGTCGCAGGAAGGCTTCGCGCACGGCTGCCGCCGACACTTCGTCCATCGTGAAGCGCAAGCGGCTCATGTCGAGCGAGGCACCGACGCTCCGCTGCTGGCTGAGAATGGTTTCGCGCGTCTCGCGCACGAACTCCCACATGGCCTCGAGATATTTGTCGCGGCCGAGGGTCTGGCGGCTCTCGCCCTTGGCGGCCAGGCGCTTGTCCAGCACGTATTGGGCGGCAATGGAGGCGTGGTCCAGGCCGGGCAGGAATAGCGACGGGCGGCCCTGCATGCGGGCGTGGCGGGTCATGATGTCTTCGACAGCCGACCGCTGAGCATGGCCCAGATGCAGCGAGCCGGTAACGTTGGGCGGCGGCTGGATCACGACGAACGGCTGCTTGGACCAATCGGCGCGCGAACCCTTGCCGTCGGGGTTGAAGACATCGGCATCAAGCCAGGCCTGGAAGATGCCGGGTTCGATATCGCCGGGCCGGTAGGCCTTCGCCAGTTCTGTTTCCTCGGCCCTGTCGCTCGCCATCGCATGCTCCAATAAAGACGACCCGCTCGTCCAGCGGACGAACGGGTCGTGGTACCACCTGCTGGTTTGGCTCGGCCGAACCGCCGTTCATCACGGCAGCCGCACTCGGCTTCGCCCTCTCGGCGCGCTATCGGGCGCCTCCCGCACTGCTCGCGAGCTACGTTCGCGCCGTGCCGACTACGGGGCTTTCAGCCTGCGCTTGTGGCGCGGCCCCGCTCTCTAAACCGATCGCCGGAAGCGGTCGGCCATCGCCGGCTGGCGACGCTACTCCTCTCGGTCAACACCGTGTTGGCGGCGATCGTAGCACGCAATCAGTGGTTGCAGATCGCATGGCGCCGGCCTACTTCTGGACCGTCGCCGGGCCATACCAGGCACCGTCGGCGGTTGTAAAGAGGACGCCGTTCTCGACCGGGAATACGTAGGCGTTCTTGGCCGAAAGAAGGGCGGTTGTGTCGCCCGTCAACTTCAGCTGAGTCCAGGCCTGGCCGTCTTGCGAAGTCCAGTATTCGACGCTGCCGCTTGCGCCCAGGCCCCAGCCGACGATGCGATTTCCGTCGCCCGCAAAGGAGGCAGTTCCCGGGAAGGGGCCCATGGCAGTTCCGCTGCGATGCCACGACTTGCCGTCGCTCGAGGTCCAGAAGGACGTGGCATCGGCAATCTTGCCGTCTGTCGAGCCGATGGCAATGAAGCCATCGCGGCCGGCCACGACCTGAACCAGGCATTCGCCGGGGGCACTGTCGACAACAGCCGGAGTCCAGGCAACTCCGTCACTTGACCACCACGCGGCCGGGGCGGCCGGAGTTGGCAAGTCGCCGTTGGACTGGCCGACGACGACCCATTGCCCATTGGAAACGGCCACGGAGTGGAGGCTGTGAATGCCGGTGTCGGGGATCATCGAGTTGCCCATGTCCGAGAAGATCGTGTCTCGCGGGTCGTCCATGAGCGCGACGACACCCTGGGAGTTGCCCGCCATCGGCCGGCCGCCGATCGGTGGGCCGCTGATTGCGGCCTGCTGCCAGGTCAGCCCATCGGCCGAAGACCACACCTGCACGGCTCCGCCCCAGGTCGCAATGTCGACGAGGTCGCCGTCTTGTGCGGCCTGCGCCGTGGGGTGACTCCCGAAGGTTCCGTCTGGGATCTTGGCCCAACTGACTCCGTCCGGTGAGCTCCACGCCGTGAACGACCCATTCTGGGGGTCCGTGGCATTGGCAATGGCAATGAAGCCGTTCTTCCAGCGCGTGACTGAGGTGGCGCCTGCCGGACCGCCGGCAACCTTGGCGATCCCCGTTACGCCGGTCCACGAAACGGCCGGCTCCTGGGTGTCCTTGGGGCGCGGAGTGTATCCGACGGGCGTAGGCGTCGGAGCTTGGGTAATCGTTGCCGCCGGATGAAGCTCTCCGGTGGGCTGCCTGCCGGCGACAGCTTCGCCGTAGAAGAGCCTGCCGCCGCCGGCATAGAGGACGCCGTTCGGCAGAAGGAAGGCCTGGCCGCCGCCGGGGAGGCTGCCGATATCGCCGCCCTGCCGGAGAGTGCGCCAGTGGCCGTCGCCGAGGCTGACGCTGAACTTCACGTCCCAATCTGCCGTGACCAGGATGTGACGCCCGTCGGACTGAACCGACCAAGTCGCGCTGCTGCCCAAGTTGGCGTTGTTGAGGATTGAGATCGCGTCCTCGTCCTGGGTCCAGTGGTTGCCGTCGGCCGAATGGAAGCCATCCGATCCGATGGGCGGAATGGACAGGCCGAGCGAGCCGACCTGGAGTTGGCTCATGAAAATGCCGACAGCGCTCGTGTCCAGGCGCGTCCAGCTTTGCCCGTCATGTGACGTCCAGAGGTGATCCGCCTGGTGGATTTCCTTGCCTTGGGCATCCACCCTGTATCCGCGACCAGCAGGGTCGTCGATCGTGGCCTCCATCACGAAGGAGTCCTTCCAGGAAAAGAACTGGACACCCTGGCTGCCCTGCAAATCTGTCGGGAGCGTGCCCTTGCGCCAGGAGACCCCATCCGTCGTCACGTAGAAGTCGGGCTGCGCGTACGGGACGGTGGGCGCAATATAGGAGAAGGTGGGCACGCCACCCGAGGTATCGCTGATCGCGGTCGCCGCTGGAGTCTCGAACGGCAGGAGAGGCAGGTACGGCTGCACTTCGACCAGGGCCGCGGTTGAAGTCGTAACCCACGAGCCCATGCCGCTCTCGGAGTCGGCAAATGACTCAACATGCGACTCCCAGTTGATGCCGTCGGTTGAGGTCCAGCTCACCCAGGACGCAGGCAAGGCCGACGTTCCCTGGGCTACGAGCCTGCCGTTCAGCACCCCAAGCCACGACACGTACGGGGCCCCGGGCACGCGACTCCACACCAGGCCGTCATGCGAGGTCCATATGGCATCCATGATTTGACCCGACACAACGCCAAAGCCCGTGGCGAAGTAGCTGCCGTCGAACGCCACGACGTTGGCGTACGCCCCCCAGCTACTCGACGAGGCCTCTTGAATGAACAGCCCGTCCGAAGTAGCCGTGATGTCGTGCCACTCCAGGCCGGTCCATTGGTCGGCGGCCGGGACGGGGCTGGCGGCCGGGCTTGCATGTTGGAGCCCAACGATGAGCGACCCGCCCGCAATCGCCAGCAGAAGCGCCGCCGCAACCCCGATCATCCTCTTCAACTGAGAGGCCGGCGGGCGCCGCCGTTCGCGGACCACAGCCGGCATGAATGCGATCGGCGCGAGCGAGCCTTCAGTCAGATCCGCCGCCGCGCCGTCGGCGATGCTGTCGACAAACCTGTAGAGCGAGCCGGGGACCTCTGGCTCCGGAGCCGCCGCAATCAGCTGCAGCCGGCGCGCCAGATCGACGTCTTCTTCGTGGTTCATCGGGACACCTTCCCCTGGCGATCGAGCTCCTGTCGCAGCGATCGCATTGCGTAGTGCAGCCTTGACTTCACCGTGCCGAGCGGCAGATCGAGCCTCTCGGAGATTTCGTCGAGTGATAGGTCGCGCCAGAACCGCAGGGCCACGACCATTTGCTGGTCGGGCGGGAGGGACCGCACCAGCCTCCCAACTTCGTCTCTGGACAACGCGTCTCGAAAGGCGTCGCGGGCTCGGATGTCCGGGATCACCGTCTCATTCAGGTCCAAGTCCGGCGCCCCTCGCCGCTTGCGCAATCGGTCCTGGCAGACGTTCGTAACGATTCGCCCAAACCAGGCCCCGAACTTCTCCTTGTCCCGGAGTTTGATCCAGGACTCCCAGGCCTTGGCGATTGCCTCCTGCGCGGCGTCCTCGGCCTCCGTCGCGTCTCGCAACAGATATCCCGCCAGCCGGTAGGCACCGGGCAATTCGGGCTTTACCAGCCGGACGAATGCCGCGGCGCGATCTTCCGTCGGAACGGTCAACGCCACCCTCAACGCTCCTTCCCCGATCACCAGCTTGGATCTCCTCTGCCTGTCTTCATCGACTGCCCCCTACTGACGGAATCAGAGGCGAGAAGGTTCAAAGGAGTCGCGAAAGAATAGAGAAACGGCGACCCGATAGGGCCGCTTCATCGCTTGGTGTGCCAAGATGGGCGACATGGCGTTCGGTGAGGATAGAAGGGCCGCGCGGCCTGCGCGTTGGAGGCGGATGCGTGACTCAGTGATATCCACCGCAACGAGATGGTGGGGGCCGGCCGCGTTGGGCGGTTTCGCGCTCGTTCTCTTCAGTCAGACCACGGCGACCCCGGGCCTTCACGATGACCTCGTGTGGCTGGCTGCCTTTGTGCCGGCACTAGTGGTGGCGCTGCTAGTCCTGCGTCGGCGCTTGACCCCCACCGAGGTTATGGGCCTCATGGCTCTGACCATGGCGATCTTTGCGGATCTCCAGACCTCAATGTTCGGTGGCGGATTGCGCGACCTGCACCTCTACCTGGGTGCCGGATCGAGCTTCATGAATCACGGACAGGTCTACACGACGGTTGCGTTCCACTCGTATCCCGAGGGCGGCCTCGAGTACCTTCCGTTTCTGTACGCCCCGCCGACCCTCCCGATCTTCGGCCTGCTGTCGCTGCTTCCCCGCTTCGTCGCGGATGTCCTTTGGGTCTCGTTCTCGGTGGTGGCTGTGGTTGCCTCACTGCGGGCATTCGGCCTGAGCTGGCGGTGGTCGCTGCTCGCGCTCCTCTGGACGCCGATCGAACAGGGGCTGTTTACCGGCAATATCGTCATACCGTCGCTCCTTGTCCTTGGGGCGGCGACGCGTTCCGGCGGCGCCCTGGTTCTGGGCCCCTTGCTCAAACCCCAGAACGGCATCGTTTCTCTCTGGCTGTTTCGAGAGCGGGCATGGCGGCGCCTGGGCGGCGGCCTTCTGGCGCTAGCCCTGCTCGTCCTGGCCACGGTCCCACTGACCGGCATCGACCTGTGGCGCCAGTGGTTCGCGGGATTGGCCGCCTATCAGGAAAGCCAGCAGTATCTGAGCGGCCTTTACGGCGTAGGGCTTGGGCGGTGGCTCCCGATGTGGGCCGTCCTCGCGATCGCAGCTGCGACGCTGGTCGGGGCACTGTGGGCACGCGGCCATGAAGGGCTGGCCCGGCTCGGGCTGGCGTCCGTGGTGGCCTCGCCATCGTTGTGGAGCCACGGGTTCGTATTCGCGATTCCGGCCTTCCTGCGTCTATGCGCCGAGTGGTTGTGGCTCGTTGTTGGCATGACGTGTGTCGGGGCATGGCCGGGTCCGCAGGCCGCGCTCGCCATCGGCGTGAGCGCCTGGTTTGTCAAAGGTATCGCCCGTCGAGAAGGCAGCCTCAAGGCTGACGAAGCCGGCATCGCCCCGCTTCACCCGCTCGGCGACCGCCTGGAGCCCTGGCCACGCAATCCGGACGTCCTGGCCGGCCGAACCTATATTTAGACGGCAAGGTTGCGCTAGGTGGCTGGTGTGGAACAAACAAAGGAGCAGCGCAAAGTAATAGAGAAACGGCGGCCCCGAAAGGCCGCCGTTTCTTGTCGCTCGGTGATTGACTCCCTACGGAGCCGGGACGTCAGTGGCTCGACGGAGCCGAGGTCGGCGGCGCGGCGCTCGGCTGAGCCGCCCCGGTGGACTTGGAGGCCGCCGTAATGGCAGCAGTGCACTGAGTGGTAGTCGTGGCGATACGCCCAGCAATCGTTGACGCGGCCGATTTAGCCGAGGTCAGACCGTACTTGCTGATTAGCGAGTCCAGAGACGTCTTCAAGGTCTTGGCAGAATTCATCTCGTCCTCGCCCGTAACGGCGAGATTCCAAGCCGCAGTGGATTCCGCCGAGGTGGTCGCAGCGGACAAGTCCAGGAGGGCCTGGTGCTCGTCGGTGAGGCCTTTCAAGAGCGCGGTTTCATAGGCGCCTCTGGCAGCCTCAACCTCCACAAGGTGACTGTTAAGAGCGGTCAGATCTGCCTCATCGGCCGTCATCTTGGTGATGCAGGTGCTCAGCGCCGCAACGTCCGCCTTGTGGGCCTTGGCCTCGGAGTCGTACTTGGCATTGAGCGTGTTCTTGGTGTCTGTCAGGGTATTGCCGTCGTTCGTGATGGTCTTGCCGTCGTTCGTAATGGTCATGAACGAGAAGGCGCTGACCCCGATAAGGGCGAGAACAAGGACGATGCAGGCGATCGGCCAGATGACACTGCGGCCACCGGACTTCTTTGCGGGCGGAACCGGCGGCGGCGCAAAGCCACCACCGTACTGTGGCTGCGGCTGGCCCCAGGGCTGATTGGCGTCCGCGACCGGAGTCTGGGGCTGGCCCCAGGGCTGGCTGGCGTCCGCGACCGGAGCCGGCGTCGGATTGGCGGGCTGCGGCACCCGCGCTTGAGTCGCGTCCGGGGCCACGGTCTGATCGGCGGGCTGCGGCACCCACGCTTGAGTCGCGTCCGGGACGGGAGCCCCAGGGGCGGCCGACGGCGGCGCCCACTGCTGGGGCGCGTCCGTGACGGGAGCCTGCGGGATATCCGAAACCGGAGCCTGCGCTTGGATCGGGGGCTGCGCCCATGCGGGCGCTGCGGCCGGAACCGGCGCCTGCGGGGCGACCGGAGGAGCCCACTGCTGCGGCGGCTGCTGGGGCTGCCACTGCTGCGGCGGCTGCTGGGGCACCCACTGGGGCTGCTGTTGGAATTGCGGCTGAGCCGGCTGCGGAGTCACCGGGGATGTCCAGGCCGGCGGCTGGTACGCGGGCGTCTGCGGAACCTGCGGATCGGCCGGCTGCGGAGCAAAGGGCTCCTGCGACGGCTGTCCGGATGGTACGGGCTGATCTCCGCTGTTGGGCGGCGTGTCGGACATGTCCCTACTCCCTAATCCGTGCGGCGGATACTGCGCCTGGCCCCGCAACCCCAGGCCAACCTACGCGCTTTGGCTGCGCTCCGCGAGGAATTCACCGTAGTTAGTCTCGTCGACGCCTTCCTCGACCTGGCTCTTGGTGAGCAGCAGGGGCGGCCGGCCATGACGAATCGTTTCCTCGGTGACCAGGCACTTGCGGATCTCGCCGTGGTCCGGCACGTCATACATGACGTCCAGAAGGGCTTCTTCCACGATGGACCGCAGGGCGCGGGCACCCGTTTTGCGAGTAATGGCGACTTCGGCGGCGGCCTGAAGAGCGCCCGGCGTGAAGACCAGATCCACCTTGTCCAGGGACAGGAACTTCTGGAACTGCCGGGTGATCGCGTTCTTGGGCTCGGTCAGGATCCGGACCAGGTCGTCTGCAGTTAGCGACGTAAGCGTCACCACAACAGGCAACCGGCCGACGAACTCAGGAATGAGCCCGTACTTCAGAAGGTCCTCCGGCATGAGCCGCTCGAGGATCCTCTCCCGATCGATCTCGGGCATGTGGTTCTGGGCGCCGAAGCCCATGGACCGCTTCCCTACCCGCTCCTCGATGATCTTCTCCAGGCCATCGAAAGCGCCACCGCAGATGAACAGCACATTGGTGGTGTCTATCTGGATGAAGTCCTGGTGCGGGTGCTTGCGGCCGCCCTGCGGCGGAACGTTGGCGAGCGTACCTTCCAGGATCTTCAGCAGAGCCTGCTGAACACCCTCACCGGACACGTCTCGCGTGATGGACGGGTTGTCCGACTTGCGGGCGATCTTGTCGATTTCGTCGATGTAGATGATGCCGCGCTGAGCACGAGCCACATCGAAGTCCGCGGCCTGGATCAGGCGCAGAAGGATGTTCTCGACATCCTCACCCACATAGCCGGCCTCGGTCAGGGACGTGGCGTCCGCGATGCAAAACGGCACGTCCAGGATCTTGGCCAGAGTCTGTGCGAGAAGCGTCTTGCCGGACCCGGTGGGGCCGACGAGGAGGATGTTGGACTTCTGAAGCTCGACGTCGTCGATCTGATGACCGGCGTTGACTCGCTTGTAGTGGTTGTGAACCGCTACCGAAAGGACCTTCTTGGCCTTGTCCTGGCTGATGACGTACGCATCCAGGGCCACCTTGATCGATCTAGGATTCGGCAGCTTGGCGGCCTGCGGCTTTGCACGCGGGGCCTCCAGCATCTCCTCTTCGATGATCTCCTGGCAGAGGTTGATGCACTCGTCGCAGATGTATACGCCCTGGCCCGCAATCAGCTTGCGAACCTGCTCCTGGCTCTTGCCGCAGAAACTGCAGCGGTATGGAACCTTGGGGCCGCTCTTGGTCGTCGTCACGCGCCTAGTCCTGTCCTTCGCGCCTGTGTCCAGCTATTCGGTAGCAGCTTCGGGACCCTTCTCGGTGCTCGGGCCTTCCGACGTATCAGCTTTGTCTGCTCCGGCATTGCCCCCACCCATGCTCCCAAGAGGAGCGCCGATGGAAGAGTAGACGGCATCGATTATGCCGTACTCCTTGGCGTCCGGTGGGGACATGAAGTAGTCCCTTGAGGTATCGGCAACTATCTTCTCGATCGGTTGCTTTGTGTGGTGACTGAGAATCTGGTGATTGGTGTTGACAAGAGTCTCCATCTCTTTGACCTGGATGAAGACGTCCGGCGTGTTGCCCCGGAATCCACCCGATCCCTGGTGGATCATGATTCGGGCGTGCGGTAGAGCGAAGCGCTTGCCGGGTGCGCCGGCCGCCAGCAGAACGGCCGCCATGCTAGCCGCCATGCCGATGCAGATGGTGCTGACTGGTGCCCGCACGTACTGCATCGTGTCGTAGATGGCCAGGCCGCTGGTGATCACACCACCGGGCGAGTTGATATAGAGGCTGATGTCCCGCTCGGGATCCTCCGCGTCGAGGAAGAGGAGCTGGGCAATGACAAGGTTAGCGATGTTGTCTTCGATTGCATCGCCAAGAAAGACGATCCTCTCGCGCAAAAGACGCGAGTAGATGTCGTAGGCGCGTTCACCTCGGCTCGAAGACTCGATGACCATAGGCACGAGCATCGGATCGTCTCCTCTCTACGGGCTTGGGGCTATGCGCCCGTTGAGGCTGCAGTCGCAGGTTCAAGGCTTCCCGGATCGGTTGCGCCGATCGCAGCGTTGGCTTCCGCGGAAGGGTGCGAAGTCGGCGAGCCGTCATCGAGGTCCTCGATGTGTGGCAGCCGCGGCGAATCGGGGTGAGCGGCGAGCCACTCGTCGACGAGCATCTCCACGGTCCGGGAGCGCCGGAAGGTGCTGCGGATGTAGCTCTGGCCGCGCTCCGACTCGAAGTAGCGGATCAAGTTGGGGTTGTTGGCATAGCGGGACCGGGCCCGCAGGATCTCTCCCTTGACGTCCGAGTCGGGCACTTCGACGTTCTTGGCCTTGGCGATCTCGGAAAGAACCAGGAGCGTCTTGACGCGCTTCTCGGCCTGGGGCCGGAATTCGGCGCGGATCTCCTCTTCCGTCTTGGCGACGACCTTGAGGTACGCCTCTTCAGTGATGCCCTGGCGAGCCAGCGCGGAACGCAACTCGTCGTGCATTACCTCGATCTCCTGATCGATCAGGACATCCGGCAACTCAACGGTGGCGTTGCCCGTGGCGTACTCGATGATCTTGTCAGCAAACTCGTGGCGGGCATGATCAAGGGCGTTAGCCTCAAGCCGCTTGCGCAACTCGGCGGTCAGCTCGTCAATGCTCTCGAACTTACCGACGGACTTGGCGAACTCGTCGTTGGCCTCGGGCAGAGCCTTGTGGCGCAGCTCCTTGACGGTCACCGAGAAGTGAGCCAGCTGGCCGGCCAGCGTCGTCTCCTGGTAATCCTCGGGGAACGTGATGTCGAACTCGCGCGTGTCGCCCTTGGCGGCGCCGTAGAGGTTGCCCTCGAAGCCGGGGATGAGCCGGTCCTCACCGAGGATCAACGGCATGCGATCCGAGGAGCCGCCGTTGAAGGCGACGCCGTCGCGTGTCCCGACGAAGCCGATGACCGCATAGTCGCCCTTCTCCGCGCCGCGGCCCGTGACGGGCTCCAGGCTGCCCTGGTCCTCACGCAGCTCGTCCAGGACCTTCTCGACCATCGTCTCGTCGACGGCCTTGATCTCCGGGCTGAACCCGAAATGATCGTAGTCGCCGAGCTGGACTTCCGGCCGAACCTGCACGATCGCCTTGAAGATGACCGGCTGGCCTTCGACGCCCTGGGTGACTTCGACTTCCGGCGCGGTAAGCGGCGCAAGACCCTGCTCACGCATCGCTTCGCGGAAGGCGTCTTCGACCAGCTGCTCGAGGGCTTCGTCGAGGACGGCCTCGGGGCCGAGCATGCGCTCGACGACGACGCGAGGCGCCTTGCCCGGGCGGAAGCCGGGAACTCGGGCCTGGCGAGAGAGGCGGCCGACGGCCTGATCGATGGCCTTGGATAGGCGCTCGGGCGGAAGCTCGAACTCAAGTTGGAGGCGGGACTTGGGGAGTGGTGTGTTGGTGGTCTGCATTGTCGGGCGATTATAGGTGCCGGTGAGGTCCGGGGCCGGGGCTACAGGTTGCGCAAGTCTCCGTAGAGCCACGCTACGGGATCAAACGGGACTGCGGAGTGGTACATGTCGGCCAATAGACACCATCGGAGTACCGCGGCGTTCTGCTTTTCCGGCATGGACCTGGCCGCTCGCCGCTCGGCTCGCTGGTCGCTGCTCGGCTCGTGGCGCGTCGGTGCGTCAGTGCGTGGCGCGATCCTGCGTTTGTCCGGCTGTACCGGACACAATCGACCGCGGACGCAAGGCTATGCGGCGGACGGCCCGCCGCCGATGATCATTTCGGCTGCCACGGTCAAGTCCGGGGCATAGGCCGTACCCGGAGCGGCCCGCCATACGAGAATTCCCGGAATCCCGCATCGCGCGGCGCCGTCGATGTCCTCCTCCGGGTTGTCACCGACCATCCAGACCGTGTCCGGGTTTCCGGCCGCGCGCAAACCCAGGGCATAGATCTCAGGGTTGGGCTTGTCATACCCGATGGCTGCGGAGGTGAGGATGGCGTCGAAATGGCGCGCGAGGCCGAGGCCCCACGAGACCTGCGGCAGTTCGGGGCAGTGGTTGGAGACGATGACGTGGCGCCAACCGTTGGCAGTCAAGCGCTCCAGTGCCGGCACCACGTCCGCAAAGACGGACCAGCGATCCAGACGCGTGTACTCCGCAGGCGCGGCTCCGGCGACTAGCGCGGCAAGCGGCTCGGCGACGCCCGCTTCGAGGAGAGCGTTCTTGAGCACCTCGCGAACCACCGCCCACCACTCCCGGGGATCGTTCAGCTCCGGGTGGCCCCGCTTGCCAGTCGTGCCGGGGAAAGCCGTGTGAAAGACCGGGAAGAAGCGCCACAACCGAGATCGAGTGCCCGGGAGAGTCCCGGTTCAGCAGGTCCACGAGCGTCTGGCTCCGGCCGCCCGATCGGCGAGCCAGGGTCTCATCGAAGTCCCAGAGAACGGCCCTAGCCACCGGTCCTCCTCCTCCGGCCGCCATCCAGGGCACGGACTGCTGTGGTGGGCGAGGCGGGACTCGAACCCGCACACCGTTTCCGGTACCAGCTCCTAAGGCTGGCGCGTCTGCCGTTTCGCCACTCGCCCAAGTGTGAAGTCTAGCGGAGAGCGCGTGCCGGGCGCCGAGGCAGCGGACGGGCGCCCGGGCCGGCGCGCTCGGCCACTCCCCTACTTCGTCCTGGCGTGCCGACCCATGCGGGACACGACGCCGGAAGCCGCTCCGCCGGCCACACGTGCAACCGGCGTCCAGCCGGACCCTGAACTGCCAGTCTCTTCCTTGCGGCCGTCGCGTCGGGCCTGGATGCGATCCATCACGGAGTTGAAGCTGCCGCCTTCAGGCTTGAGCAACTCCTTGGCCAGGCGCTTCCCCACTTCCGAGGAAACAGGCCGCAGGATGTTGCCGCCCAGCTCGGAGACGGTGCCCTTCAGGTCACGCTTCTCGCGAACGCCCTTATTCCTTTCCAGGTAGTCGACGAATTCGCGCTCCAGGACGCCGCGAACAACGTTGCCGTCGTCGCCCAGCGCCATGAGAACCTTCTCGATCTGCTCGGGCAGCATCGATTTGGGCAGGTCCGCTGTGGGCCCAAAGATCGCCCTTCGCGCGGCCCGGAACGTCTTCTTCGGTCCGCCGAGAACCATGAATCCGGTCGCGGCAACAAGCGCAACCGTCTGGACCGGCGACTTCCGGATTTTTGCCGGAATGTCGATCGCGGAGCGGCCTGCGGCTTCGAGCCTGCCAACCTCAACCAGCAAAAGCTGGCGACTGGCTAGGACTTCGGCCCGAGCGGCATCTGTTGACGCACCCACTCGATGGTCTCCTTGGTTGTCGAGATTGTTACATCGGGGACGAAGCGTTCACGGAGTTTCTTGGTGTCGACCCCGTTTCGGAAGACAAAGTAGGCAGCAACTGCCGGCCAAACGAGAAGCCACGCGGCAACGCCCATCGCGGCGGCGACACGCGGGCCGGTGGGAACTCCAGCCAGCAAACCGAGCAAACCGCCGCATAGCGCGCCGCTTCCCAGCCCGAACCGAGTCCAGCCGCTTCCAAAGCCGGAGCCCAGAAACGCTCCGACTGCCGCGAAGACCACGATTCCGACCGCAACGGCGAGCATCACCGGCAGAGGCTCAAAGGTGCCGAGCGCCAGCCGGACGATGACGCCCGCCACGCCGCCGCCGATGAAATAGATCGCGACGCCCTGGCGGCCCTGGCCCCTACCCAGTAGCGCGCCAACCACGCCCAGAACGATAGCCGCCACGACGAGCTGCGGGGCGAGGGCAACGGCCGCGGGCAAGATTCGCCCGGCGAGCCACGGCCAATCGACGAGCAGGAGGCCGGTAACGACAAGGCCGACGGCGATGGCGAAAATACAGGTCTTGAAGGCGCGGCCCCAGTCGAGATCAATGATGGCCAGAACCAAAAGGATGCCCAAACCGATCAGTAGAAGTGAGCCGTCCAGCACGCCCCAACCGATAGAACCGAAAAGCGCCTCGCCCATATAGAGCATAAGGCCCACGGTGAGCAAGCCGGTGGCGAGAAGAAGGAACAGCAGCGCCGCCGCGGCAAGCGCAGAGGCACGCTTGACCTCGCCGCCTATCTCCGAGAATTCGGCCTTGGCAAGATGGATGTGGGAACGGATCAGGCCGAAGAGCGCGCCCTTCGTGCGCCCGAACTGCTCCCCCAAGCCTGGAGCGGAATCGCTGGAGGAGGATCGCTCAGTCAAGGAACCTCCTTTGGGTAGGTGTCATAAGGCACCGCGATCATAGCAGCGACTCGCACAGGATCCGCAAGCCGGCGGTACGGAACGGTCCGGAGCACCGAAAGAGGCCGCCTTACGGCCCGCTTGACCGCGGATCGCTCAACTCAACGTAAACTTCCCGGCATGGAGATCGCCCAGAAGAAAGTCCGGCCGCTGCGCACGGCCGTCCTCCTCGCCATCGGCAGTGAACTGACGGTCGGAGAGACGCGCGACACCAACAGCTTTGATCTGGCGCGCTCACTGGCCGAGTCCGGCGTCGAAGTCGCCTGGATTTCGGCTCTGCCGGACCGCCTCGAGACGGTCGCCGCTGCGCTGACCGGCGCTCTGTCCAATGTCGACCTGGTCGTCACTACAGGAGGCCTCGGGCCCACGCCGGACGATCTCACGCGCGAGGCGATCGCCCAGGTTTGTCGGGAGACGCCCATTGTCGACCCGGAGTTGGCAGGCTGGCTGCGCCATCTATTCGAGCGGCGCGGGATCGCCTTCCCGGAGACCAACCTGAAGCAAGCCTGGCTCATCCCGTCGTCGACGGCAATCCCCAACGCCAACGGCACCGCGCCCGGCTGGTGGGTGAATCTGCCAAATGGAGCCGTGATCGTGGCCCTGCCCGGGCCGCCCAGCGAGATGCGCCCGATGTGGGACGGCTGGGCCCTGCCGCGCCTGATGGACCGCGGCTTGGGCCGGGAACGCATCACCAGAACCTATCGCCTCACCGGCGTGGGCGAGTCGGCCGCGGCGGCGCTGCTGGGCGATGAATTGCTCCGCGCCGCCAACCCGGTCATTGCAACATATGCCCGCACCGACGCCGTGGACGTCAGGATTTCAGCCGTCGCCGAACCCGGGCGCTCCGCTCGGGAAATCGCCGATGACGCCGAGGCAACCGTCCTGGCCGCGGTCGGTGAGTTTGTCTGGGGCCGCGACACGGACACCTGGGCCAAGGTGCTCGGTCGCGAACTAGACCGCCAGAAGTGGAACGCCGCGCTCGTGGAAGTCGGGACCGGCGGCGCTGCGGCCAGACTGATCGGCGAAGCTCCATGGCTGAAGGGCACCCGTTCCATCGCCTCCGGCGATCCCAGCGCCAATCTCCCCCTCGCCGCTCTCGCACGCGAGGCGGGCAGGTCCGCGGGCGCCTGGATCGGGCTGGCAGTTCGGGCAGTGGAAAATGGCGACGATACTCGCGTTGAGCTGGCCGCAGTTGGACCCTGGGGTGTCACCGAGTCCAGCCAGATGGCATTTCTGGGCGGCCCCGAAGGCCATCGCCGGGCCGGCATCGCCGCCGCCTCATTCCTCAACGGCATCCTGCGGGCCAGCGCCCCGAAAGCGAACGCAGCGCCTGTAACTGGCGGAGAATAGGCACTCAACCAAGTCGGCGGCCCGGGAGCGGGAGCGGGAGCGGGAGCGGGAACGAACGATGGGCATAACGAAAAGCGTCACCCCGGCCGAGCTGGCGGAGCTGCCGCTGTTCCACGGAGTCGCACTGACAGACCTCGGCGCGTTGGCCGGCCAGTCGTCGCGACGGAACCTTGATGACGGCGAGACGCTCGTGGAGATGGGATCGCCGATCTCCGAGGTGCACTGGCTCACGAGCGGTCAGCTGGCCTTGCGGGTCCGCCACGACCACCGCTGGGTCCTTGTCTCGACACTCCACTCCGGCGACATGCTCGGCTGGTCCGCTCTGCGCGAGGACCCCACAGCTCTATCGACCGCAAGGGCGATCGGGCCGGCCGTTCTGATCTCCATGCCGGCTGCCGGCTTGCTCGCTCTGCTGACAGGTGGATCGGCCCAGTCTGATCTGCTGCTGAAGCGGCTCTTCGGAATCGCCACGCATCATTTGGACGAGAGCCGGGGCCAGCTGCTGCAGCTCGGTCGTGAGGGCGTGATCTCCGCCGGATAGCGGCGCGCGGTTCTAGCGGCGCGCGAACTCTGTCTCGCGAACCTACCGGCGCGCAATACCGGACAACCTGGCCAGATCGGGCACCACGATGCTGTCTCGCTCCATCCTGAGCAGCCCGTCGGCCTCGAATTCGCCGAGCAGCTTGTTCACACTCTGACGCGTCGCCCCGATCATCGCCGCAAGGTCGCTCTGCGTCAGAGGGGCATCCAGCTTGATCTCGCCGTTGGGCTGCTTCTCGCCATGTTCCTCGGCGAGACGGGCCAACCTGGCCGCCAGACGGCCGGTCAGATCCAGGAAATGCAGCTCGGAAACATGTGTGGTCAGGCGGCGCAGTTCGCCGGCCAGGGCTGTCAACAGTGCATCCCTGATCGCCGGTTCAGCGGCGACAAGAGCCCTGAACTGATCCCGCGGCAGAGCCAGCACTTCAGTGGCCTCCAGGGCAATTGCACTTGCCGATCTCGGGGCGCCGTCCAGCAACGCCAGCTCGCCCAGGAAGTCGCCCCGCCTGAGAGTGGCCAGGATCGCTTCCTCGCCGTCCTCGGACGGGACCACGATCTTGACCGCGCCGGAGGCGACCACAAACAGCGCATCGCCCGGGTCGCCCTCATGGAAAAGGACCTCTCCCCTTCTGAAGCGGCGGGCCCTCAGGGTCCGGGCGATCACTTGCAGCGAAGGGACATCCATGCCGGAAAACAAGCGGCATCGACCCAAGGCATCAGCGGCGAAATCTATCTGCGACACACGTACATCCTAGCGGCGGGCGGCGCCCGGCGAGTGGGGCCCGGCGAGCGGTGAACGGCGAGCGGTGAACGGCGCCCGGCGCCCGGCTCCCAGCGAGCGACCAACACCGCCTTGCCCAGACGCAACGTTTAGCATTGGCCCATGCACAACGACTCCAAGAGGCCCGGCCGCGGCGCTGCCGTTGCGCTGCTGGTCGTTCTCGCCGCGGTCGCCGGCATCGGACTCGTCGCGGCGACTCAGGGTTCTGCCGGGCCGTCGGCGGCATCACCCACTTCGGTGAGCCGGGTCACCGCCGCGCAATCGGTCGTTGCGCCGTCTTCCGCCGCGTCGGCCGCACCTGTGAACACAGGGCCGAGCGTGGCCCCGGCGACCACGCCACCTTCCTCGACGGCCGTGCCGCTTCCAGCGCTCCTCGGAGCCATCGGCGACTCATACAGCCAGGCCTGGAGCGTGTCCCCGGCCAACCACGGCGACCATCCCGAGTTCTCATGGGTCGTCGGGACCAGCCCGAACGACGGGGTGTTGAGCCTTCTGGAGAGGTTCCGGGCGCTCGGCGCGTCGCCGCAGGTCGTCGATGCGGCCACCTCGGGTGTGCAGATGAAGGACGCGGTCCGTCAGGCCAACAAGGTGGTATCTGCGGCGAGGAGGCTCAAGGCCGGCCAGACCGCTTACGTAACTTTCGAACTTGGGACCAACGACCTGTGCGCGTCGCCGGAGCCTCTGACAGCGCCGGCCACATTCCAGGCCCAGCTCCAGGACGCTCTGGCGGTTCTCCGGACGGGTTTGCCGAGGGGGAGCCGGATCCTGATGCTGGCCGTGCCGGACATGCCCCACCTACACGACATCACTCAGGCGGACCCTGCGGCCAACGCGCTCCTCACGAGAACATCCATTCAATCGGGCTGCCCGCCGTATCTCGGCAACAGCAACTACATGCCGTTCGACACGGCCGACAGGTTCCTGCGCCAGTACGACGCCGCCCTCCAATCGGCTTGCGCCGGAATCGAGAATGGCGATGGCGGGACCGGCCGGCTCCACTGCACCTACAACCCCGACTTGCTGGCCGAGTCCGACTTCGTCATCGGGGACATGAGCACGTACGACTATTTTCATCCGTCGCTCCGCGGTCAGGCCAAGATGGCGGCCAACGCCTGGGCGGCCGACATCTGGGGCCGGACCCCGCTCGGGGCCGGAATGCCGCCGATTGCCGGTGCCGCATCCGGAACCGGCTCACCGTGGGAACCGACCCTGTCGGTACTCGCCGTTCCCATCGGCCGGCGGTTCAAGCGATCCCGCCGCGCTACCGAGTCAGTCAGCCTCTAGCGCAACCCCCGGCGCCACCGAGCTCCTGATTTCGGTCGCCGCCCGCGCGAATGCCTCCGACTCAGTAATGGCGCCGAGCGCGGCCGCTTCTCGCGCCGCCTGATCCAGCAGCGGCAGGGCCCTGTCCGTATCGCCCGCAGCAACTCGATGGCGGGCCAGTTCCGCAATGTCCGGGTGGACGGCCGAGGCCTCGAGGAGATCGGCGAGCGAGCCGTGGAGCGATCGCCGCCGATCGACCAGAAGCCGACCATATGCGGCGTCGAGGAAGAGTTGGTGCCGGAACCGCCACTGCCCCGGCGGCATCCCCGGTTCCTCCGCGCCCGTCACGATGCCTGTTTCTGCCAGTTCGCCCAGGTCCAGCCGGTCCACACCTTCGCCGCACAGGGCCAGAAGCGCCGGTTCCGAGAAGGTCATACCGAAGATAGAAGCCACCTCCAGGGCGCTCCTCTGAGCGGGCGGCAGGGCGTCGATGCGGGCCCCCATCAACGCCCGCAAGCTGAGCGGCACTCCTCTCCTGGTAGCGCCCTGATCGATCCTGACACCCTCGCCCACCTGCTCCAGCCCACCGGTCTCTCGCAAGGTTCGCATAATCTCGCCCACGAACAAGGCGTTTCCGGCGGTGCGCTGATACAGCCATCGGGCCGACTCGGCTTCCAGGGCGGACCCGGCAACCACCGTGCCGAGCGCTTCGGTTGCGGCCTCGTCCAGGCCGCCCAGGTCGATGACCTCCACGTGCGGCTGGTCGAGCCAGTCCGGCTCAGCTGGCGGCCTGGAACCGGTCAACACGACCATCGGCAGCGTTCCGGCCATCCGAATCATGATGTCCATGAGGAAGCGGCTGGACGGATCGATCCAGTGAAAGTCGTCGATGACGATGCAGCGCGGTTTGACCGCGATCATCCGAGAGACCCACATGTGGGTGGTGAACTGCAATGCCATCTGCAACTCATCTGCATTGAGACCGTCCAGCAGACCCGACTGCCAACCTTCTTCAGGGAGAAGATTCATCTCCGAGTCGCGTGCGAGAACCGCGACGGCCGCGTCCATCAGCCGGGCCGCGTCCGGGTTCAGGTCCGGGGCCACGTCGTCGCCGAAGAGCAACTGGCGGGCCACCACGCCGGCTGGAGCGCCCCACTCATCGGCCAGCCAATCGACCATCTGGCGAACCGCGCGGTACGGCGAGCCCTTACCGTGCGGAGTGTTATCCAGCCACATCCAGGCGAAGCCGGCCGCGCGCGCGTCCTCTTCCATCTCGCAAAGAAGGCGCGACTTGCCGATCCCCGGCTCGCCGCGAAGAAGGACGGCGCCACCCTTGCCGGTTTCGGCTGTGCGCAGAAGAATCGCCGCCACCCGAGCCTTTTCGGAATCGCGACCGATCAGCGGCGCAGCCCCTCGGCAGGGGTGGCTGTGCAGGAGGCGCTCCTGCCGAAGCCGGAACACCGGGACCGCGCGACGCTGGCCGCGCAGGAGCTTCTCGCCCAATGGATCGACGCCGATGCGTGGTTCCGCGGCTGTGGTCGTGGCAGCGTCGAGAAGGATCTCGTCCGGTTCGGCCAGGCCCTGAAGGCGAGCGGCCGTGGTCATCGAGTCGCCGGTGAGGGCCACAGAGCGTGTACCTGCCACTTCCCGCAGCGCGGCCACAACTTCGCCGGTGGCGATGCCGATGCGAAGGCGCATGGGCCGCTCGACTCCAACGGCACTTCGCGCGATGGCGACCTGCATGGCAAGCCCGCATAGGCAGGCCCGTAGCGGATCGTCATCGTGAGCAACGGGAGTGCCGAAGACCGCCAGGACGGCGTCACCGACGAACTTCTCCAACGTGCCGCCGAAGTGGACAACGGCCTGTGCCAGCGCAGTGAGGGCACCGTCCACGCGGGCCCGGACTTCCTCAGGATCCAGTTCGTCGACGAGGCGCGTGTATCCGACGAGGTCGGCAAAAAGGGCCGTCACGACACGGCGGTCGCCAACCTTCAGGCCATCGGCGAGAGCTTCAAGGCGCCGGCCACAGTGGTGGCAGAACAGCGCGCCGGGCGCGATAGGAGTGCCGCAATCAGGGCAGATCATCGGGACCTCTACGGGACGCTCGAATGGTACGCCCCCGCCGAGACGCTCAGGAGACGGTCAGGACCGGCTGCTCGCGCGCTGCCTGCATGCTGACCTTGCCCGCGACTGCCTTGGCGACGTGCTCCAGGGCTGCCGCGGCCGGACCGGGCTGCGACTGGACCACGGCCGGAACGCCGACGTCGGCGCCCTGGCGAACGGTCACATCCAACGGAACGGCGCCCAGGAAGTCCACGTGGTTCTCGGCGGCCCAGCGCTCGCCGCCGCCACGACCGAACGGATCGGTCATGCCGCCGCAATGGGCGCACACGAAACCAGACATGTTCTCCACGAGCCCCAGGATGGGCACGCTGACACGCTTGAACATGGCCAGCGCCTTTGCGACATCCGAAAGAGCAACTTCCTGCGGAGTGGTCACGAGAACGGCACCGGTGATCGGCACGGACTGGGCCAGGGTCAGTTGGGCGTCGGAAGTGCCGGGCGGCAGGTCCACGACGAGATAGTCCAGGTCGCCCCAATCCACGTCGCGGAGGAACTGCTGGATCGCGCCGCCGACCAGAGGCCCGCGCCATACGACCGGCTGGCCTTCCTGCAGGAAGAAGGCGATGGAGATGACCTTCACCCCATGGGCCATGATCGGCGTGATCTTGCCGGACTCACCGGCTGCCGGCTGGCCTTCGGCGCCCATCATCATCGGAATGTTGGGGCCGGTAATGTCCGCATCCAACAGGCCGACCGTCGCGCCGGTCTGGGCAAGCGCCACGGCCAGGTTGACACTGACGGTGGATTTGCCAACTCCGCCCTTGCCCGAGGCGACCGCGATGATGTTCTTCACGCCAGGCAGCATCTGCGGCGTTAGCGGCGACGGAGTCGCGCGACGAACGGAAGAGCTCCAGCCAACGACCAGCTCCTCGACGCCAATCGGCTCGAGGGCGGCCTTAACTCGGGATTCGATCTCATCCTTAAGAGGGCAGGCCGGCGTCGTCAATTCGATCGTGAGCGACACCCTGGAGCCGTCGATCACCAGGTCTTTGATCATGTTCCGAGCGACCAGGTTTCCACCCAGCTCCGGTTCCTGGACGGTGGCGAGGGCCTTGAGGACGGCGGCTTCGGTAAGTGTGGGCATGCGGGCGAATTCCTCGAATCGTGTGGCGCGCATCCGGCCGGCGCGACTCCGGTAGATATCCTACGGCTTTGGTCGGGTTTCGTCTGTGGGCGGATCAGTGGACGCCGAGTCTGCGCTCAGCGTGGCAGACGCCGCGTGGCCTTGACATGCTCCAGCCAGGACCTCTCTTTGGCGATGGTCGTGGCTGGGCCATGTCCGGGAAGGACACGCAGACCGTCCGATAGGCCGGCGAGTCGCCCGAGCGAATCGATCATCTGCTCGTCCGAACCGCCCGGCAGATCCGTCCGGCCCCAGCTTCCGGCGAACAGCGTATCGCCCGCCAGGAGCAACCCGGACTCCTGCTCCACCAGACAGACAGAACCCTTCGTGTGGCCCGGCGTGTGGAGCACCTGAAGGTCCATCTCGCCGAACCTGATATGACCGCCTTCCGCCAGCTCGACTGCAGGAACGCTCGGCGGGATGTCGAAGGGCGCGAAGAGCGGCTCGGGGCGGACAAGCATGTGGTGGTCCAGGGAGTGAACGGCGATCGGCGCGCCGGCGTCCGACTCGGCCCCGTCGGCCTCCGACTCTGCGGCATCGGCGTGGCCGGCCAGGTATGCCGACTGCTCGCGACTCCAGGCCTGGACTGCGGCGTTGTCGCCGACGTGGTCCCAATGGCCGTGGGTCGAAACGATCATCTTCAGGATCCAGCCGCGCTCCTTGAGCAAGCCCGTAACCCAGACAAGGCACGGAATGGCCGTGTCGATGGCGATGGCCTCGCGCGTGGCCGGGTCCGCCAGGACGTACACGTTCGTGCCCACGGGGCCCACGACTTTGCTCAGCAGCTCCACGGCTAGCTCCTCGCCGCCGTCTCATCCTGGGCCTTCTTCCGGGCCGCAGCCTCGAAATGGTTGTCCCAGTATGGCCGCCCTCCGCGCAGCCAGGCCACGGCAGAAGAGCCCATGTACGTCGCCAGGTACAACGGCCCAAATCGCTCCCACTGCCGAATGTGTTCGCACTCGTGGGCCAGGATGTCCGGAGGGACGGTGCTGCGAGCAAACACGTATCGGCCCATCGTCTGAGCCCGGACGGGCATCAAGTGCGCCCGAAACCAATACCCGACTCTCGGGTCCTCCACCAGCACTGCGGTGACGTCGCCGACGCGAACCTCACGCGTTGGCGCGGCGATGCCGCAGCCGCGCATGATGATGAAGCCCATCAGATCGCCGGGGAGAGCCCGCCACAAGCCGCGCGCTCGGAACGGACGACTCAGCCACCGCCGCGCCGCGCCGCTTACGGCGATCCAGACGTCCAGCAGGAAGCCGCTCCAGCCAAGCATTGCCGACTACGCCCCGCGGCGGTCTGCCACGACACGCCCGCCCTGCATGACGAATACGATCCGGGCCGGATCGCGCCACAGTTCCGGATCCGCGAGCGGGTCGCCGGTCACGGCAATCAGATCCGCAATCTTCCCCGTCTCGAGCGTTCCAACCTGGTCCGCCAGACCCAGCAGCGCCGCCGCATCGGAAGTCGCCGCCTGGATCGCGCGGAAGGCCCCAAGCCCGTATTCGGTCATGTAGGCCAGCTCGGCGGGCGGGTACATGCCGCTGAAGCTGTCCGTGCCCATGACGATCTTCACGCCGCGTTCTACTGCGTGGCGAAAGTTCACCTGCTGCTTGTTGAACAGGTAGGTCATCTTCTCGATCGCCCAGGGCGGGACATCGCCGCGTGCCACACGTTCCGAATCCATCAGGGCGAAGTTGATGTTGAACGTGGGAATGAGCGGCACACCGCGCTCCAGCATCAGGTCGATGCCTTCGTCATCGATCAGGTCGCCGTGCTCGATGCTGGTGATCCCCGCTCGCAGCGCATTCTTGATCCCTGCGGTGCCCTCGGCGTGAGCCAGCGTGCCCTTGATGCCGGCGGCCTTGGCCTCCTCGACTATGGTCCGCATCTCATCGATCGTGAATTGGCTGGCATCCGGAGTATCGGCAGCCGAAAGCACGCCACCGGTGGCCATGACCTTGATCCAGTCGGCACCGGCCCGGATCTGGAGTCGAGTGGCGCGGCGCACCGCGTCCACGCCGTCGGCGATGCCCGGCGGGAGATCGCCGACTTCCGTCTCGAGGATGGCCCCGGACGGAGTCCAGCCGTCGCCATGACCACCGGTCTGGGAGAGCGGAGTGCAACTGACCTGCGTTCGCGGCCCCGGGAATGCGCCGGATGCGAACGCACGCTTGATACCCGCCGGCGTGTAGCCCGCGTCGCGGATCGTGGTTACGCCCGCTTCGAGGAAGTCGCGCCCGGCCAGGAGCGCCCGCACCGTCAAGTCTGTGGCAGATCGCTGGACCTGCTCGGCAACCGGCTCCAAGCGCAAGCTCAGATGGACGTGGCAATCGATGATGCCCGGCAGGATCGTCAGCCCGGCGGCATCGATGCGCTCCGCATTTTTGGGTACCGAGACGCCTGAAGCCGGACCGGCCGCCACAATGCGGCCCTTGTCATCCGTGACCAGCACGCCGTCGGCGATCGCATCGGCGGAACGGCCGTCGAGCAGCCGCGCACCAACGAATACGAAGGGACCGACCGGCGCGACCATGAGACCTCCAGCGTTCGGGTTGGCGAGCTATCCGGCGTAGATGCTACTAAGCCGGGAGCCTACCCGTCGTTTGGCCTCGGGGCTGCTTCACGGCGGCTCTGTGGGGCCACGGTTGTGGGCTGCGGCTGCAAGCCAAATCGAATGGCGTGGTTCGCCCATTCGGGGTCGCTCAAATCCCAGCTGCCCACGGTTTCGCCCGCGGCATCCGTCTGCGTTATCGAGCCATCGCCGCGAAGAACGAACTTGCCCCCTTCAGCAAGCTTGATTTCGCGGCGTCGGAAACGACGAGCAGCAGCGGCAGGCTGCGGCCGCTCTTCTTTCTGGGCCACCTATGCTCCCTTGGTCGGGGTTGTGACCGGCTTCGGCTTCTTCACCTTCGGTGGATGCTTGGGGGTCTTGTCGCCCATGATCGGCCTCCGAATGTGCGGGCACGGCAGTAGGACCTGCGTGTGACACCGAGTCTAGCGGTCGCGCAGCATATCGAACAGCCGAGCGCGCGCAAGTTCCCGGGCGCGGGCGGTTTGCTAGGCCCTGAGGCGGCGCAGAAGCTCATCCATGATCAAGCCGTTCGAGGCAACCGCCGAGGCGCCGTCGATGGCTCGCGCGCCGGTTGCCGTAGTGAAGCGACCACCGGCTTCTTCCACGATCACGAGCGGAGCGGCCCAATCCCAGGGATGAGCGCCGGTCTCCAGCATCGCTTCGGCGGATCCCTCGGCAACAAGCATATGGCCCCAGAAGTCACCGAAACCCCTTGTCCGCCAGGCCGCGTCCATCACGGCGTCGAAGCCGGGCATCTCGCCGGACTCGACGTCAGCGTGGCGGCTGCCGTAGAGGATTTGCGACTCCTCGATTGTCCGGACTGTGCTCACGTGGATCTGCTCCGAGCCGCGCCACGCTCCCCCACCCTTCCACGCGACCCAGCGCTCGCGCATAGCCGGCGCGCTGACCACGGCCATCTGCAGCTCGCCGTCCAGCGAGACCGCCAACAATGTGGCGAACACGGTTATCCCACGCACAAAGTTGTGAGTGGCATCGATCGGATCGACGTACCAGCACAGGCTGGCGCCGGCCGCTTCGGTCCCCTCCTCTTCGCCGACGATGCCCGCGCCCTTGTACTCGCTGTTGAGCCGGCTGCGAATCATCCGCTCGATCGATTGGTCGATCTCGGTGACGAGCGTCTTGTCCGGCTTGGCGGTCACCTTGACGTCGCGCCGGAATCCGGCCAGGGCCATCTTGTCGGCCTCGTCGGCGAGCGAAATCGCCGTGTCGCGCCAGCGGAGCAGTTCGGACTGGGAGGCGGTTCGTTCGGTCATAAGTTGATCGTAGCGGAGGGCGCGCGGCTCGGTTGGTCGCCTACGGTTTGCGGCCGACGACGGACCCACGAAACGCCATGATTACCGGACGCAACCTCGAGGAGAATCATTCGGTGGCCAGGGCGTACCTCAAACCCGGCTTCTTCATGAGACTTATCATCGACCCGCTGGCAATTCGGTCGGGCAAGGTTCCCGTGCTTACAGTCATCGGACGAAGCAGCGGCAAACCCCGCCGCGTGCCGATCGGCGAGCCGGTCTAGGTGCGCGGAAGCCGTTACCTGGTGTCTCCGCGCGGAGAAACACACTGGGTCCTCAACATACGCAAGGCCGGCCGCGGCCGGCCGCGACCGGGCGCGTCCGGGCGCGGTCCCACGGCCTAATCGAGTCGTTCCTCGCGGTTGAAGTCGACGGCACGGAGCGCGATCGCGCCATTGCCGCCTACCGAACACAGGCCGGCAAGAGGATCGAACCGGCCTTCGCGAGGCTTCCGGACGCTGAGGACCACCCCACATTCCGGATCGATGACGCCGAGGTCATGTCGCGATAGCTAGAGTTCCGCGATCAGCCCGTGCAGTGACACGCTAGCTGTCACGACGACTTGCGAGACTGGTCGCAGGCGAGTTCGCTTACGCCTGTCTGCGGGCTCGCCTGCCATCTTTGATCTAAGGAGGGTCGGGTGGATCAACTGCCGATTGCCGAACTGAATGCCTTCATCGTCGAAGCCAAGAGACAGACGTATGTCGGTACCGGCACGCCCGCCGATCCGCTCCGCCAAGGCTCGCACGACCTGGATTACTCGGCCGGCGACTTCGCCTACCACGACACATATTTCGGCGGGGCCGATTTCGTAGGCGAGGAAATCGTCTACTGGCGCGGGCGGCCGATCTGGGCAGAGAACTACTTCGGCCATATCCTGGAGCCAGATCTGATTACGGCTGAACGGGCGGGCCAGGTCATCAAGTCCAGCCTGACTCTCATGTACGCCGAGGGGCGCTTTCTGGGCGGCTTCCAGGCCATGGATGGCGACTGCGATTACCAGGACGCCAGCCGCGGCGACGCCGCCTGGTTCCAGGGCCGCGAATGGATAAACCGGGCCGGCAAGACCGTCTACGAGCTGTACTACCACGGCGGGCTGATCCGAGACTAGGTCTTAGTTGATGGGCCCCACGGCGTCGAAGTCGGCCTGCAGGACCTTCTCGAGGACCGCCAGTTCTGCCGGTACATCCAGACCTGGCTTCGTCTGGAGGCGCGTCAACGGCGCGCCATTGTCTATTTGCTATGCGGCGATCAACCGGCCGCGCCCCACCATCCACCGGCCAGAACTCCGGTCGGAAACGCGATCTCCGCGAACTGCTCGGCATGTGGCATTCCGTGGCCGACCAGCTTCGTCCAGGACTTGCCGTCCCACGAAACCCAGCCGCTGCCGTTCATAGCGGAGTGGCTGGAGTCGAGGGCCAGGGCCACGATATGTGTCCCGTCCGCGCACAGCCAACCGTCGGGGTACGTGCCGCCGGGAAAGGCATTCGTGGTGGTGTATTTCCCGACCGGACTGTAACCCGCGTCCATTGCCCACGAGGTGCCATCCACCGATTGCCACCACTCCGCCGGACCTGCCTCTCCGAGGACGTAGCCTGTGGCCACGACGCCGCTTCGCCCAACTATGAACGTGTCCATGGCTGCCGATGGATCGGACGTAGCCGGCGCGGAGCCGGCAACCCAGTTGACTCCATCGGTCGACCAGACCGGCTGGTTCGGCAGGTCGCCGAGCGCGGTTTCCTTGGCGCCAGGGCACATCAGAACGTACTTGCCGCTTCCGTGCGCAGCCGAGGAACATGGAAACGTCGACGAGACTTTCGGAACTGAAACAGCTTTCCAGGTCAGGCCATCGGCCGAGAACCAGACCGTCGACTTGGTGGCGCTCGCACTCGCCACCACCGCACCGGTCGGGCCGCCGATCATCGCCGTGATCTGCTGGCCGGAGATCCCGGCCGCTGGCCCGCGATTGGTCCAATCCACTCCATTGATACTCGTCCAGGCTACGACCGGACCAGCAACCGACTGAAAGCACTGCGTGTTTGAAGTTGGACAGGAAACCGAGTCAAAGGCGAAAGCAACCAAGCCTGCGCTGGTCTCGGCGATGATGAGCCCACCGGTCGGGAGCCCACCGGTAGACGGGGTCCACGCCAGGCCGTCGGCGGACGCCCAGAGGCCCTTGTCGCCATAGGCCACATAGCCGCCCTTCCAGGTGACGACAGCACGCATCGACGACAGCGGGCTGCCGGCCGGAAGTTCGGTCCAAGTCAGGTCCTTCCAGGAAGTGCCAGGCGCGGCGCCGGTTGTGTGAAACGACACGCCAATCGCCTTTGCGGAGGCCGCAGCGGAAGACGTCGCAACCGGAGATGCCGCCGTAGCTGAGACCGCCGACGCGCCGGACGCCGCCCTAGATCCCGACAACCCAGCTGCGGATCCCGGCGAAGAAGTCGCCCCTGCTGGCGTGCATGCGCCGACCGAGAGAGCCAATGTCGCGGCCGCGACCACTCCCAAAGTACGAGACCTGATGGACCGTTCCGCCGAAGTCATCCTCACCCTCCTCATTGGCAAACGTCATTTCGTGCCCACGAGACGTCGGGCAATCGAGAAGTGGGGCGCGGTGACAGGATGTTGCAGCCGGCCCAAGAACAGAAAGGCGCCCCTCGCGGGGCGCCTTTCTCATTTGCGACCAGTGAAAGCCTAGATGGCGGCCTTGACGGCGGCCGGCATCGGCTGGTGGAACTCGATCGGCTTGATGTACTTCAAGACGAGGGCGCGGCTCCCGGGGGTGCCGAGCTGCTTGAACAGGAAGTCGACCTTGGCGGCCTGCGAGGCGAGGATCTGGTCCTTGGTGGCGAGGTCCCACAGCTGTCGCTTGAACGGGCCGATGGCCTTCTTGCGGCCGGTGTAGACGAACTGGATGTCCGTCTGGCCTTCCTTGCGCTCGTCCTGGCAGTTGGCGAAGACCCAGGCCTCGATCTCCTTGTGGAGTTCGGCCGGGAATGCCGGGTGCTCGTAGAGAGCGTTCTGGAAGCCCGTGGCAAGGTGGATCTCGGCGCAACCGGTGGCTGGGAACTTGTGGAACATGTCGTCCGGCAGGGTGCTGGCACCGTGCTGGACTGCACCGGAGAGGCCGTACTCGCGGGCAACGGTGGAGAGAGCCGTCAGGACGTTGAAGTCGAGGGCAACCTCGGCCACGCCACCGTCGGCGAGCGGGGTGCCGCCGTGGCTGGTGCCGGTCTGGACGGAGACCTTCGAGAGGCCGATTGCGCCGGGGGCTCGCTTGTCGAGCTCTGCGCGGTAACCGTCGAGGTATGCCTTCAGCTCGGCCGGGGTGCTGTTCACCTTGCCGACTTCGCCGATCTCGCCGCCGACGCTGACGGTCACGCCGTCAACTTCGAGGGAGCGGATGAGGGCGGTCAGCTCGGCAGCGCGAAGGTAGTTCTGCTTCTGCTGCTCGTCGAGCGTCTCGAAGGAGAGGTCAACCAGGGTGGAGCTGTCGATGTCGATGTTGCGGTAGCCGGCAGCGATGGCGTCGCGGCAACCCTTGCGGATCTCCTCGGTCATCTTTTCCGGATCGGCCGCGTACTTCTTGGCGTTGAACTGGTAGTGGTCGCCCTGGATGAAGACCGGGCCGACAAAACCGGCGGCGATGGCGCCCGCGAGAACGCTGGTCGCATACTCGAAGACGCGCTGGTAGGTGTAGGTCTGCTCCGAGCGGGCAAGCTCAAAGATGACGGCCGCGGAGTCGTTCTTCATGGCCGTCTCGAGGATGACTCGGGCCATATCGAACGTCTGGGCGCGAAGGTTGATGGCCGGAACGGTCATGCCTTCGTAATCGCCGCGGGCGCGGGCGTTGTAGAGCTCCTGGATGGAGGCCGAGGGGCAACCCACTGCCTGGCTGGCTTCCCAGACGATCCAGCGGGCGGCCTCGACAGTGGCCTCATCTTCGCTGAACGTGGCGGACCAGATGACGTCGTAGATGCCGCGCGTCTTGAGGGCATCCGCGTCGACGACCTTGAGGCCGTCGCCCTCGATCTTGACGATGCCGTTGAGGGCGGCGATGAGCTCCTTGACGGAGCCGGCAACCTGGGGCATTCGGTTCTTCTCCTGAGATGCCCGGCGTAGCGCACACCGATCGGGCGCACCGATGAGCCGGGGATTTGTCCACTAATGGCTCGTGAATGTTACACGGCCGGCTCCGGGCTTAACCCTGCCGCTTGGACCGTAGACCTCAGCCGAGCGGACGGACACGGTGGGGACGGTCGGGCCCCGATTGGTGACCAATGCTCAGCCCCGGCCCGCTGCGGACACGTCGAGCGCTGGGAAGGCACGCTCGAGTACCCGATGATGGCGCCGGTTCGCCGCTCCGTGCAGTTGCTCGGATCGGCGCTGTACGCGGTCATCTACGGCTTCATCCACACGCCGATCCTGCTGATCGTGCCGGCGCTGTTCTTCTCGCCGGACCTCGGTCGGACGAATGTGAGTGCGGCGGCGTTGTTCATGGTCATCGGCTCGGCCAGTTTCATCGGCATGCTCGCGGCAGTCCTGCCGATCATGTCCGTCGAGCGGGGCTCGCAAATGGTCTTCGTTCTGTAGTCGTGTCTGCTGCTGATCGGCGGGGTATATGCGCCGCTTCCGTCCTCTATTGGCCAATTTCGTTACATCAGCGAACTCTCGCCCGCCACTTATGTGCTGCGTGGCGTGCGGTCGGCGCTGATAGACGGAACGGGTCCAGACTGGGGCGCTGTGGCGATTCTGGTCCTAATGGCGTGCTTCTTCATCCCGGTCGGGCTGTGGGGATTCGGTAGAGCCGAGCGGTATGCGAAGCGCACCGGGAAACTCAAAAGGGTCGGATAGGCCGACCCATGCCGGTGCGTTCAGACAACAACTATTCCTCGAATCATGCCCAGAACCGTCTCGAATCATGCCCCGAACCATAGACAGCGCCACCTCGATGCCGATACTCCCGCCGACCTCGAAGGAGGTCAGAAAGGAGGTCGGCAGTGCTCGTGTCGGATCCACGGCTTTCGCAAGGAGCGCGCGACTTCTGGGTCAGCTTCGCGGCTGACCCGGCGGTCGCCGCCCTTGCTCGCGTCCGCGCCGCACGAGCACAGCCACCGTTTGCGAGTGATGGCGACACACCGCCGCCCGCGTCCGCACCGCCGGAACGGCGGATTTCCCAGCGGCGACCACGGCGGAAGCGCTTTCGAAGTCGAGGCGGCCTTTTCCGGGCGGGCCACGCTGCCAAAACCGGCCTGGAAGGCGTCCCAGCGGCCCGCAGAAGTCGAGCGGGCGCCTTTGTGCCCAACGGGCCACAACGGACAGACGAAGCGCCTCTACGGGCGTCGTAAGCAAAATCGCCCGATCTCCGACGGTGGTCGCGCGCGGCCGGAAACAACGGGACGGCTTGACGCCAGAGCGGATTCCACAAGGCCCCGCTGTATGGACGTGCTGCTGTGGATCATCAACCAAGGCGGCCGGGGTGCCTGCCTTGCGCTGCTCGCTTACGTGCTCTGGTCGCTGGCGCTGCCGCTCGTGGACAGCGGACAGAACCCGACGGACGGCCCCCTACGCGCGAGCGGGCACAGGCGGGCGCCTACGCGCGCGCGAGGAACGGACCGGGAAGCCGCGCCGACCGCGCAAGCTCCCACCGGCTCCGTGCCAATCCGCGACGGCTGGCAGACCACCCCAAACCCCGATAGCCCGCGCCCCGAGGCCGTGCTGTTGCTCGACCTCTACGCTTACCTGCGGAAGTCCTGGGACGATACCTGCCAGGCGCGCCAAACCACCCGAGGACTGATCGCGGGGGGAACGGGCGACCCAAGGCCGAAGACCCTCGTGCGGGCGGCTCGGCAATGGGCACGAGAGACAGGGGCCGGGGCCGCGACTGCCGACCGCCTGCTCGGACAACTCATTGAGGCGGGCGTCGTGGCGCGCGGGCTGGCGGCTACTAACGGAGGCCGTGCGGTTGGCTGGCGGTTGCTGCGGCCTTCGGACGCCTCCGCGCTATTCGTGCGGGCCGTTGGCGTCGGCATCGAGCGAAGCTCGCGCACGCCGCCGAGTCGCCCGTAACGGTCGGACTTGACTCCTTCCGACGGCGACCGAGGAAGGCTCCCTCTTCACCCACTCGGAGGATGCCTCACATGCCCACATCAACGCCCCCGCCGTCGCCCGGCGAGACGGTCAATCGAGCGGCCTTCGCGCTGGTCGCTCTGGTCATGCTGACCGGCGTGCTTAGCGGCGTGGTTTACGCGCTTTCGCTCTGGCTTGGCCTGCGGCTCCCCCCGGCTGCCATCGTGGGCGCCGTTGCGCTTCTCATGGTCTGGCTGATGGCGGAACAACACCCAAGCAAAGCCGCCACTCCGCCAACGCCACCGCGCCGCGCATCTTGGGAACAAGTCCGCGCCGCCGCCGCGCTCAAAGAACGCGGGCACCTAACGGAAGAACAGTTCAGCGACTTGCTCGACTCGGCGCTGTCCGACCCGCTTCCACCGAGGCAAAGACGACGCTGAACTTAGCTGATCGGTCCACGGCCTGCCGCTGGAAAGCATCGGTAGGTGACCTGGCCTATAACTGAACCGATGGCGATCGGACCCAGGGTTCGCGAGTCCTGCGAAGCCTGGCGATGGTCGCCGAGAACGAAGACGTATCCATAGGGAACATTCCAGAGCGTCTGTCCGGTCAGCGCGTCGGTCGTTTGGCCCTCGTAGACATAAGGTTCATTGAGCTTCTGCCCGTTGACCCACACGGCGCCGTTCTTGAGTTCAACCGTGTCGCCGCCGACGCCCATAACGCGCTTGATCCACTGGATGTCTTGGGGGGACGCCTGGTAGCCGGACGGCGGATCGAAGACGACCATGTCGCCGACCGCAGCTTTGGTCGGCCCGATGATCAGCTTGTCCCCGGGTTCGAGCGTCGGCTCCATTCCCACCGCCTCCGTCAGGAACAGAGTCCCGTCGGCGCCTGCACAAGGATCGGTTGCGGCGGCGGCGGTCGCGTCGCGACCGAGGTTCAGGCCGCCGTTCAGCGAAGGTCCCGGTGGTTGAGTCGGCGTGTTTGCTGACGGATTGCACCCGCCCAGAACGAGAACGAGAACGGCGATGTGCAACAGCGACCGTCTCGAGGCCATATGCGTCTCCACTTCTGGAAGCAGTTTAGTCGCAGAGCGTGCCGTCAAGCTCTGCGGTAACCGAAGACACGGGTTCGCCAGTCGGCTTGGTCGGTCTGAAGCGGCTCGCTCGGATCGGCTGGCGTGGGTCGCGTGAGTTCATGCTCTCGCCACATGGCGAACGAAAGCTCATCCGTGAGCCAGTAGCGATCCAAACCTGGCTCCCCCTCTGCCTCGAACTGCAGCCAAGTCGGATCAAAGAGAGCCAGTTCGTCTCCGACCGCAAGCCAAAAGTGAACGGTGGACAATTGGCGGTCGGCAAGCCGATAACCACCGGTCTTGGCTCCGTGCTTGGGGGAGCCGCCGCCCGCGCAGTGCTCAACGCGCACCTTGGCGGCTTTGAACTCCGACTCCCATTGGGCAACCGCGTCCGCGCACCCCCTCCCGCTGCCGCGCCCTGGCTGCTGGAGGTCCTGCCAGACGAACGGTGCTCGCTCGCGGATGACCTTCCAGGCCCGCGCCGAGATGTGGCCCGTCTCGTAGGCGTGATTGCGGGTGCAGTCGTCTTGATCGCTTCTGGCCATGTCGGACGCCGGTAATCTAGCCATGATGCCGTCCCAGGTGCGCGCTCCGCGGCGAGTAGGTCCCTGCCGCGCCGACCAAGGTTCGCCCGGGCCAGCAATCATGTCAACGATTATTAGCCGAGCCTTGTTTGTATTTCGCTCGCCAATTGGCTGGGTATGTATCGTCCCCATTCGTTGCAACTTCTCACGCTGGCCGCAAGATATCGAGATTGTCGCCGTAGTAGAGGACGTTGGTCGGCATATCCAAAGCGTAGCGCCAGACGCCTCGACCTGATAGGCCCTCGCCGCATCCTCTCGGACCGAAGGCCCGGGCCTTTGCGGTCCTCCGCCACGGACCCCAGGCGACAGAATGCCGGTTCGGTTGACGCGCCCGCCGTCCGTTGCGAAAGGGAAAGCGCAAGCGTTCAGCGAAAGAGGAAGGATCAACTTTCCCTTTCTCTGTCTCTTCCACTTGCGCCATGGCCCCCCGATGGGCGTTCGGGGCCTTCGGCAACGGACGCGCCCAGACGGTGGAACGAATGGCACTGCTCACCCTTCCCATCAGGGGGCACGTTGTCGAACTGGACGTGCCCAAAGAGCTCCGAACGACGATCGCGCGAGACATCGTGATACAGGCGGGATTCGCCCGCCGGACGGGCCACAAGATCACCTCGCCGCGCGGACTTGCCCGATCAATCGCCCGTCAGTGGATCGCCGCGAATGCTGACCCGAACGCCTTCGCGCGCCGCCTGGACACTCTCCGGGCGAACATCGAGACCGCCGACGACATGGCGACTGACAGCGAAGAGGTGCCGTTGCCCGACCTTTGCCGGAGGCTGTTTCTTGGCGAGGCCGAGGACGGCTCCGAGATAACCGGCGAGCGATGGGATCGGCTGACGCGCGCGTCATGGGCGGTCGCCGGGCATCGGCCACGGCTCGATTGCGAAACCTGCGCCCCGCTGTTCAGCGGCCAGGCGGGCCAGTTCCTCGCGCTCACAGGCACCCCGGAGATTGTCTGCCGCATCCTCCACGCCGAACTCGAAGCTGCCGGCGCGCTTCCTCCGTATTCGCCCAGGCCGATTGGCCAACCCCTCCGAAGAGGCCGGAGCATCCCGGACATTTAGGCAGCGGCGACGCTTCACGATCCGGCGGGTTGTTGACTTTCGTCCGGCGGGAACGTGCGCAATCGCCCGAACGAACGCCTCAACAGACGCGCTCGGCTGAGCGCGACCGAATCCGCGACGGCCTCGGACTGAATGGATTCGGGCGGAATCGAGTAGCGGGTGTGGCGGCCATCGCCGGTCGCATTGGCCTGGATCTTGCCGCGACGAATGAGCCGCAGGACCGTCCGATAGGCAATGCCAAGGTGCTCGGCGGCCTCCCGGACGGTCAATGCCGATGTGGCGGGCGGCACGGGGCGAGGGCGTCGCAGAGGCTTCGGATCGGCTATCTGCCGCTCGACCCATTTCCTTGGGATTCGGTAGCGGGTCAACACTTCGTGTCGGATGCGCTCCGCCGGAATCATTCGCTCCGCGAGCCCCCGCGCGACCGCTGTCGGGGACACTCCGATGGCGTCGGCCGCCTCGTGCGGGGACATCCAGTCGCGGCCTTCCTCGCCCGGCGGTTCCGTGTCTATCCCGGCAAGGCGCGCCAGTGCCAGAGTTTCAGCGACTGGCGGTGCCCACCTGAATACGGGCTGTCGGTCTGTGGTGAGATCGATTCTCTCGACCAACCGCCGGATGATCGCGGCGCTTGGGGCGACCTCGTCTCGCATGTCCGCATACATGGGAAGCAGGTCGCTAACCTGGCGAATCGCCGCGACCGCTGGTCCGATTCGATCCAGCACGTCCTCTGGCAGATCGGGCGGGATTGTGAGGCGAGCGGCTTTCAGGTTGGCGTATTGCGCGACGAACTCGTCATCGCCCAACATGTCCGTCTCTATATAGACCTTACTCAGCTTCCGTATCTGTTCACCGATCGCCTTACGTCTCGTTTGGTTTCGCTCAACCTCGCGGCGACGTTTCGGAGTGGTCGCCGCGCGTTCGATAGCTGCCATCTGAGCCTCGTCGAAGTCCAGCTTGCGAAGCTGCGCACGGAGGGCGTTCAGAATCGGCTGCTCCGGGACATGCGACCAAGGATGCGGTTTCTCCACCGGGGCACTGGCCGGAATCTGGTCGGCGACGTTGCCGTAGGCCGCCAGTTGTGCGCCGCGCTGGACACGGGGCGATCCACACACGTAGTAGCGCCTGCTGAGGCCACGGCGCGTGCTGTCCCGTCCCGACATCCGCGAACCATCAAACGGACAGTGAATCAGTCCTCGAAAGAGCCACGGCTGGCGCGCGGTCACGGTCGGCGAACCTGTCGTGCCGCGCTCTATCACTCGATCGTAGATGGCAGGTCCGACAGGCTCACGATTGCGCCAGTTGGACGGACGCACCGGGGGCTTAGGCCAGACCCACCGCGGGCTTCCTGCCGGATCAGGGTTCGGAACGGGCACGCCCAGGAGTGCGATCCGAATCGAGGTCTGATGTAGTCCCGAGAACCTTGACAAGTGATGCCACGACCAACCCGCGTCCCGCAGCTCATAGAGCTTTTGGAGCACGTCCATCGAGCGCGGCCCGCCCGTTTCGTCCGGCACCCAATGGGAATCTTTGCGGGCCGCCGCGCGCTCTTCCGCGTCCGTGTAGTGCCCAACGTATGCGAGCCTCTTCCACCCGAGCGGAGCGCGGCCCCAATCCATACCCGCCGCACGAGCCTCCCGGATGGCGTTTGAGGCCATTCGCGCGGTGCTTTCAGCCTCTCGCTGAGCTTCCTCGGCATAGAGAGCTACCAACACCCAATACAGGTCAGCCCACGGGACGAGGTGCCGCTGCGAGTTGCTGAGCACACAAACGCCGAGATCACGAAGGCGGTTGACAAGTGAAATGACTTGGCCCGGATCGGCCCGCGAGAATCGCTTCCAATCCGCGACGACTACCGCCCTGATGAGCGGGTTTCCGTCCGCGTCCCGTTGCTCTGCCAGTTCGAGGGCACGTTGGAGGCCGGGTCGTTCCTTGGCATTACGGCCGGACACAAGACCCTCGACCACGGTGTCAGTGATTCGGAGGCCGAACCAATCCGCCGCCTCACGTATGGCCGTGTCTTGCCACTCTTTGGTCCAGACTACGCTTGTCTGGGGACGAGGCGACCAGCGCACGAGGGCGAGGGCCGGTCTCGGGGCTGGGCCAAGGTGCTTTTCGAGTTGTTGAGCGAGCGAGGCGTCCACCGTTGTTAGTGTATCCGGCATGGCAAATCGTGGGTGGTTATGTCTGTGTCAGCGGCGTGTACTATCCGACGACCATCCTTTCCGAGTGGATGCAGCTGATTTCACGCGTTTCGCCGGCAACCCACGTATTGGACGCGGTCCGGCAGGCGCTCATCGACGGAGCTTCCATCAACGATCTACTCCCCGAGTTCTGGCCTCTACTCGTCATGGCCCTGGTGTTCATACCCCTTGGGCTGTGGGGCTTCGGCCGCACCGAGCGCTATGTCAAGCGCACCGGCAAGCTCAAGAGAGTGGGCTGAGAGATGAGCCCGACCGAAGAAATCCGAGGCGCCGCGGAAGTCGGCGGCGGCGGCGTAGTTGGCCTCAGCGGCGCCACGGCCGTCGAG
>OCZT010000101.1_pt1 | contig 77942 bp, 76 predicted proteins | sample 1539031 | NCBI WGS metagenome assembly OCZT01 (sample SAMEA3539308, study PRJEB22396) | soil metagenome | biome: tundra; feature: field; material: soil | place: USA | collected 2010-05 | depth 0.15 m
TACCCAAACGCTGGAAAAACTTCACGCCTTGCGACTGGAGGGATTGGTCCGAGCGCCAGCGCGCACGCGCGGCCGATGCCCCGCGACGCGCCGGTCACCAGCGCCACGCGGCCGGCGAGCGGCTTGGGGTTCACGCGCTCGCCGCCGAGAGCCACGCCGGCGACCTGGCCGCGGCCGGGTCGCTGACCTGGGCGGTGCGGACGGCGGGCGCGATGCGTCGCGCCAGCCCGCTGAGGACGGAGCCCGGGCCCACCTCGACGAGTACCTCCGCGCCGAGACCGATCAGCCCCGTCACGCAGTCCATCCAGCGGACCGGGGACTCCAACTGCCGCGCCAGCCTCTTGGGCAGGTCGCGGGCGTGCTCGACGACTGCGCCGTCGACGTTGCACACGACGGGGAGGCGCAGCGCGTCCCGCGGTGCCGCCTCGATGACTGATGCGAACCGGTGTGCCGCCGGAGCCATCAGCGGCGAGTGGAATGCGCCACTGACGTTGAGCGGGATGACGCGGCGCGCCCCGCGGTCGCGCGCCGCCGCACTGGCTCGTTCCACGCCGGGGATCGACCCGCTGATGACCACCTGCCCTGGTGCGTTGAGGTTGGCGACGACGACCACCTCGCCCTGCTCACGGACAGCGGCGCACACCGCCTCCACGCCCTCTGCGTCGAGACCAAGCACCGCGGCCATGGTGCCCTCGGTCATCGCCGCCATCTCCTTCCCCCGCCTGATCACGAGGCGGAGCGCATCGGCAGGCGTGTACGCGCCGGCCACTGTCACCGCGGCGTACTCGCCGACGGAATGACCGGCCAGGCCCACGATCTCGTGCTCGGTTCCGAGCGCGCCGGCGAGCACCAGCTCCACGAGGAGCAGGGCCGGCTGCGCGATGTCGGTGGGGCGCAGGCCCTCGTCGGACCCTGCGAGCGCGGCGGCGAGGTCGAGGCCCTCCGCCGCTGCGACCTCGAGAAGTGATTGGGCCAGCGGTTGGTCGAGCAGCCCGGCGGCCATGCCGGCGGCCTGGCTCCCCTGGCCGGGAAAGCAGAGGGCGATGCGGGTCATGGGGCGAACGATCGCGGGCGCTCGTGCAGCGCCGCGCGGCTCACTCGGTGACGATGACCTCGCGGCCGCCGTACTGCCCGCAGTTCGGGCACACACGGTGCGACAGCCGGGGCTGACGGCACTGAGGACAGGGATTGAGCGCAGGCACGTCCAGACGGTGGTGGGAGCGGCGCATGTCGCGCCGGCGCTTTGAGGTTCGTTGCTTGGGGACTGGCATAGATGACTCCGGGAGTTCGGGCGCGCGAAACTGTCGCGCAGCGCGAGGCGAGTATAGGCGTCCCACCACAATAGCCGCCATGCACTGCCGGGTCCCTCTCCGCGTCGACCTTGCCGGTGGATGGAGCGACATCCCGCCCTTCGCGCGCGCCGAGGGCGGGGCCGTCCTCAACGTGGCCATCACCCAGTACGTCACCGGTGAGGTGGACACCGAGCGGGGCTTCCGGCTCACCTACGGCCTGGAGATGCCGTCCGGTGGAGGCCTGGGCTCGTCGGCGGCGTTGAGCGTCGGTTGGCTGGCGCTGGTCCGCAGCCAGCTGGGCCAGTCGGTGGACCCCGGCGAGCTGGCGGCGGCGGCCTGTGACCTCGCCCGCCTGCTCGGCGTCCGCGGGGGCGTGCAGGACGAGTACGCCGCGGCGTTCGGCGGCATCAACCTGATCCGGGTTGGCGAGGAGGTCGACATCGAATCCATCGCGGTCAGCGCTGACGCCGTCGCCCGCCTGGAGGCCGCGCTGGTCCTCTGCGACAGCGGTGTTCCACGCCACTCCACGCCGATCCACGAGGTGGTGTGGAACGCCTACGAACAGGGCGATCGCCGGGTCGCCGGGCTCATCCGGGAGATGCGCGACTGCGCGCTGGAGATGCGCGATGCGCTGGTCGCGGCTGACCTCGACACGGTGGCGGCGCTGGTGAACCGCAACTGGACGGCTCAGCGGGCCCTCCACCCGGCGATCTCGACACCGCGGATGGACATGCTCATCAGCGCGGCGCTGGGGGCCGGCGCGCACGCCGTCAAGGCCTGCGGGGCGGGGGGCGGCGGATGGCTCGTGTTCATGGTGGATGACGGCACGCGCGAGGCGGTTGAGGCCTCGCTGCGATCGGCCGGCGGCCGGCTCATCGACGTGGGGATCGACGTGGACGGCGCGCTGATCCTCGGCTGATCGCGGCTCAGCGGCGGCGCCGCTTCCGCGCCTCCGGCGGGGCGGGCAGCGTCTGCAGTCCCTCGCGCACCGTGCCCAGCCAGCGGTCGAGCTGCTCCTCGAGGCGGTGCATCACCTCGCGCGCGTAATCGTCGGCCGCGGTGCGCTCTGTGGCGGCGTGCCGCTCGGCATCGCCGACAAGGGCGTTGGCCTTCTCCGTGGCGGCGGCGACGATGGCGTGCTCGTCGACCAGGGCTGCCGCCTGAGCCTGCGCCTCGCGTACCACGCGCTCGGCCTGCTCCTCGGCCCGCGCGGTGAGCTCGGCCGCCTCGCGCTCGGCGCGGTCGAGCATCTGGTCGCGCTCGTCCAGAGTGTGCCGGGCCGCCATCAGGTCGTCGGGGAGCGAGACCCGGATGCGGTCGACGAGCTCGAGGATCTCCTCCTCGTTGACGACGACGCTCGGCGTGAAGGGCAGCCTCCTGGCCCCGCCCACCAGTTCCTCGAGGGTGTCGACGACATCGACGACCGTGACGAGGTCGTCCTGGGTGGGCGGTGGTGTCGGGCTCATCCTCTCTCCCCTGCGTTCTGTCCGGCGAACTTCCGTCGCATCGCCTCCGCCGCAGCGGGGGGCACGGTATCGTCGATTGCGCCACCGAGGCGGAACACCTCCTTGATGATCGACGACGAGATGAAGACGTTGCTGAACGAGGTCATCAGGAACACGGTGTGGATGTCGGGGTTGAGCCGGCGGTTCATCAGGGTCATCTGGAACTCGTTCTCGAAATCGCTGGTGACCCGCAGGCCGCGGACGATCGCGACGGCACCAACGCTCTTGGCGTAGTCCACGGTGAGCCCGGCGAAGGTGCCCACCTCGACGCCGGGGTTGCCGTCGAGCGACTGGCGGATCAGCTCGACACGCTCGTCGGTGGTGAACAGTGGCGACTTCGAGGGGTTCTGAAGCACCCCGATCACGACCCTGTCGAAGATCAGGCAGGCCCGCTCCAGGATGTCCATGTGGCCACGCGTGATCGGGTCGAAGCTCCCCGGGTAGAGCGCGATCCGCTCAGTCACCGCTCCCCACCTCCATGTCGGCCGGTCGCATGATGCTCACGTCGGTGATGCCGTATCGGGCGCGTCGGACGGTGACGAGCCCGCCGATGCGGTCGGGCAGCAGCCGGGCGCGGTGATGTTCGCACACCACCAGCGGAGGTGGGGCATCGCCGAGCGCCGCCAGCACGCTGAGGATACTGTCGTCGCGGTAGGGGGCGTCGGCGAACACGATGGCCGCGTCCGCAAGCTCGGCGGGTCGCGATCGCACCCAGCCAGGCGCCTCGGCGCGAATGATGCGGCACCGCTCCGCACAACCGAGACGCTCGGCGGTGGCCCTGATGTGGCCGAGCGCTCGCTCCTCGCGGTCGACGAAGGTCACCCGCGCGGCACCGCGCGACAGCGCCTCGAAGCCCACCGTCCCCGCGCCGGCGAAGAGATCGACGACCGCCGCATCGAGCACGGCGTCGCCGAGGATGTTGAAGAGCGCCTCGCGCACCACCGCGCGGGTGGGGCGGAGCAGCAGGTCGCGCGGAGTGGTCACCTGGCGCCCTCGCCACTCCCCGCCCGTGATCTTTGTTTGTGCCGATGGGGACATGAACTGGCGCGTCAGTCGAGGTCGAAGACGGCCCTGTAGCCGTTCATCGCCTCGTGCAGGGGCGCGTGCCGGTCCAGTTCCGGGTCCTCGTCGAGCCACGCACGGGCGGCATTGCGGGCGCGCTCCAGCATGGCCACGTCAAGAAGGTCGGCCGCCATCATCTCGGGAAGCCCGTGCTGGCGCAGCCCGGCGACGTCTCCCGGCCCGCGGAGCCGCAGGTCCGCCTCGGCAAGTTCGAAGCCGCTGTGCGTGGCCTGCACCGCGTCGAGGCGCTGCGAGCCCTCATCGTCGATGCTGCTCTGGAAGAGCAGGCAGAAGGAGCGATGCTCACCGCGGCCGACGCGGCCACGGAACTGGTGCAGCTGGGCGAGTCCGAAACGCTCGGCGCCCTCGATGACCATGATGGTGGCATTGGGGACGTCGACACCCACCTCGATGACGCTGGTGGCGACGAGGAGATCGACCACGCCGCCCGCGAAGCGGGCCATGCGGTCCTCCTTGTCCCGCGCCGCGAGCCGGCCGTGGAGAAGCTCGATGCGCAGGTCGGGGAACACCTGGTCGCGGAGACGCTCGTACTCTGCCGTGGCGCTGCGCACGCCGAGCTTGTCGCTCTCCTCGATGAGCGGGCAGATCACGAACGCCTGCCGTCCCAGCGCCACCTGCTCGCGGATGAACGCGTAGGCCTCGTCGCGCTTGTACGGTGGCACCACCCGTGTCGCCACCGGCTGCCTCCCCGGCGGCATGTCGCGCAGCTCGCTGACGTCGACGTCGCCGTAGAGGGTGAGTGACAGCGATCGGGGGATCGGCGTCGCCGTCATGGCCAGGAAGTTGGGCATCAGCTCGCCCTTGCGGCGCAGCCGCTGGCGCTGGGCGACACCGAAGCGGTGCTGCTCGTCGACGACCACCAGCCCGAGATCGCTGAAGACGACGTCATCCTCGATGAGCGCATGGGTGCCGACGAGCAGGGGCTCGCGGCCATTGGCCATGGCCTCGAGGATCTCGCGGCGGGCGCGCGCCGGGGTGCTGCCGACGAGCAGCCGCGGCGCCAGTTCGTGTGGCGTGAGCAGCTCGGTGAGGGTGTTGTGATGCTGGCGCGCGAGAATCTCTGTCGGCGCCATCACCGCCGTCTGCAGGCCGGCCGCCGACGTGAGCACCGCCGCCATCGCCGCCACCGCGGTCTTGCCGCTGCCCACGTCCCCCTGGAGGAGGCGGTTCATCGGCCCCGCGGCCGCCATGTCGGTGAGGATCTGGTGCGCGGACGCGCGCTGGCCTGGGGTGAGCTGGAACGGCAGCGATTGGGCGAACGACCGCGCCACCTCGACGCTGTACGGGACGACGACTCCGGCCGCGCTCATTCGCCGGCGGCGGGCGCGTTGCGACGCCAGTTGGAGCAGGAACAGCTCCTCGAAGGCGATCCGCTCGCGGGCACGCGCCCTGCTCGTCTCGTCGTCGGGGAAATGGACCTGGTGCACCGCCTCCGCGATGGGCATCAGACCGTTGCCGACGCGCACGCTCGCGGGGAGCCGCTCCGGCAGCGCTGCGGCCAGCCGCAGAAGGGGCTCGATCTGATCGCGCAACCATTTCGAGGTGATCCCCTTTGTCTCCGCGTACACAGGCGCCACCCGGCCGACGTGGCGCTGGTCCGGACCGGCCGGCTCGAACTTCGGGTTGCGGAACTCGAGGCCGCTCCGCCCGATCTGCACCTTGCCGCTGACCAGGAGATCCATGCCGGGGCGCAGCTGGTTCATGAGGTGTCTCTGGTTGAACCAGATTGCGCCCACCACCGCGCCGTCGCCGACCAGCGAGGCCTGGACCAGCACCATCTTCTTCTGCGCGCCCGTCTTGTACGCGTTGAACGCGCTCAGCTTCCGCTCGGTCTGTCGCAGGGAGATGTTGCGCAGCCGCACATGCGAGGTCTGCACCTCGCCGACGCGCAGTTGCGCGACCGGTGTGACATTGCTGGTGTCCTCGTAGCGACGGGGCAGGTGGTAGAGAAGGTCGCGGACGGTGACGATGCCGAGCCGCCCGAGCAGCGCTGCCTTACCCGAGCCGATGCCCGCAATCTGCGTCACGGGCGTGGACGGTGTGAGCGCGGACACCGGCGTCGACGTGGTCGATGGTGGCATCTCGGTCCGACTATACCCTCGTCCCGGCGACATGCCGGGACATCCGGATCGGGGCCGCGGCGCCGCGTCAGGCGGAGCGCAGAACCCCGATGCCGACGCCGCCCGGCCCGCTGTAGGTCCCGACCACGGCACCGAGCTGGCCGATGATCACGTCCACGCCCGGATGATCCGCGCGCAGCTGCGGCTCGATGAGCTCGATGAGCTCAGGCGACCCACAGTGGAAGATCGCCAGCGCCTCGAGGGGGCGCGCCGCCGCGGCCAACTCGACCATCTTGGCGATGCCCTGCTGACGGCTGCGCACCCGTGCCTGCGGATGCACCTCGGCCGCGACACGGAGCAGCGGCTTGATGTTGAGGATGCCGCCGAGAAGGCTCTGGGCGCGGCCGATGCGCCCGCCGCGATGCAGGTAGGTCAGCGTGTCGAGCAGGATGTAGACCTCGATCCGTGAGCGCCGCGATTCCAATCGCTGCACCACCTCGTCGATGGTGCACCCGGCGGCGACGTCGGCGAGAGCGCCGAGCACGAGGAATTGCATGCCCGCGCTCACCCCCATGGAATCGATGACGCGAACCGCTCCCGCGGGAAATTCCTTTGCGGCCAGGGTTGCCGATTGCAGCGTGCCGCTCAGCTTCGCTGAGATGTGCACGGAGACCACCGTGTCACCGGCGTCCACGTGGCGGCGGTACACCTCGGCGAACTGGCTCGGCGTGGGCTGCGACGTGCTCGGTTGCACGGGCGTCTTGGGCAGGCGCGCGTAGAACGCCTCCGGGCTGAGGTCGACACCGTCGCGGTACTCCTCATCCCCGAACCGTACGGTGAGCGGCACGACGTCGATGCCCAGGCGCGCGGCCTCGGAGGGAGGGATGTCCGACGTCGAGTCGGTGACGATCCTGATCATGCGGTCACTCCAGGGAGAGCACGTATGCGTAGTGTTCCTGGCCGCCGTCGTGGAGCTCGAACTCGGCTGCCGGAAACCGGCCCCGCAGCGCCTCGACCAGCGCCGCCGCAGCGTCGGCCCCAACGTTGCTGCCGCGGTACACGGTGACCAGTTCGGGCGTCTCGGCCAGCCCGCGCAGCACCGCTTCGATGACGGCTCGTTCGTCGGTGCCCACCTCGGTGATCTCGCCGTCGAGGATGCCGAGCACGTCGCCCTCGCTGATCTCCTGACCGTTGGCGGTGCTGTCGCGCACCGCACGGGTGATCTCCAGCGCGTGGACGTCCTGGATGGCGCTCTCCATCCGAGAGCAGTTCGCCGCCAGCGCGGCATCGGGCTCCAGAGCGAGCAGGGCGCTGATGCCCTGGGGCAGGTTGCGGGTGGGCACGACCGCAACCTCGACATCGTCGAGGAGGCCGTCGATCTGTTCGGCCGTGAGGATCACGTTCTTGTTGTTGGGCAGGAGCACCACCGTCTCGGCGTGGGCGGCGCGGACCGCGTTGACCAGGTCCTCGATGGAGGGGTTCATGGTCTGGCCGCCCTCGACCACCGCGTCGGCACCGAGGCTGGCGAGGATGTCGCGGAAACCGTCGCCGGGGGCGACGGAAACCACGCCGAGCCGCTTGCGCGGCGTGCCCGGCGCGGGCGATGCCGCGATGGCGGCGGGCTGCGTCTCGGCGGCGTCGGCGCGGTCGAGCAGGTCGTGGTGCTGGGCGGACATGTCCTCGACCTTGAGCTTGCTCAGCCGGCCGCGCTGCGAGGCGAGTGCCAGCAGGGGCGCCGGCTCAGCGGTGTGGATGTGAACGCGGACGACGTCGGGATCGCCGACGACGAGCGCCGACTCGCCGAGCGCTCCGAGCTCGGCGCGCAGCGCGTCGGGGTCGAGACCCGGACCGTGGATCAGGAACTCGGTGCAGTAGCCCCAGCCCTCCTCCTTCATCTCCACGGCGGCTGCACCGCGCCGGACCGAGGGGCGGGGCGCCCCACCCTCGGCCGCGCCGAAGGGCAGCTGGACCCGTCCCTCCCCGAGACGGCGGCGGGGACCTGTCGGCGTCGATTGAGCTCCGGCGGGGTCGGCGAGGGCGCGACTCAGGCCCTCGAGGATGACCGCGAAGCCGAAGCCCCCGGCGTCGACGACGCCGGCGTCGCGGAGCACCTGGAGCTGTTCGGTGGTGCGCTCGACCGCCGCGTGGCTCGCTCGCACGGCATGCTCGAGGACGGCGACGATGTCCGAGCTCTCCTCGGCGGCGGCCGCGGCGGCGACGGCCGCCTCTTTGACCACGGTGAGGATGGTTCCCTCGGTGGGCTTCATCACCGCCTTGTAGGCCACCGTGCGCGCGTCTCCGAGGCCGCGGGCCCAGGCGCGCGCGTCAAGCCGGGCATCGCCGCCGACCCCCTGAGCGAGCCCGCGGAGGACCTGCGAAAGGATGACACCGCTGTTGCCGCGCGCCCCCATCAGGGATCCGTGTGCGGCGGCGGCGAGCACGGCCGACGCGGACGTCGCGGGGGTGGCGGCCTGGGCCTCCTCGACCGAAGAGCGCAGCGTCAGGTACATGTTCGAGCCGGTGTCGCCGTCGGGCACCGGGAACACGTTGAGGTCGTTGATCTCCTCCTGGTTGGCCTGGAGCCACGCCAGGGCGCTGCGCAGCGCGGCGAGCACCTCCTCGCCACCCACCTCGAGGAGCGGTTCGCGGAGAAGGGTCAGCTTGGACCCTGCCTCAGCCCGGGCCATCGTCGGTCTCCAGATGGATTCCCTGGACGTTGACGTTCACGGCCAGGACCGCGATGCCCAGTGATTTCTCCACCGTGTAGCGCACCATGCTCATCAGGTTGTGCGCCACCTCGCTGATGCGCGTGCCGTACTGGGCGATGATGTAAAGCTCGATGAGGATGCCGCCCTCGCGGACCTCGATCTCCACGCCCCGGTGGGCGTTCTCGCGATTGAGGCGCTCGGCGATCCCGTCGCGCAGCCCGCGCGCGGCCATGCCGACGACGCCGTAGCACTCGTTGGCGGCGTGGCCGACGACGGACGCGACGACACGCGGCGACACCTCGATCCGGCCGAGGCTCTCGGTGCGGGTGAGGGCGTGCGGGGCTTTGACCTTGCTCGTCACGTCGGATCCCATAAGCCGCGCGGCGGCCCTGTGTTATCCTCGGCAGCCTCCCGGGTACTCGTCCGGGTACTCGCCAAGGCCACGTGTGTGGCGGGGCGCAATTCTAGTACGCGGCACCACCGCCGTCCGCGATGGGCCGTTTTCCGGGAAGATCCACCACCATGTCTCAGCGCTGCGATGTCTGCGGAAAGGGCCCGATGACTGGCAACAACGTCAGCCATTCCAAGCGCCACACCCGGCGCCGGTTCATGCCCAACCTGCAGTCGACCCACATCCTCAAGGCCGGCCGGGTGATCAAGGCCAAGGTCTGCACTCGCTGCGTGCGCACCCAGGCGAAGGCCGCCCGCTAGCGACCTCGCGGTGCCGCTGATGGAACGACCCAGGCGGCTCCCAGTGGCAGAGCCACTCCGGGCTCGGTGCGCAGGATGGCGGCGAGGATCTCCAGGCCGTCGACGATGCGTGGGCCGGGGCGGTTGAAGTAGCTCGAGCCGTCGACCGCCGCCACCCGGCCGCTTCTGGCGCAGGGCAGGCCGTCGAACCCGGGCCGCCCGGTGATCTCTGCCGCCAGTTCCACGGTGCGCTCGAGCCGAAAGCCGCAGGGCATCAGCACCATCACCTCGGGCTGCGCGGCGAGCACCTCGTCCCATACCACGTAGCGGGACGGCTCGCCCTCGCGTCCCAACGGATCGCGCCCACCGGCCCGGCGGACCATCTCGGGCACCCAGTGCGCGTAGATGCTCGATCCCTGGTGCCGCGCGCTGCTGATGTGCCGGTCGATGGCCGCGGACGGCTGACCATCGTGGTCGAGCACGTTGCGGGTCACCGCCGGCAGCCGCGTCGCGCCGGCGGGGTGATCGCACTCGTGGGTGACCGCGACGACGTCAGCGACGATGCGCATCGCGGCGCCCTCGCCTGCGCTCAGGAGGCGGTGTTGCGGCGTGCCGCCGGGCGGGGACGGCGGATGGCGCGCAGCAGGCTGACCATCTCGACGGCGGCGAGAGCGGCGTCGGCGCCCTTGTTGCCCGCCTTGCCGCCGGCGCGGTCGAGCGCCTGCTCGAGGCTCTCGGCGGTCACCACCCCAAAGCTCGCCGGCACGCCGGTGGCGGCGTGGACCGCGCCCACCCCACGTGCCGCCTCGCCGGCGACGAGCTCGTAGTGGGAGGTGTCTCCCCGAATGACCACACCGAGGCAGACGACGGCGTCGACGTTGCCATGCTCGGCCAGCTCCCTGGCAGCGACCGGGATCTCGAAGGCACCGGGGACCCAGGCAACGACCAGGTCGGCATCGCGCGCGCCGTGGCGGACCAGGGTGTCGACAGCGCCCTCGAGAAGCCGCTGCGACACGATGTCGTTGAAGCGCCCGACAACGATGCCGAAGCGCATTCCGCCCGCGTCGAGCTTGCCGGTGTGCACGTCCATGGGCACATCGTCCCACGTTCTTGCACGGCCCAGCGCTGCGTGACCTACCCCGCGTCGGCCTCGTCGGCGCCGAGCAGGTGGCCCAGCTTGGTTCGCTTGGCCTCGAGGTAGCGGCGGTTGTGCGCGGTGGGTGGGACCACCAGCGGCACCTGGTCGACCACCTCCAGGCCGTACCCGGACAGCCCGAAGTACTTGCGCGGGTTGTTGGTGAGCACGCGGATGCGCTGGACGCCGAGGTCGGCGAGGATCTGCTGGCCGATGCCGTAGTCGCGCTTGTCGACCGGTAGCCCGAGGTGCTGGTTGGCCTCGACGGTGTCGAGGCCACGGTCCTGGAGCGCGTACGCGCGGAGCTTGTCCATCAGTCCGATGCCCCTGCCCTCCTGACGCAGGTAGACGAGGACGCCGCGACCGGCGTCGCCGATGATGGCCATGGCGCGGTGCAGCTGGTCACTGCAGTCGCAGCGCTCCGAGCCGAAGACGTCGCCGGTGAGGCACTCGCTGTGTACGCGCACCAGCACCGGCTCCACGTCGGTGACGTCACCCCAGCACAGGGCGACGTGGGTGGCGCCGGTGATCACGTCCTCGTAGGCGCTGATGGTGACCACGCCCTCGTCGATGGGCAGGGTCGCAGTGGCGCCGCGCACCACCAGCCGTTCACTGCGACGGCGGTAGGCGATGAGGTCGCTGATGGCGACGATCTTGAGCCCGTGCTCGGCGGCGAACCCGTCGAGGTCGGCGCGGCGGGCCATGCTGCCGTCCTCGCGCATGATCTCGCAGATGACCCCGGCCGGGAACCTCCCGGCGGCCTTGCAGAGGTCGACGATGGCCTCGGTCTGGCCGGCGCGCTCGAGCACCCCACCAGGTGCGGCGCGCAGCGGAAAAGTGTGCCCCGGCTTGGCGAAGTCGCCCGGCCGGGCGTGCTCGTCGCAGAGCAGCCTGATGGTGGTGGCACGGTCGAACGCCGAGATGCCGGTGGTGACGCCGCGGCCGACGGCGTCGATGCTCACGGTGAAGGCGGTGCCGAATTGTGAGGTGTTGTCGTCGACCATCGCCGACAGACCGAGCTCGTCGAGACGCCATGCCTCGCACGACGCGCACACCAGGCCGCGCGCGTGCGTGGCCATGAAGTTGACCGCCTCGGGTGTGATCCGGTCGGCGGCGATGGCGAGGTCGCCCTCGTTCTCACGGTCCTCGTCGTCGACGATGATCACGAAGCGCCCCTGGCGGATGTCCTCGACGGCCTCCTCGGGCGTGCACAGCGGCACGATCAGCCCTTCCTGCTGAGCGCGAGCACCGGCGCCCCGACCAGGTGGGCCGCGATGCCGCGCTGCACGTACTTGGCCACCAGGTCGCCCTCGAGGTTGACGCGCGTCCCGCGCCTCCACCTCGCTGCGGTGGTGTTCTCCAGTGTGTGCGGGATCAGCGAGACGGTGAAGAAGTCCTCCCCCACCTCGACGACGGTGAGGCTGATCCCGTCGATGGCCACGCACCCCTTCTCGACCAGCAGCGGCAGCAGCTCGGCCGGCGGCGCAACGGTCACCCAGGTGGCGTTGCCGTCCACGCGCGTTGCCGTGATCGTGCCGACTCCATCCACGTGTCCGGTGACCAGGTGACCGCCGACCCGCCCGTCGTGGCGCATCGCCGCCTCGAGGTTGACCGGGTCACCGGCGGTCAGCGAACCGAGAGTGGTGCGGCTCAGGGTCTCCGGCATGACGTCGGCGACGAAGCCGCCGCTGATGAAATCGACAAGGGTCAGGCAGCAGCCGCTGACCGCGATGCTGTCGCCGCGGCGGGCTCCGCGGAGCACCTCGCCACAGTCCAGCCGGACACGACCGCTGACCGCGTCGGCCGAGTCGAAGCGGCCCAACTCCTCGACGATTCCGCTGAACATCTACCGCACACAGTACCCGGTCACGATCAGATCGCCGCCCAGCCACTCGACCTCGAGGTCGCTGAGCTGAACGGCGTCGGCGAGTGACGCTACCCCCTCGCCGCCGATCGCTCCGGGCGCCCCCTTCCCACCGATCAGCTTGGGCGCGAGCACGGCGACCACGGCGTCGGCGAGGTGGGCGTCCAGCAGCGAACCGAGCACCTCTCCCCCGCCCTCGACGAGGACGCTGATGACGCCCCGCTTCCCAAGCGCGCGAAGCAGCGCGGCCAGATCCACCCGGCCGCCGCGCTCGGGGAGCATCAGCACCTCCGCTCCCACCTGCTCGAACGCTGCGACGCGGTCGCCGGCCGCGCGCTCGGTGGTGGCGATGAGCACCTGGCCCCCGCCGGGCTCGAACAGCCGGGCCGACGGCGGGATCCGGAGTGTGCTGTCGACCACGACCCGCAGCGGCCGGCGTACGGCGCCGTCGAGGCGCACCGTCAGGGCTGGGTCGTCGCGGACGACGGTGGTCGCACCCACCAGCACCGCATCGTGGCGATGGCGCAGGCGATGGGCGAACTCGCGCGCGGCCGGCGAGCTGATCCACTGGGACTCGCCCGTGCGGGTGGCGATCCGCCCGTCGAGCGAGGCGGCGAACTTGGCGGTCACGAATGGCAGCCCGGTGCGCATGTGGGTGATGTAGAAGCGGTTGAGGCGCTCCGCCTGCGCGCGTCGCAGGCCCACCTCGACGACCATCCCGGCCGCCTCGAGAGCGGCCACGCCGCGCCCCGCGACCGCCGGGTTCGGGTCGATCATGGCGACAACCACCCGGCGCGGGGCGGCGGCGATCACCGCGTCGACGCACGGCGGGGTGCGGCCGTGCACCGTGCACGGCTCGAGGGTCACGAAGAGATCCGCGCCGGCGGCTACCTCGCCGGCAGCCAGCAGCGCGTTGACCTCCGCGTGGGCCTCCCCCGCCCTGGCGTGATGGCCGGCCGCGATCACCTCGCCGTCCCTGGCGACGACCGCGCCCACCATCGGGTTGGGGCTGGTGGCGTGTGCGGCGAGGGCCGCATGGGCGAGCGCCATGTCCATGAGGGCGCCGTCGTCGAGGGCCATGGCGGTGTTCGCGGCTCGCTCAGGGAGCCGCGGCGCGACGTGGAGGCGAAAGCGTGCCGTCGGCCCGGAGACTGCGCCGCTGCTGCATCGCGGCCCGGAGCTGACCGCAGGCGGCCTCGGTGTCCGCGCCCCGTGTGTCGCGCACGGTGACCACCACGCCGTCCAGCTCCGCGAGGAATGCCTGCTCCGTGGGGCGATCCGGCGGGCCCCACGGACTGTCGTCGATGTGATTCATGGGGATGACGTTCACATGGGCGTGCGCCCGGCGGGCGACAGTGCGCAGGGCGCGCGCCTGTTCGACGGAGTCGTTGACGCCGCCGATCAGACACCACTCGAAGGTGAGCCGCCGCCCGGTGCGGCGCGCGTAGTCCATGCCCGCGGGGACGAGGGTTGCCAGCGGATGGGCGCGGTTGAGCGGGACCAACCGGTCGCGGAGCTCGTCGGTGGCGGCGTGCAGGCTGATCGCCAGGGTGCAGGAGATGTCTTCACGGGCGAGGCGGTGGATGGCCGGGACCACGCCGCTGGTGGACACCGTGATCCGGCGGGCGCTGATCCCACCGTCGCCGGTGAGCGCACGCAGTGAGGCGACGGTGGTGTCGTACGCCGCCAGCGGCTCTCCCATGCCCATGTAGACGACGTGGGTGACCGGCCCGAGACCTCGCCGGTGCAGGACGGACGCGGCTGCGCGCACCTGGTCGACCACCTCGGCCGGGGTGCAGGAGCGGGTCAGCCCCATCCGGCCGGTGGCACAGAACGGGCAGCCGACCGCGCACCCGACCTGCGTGCTGACGCACACCGTGGCCCGCCGCCGGGAGCCGTCACGCGGCGGGGTCTCCATGGCGACGGTCTCGATGGTCTGGCCGTCGCCGAGGCGGCAGAGGAGCTTGATCGTGCGCCCGGCGTCGGCCTCGCTCTCCGCGGTGACCTCGAGCGTGGAGAAGCGCAGGGCGCCGGTCAGCTCCTCGCGCTCGCCCGCGGGCAGCTGGCGGATGTCCTCCATGCGGGTGATGAACGGCTGCCAGGCGGCGCGGCGCAGCTGAGCGGCCCGGAAGGCGGGCACGCCGTGGGCGGCGAGCACGTCGACGAGGGCGCCCTCGGTGGCAGTGCTCAGATCGATGGCGGACATGGCGTTCATGGTAGGGGCAGGGCGGCGGCTGCCTGCCTGGGCGCCATGCCTAGACTGCGCGCGTGCGCGACGTGCTCAGCGGGCTCCTCGGTGTGCCCGCCACCATCCTGATCGCCGCCGGTCTCGGCCTCGCCGGCATCACCATCGTCAGCCGGGCGCGCCGGCGACGGGAACCTCCGATCCGCTGGCGTCACCTCCTGCTCGGGGCCGGGCTCTTCGTGGCCGGCGGCCTGGTCATGCTTCTCGATGTCGCCGTCGTCGGGGTGCGCTGACCCTTGCTCAGGTGCGCCCGAGCAGGTCAAGGAACTCGGTGCGGCACTTGGGGTCGCGCTGGAACGCACCGGTGAGCGCCGAGGTGACCGTGCGGCTGTTCTGCTTCTCCACGCCGCGCATCATCATGCAGAGGTGCGAGGCTTCGATGACCACGGCGACGCCGTACGGGGTGAGGGCCTCCTCGAGCGCGCTGGCGATCTGGGTGGTGAGCCGCTCCTGGACCTGGAGGCGGCGGGCGAACATCTCGACCAGGCGCGGCACCTTGCTGAGCCCGATGATGCGGCCGCGAGGCAGGTAGGCCACGTGGGCCTTGCCATAGAAGGGCAGCAGGTGGTGCTCGCAGAGTGAGTACATCTCGATGTCGCGGACCAGCACCATCTCCTTGTACGGCTCCGAGAACACGGCGCCGTTGACCACGTTGTCGACGTTGAGGTCGTAGCCGCTGAGGAGGAACCGCATGCTCCGCGCCACCCGCTCGGGGGTGCGCACCAAGCCCTCGCGGGCGGGGTCCTCGCCGAGCTCGCGAAGCATCCTGTCGATGAGCGGGATGATGGGGTCGTCCGCCGCCCCGGCGTCGTGGTGCAGGGTGACAGGGTCGCGGGGAGGTCGGATCGACAGCGGTTCGTGGTCGGCCATCGGTCAACTATGCCACCGGCCGGGTCCGCGGCTCGGTCAGCGGTTGCTGTGGATCGGGATGTTGGTGCCGGAGAGCGGTGCGGCGGCGTCGCTGACCAGGAAGTCGACGATGGCCGCAACGTCGTCCGGGGTCATCCCCGGGTTGAGGTGCGGCGCCGCCCGGCGGAGCAGGGCGGTGTCGACCGCGCCGGGGCTGATCGCCACGCAGCGGACGCCGTGCTCGCGACCCTCGAGCGCCACCGCCTCGGTGAGCGCGATCACCCCCGCTTTCGAGACGTTGTAGGAGGCGAGCCCGGGAAACTTCTCGACGCCGGCCACCCCCGACAGAGAGGCGATGTTGACGATGATGCCGCCGCCTGTGGCGGACATGCGTTGCAGCGCCTCGCGGCAGGCGGCGAAGCAAGCGTCGAGGTTGACGGCCATGACCCGCCGCCACTCGCCGTCGGTGATGTCGGCCAGTGGTCTTGGCTCCAGGGTGGCGGCGTTGTTGACCCAGACGTCGAGCCGCCCCAGCCCGGCCGCCACGGCGGCGATGCCGGCGATGGCGCCGCTCCCGGCGACGTCGGCGACGTGGGCGTGGATCGCTTCGCTGACCGATGCCGTCTCGACCAGCTCGGACTCCGTCCGCGCGACGGCGACAACGGTGCGGCTCTGCGCCAGGTGGCGGGCGATCGCCCTGCCGATGCCGCGGCCGGCGCCGGTGATGACGGCCACGTTCGTGCTCATCTGCGCCGCTCTCCTGGTGGTTGTCCTCCCCGGTTCGCCGGCGAGGGTACCTCCGGCGGTGCGGCGGGCGCGAAGGTCACCTCAGCGGGATGGCCGCCAGGCCCTGGGTCGCCGGCAGCCGCGGCACGCCGAGAAGGTCCTGCACGGTGGCGAGGAGGTTCGCGTGTGTGTAGTTGCCCGACGGCGTGACCGGGCGTTTGGCGCCGAGGACCAGGGTGAGGACCTGGTTGTCACCGCCGCCGTCGTTCTCATCCCAGGCGATGAACAGCACCCCGTTGCTCATCGCCGGCGACGCCAGCAGCGCTGGCACCGTGGTGGACAGCCACGAGTCGCCGACCTCCGACGAGCAGTCGTGCATGTCGTGGCAGAGGTCGGGCGTGATCCACATCAGTCGCGGCGGCGCCGATGATGCCAGGTCGGCGGAGAGCGCCGACAGGGGAACCACGGAGGCGGGACATCGCCCTCCGTAGTACGCGAACGGGTCGTGCTTCACGGCATAGCGGCCGGTGCTCTGGAGGCAGTCGGCGCCCACTCCCTCCATGTAGGCGCGCCACGGCGTGCCCGCGCCGGTGAGCTGGTCGCCGAGATCCTGCTGTGGCAGGACGTGATAGCCGTCGTCGCTGATGCCCCACGTCGATCCGGAGGTGAGCGCCAGGTAGTTCGGCAGGCTCGGATGCCCGGCCGCGTGGTAGTCGCTGAGCACCGTGGCGGTCGTCGCCAGCGTGCGGATGTAGGGCAGCGCCAGCGCCTCATCGTAGGAGCGGTTCTCCATCACGATGATGGCCACGCGCACCGGCTGCGCCGGGGCGACCGAGGGCGACGCGGTCGACCCGGACGCGGTGGTCGCCGTCGGGGTCCGCAGAGGCGGCGAGGCGCTCGGCTGCCCACACCCGCAGAGTGCCGCGAGCGCGGTGGCGGCGGCGAAACGTTGGCCACGACGTCCGGGATTCATCCGATCACCGTACGCGCTCGCGGCGCCCACGAGCCGCCCAGGCCACGCCGGTCACGTTATGGACCTCTGATGCGTGGTGCCCAGGAAGGGACTCGAACCCGTCCCCTCCCCGTTCGGAACCGGGTCGCTGAATACGATTGTTGTGCCTGCAGTGGTCTGCGATGACCCCCAATGGTCCCTCTGAAGGGGTCAGTTTGGGGGTCAGCAGTCGGTGCCCACCCCACACGCTGGAGCCCGAGGACGTATTGTCGGCCGCTCAACTTCGAGGTAGAGAGGTGCCACATGGCCCAGGAAGGCGTACCCATCAGGGAAGGCGGGCTCCCGCTCACTTGGGTGGGCACCGATGAAGTCCCTATCCAGTTCGTGAACCAGATGATTGCTCAGATCGACGATGCCGGCGACATCATCATCACGATGGGCCAGATGACGCCTCCGGCCATCATGGGCGCCACTGAGGAGGAGCGTCGCCGGCAGGTGGAGCGGATCGCCTACGTGCCCGTCCGGCCGATAGCACGCTTCTCCCTCCCCCGCCGCCGCGTCGATCAGATAATCGCGTCGTTACAAGGAATTGCGCAAATGAGCGATCTCCGCAAGGCTGAGCTCGGTACACTAGAGGAGGGCGCACAACCATGAGCATCCTGGATTTCCTCCCCGCCACGCGAGCGATTGAGCCGATCGCACCTCTTGGAGAGGCTGCCATCGTGCTTGATCCGCTCACGAACATCGCCGGGATGCCCGCCACCGACGCCGACAGAACCGTCCCGTTCCTCATGCCGTCCGCCCAAGCGTACTACTGGTCCGCGGAGTGGCAGGCGGACGTCCGAGAGACGCTGGCTGCCTTGGAGAATGGCGAGTTCGTGGACTTCACTGGTGGTGACGATCACCTCGATGTTGCACGCTGGCTGCTCTCTGCGGACGACTGATGGCGGGGTCGGCTCAGCCCCCACTCATTCCAATCCGCGTGACCAGATCGTTCCGAAAGAACCTCGCGAAGAAACCAGCAGCCATGCAGGGCGCAGTCATCGCTTGCGTTACCCAACTCCGCCGAGATCCTCGCCATCCCGGTTTACACACCCATAGAGTGCAAGGGACGAGGGACGTCCTCGAGGCCTACGTTGACGACGCGAACCGCGTCACATTCTTCTGGGAAGACGGTTGCATCGTCCTCGAGAACCACTGCAACCACGCGATCCTGAACCGGCCCTAAACCTCCGACTGCGCCCTCAGACGGGAGGAATGTGGCCCCGCGCTGGCGAAAGGAAGCCGGGACAGACGGCCCGGTGATGGGCCCACTGCGCCTATCCGCCCGTCCCGGCGGCGATGAGGGCTTAGGTGGTCTTGTTCAGCAGGGTCATGGCGCCCGTTGGGCCGCTCCCCGAGGCGTTGGTGCAGTCGCCGCCAGTGCTAGGCCAACCACGACGGTGACGATGAAATGCCCCACGCCGGCACGACTCTCTGCGGTCGGGGCGGGGGCGCGGAGCTCAAATCAGCCCTCGAGGCGAAGATCGGCCAGCGTCACGCCGAAGAGCTTGGCAAGGCGTCGCCGCATGTAGGGCCGTGGGGTCGCGTCCCCCGCCTCCCACGCCTTCACCGACCGGATGGCGGCGCGACGCGGACGCGCGGGATGAGCCGGCGCGCTCGCGGCGACGGGCAGGTACGGCTGCGCGCTGACGGCCGCTGGGAAGGCAGGTACTGGACCGATGACGGCCGTCGACGCAGCGTCTTCGCCGCGACCAAGGATGAGGCGGGCCAGCGGCTTCGCGACGCCACCATCGCCCGCGACCGCGGCACGCTCACCGCGCCCAGCAAGGAAACTGTCGCCACCTACCTGCAGACCTGGCTTGCCGGCGCCCAGCCCTCACTGCGCCCCATGACGTTCCAGAGCTACGAAAGCATCATCCGCACGCAGCTCGCGCCGCGGCTCGGCCGCATCGGCCTGTCACGGCTGCGCCCTCAGCACGTGCAGCAAATGGAGGGCGCGATGCTCTCCGGCGGCCTGTCACCCAAGTACGTCCGCAACTGTCACGGCGTCCTACATCGGGCACTGGACCGGGCTGTCCAGTGGCACCAGCTCGCACTCAATCCCGCAGACGGCGTCGACCTTCCGCAGCGGCAGTCGCGCGAGATGACCGCGCTCTCCCCGGACCAGGCGCGGACGGTCCTCGCGGTGATGGCGGCGGATCCACTCCGGGCGTTGTGGACGCTGATGCTCACGACCGGGCTCCGCCAAGGTGAGCTGCTCGCGCTGCGCTGGCGCGACGTCGACCTCGAGGCCGGCCGCCTCGCCGTCGTCGCCAACTCCGTGCGGTTGACCAGGCGCACGCGGCTCTTGCTCGGCGTCACGAGTTCCGAGCCACTACGCGGCGAGCCGAAAACTGCACGCAGCCGGCGCGTCGTCGAGATGCCGTCGCTCGCCGTCGAGGCCTTGCAGCGGCACCGGCAGGACTGCAGGGTCATCAGCCTGAATGGCCACATCTTCACGCGGCCGGACGGGCGCGTGCTTGCCGTGCAGACGGTGTATGAGCGGTGGCACCGGCTCCTCGAGCGTGCCGGCGTTCCGATCGTCCGACCACACGACGCACGCCATACAACCGCGACGCTCCTCCTCGGTCAGGGCGTGCATCCGAAGCTGGTTTCCGAGATGCTCGGCCACGCGACGGTGGCGATCACCCTCGACCTCTACAGCCACGCCACGCCTGCGATGCACCGCGAGGCGGCGAGCACCCTGGACGCCCTCCTGCGTAACCCAGAAGGGGTCAGTTTGGGGGTCAAAACCCTCTCGTAGAGCGTCGTTGTGTATTCGGGAACGGTGGTGCCCAGGAAGGGACTCGAACCCTTACAGCCTTGCAGCCACCAGCCCCTCAAGCTGGCGTGTCTACCAATTCCACCACCTGGGCACGTGGCCGCCGGATTCTACTTGACCGGCGCTCAACCGACCCAAGGCCGGAGTGCCTTGAAGATCTCGGCATGATTACTTACCATTCATGAATCATTATCTGAGGTTATTGACCGGGGGAAGCGCATGGCGGTCGCGGTCCACCACGTCCACGCGGGCACGTCGGTCGAACCGCCGCACCCGCCGGGCCGTATCCCCCATGCACTCCAGCGTTACCTGCCGGCGCTGACCGACGCCCTCGGCTCGACCGGGATGCCAACGGTCACACGCATCGGCGCGATGTCCTCGTACCACCTCGGTTGGACGGAGGCCGACGGCCGCCCCCGCGACGGCGGCGGCGGCAAGTTCCTGCGCGGTTGCCTCGCTCTCTGGGCGGCGGACCGGTGCGGGGGCCGCCCTCACGACGCGGCGCCGGTCGCCGCGGCCGTTGAGTGGATCCACAACTTCACCCTGGTCCACGACGACATCCAGGACGGTGACCGGGAGCGGCGCCACCGCCCGACCGTGTGGGCGGTGTGGGGCGCTCCCCAGGCGATCAACGCCGGCGACGGCATGCACGCAATCGCCTACCGCGCTCTTCTCGGCGGCCACGGCCATCCAGCCACACGGCTGCGTGCGGTCACCGCGGTCAACAACGCGGTCATCGCGGTCATCGAGGGGCAGTGCCTCGATCTCGCGCTCGAGGGTCAGGTCAACACGTCGGCGACGACCTACCTCCGTCTGGCCGCGGCCAAGACGGGTGCGCTGATCGGTGCCTCGCTCGAGGCGGGTGCGCTGATCAGCGGTGCCGACACGCGCCAGGCCGCGCTCCTGCGTCGCGCCGGCATCGAGCTCGGCATCGCGTTCCAGATGCGCGACGACTGGCTGGGTACCTGGGGCGACAGCGCGGTGACCGGCAAGGGCCGCGGTGGAGACCTGGAGCGTCGCAAGCTCACCTATCCGGTCGTGGTCGGCCAGTCACGTCTCCGCGGCGCGGCACGGCGCGAATTCCGGCGGCTGTACGCCCACCCCGGCGGGGCGGAGGACCGCATCCTGGCCCTGCTCGACGAGGCCGGTGCTTCGGAGGCTGTGAATATGGAACTTGAGCGCCGCAGTCGATCCTCCGTGCGGCTCGCACAGAGGTGCGGGCTCTCCGGGGCGGCGATCGCCGAGTTCGAGTCGATCGTCGACTTCGCCGCCGAGCGGACGGCCTGACCGTGGCTCAGACCAGCGCCACCACCTCGTCCACCGGACTGGTGACCTCGACGCGCAAGGCGGATCACCTGCGCATCAACCTGGAGGAGGACGTCGCGGCCAAGGGCGTGGGGCCCGGTTTCGACGCCTATCGATTCATGCACTGCGCCCTGCCGGAGATCAACCTCTCCGACGTGTGCACCGCGACAGAGGTGCTCGGATGGCGGCTCGCGTCGCCGTTGTTCATCTCCTGCATGACGGGGGGTACTGAGTCCGCCCACCGCATCAACTGCGAGCTCGCCCTGGCCGCCGAGCAACTCGGCATCGCCATCGGCCTCGGCTCGGCACGCGTCCTGCTGGAACGTCCCGAGGTGCTGCCCAGCTTCGACATCCGCGAGCTCGCTCCCTCGGTGCCGCTGCTCGCCAACCTCGGCGCCATCCAGCTCAACTGTGGTGTGACCAGCGACGACTGCCGGCGGCTGGTGGGAATGCTGAGGGCCGATGCGCTCGTCCTCCACCTCAACGCGCTACAGGAGGCTCTGCAACCCGAGGGAGACACCTGCTTCGCGGGCCTCCTGGCACGCATCGAGACAGTCGCCGCCGACCTCGAGGTGCCGGTGATCGTCAAGGAGGTTGGCTGGGGAATCGGCGCCGACCTGGTCAACGCACTGTTTGACGCCGGAGTGGCCGCCGTCGATGTCGCCGGCGCGGGCGGCACCTCGTGGAGCGAGGTCGAGCGCCACCGCATGGAGGGTCGAGCAGCGCGAACCGCGGCGGCCTTCGCCGGCTGGGGCATCCCCACGGCGGTTGCGCTGACGCAGGCACGGGCCGCCGCCCCGGACGGCCTCATCTTCGCCAGCGGAGGCGTTCGCAGTGGCCTCGACGTTGCCGTCGCCGCGGCGCTCGGAGCTGACCTCGTCGGGGTCGCCGGACCATTCCTGCGCGCCGCGGCGTCGGGGGCCGCGGCGTGCATCGACTTGGGCCGGGAATGGGAGGACGTGCTCCGCATCGCCATGTTCTGCACCGGAGCACCGGATTTGCCGTCGCTCCGTTCTTGTGCGCGCCTGGTTCGGGACGACGGCACTTCGGTCGCGCCAGGCGCCGACGGGGTCACGCTGGTCAGCAGTCTCATCGAGGCCATCTCCGATCTGCGCGGGACCCATGTCAGCCGCGCCGCCGCCCGCGGATGATCGCCGTCGCCCCGGCGCCACCGCATGCCGAGCTGGCCCATGCCGACGCTTTCTGTCGCCGGCTCGCCCGCCGCCACTACGAGAACTTCACCGTCGCCTCGGCGGTTCTGCCCGCCGACCTCCGCGTCCACCTGGCTCGGATCTACGCCTACTGCCGGGTGACCGACGACCTCGGCGACGAGAGCCGGTCCGACGTGCGCCTGCGCGCCTGGCTGGACGAGGTGGCGGCGACGCTCGCCGACGGCGTGGCGCCGAGCCACCCCGTCCTGCTCGCCGTGCGCGAGACCGTCGCGGCATGTGCGATCCCGGTGCAGCCGTTCATCGACCTGATCAGCGCCAACCTCCAGGACCAGCGGATCGACCACTACCGCACCTGGGATGACCTCGAGGAGTACTGCAAGCTCTCGGCGGCGCCGGTTGGGCGAATGGTGCTGGCCGTTCTCGGCATCCGCGGCGAACGCGCAGAACGACTCTCAGATTCGGTCTGCATCGGGCTCCAGCTCGCCAACTTCGCCCAGGATGTCGCCGTCGACGCCGGCCTTGGCCGATGCTATCTGCCCCAGGACGAGATCGTCGCACTCGGCGTGCATGGCGCGATCCGCGCCCTCTGCGAGCGTGCCGAGCGACTCCTCACAGCTGGTCGGGAGCTGGAGGCGATGACCAGCGGGCGGCTGCGCGCTCAGCTGGCTATGTACCGGCTCGGGGGCAGCGCGATTCTTGACGCCATCGGCCGCGCCGGCTTCCGCACCGACACCGTCCGTCCCCGCGTGAGCGGCCCTGTCAAGGCGCGACTCGCGGCAGAGGCGGTCGCGCTCCTCGCCACCGACCACGACGACAACCGGAGCTGCAACGGGGACATCATGGAGTCGGAACGCGTCTGCCAGCGCCTCGCCCGCCGCAACGCCGCCAACTTCTACTGGGGCTTCGTCGCTTTGGCTCGCCCACAACGCACCGCCGTCTACGCGCTGTACGACTTCGCTCGTCAGGTGGACGACGCCGTCGATTCGCCCGGGGACGCCGATCCGCGGGACCGCCTCGACGAGACCCGGCGCCGATTGCATCTGGCCCTGGACGGCCACCCCGACGACGAGGTCACCACGGTGCTCGCCCGGGCGGTGGCGGTGCACCGCATTCCCATGGCCGAGCTCGACGGGCTCATCGACGGCGTCGAGCGTGACCTGACCACGCACCGCTACCGCGACTGGGACGATCTCGCCGGCTACTGCACCCTGGTGGCCTCGACGGTGGGCAGGATGTGCGTACGCATCTTCGGGTTCGACGACGTGGCGGCACTGCGCTACGCCGACGAACTCGGACTCGCCATGCAGCTCACCAACATCCTCCGCGACGTCCGCGGCGACCTCGAACTGGGTCGCATCTACCTTCCCGGTGACGAGCTCGCCGCCCACCGCATAGCCGAGGAGGATCTTGGCTCGGCCCGACCGATTCCTCAATGGAGCGGCTTCGTGCAGTTCCAGGCACGCCGTGCGCGCGGTCTCTTCGCCTCGGGGCTGCGGGTCGAGCGGCACATCCCCATGCGCGCAGGCATCTGCGTGCGCACCATGGCCGGGCTGTACCAGAGGATCCTCACCGAGATCGAGCGGCACCCCGATGTTCCCTTGCAGCGCCGCCTGTCGCTGGCACCGTCTGCCAAGGCGGGAGTGCTGCTGCGCGCGACGCTGCATGGCGGTGCCCACGGACGGCGGGCGAGTCGCCGCCGGGAATCATTGCGCTGATGCGTGTCATCGTCGTCGGCGCCGGCCTGGCGGGCCTCGCGGCCGTGTGCCGGTTGCGCGACCGCGATCACGAGGTCGTCCTTGTCGAGCGCAGCCGGTTGCTCGGCGGCAAGGCGACATCGTTCACCGTCGACGGCGTCGAGGTCGACAACGGTCAGCACGTGCACCTGGCGTGCTGCAGCGAATACCTCGATTTCGTTGACCGCCTGGGGATGACGGAGTCGCTGTGGACACAACCCGTGTTCGACGTCACTGTGCTGCGCTCCGGCGCTCGGCCGAGCCGGCTTCGTGCCTCGCGCAAACTGCCCGCATCGATGAGTCTGCTGCCGTCGTTTGCGACCTATGCGCCGCTTGACGCGGCCGCAAAGCTCCAGGTGATTCGCGGGTTGCGCAGCCTCGAGGAGCCCCCCGACCCCGGCGAAACGTTCGCCACGTGGCTGCAACGCCACGGGCAGGGCATCCGCGCCGTCAGCGGGTTCTGGGAGCTGTTCCTCGTGCCGGCGCTCAACGCCGAGCTCGACGAGGTGAGCGCAGCTGACGCGCTGTTCGTGGTGCGCACCGCGTTCGGCGACGTTTCGGGTGCCCGCATCGGCTGGTCGCGGGTGCCATTGGCCCGGATCGCGGAGACTGCTGCGGCGCGCGCCGGCAGTGTCCGGCTGCGTACTGGCGTCGTTTCGCTGATCGACGACGGCCGGTTGGTGCGCGGCGTGCGCTGCGCCGGCGGCGAGGAGATCGAGGGCGACGCCGTGGTCCTCGCGGTGCCGCCCGCCCGCCTGCGCACCATCCTCGGCGACACGGAAGGCTATGGAGTCAGCGGTCTCGACCGGTTTCGCTCACGCGCCATCGTCGACGTCCACCTCTGGTTCGCTCCACCCGCTGCCGGACTGCCCTTCGCGGCGATCATCGGCTCGCTCGTGCAGTGGGTGTTCGAGAAGCAGCCGGGGTACCTGTGCTGCAGTCTCAGCGCTGCGGACGCGCTGGTCGGGCGTCCCGAGTCTGAGCTGGTGGCCCTGTGCCACGCGGAGCTCGCAGCCGCATGGCCCCGGCTGCGCACCGCGCGGTTGCTGCGCGGGGCCGTCACCCGCGACCCTGAGGCGACGTTCATCCCCAGTCCCGGTCTGCACCGCCCGGCGCCGGGAACCACACGCGACAACCTCAGCATCGCCGGTGCGTGGACGGCGACGGGCTGGCCGGCGACCATGGAGTCGGCTGTGCGCAGCGGTCGTGCCGCGGCGGACCGCCTCACCGTTCACCGGGCCGCCCGCCAACTCGAGCCCGCGCGTGGCTGACACGCTCGTCCGCCGAACCGACGACGTCGTGGCCCCATCGATCGGCGGCGCCGTCAACGCGGCGGTCGACCATCTGCTCGACCGCCAGCACGCGGATGGATGGTGGGTCGGCGAGCTCGAGACCAACGTGACCATGACCGCGGAGCATGTGCTGCTGCTCACCTTCCTGGGCCTGCCCACCAATGACATACGCGACGGGGCGATCCGCCATCTGCTCGGTGCCCAGCGTGAGGACGGGTCGTGGGCGAACTACCACGACGGCCCCGCGGACCTCAGCACCACCATTGAGGCGTACGTCGCCCTGCGCGTCCTCGGCCTCGAGCCGGGGCGAAAAGAACTGCGCGATGCGCTGCACGTCGTCCTCGAGCAGGGGGGCGTGGCTCATGCGCGCGTCTTCACCAAGATCTGGCTGGCGCTCTTCGGTGCGTACCCGTGGGAGGGAGTCCCGAGCATGCCGCCGGAGCTGGTCTGGCTGCCGCCGCGCGTGCCGCTCAACCTCTACGACTTCGCCTGCTGGGCCCGCGGCACGGTGGCGCCGTTGCTCATCGTGCTCTCTCACCGGCCGAGGCGCCCGCTGCCGTTCTCTCTGGTCGAGCTGGTGCTGCCGGGCACCGAATCACGGCTGCGCAAGGTTGACGGACACGGGCCCTTCGCGTGGACGGATTACCTGCTCAAGCGGTATGACCGTTTGCGGGTCCAGCCGGGTCGGGCGGCGGCGCGGCGCCGGCTCGTCGGTTGGATCAGCGACCGGCAGGAGGCGGACGGCAGCTGGGGTGGCATCCAGCCTCCCTGGGTGTACTCGCTGATCGCGCTCCACCTCGAGGGGATGGCGCTGGACCACCCGGTGATGCGCCGCGGGCTGCGCGGGCTGCGCGGCTTTGCTCTGGATGACGGGGAGGGATGGCGGCTGCAGGCCTGCATGTCTCCGGTGTGGGACACCGCACTTGCGGTTCGCGCTCTCCGCCGCACCGGGATGCCGGCGGACGCGGCACCGATCCGGCGAGCGGTTCGCTGGCTGCTCGACGAGCAGGTGTCCGTTGGCGGCGACTGGGAGGTGCGATGCCCACCCGGCACCGCGGGCGGCGGCTGGGCATTTGAGTTCCACAACGACATCTACCCCGACATTGACGACACCACGGTTGTGGTGCTGGCGCTCCTCGCCGCCGAGCAGACCCCGGAAATTCTCAGTGCCGTCGCGCGCGCTCGCCGGTGGGTGATGGCGATGCGTTCGAGCAACGGCGCGTGGGCAGCTTTTGATCGAGACAACGTGCGGACCATTGTCTACAGGCTGCCGTTCGCCGATTTCGGCGCCCTCGTCGACCCGCCGACAGAGGACGTCACCGCCCACGCGGTGGAGATGCTCACCGCGCTCGGCGCACCGGCAGATGGTGCCGCGGCCGCGCCGGCGATCGCGTACCTGCGCGAGGCTCAATGTGCCGGCGGTTCGTGGTTCGGGCGCTGGGGCGTCAATCACCTGTACGGGACCTGGTGCGTGGTCACAGCCCTGGCGCAGGCCGGTACGGCCGCGGACAACGTCGCCCGCGCGCTGAACTGGCTCCGGAGCAAGCAGAATGCCGATGGAGGCTGGGGTGAGAGCTGCCATTCGTACATCGACGAGTCGTTCGCCGGGGTCGGCGTGAGCACGGCCTCTCAGACCGCGTGGGCGATGCTCGCGCTGCAGGCAGGCGGGGCGGAGAGCAGCGAGGCCTGGCAGACCGGCGCGCGCTTCCTCGTCGACCGCCAGGCGTCCGGCACCTGGGCGGAGCCCGAGCACACGGGCACCGGCTTCCCCGGCGATTTCTACGTCAACTACCACCTCTATCGACATCTCTTTCCGCTGATGGCGCTGGCTACCGCCAGCACCACACCCTAGGAGCACCATGGCCATCCCTCTTCGCCAGACGGCGCGTGTTGGTGCGTACGTGATCAACCAGCGACTCCGCCGTCGCCAGAAGTTCGCGCTCGTGCTCCAGCTCGAACCGCTCTATCAGTGCAATCTCGCCTGCGCGGGGTGCGGCAAGATCCAGCAGACCGACGACGTCCTCGCCCGCCGCCTCACCGTGCAGCAGTCCGTCGACGCGGTCGAGGAATGCGGCGCGCCGATCGTGTCGGTCGCCGGTGGCGAGCCTCTCGTGCACCGCGAGATCGACCAGATCGTTGCCGCGCTGATCGAGCGCAAACGCTTCGTCTACCTCTGCACCAACGCGCTGCTCATGGAGCGCAAGCTCGACAAGTTCACGCCCTCTCCGTACTTCTCGTGGTCCGTGCACATTGATGGCCTCCGCGAGCGCCATGATGAGTCGGTGTGCCGCGACGGCGTGTTCGACAAGGCGATCGCCGCCATCGCCGAAGCCAAGCGACGCGGCTTCAGGGTGAGCACCAACACCACCTTCTTCGGCCAGGACGACGCCAGAACTGTCCGCGACGTTCTCGACTACCTCAATGACGATCTCAAGGTCGACGTCATGCAGATCTCGCCGGGGTACGCGTACGAGCGCGCTCCCGACCAGGAGCACTTCCTCGGTGTCGAGCGCACCCGCGCCATCTTCCGGGAGGCTTTCGCCGACGGCCGGCGCAAGAAGTGGCGGCTCAACCACTCGCCTCTCTTCCTCGACTTCCTGGAGGGCATCGTCGATTTCCCCTGCACCGCCTGGGCGATCCCATCGTATTCGGTGCTCGGATGGCAGCGACCCTGCTACCTGATGAGCGACGGGTACGTGGGTAGCTACAGGGAGCTGCTCGAGACCACGGCGTGGGAGCAATACGGCCGGGGCAGGGATCCGCGGTGCGAGAACTGCATGGCGCACTGCGGCTACGAGCCCACGGCAGTAATCGCCACCACCGGCTCGCTGCGCCAGACCCTGCGCGCGGCGTCCGACACCCTGGTGGGGCAGCGGATGCGGTGACCGACACCGTCTTTCTCACCGGGGCGACTGGTTTCATCGGCGGCCACGTCCTCGACGCGCTGCTCGAATCCGGGCACCCGGTGCGCGCTCTGGTGCGCACGCCCGGGCGACTCGTCTCCCGGCCACAACTCAGCGAGGTGGTCGGCGACGTCACCCGGGCGGGGGAGCTGGTCGGCCACATGGCCGGCTGTCGTTTCCTGGTGCATTGCGCCGGTGCCTACTCGTTCGCCCCCGCCCAGCGATCCGTGATGAACGCGGTCAATGTGGGCGGCACGGCGGGCGTGCTCGAAGCGGGCCGGCTGGCGGGCGTCGAGCGCGCCGTGGTGACCTCCAGCTCCGCGACCGTCGGGCCCGCGCGCGGCGGCCAGCCGGCCACGGAGACCGACCATGCGGACGTCTCCGGCGACTCCGCGTACCACGACTCCAAGATCACCGCGGAGCGCGCCGCCATGGCGGCGCGGTTGCCGGCCGTGCTCGTGCTGCCCACCGCGCCGGTCGGCCCACGTGACTGGAAGCCGACCCCCACAGGAGCCGCGTTGCTGACCTTTCTTCGCGGGCGAGTGCTCGCCAGTGTCGACGGAGGCATCAACCTGGTCGCCGTCGAGGATGTCGCCCGCGCGCACGTTGCCGCCCTGGAGCGCGGCCTCCCCCGGCAGCGCTACCTGGTGGGCGGAGAGAACCTCAGCTTCGATCAGCTGTGGGCGCGACTCGGGGCGCTGAGCGGGCGACGGCCGCCGCGCTACAGGATGCCGCACCGGGTAGCGCTCCTCGCCGCCTGGGTCGACGAGGGGCGCTGCCAGTTGAGGCCTCGAGCACGACCTGTGGTCCCCCTCGAGGGTGTGCGCATGTCGTGCCACCGGATGTTCATCCAGTCGCGGCGCGCCGCCGATGAGCTCGGGGTTGTGCCGAGCAGTGTCGACTCCGCGTTGGAGCGCGCTGTCCGCTGGTACCAGGACAACGGGTACGCGGCATGATGACGGGGGTCGTCCCCGGAGTCGCGGACGCGATCACAGTGGTGGCCGCCACCGCCACCGAGGCACGGCCGGTGCGCCGCCGGCTTCGCGATGGTCCGCGTCGTCCTCGACACCCCGCAGCGAGAGATCTCGCCCGCGTGGCACCGCCCCGCGCGGGCTATCGCGAGGCCGCGGCTCTGGGGACAGGCGTTGTGGATGGCACGCTTCGCACCCGGCCAATGCGACGTGGCGGCGAGGGTTGTGGCGGAGGCACTTTCATCGCCACCGTCAGCTCAAGCCCGAGGTACATCCGAGCCACCAGCTCGGCCAGTCGGGTGACCTCGTCACCGTCGATGTGGGCGATGAGGCTGCTCAGAGCCTCGCGCTGCACGGTGATCGCCCGGCCGAGGACGCGCTCGCCCTCGGCGGTGACGCGCACCCGCACAAGGCGACGGTCCGCGTCGTCGCGAAGGGTCTCGACCAGCCCGGCGCCGCCGAGCTCGCGAACCAGCAGCGAGATGCGAGACTCCGGGCAATGCAGCTCACGGGCCAGCGCACCCTGGACGGTGCCCCCGCGGCCGCCGGCGGCGACCACGAGCAGGAGGTGATAGCGCTGTTCGGTGAGCCCGAGGTCCGCAAGGGTGTGACCCATGACCGTCTGTGCCTCCGCGAAGGCGCCGCGAAGCTGGGCGACCAGTTCGATGTCGGCAAGCGCATCGCGAGCGAGCCGTACCCCTTCCGCGGACATGGCACAAATGTACACGGTGTGAGCCAGCGCGTCGAATCAGTCACTCGTGCAGTCCTCGGAAACGGGTATCGCAGGGACGCCACCCTGGCGGGCCAGCGTCCACGGTGGTCCCGGAGGCCCCGGTGATGGCTTCACTCGAGGGGCGATCGGCGGTGATCACCGGTGCCGCGGGTGGGCTGGGACGCGCCATCGCCACAGCGCTGGATCGGCAGGGTGCGCGACTGCTGCTGGTCGACATCGACGCCGACGGTCTCGCGGACATCGCCTCCCTCCTGGAGGCGGAGGCGCTCGTAGCCGACGTCGCCGATGCCTCGGGCAGGGCGAGCATTGCCGAGCGGTGCGGGGGCGGCGGCCCCGACATCCTGATCAACAACGCCGGCATCGAGAAGGCGAGCGAGTACGCGCGCCTCGGCCAGGATGAGGTACGTCATGCCCTCGAGGTCAACCTGCTCGGAGCGATGCTTCTCACCCACGCGCTCCTCCCGGGGATGCGCGAGCGCGGTGGAGGGCACGTAATCCACATGGCGTCGATGGCAGCCGTCAAGCTGGTGCCGTTCAACGCCGTGTACAACACGGCGAAGGCGGGATTGGCGGCGTTCTCCATGTCGCTGAGCAAGGAGCTCGCGGGGACGGGCGTCCATTCGACCGTCATCTGCCCGTCGGCAGTCACCGGCGTCGGCATGTGGGCGCGGGCCAGTGGTCAGCTCTCCCCGAACCGGCTCGTGGACTCGTCGGTGGTCGAGCCCGGCACCGTGGCCTCCGCCGTGCTCCACGCGATCGACCGGCGACCGGTGCGCATCCTGGTGGGATCGCCGCTGGTCCGCGCCGGCACCCTCCTATCGGCGTTGTCGCCACGCGTCGACCGGTGGACGGACCGTCTCAGCGGGATCCACGCCGTGTACAGGGAGCGCATTCGGACCGACGGCGGCAGGCGCCTCTGAGTGGACGGCTATCGCGGCGCTGGCTGCGGTCGGGTCCCACCCGGCCGAGACTGGCGTCGACGTTCGCGACGCACCCCGCGAAGGTACGTGTGAAAGTCGATCTCCATCGTGTGCCGGGGCGAGGCCACGAACTGGAGCTCGCGCTTGCGGCGCTCCTCCTTGATCTGGGCAAACATCGCGGCGCGTGACGGCCGCCGGTAACCACCGGCGAGGTGGTCCGCCACCCACGCTCCCTGCGCCTCGGCCACGGGCATCAGCGCGCCGAACGGCTGGACCAGTCCGATGAACATGAGGTTGTCGATGTCGGGGTGGAACACCTGGTGGAACAGGTCGACGCGGTTGTCGACGGTGCTGATCACACCGGGGTTGAGAAACGGGAAGCTGACGTTGTATCCGGTGCAGTAGATCACGACGTCCGCATCCACCTCGGACCCGTCCACGAAGCGGACGTGGCGCCCGTCGAGCACGGCGATGTTGGGCTTGGGGGTGACGGCACCGCCGCGAACCCGCTCGGTGATCCGCTGGCTCACAGTGGGGTGCGCCTCGCCGAGGCGGTGGTCGGGCTTGGGAAGGCCCACGTCCTCCGGCCGGCCGATGGTGCCGCGGACGATGAGCCCGAAGAAGGCACGCTTGACCGCCCACGGGATCGGCAGCCCCGTGTTGAAGGTGTCGATCGGGCGGCCGAGGGCGAACTTGGGCACGATGTGCGCCCCGCGCCGGCTGGCGAGGTACACCGTGTCCGCGACCGTGCTGAGCTCGACCGCGATGTCCATGGCGGAGTTGCCCATTCCCAGCACCACCACCGACCTGCCCTCGAAGCCCGCGGAGCCGACGAAGTCGTGCGCGTGCATCTGCCGGCCCGCGAACTCACCCGGGAACGGCGGGTTCGGCCAGCGTGGCTCGCGGTGGTGGCCGTTGGCGACAACCAGGGCTGAGTAGTGCCGCGTGCCTCCCGGCTCCAGGCGCACGTCCCAGCCGCCTTCCGCGCTCCGCTCGGCGTGCTCGACCAGTGTGTTGAGGGTGATGCGATCGCGGAAGCCGAAGCGATCGACATAGGCCTCGAAATACGCGGCCATCTCGGTGTTGTGCGGATAGGGAGGATAGTCCTTGGGCATCGGGAAGTCCGAGAACTCCGTCTTCCGCTTGGAGGTGTTGCATTCCAGCGAGGGATAGGAGGCCTGCACCTCGCCGTCGGTGATCGCCCACAGGCCGCCGACGCGCGATCGTCGCTCGAAGCAGTCGAAGGGGATGCCGCGCTCGTGCAGCGCCTTGGCGGCGGCGATGCCGCTCGGCCCTGCGCCGATCACGCAGGCACGGCCAGGGTAGGGGGCGGGAGCCATGGGCCGGATTATCGACGGCGAGGACCTGAGCGCACCCACAGCCGCCGCTGGACGCAGCCCGGAGTGGCCACCCGGGGAGTTTACCGGGACCCTGGCAAAAGAAAAGAGAGATACCCGGCAATGACCTACTCTCCCGCCCCGTTGCCAGGGCAGTACCATCGGCGCGGACGGGCTTAACTACTGTGTTCGGGATGGGAACAGGTGTGACCCCGTCGCTATGGTCACCGGATATCTCTCTTCTTGCAAAGGAGATGAAGTCTGCGAAGTGCGTCCTCTCGGACGCCTGTACGAATGTCTCACGTTGCCGCGCGCGATGCGCTTCGAGCGGCGCTCCTCACGGAGGCGCTCGGTATCGATTCTGCAGGGTTCAGCCCACTGAAAAGTGGGATAGGGAAGTCAAGCCCTCGACCGATTAGTACCGCTCAGCTCAAAGAGTTGCCTCTCTTACACCTGCGGCCTATCAACCAGATGGTCTCTCTGGGGTCTTACCCGGTTAACCCGGTGGGAGATCTTATCTTGGAGTGGGCTTCGTGCTTAGATGCTTTCAGCGCTTATCCCATCCGAACATAGCTACCCGGCGGTGCTTCTGGCGAAACAACCGGTACACCAGCGGTTCGTCCAACCCGGTCCTCTCGTACTAAGGTCAGCTCTCCTCAAATCTCCTGCGCCCACAGCGGATACGATCCGAACTGTCTCACGACGTTCTAAACCCAGCTCGCGTACCGCTTTAATGGGCGAACAGCCCAACCCTTGGGAGCGACTACACCCCCAGGATGCGACGAGCCGACATCGAGGTGCCAAACCTTGCCGTCGCTGTGAACGCTTGGGCAAGATCAGCCTGTTATCCCCGGGGTAGCTTTTATCCGTTGAGCGACGACCTTTCCATTCAGAGTCGTCGGATCACTATGCCCGACTTTCGTCCCTGCTCGGCTTGTCGGCCTCACAGTCAAGCTCCCTTACGCCATTACACGCCAAGGCCTGATTTCCATCCAGGCTGAGGGAACCTTTGGGCGCCTCCGTTACCTTTTGGGAGGCGACCGCCCCAGTCAAACTACCCGCCTGTCATGGTCCCAACACCGGATGACGGTGCTGGTTAGAAATAAAATCTAGCAAGGCTGGTATTCCAAGGTTGACTCCACCGAACCTAGCGGCCCGACTTCATAGTCTCCCAGCTATCCTCTACATGCTAGACCCCATTTCAATGACAAGTTGTAGTAAAGCTCCACGGGGTCTTTCCGTCCTGCTGCGGGAAACCTGCATCTTCACAGGTACTGCATTTTCGCCGAGTGCGTGGCCGAGACAGCGCCCAACTCGTTACGCCATTCGTGCGGGTCGGAACTTACCCGACAAGGAATTTCGCTCCTTTCTTACCGCCTGACACGTGTCAGCCGGCGGAGGGTTCCACGCCTCCCTGCATGTCGCCATGCAGATGGGACCATCTCTTCACCTGGTTGTCTCCAGGCGTCCGGCGTATGGCCTCTGAGGATTCTGGTGAACGCTTCGCTCGCCAGTCTTTCCTGCTGATTGTCCGCACCCGTCGCATTGTCACCAGCGTGTTGCTGGTAGCGCGGGATTCTCGGATGTTCCAGCATTTAGCCGGATTTTACTAAGGCAGCTATTCCACCTTAGGACCGTTATAGTTACGGCCGCCGTTTACCGGGGCTTCATTTCAGAGCTTGCACCCCTCCACTTAACCTTCCGGCACCGGGCAGGCGTCAGCCCCTATACGTCAGCTTACGCTTTAGCAGAGACCTGTGTTTTTAGTAAACAGTCGGTTGGGCCTTTTCTCTGCGGCCCTCATCAGCTCACGGAGTGAATCCGATCACCGTCAAGGGCTCCCCTTCTCCCGAAGTTACGGGGACATTTTGCCGAGTTCCTTAGCCACGCTTCTCTCGATCGCCTTGGAATCCTCTTCCCACCTACCTGAGTCGGTTTGCGGTACGGGCACCGTCAGTCTCCCTAGAGGCTTTTCTTGGAGGCATGGAATCAACCCCATCGGCACGTAGTGCCTTGGCATCCGTCTCGGAGTTGTCAGGCGGATTTGCCTACCTGACCCCCTACCTGGCTGCGTCGGAGTCAACCGTCGCTCCGTTAGGTCTATCCTTCCCCGTTCCCCCATCGGTGATAACGACTGATCGGTGGTGTTGGAATGTTGACCAACTGTCCATCGCCTACGCCTTTCGGCCTCGGCTTAGGTCCCGACTGACCCTGGGACGATTAACGTTGCCCAGGAAACCTTAGGTTTACGGCGAACACGTTTCTCACGCGTTTCTCGCTACTTGTGCCGGCATTCGCACTTCTGCGCGCTCCACCCTGTCCTTACGGTCTGGCTTCGCTGCACGCAGAACGCTCCTCTACCACGACCCCTCCAGAGGAGGAGCCATCCACAGCTTCGGTGACAAGCTTGAGCCCCGATCATTGTCGGCGCCACGACATTCGACCAGTGAGCTATTACGCACTCTTTAAATGGTGGCTGCTTCTAAGCCAACATCCTGGTTGTCTGCACACCGTGACATCCTTTCCCACTTAGCTTGTGCTTGGGGACCTTAGCTGGTGGTCTGGGCTGTTTCCCTTTCGACGATGAAGCTTAGCCCCCACCGTCTCACTGCCGCCGGAAAGTTTGTTGCCATTCGGAGTTTGGTTGGGTTTGGTAACGAGGTGATCGCCCCTAGCCCATTCAGTGCTCTACCTGCGACAGACCCATTGACGACGCTGCACCTAAATGCATTTCGAGGAGAACCAGCTATATCCGAGTTCGATTGGCATTTCACCGCTATCCACAGTTCATCCGCCGCGTTTTCAACCGGGGTCGGTTCGGGCTTCCACGCGGTTTTACCCGCGCTTCACCCTGACCATGGATAGGTCACTCGGTTTCGGGTCTACTCAGTGCGACTACCACCATCCATTCGGATGGCCATGCCCTATTCGGACTCGCTTTCGCTACGGCTCCGGGTGTCAACCCCTTAACCTCGCCACACTGAAGTAACTCGCCGGCTCATTCTACAAAAGGCACGCAATCAGGCATTTCTCAAGCAAGCTGGAGACATAGCCCTCTCACGGTTTGTAAGCATGCGGTTTCAGGTACTTTTAACTCCCCTTCCGGGGTGCTTTTCACCTTTCCCTCACGGTACTAGTTCACTATCGGTCACCAAGAGTATTTAGCCTTGGACGATGGTCCGCCCAGATTCCCACAGAATTCCACGTGTTCCGTGGTACTTGGGAACACTTCAAGGAGATCGTTCATCTTTCGCGTACAGGGCTCTCACCTTCTACGGCCCACTTTTCCAAAGCAGTTCCACTAGACGACGACTTTGTAACTCCTTGTCCTCTCGGCAGAGAGAACGAGAAGGTCCCACGACCCCGGGCCGGAAACGCCTGCCGGCTATCACGCCGGCCCGGTTTAGGCTGTCCCCTTTTCGCTCGCCACTACTAGGGGGATAATGTCTCTTCCTGCGGGTACTTAGATGTTTCAGTTCCCCGCGTGCCCTCTACCCAGCCTATATATTCAGCTGGGAGTGCCTGGACATTACTCCAGGCGGGTTGCCCCATTCGGAAATCCCCGGATCAAACGCTCGCTAGCAGCTACCCGAGGCTTATCGCAGCAACGCTACGTCCTTCTTCGGCTCTTGGTGCCAAGGCATCCACCGCATGCTCTTAGTAGCTTGACCTTCCTATCGTCACTGTTCAATGACTGAAGGCCCTGCAAGACACGCATCGATTGTGCTCGGCATTGTGAAGAGTAATTCGCCGGCATGCTCCGCCCTCCCCGGAAAAAGGAGGGGTTCACATGCCGCTTCGCAGACTTCTATTCGAGTTGTCAAGGTACGTCTGCCGTCGCGGTGACGGCCGAGAGGATCAGGAGTGGAGACGGCCGGGCTCGAACCGGCGACCCCCTGCTTGCAAAGCAGGTGCTCTGCCAGCTGAGCTACGTCCCCATGACGTCATGGGGCGACCGTCAGGTGCGGCGGCGTGGGCCTTTCTGGATTCGAACCAGAGACCTCACGGTTATCAGCCGTGCGCTCTCACCAACTGAGCTAAAGGCCCGTGGTGCTCGTGCGCGCAGATGATGCGCGCGAGCAGGGACGCCGCACGACCGGCCGCCAAGGTGACGATAGCGCGTCGCGCAGCATCGTCGAGCCCTTGACCCCTGAAGCGTGGAGAGACTTGTCCGCATCGGACGATGAAGACCTCGGTACCGGTGCCACATGGGCGCCGGCATTCTTGTGCAGATTCCCACTGCCCACTGGCCTGCCTTCTCCGTGGCGGCGAACCGTCACGGACTCACGCGGCGCTGCATCCCGCTACTTCTTCGCGATCGCTCGCTACTCTTCGCGGTTCCACGCCGTGCGTTGCTGCACGACCTGAGTTGACTGACCGTGTCCTCGAATCACGCGAACGTGTCGGGATCACAGGTCACTCCTTAAAAGGAGGTGATCCAGCCGCACCTTCCGGTACGGCTACCTTGTTACGACTTCACCCCCCTTACCGGGCACACCTTCGGCACCTCCGTCCCAGTAAAGGGTTCGGCCAGCGACTTCGGGTGCACCAGACTCGGGTGGTGTGACGGGCGGTGTGTACAAGGCCCGGGAACATATTCACCGCAGTGTGCTGACCTGCGGTTACTAGCAACTCCGACTTCATGCAGGCGAGTTGCAGCCTGCAATCCGAACTGAGCCCAGCTTTAAGGGATTGGCTTCACCTCGCGGTGTTGCAGCCCGTTGTACTGGGCATTGTAGCATGTGTGTAGCCCCAGGCATAAAGGGCATGATGACTTGACGTCATCCCCACCTTCCTCTGGGTTTCTCCCAGCAGTCTGGCTAGAAAAATTCAACTAACCATAGGGGTTGCGCTCGTTGCGGGACTTAACCCAACACCTCACGGCACGAGCTGACGACAGCCATGCACCACCTGTGCACCTGCCTTGCGGGGACCGTGTTTCCACGGTTTACAGGTACATGTCAAGCCTGGGTAAGGTTCTTCGCGTTGCATCGAATTAAACCACATGCTCCGCTGCTTGTGCGGGCCCCCGTCAATTCCTTTGAGTTTTAACCTTGCGGCCGTACTCCCCAGGCGGTGCACTTAATGCGTTAGCTGCGGCACTGAGCGCGTCAATACGCCCAACACCTAGTGCACATCGTTTAGGGCGTGGACTACCGGGGTATCTAATCCCGTTCGCTCCCCACGCTTTCGCGCTACAGCGTCAGTTACGAGCCAGAAGGCCGCCTTCGCCACTGGTGTTCCTCCCGATATCTACGCATTTCACTACTACACCGGGAATTCCACCTTCCTCTCTCACACTCAAGTCGACCAGTATTGGAGGCAGTTTCAGGGTTGAGCCCTGAAATTTCACCACCAACTTTGCCAACCGCCTTAACGCGCTTTACGCCCAGTAAATCCGGATAACGCTCGCCCCCTACGTATTACCGCGGCTGCTGGCACGTAGTTAGCCGGGGCTTTCTTGGAGGGTACCGTCATTGTGTTCTTCCCCTCCGACAGAGCTTTACAACCCGAAGGTCTTCATCACTCACGCGGCGTTGCTCCGTCAGGCTTTCGCCCATTGCGGAAAATTCCTAACTGCTGCCTCCCGTAGGAGTCTGGGCCGTGTCTCAGTCCCAGTGTGGCTGATCGTCCTCTCAGACCAGCTACCCATCATCGCCTTGGTAGGCCGTTACCCCACCAACAAGCTAATAGGCCGCGAGCCCGTCATCGAGCGGCTTGCGCCTTTTTTCACATCGGGATGTCCCGTTGTGACCACATCCGGTATTAATCCTGGTTTCCCAGGGCTATCCCGAACTCGAAGGTAGGTTGCTCACGTGTTACTCACCCGTGCGCCGCTAGATACGTGACCGAAGCCACATACCGCGCTCGACTTGCATGTTTCATGCACGCCGCCAGCGTTAATCCTGAGCCAGGATCAAACTCTCCGAAAAAACGTCTCAACCGGGTTGGAGCCCGGTCCTAGACGAATTCAGACGAGGTGCCTCACCAGCCCACGGCGAACCGTGAGCCCTAGGCCCTTTGCGGAAAGTCGTCTCCACTCTTCAAATGTCAAGGTTCTCGACGCGCGCGAATCCCACGCGGGAGAAATCGCAACACTTCCCGGGCAGCAACGGCCAACCGGGCAAGAGGGGAAGTGTAGCGACGCCGAGGCCCAGCGTCAAGTTGAACGCCGTCCCCTAGAGTGACCGCCGTCCGGCGAAGGCGCGGGCCACGGTCACCTCGTCAGCGTACTGGAGGTCGGCGCCCGCCGGCAGCCCGTGGGCGAGGCGGGACACAACAATGCCGCGAGAGGCAAGCCGGTCACCGAGATAGTGGGCGGTGGCCTCGCCCTCGACATCGGGGTCCGTGGCGATCACCACCTCACGCACCTCCCCCTCATCGAGGCGCCGTTCCAGGGCGTCGATGCGCAGCTCGTCAGGGCCGACCCCGTCGATCGGCGACAGCGCGCCACCGAGCACGTGGTACACGCCCCCGAACTCGCCGCTGCGCTCGACGGCGAGGACGTCGAGGGGCTCCTCCACCACGCACATCACCGATGAATCGCGACTCGGGTTGAGACAGACGGCGCACAGGTCGCCCTCGGCGATGAAGAAGCAGCGGCTGCAGGGCCTGACCCCGGCATGGAGGTGCGCGAGCGCGGCGGCAAGGCGTTGGGTGCTCTCCGGGGTCGTCGCCATGCAGTGGAAGGTGAGCCTCTGGGCCGTCTTGGGGCCGATGCCCGGAAGGCGGCCGAATTCCGCGGCGAGCCGCTCCACCGCCGGGGGGATCAGTGCCATCGCCTCAGATCAGGCCAGGCGGCAGCCCGAGGCCGGCGGTGAGCTGGCCCATGTGCTGCGAGGCCGTCTCCTTCGCCTTGTCGAGGGCGTCGTTGGTGGCGGCCAACACCATGTCGGCGAGGAGCTCCGCACCCTCCTCGAGCGCCTCGGGTTCGATCGCCACCGACAGCACCTTCTGGTGGCCGTTGGCCGTGACGGTCACGGCGCCACCGCCGGCGGTCCCGGTGACGGTCATGTCGCCGAGCTGGTCCTGGAGCTTGGTCATCTTGTTCTGCATCTGCTGCAGCTGCTTCATCATGTTGCTGTTCATATCGTTCTCCTGCGGGTTGTGGGCAGTCTACGCAGCGCCGCCACGCGGCGACCTGTCGGCGTCATCGCGCAGCCTGGTCGAGGTGACCCGGCTGCCGGCAAACGCGTCGAGAACGGCCTGGGTGGTCTCGCCGGTACCGCCCCGGCGGCGGGTCGGAGCCGTCCCCTCGCCGACGTAGGCGGTGTCGACGCTGCGTGGCGACCCGGCGACCTCCCCGGCTGCCTCGCTGAGCATGACCAGGCGATTGCGCTCGCGCAGCTTCTCGAGGTGGAAGTTGTAGGGCGCGCCGATGGTCAGCGACGCGGCGTCGGCGACGACGGCCCGGCAGTCGCGCAGCACACCGGCGAGAGCGCGGTCACGGCGGTTCACCGCCTCGAGGAGCACGCCCCAATGGTCCTGCCACGAGGCGGCGTCGGTGAAGGCCGCACCGCCCTGTGGCGACACGGTGGGTGGCGTCGCGGCGGGCTCGGGATCGGGCGAGGGGACTGAGACAGGAGGCAGAGCGGTGGCAGGTGCCGCAGCGGAGGCCACGGTTCCCGGAGTGGCGGCGGCCGGGCGGGCGACCGGCGGCACTGCCACGGGCGCGACCTCCGGCCCTCCCGATCGTGCCGGCGAGCCTGCCTCGAGCCGGCGCACCCGCTCCTCGAGGGCGTTCAACTGTTCCTGGCCCAGCGCCGTCTCGTGGACCAGGCGCATCACGCACAGCTCGACCTGGAGCCGGGCCTCGACCGGCTGGCGCAGCTCCAGCTCGGCGGCCTGGAGCAGCTCGAGCGCGCGCAGCCAGAATCCCGCCGGCGCCACCCGCGCCAGCGTCGCGACCAGCTCCGCCTCCTCGCCGGCCATGCCGGCGCCGCCGGCATGGCCGAGGGCGGCGAACTCGGCCGCACGGGCCAGCCGGGACACCTCGTGGAGCAGCTGGCGGGGATCCGCCCCCGCGTCGAAGGCTGAGGCGACCGCCCGCAGTGCGCCGGCCCCGTCGCCTCCGGCCAGGGCCTCGAGCAAACCGTGGAGCGTGGCCGGGTCGGCGAGGCCCAACGCCCGCCGCACGTTGTCGGCGGTCAGCGGTCGGGCGCCGCCCGCGAGCGACTGGTCGAGCATGGAGATGGCGTCGCGCACGCTTCCCTGCCCCGCCCGCGCCAGGAGCGCGAGCGCCTCCGGCTCCGCCGTGGTGCCCTCCGCCTCGAGGATCCGGGCGAGATGGGCCACAAGGTCGGTCGCCGACACGCGGCGGAAGTCGAACCGCTGGACGCGCGAGCGCACCGTCTCTGGAACCTTGTGCGGCTCGGTCGTGGCCAGCACGAAGAGGACGTGCGGCGGTGGTTCCTCGAGGGTCTTGAGAAAGGCGTTCCATGCCTCGGCGGTGAGCATGTGGGCCTCGTCGATGATGTACACCTTGGTGCGCAGCGCCGCGGGCAGGTATTTCACCTTCTCGCGGAGATCGCGCATCTCGTCGATGCCGCGGTTGCTCGCCGCGTCGATCTCGAGCACATCGACCGCGCTGCCGTCGAGGATCTCCAGGCAGGCCGTGCAGGCGTTGCACGGCTCTCCGTCGCGAGGGTCACGGCAGTTCACCGCGCGGGCGAGGATGCGCGCCGTCGACGTCTTGCCCGTGCCCCTGATTCCAGTGAACAGGTACGCATGGGCGAGGCCATCCGAGCGGACCTCGTTGCGCAGAGTGGTCGCGATGACGTCCTGCCCGACGAGGTCCGCGAATCGCGCCGATCGATACCGTCGGTAGAGCGCGGTGGCCACCGCCTCACGATAGCGGGGCGACGGCCGCGGTTGCGTCGCGCCTCGCGAGCCGAAAGCGAGGCGGCGCGCGAGGCGCGCCGAGGAGTGGGGTGTATCAGGCTGAATTCACTTCGGCCTGATGAGGGGCGAGGATCTGCCTCGCCCCAGTCAAAGGCAGTCGCGCACCCCACGTCGTTGGTGTGACGCCGGCGCTCACCCGATCGTCCAGCTCGGACCAGGTTGGCTACGGCACCCCCGGGGGACCGTTTACCGCTGCTTCCTTCCGGACCTGACGGGGTTCACAGACCCGGGCTGCGCAGGACCCGATCGTCAGCGCCGAAGCGCTCGGAGCAGACCCAACGCCACACCCCCTCGGTGGGGAATTCGACCCCGCTGTAGCGGATTGCGGGTACAGGGCACCGCTAACGCCCCATCTAGCGCGACCTCGGTCATTGTACCGGCACGGCGCGGCGCCGAGAGGCCCTTCGCGGGGTTGCCCCGCCATCGCCGCGCTCGTCCACCACCGCCCGAGCCTCCCCGGCGGCTGCGGCCTGCGACGCAGGCCAGAGCAGGATCACGCGCGTGCCCTCCCCCACTGTGCTCTCGACCTCGACCCGGGCCCCATGCGCCTGGACCATGCGCTTGACCAGGGCAAGCCCCATGCCGGTGCCGCCGTACTTGCGGGTGGCCGTGTTGTCCACCTGGTAGAAGCGGTCGAAGATGCGCGGCAGGTCGTCGGCGGGGATGCCGACGCCCTCGTCCGCAATCTCGATGCGCACCTCCCGACCGTGGCTGACCGCGGTGAAGCTGAAGCGGACGCGACCCTTCCCGTCGCTGAACTTCATGGCGTTGTCGGTGATCGCGCGCAGCACCTGGGTCAGCCGGTCGGGATCGGCGAACACGCTGACGTCGTCGTCACCCTCGACGTCGACCGGGACCGGCAGACCGCCCTTGTAGCGCTCGCCGACCAGCTCGAGCGTGCTGGCCACGGTTGCCTTCAGGGGCACGAGCGTCGGGTGGAGCCCGAGCTTGTCATCCTCCATCGCCGAGTAGTCGATGATCGTCTCGACGATGTCGTAGAGGTTCTTGGCGGCGACCTGGATGTCGCGGACCGCCTCGAGCTTGGGCTCCTCCTCCCACATGCCCCAGCACATGTCGAGGAGATCCGACAGCCCCAGGATCGCGGTCAGGGGCGTGCGCAGCTCATGCTGCACAGTGGAAAGGAAATCGGTCTTCAGGGAGTCGAGCTCGAGGAGTCGCCTGACGGTCTCCTTCTCCTGCTCGAACAGGCGCGCGTTCTCCATGGCGATCGCCGCGTTGTTGGCAAGGACGGCCAGAACATCGACGTCGGTGTCGGGCGCCGGTTCACCCGCCCGATGCGGGGTCACCACTGCCAGGGCGCCGACCACGTTGTCCTGGTAGAACATCGGCACCGCGACCAGCACCCCGTGGTCGGCATGCTCGATGCGCACGGTCTCGCCACCGAGCACGGCGTCGAGCCCCGGCCAATCGGCCAGCGGCGGCGGGCTGCCCTCGGTGGTGGCGGCGGTCAGCGAGTCGCCCTCGCGCAGCGCCAGCACGGACGAGGCCGCCTCACCGCCGATCACCGCGGCGGTGCGCACCACCGCCTGCTGCAGGGTCGGCACGCCCGCGGTGGTGGTGGTCAGTGCACGTGAGACACCGCTGACCTGTTCGAGCGCGCTGTTGAGTCGCTCCTGCCCTTCCTCGATCTGACGCACGTATCCGGCGATGGAATCACGCATCCGGTTCACGTTGGCGGCGAGTCTGCCGAGCTCGTCCTGGGAGCGCACCGTGATCCCGGTCGCGTAGTCGCCGCCGGCGATGCGCGCCACTCCGGTCTCGAGGCGGGCGATGGGACGCTTCACGAAGCGCTCTACGAAGACCACCACCGCGATGGTGACGAGGAGCAGGACGAAGACGGAGATGAGCGCGACCACGAGGATGTCGGTGCCCTCCGCGCCGACGAACTGGGACAGCGGCACCTCGACGCCGAGGTACCCCGTCAGCTCATGGTTGGGCCCGTAGACGGGAAGGAAGCTGCCGGCCACCGTCTCGGTCGCGCCGCTGGCGGTGGGTGCGTTGTAGATCGCCTGGTACGTCTTTGCGGAGCGAGCCAGCGCGGAGCGCAGCGCCGGATCCGTGGCCGTGGTGCCACCGCCGGTCGGCCGGAGCTCGAGATCTGTGCGCTGCGAGGGCACGAAGGCCGTGGGAAACCCGAACAATGCCTGGAACCGATCGAGTTGGAAGGTGAGGGGAGCCACGTACGCGACCGCGCCCACCACGGTCCCCGCATTGAGAACGGGCAGGGCGACCACGTATGCCGCCTCGCCATCGGACAGCAGCTCGACGCCGCAACCGCCGCTCACCGCGGTGCTGTCGCTCGCGGAACACCGGCCTCCATTGAGCGCGGTGCGCACGGACTGCGGCGCGGTGAGGATGGAAACGTTCGTGGCCACGCTGGCCGACGGGTGGTTGTAGATCAACCGCGCCGAGGAGTCGGTGACCAGGAGCACCTCCCCGGCGAGGTCGACGGACGCTCCGCCGGTGAAGAGGCTGGACACGGCGGCGGCGGGGTCGGGTGCGGCGAGCGCGGTGTGCAGGGCGGGTTGGTCGGCCAGGCTGGCAGCGGAGCTGAGAGCCTGCGCACCGGTGAAGCGGTCGAGCACCTGCACCATCACACCGGCGCGGTTGTCGGCGTTGCTCTGCGCACCACCCCGGGTCTGCGCGGCGCGGCTGAAGATCAGGTAGCCGGCGACGCCCCCGACCACGACGAGGGCGAGCACGCAGCCGCCCGCGATGAGCTTGGCCGCGAACGATCGGCGAAGGGGTCGGATCACGCCATGCCGCCGGGCGAGGAGCTCAGTCGGCGCCAGCCGTCGACCAGGTCTTCCTCACCACGAGGACGACTGCGCCCGCGGCGATCACGTCGAGGAGCAGGAACAGCGGCCAGAGGTACGGAGCCTGGCCGAAGTTGATCCCGGCGAGCGGCGTCAGTTGCTCCACCGGAGGCGGCGGGTTCCCGTTGAGGCCGTTGTGCCCGGAGCTGCCCGCGGTGGCGATGCCGCCCGAGCCCGTCCTCGAGGTGCCCCCTGATCCGGAGCCGGTTGTGGATGTGCCCGGGGTGCCGCCGGCTCCCTGAGCCGAGGTCTGGTTGCCACCGCCGTTCGTGGGGTTGGTGTTGCCTCCGTGCGGGGAGCTCGGCGTGCAACTGGTGACGCACGGCACGGTGACCCCACCGACGCTGCTCGGCACCGGGGGAGGCGTGGGCGTGCCGCCGCCGAGCGCGGGAGGCAGAGAGATGGCGGGAAGCCCGCTGATGCCGATCAGGCCGGTGGATCCCAAGTCCGGCTGCGCGGTCGGACTGCCGCTGACGCTGATCGGTCCCACGGTGATGGTGGACGCCGAGGCAGTCACGATGGCGGCGGCACCTGCGATCAGGGCGAGTGAGCCAGCGGCGATGACCCTCGCGGTCACCCGGCCGGGACGATGCGAACGACGACGGCGCATGGCAGGATCATACGCGCCTCCTGTTCGGGCCACCTACGGCGAAAATGTCGCAGACTGCCGACGAGGGTCCTCAGCCACGGCGTCGCGGCAGGCCGACCCGCGGCTCCGCGCCCCTGGCGAGCCGGCGCAGGTTGTCGGCGTGGCGGACGGCGATCAGGGCGCTGGCGAGCCCGGCGAACACGAGCGGGGCCGGCGGGCCGCCGCGTGCCGCCGACACCCCGGCCGCGACCGTTGCCGACCCCGCCGCCATCAGCGATCCGAGCGAGACGATCCTGGTGGCGGCGAGTGTGCTGAGGCCACCGGCGAGGGCCCACCCCGAGGCCTCAGGCGAGATCGCCAGCAGAGCGCCGAACGCCGTGGCCACGCTCTTGCCGCCGCGGAAGCCGGCGAGCGCCGGCCACGAATGCCCGACCATGGCGCCGAGCCCGGCCGCGACTTGGCCGGCGGGCCCGGCACCGAGCGCGCGCGCGACGTAGACGGCGGCGGTCCCCTTGCCGACGTCGAGCGCGAAGGTGGCCGCGGCGGCTGCCGGCCCGGCCGCGCGGAGCACGTTGGTGGAGCCCATGCTGCCGCTGCCGATCTCGCGGACGTCGAGCCCGCGGGTGGCACGCCCGAGCAGCAGTCCGAACGGGATGGACCCGATCGCGTACCCGGCGGCGCCGGCGCCGCCGTCGGTGAGGAGGCCGCTCATTCGGCGCGCAGTCTACGGCGCCGGGGCGGGGCGCAGACCGGGACCGGAGTCACGTCTCGTCGATGTAGATCTGATTGAACGGGTACCACTGTTCAGGGATGGCCTTCACCTGCGCCTCCAGGATGGTGGCGAGACGGGCCATGACCGCCTCTTCGTCGTCCCCCTCGCCCGGGTGGAAGGGCTCATGGACGCGGACCACATACCCGCGCGGTGTCCGCCAGCAATCGATGGGGATGATCGGCGCCCCAGCGATGCGAGCGAGAACCGCAGGGCCGGTGCTGAAGCGAACGGGCCCGTTGCAGAACTGCACGACCGCGGTGGGACCGCCCTCGGGGATGTCCACCAGCAGCCCGACGAGGCGGCCGCCGCGCAGCGACCGGAGAAGGCCCCGTGCCGCCGTCTCCGTTGTGAACAGCTCGACCCGCTTGGCCATCCGCGACCAGGCGAGGAGCTTCGTGATCGCCGGCGGCCCGACCGGTGCCATCACCGTGCTGGTCTCGTGGCCGGCCGCCAGCGCCAGGCTCGCCGCGATGTCCCAGCTGCCGAAGTGGACGAGCACGAGGATCCCGCCGCGCCCGGCGTCGCGGACAGTGTCGAGGTGCTCGACGCCCTCGATGCGCCCGTGAGCGAACATCCGGTCGACGCTGATCGCGTGCACCCACACCGTGTCGACGATCATCCGCGCGTAGGAGCGATAGCTGGCCCGGGCTCGTCGCCGCGCCTCCCGGCCGGCGAGACCGCCCGCAGCACGGCTGTGCAGGTGAGCGGCGAGGCGCCGCTTTTTCACCGGCTGCAGCGCATACGCGATCGTCCCCGCCGCGTCCGCAACCACGTACCGGCTGCCACCCATGGCGCGGAGCAGCCAAGCAACCACCACGAACGTGAGCCGCAGCGTTCGCGGCGGTGCGCCGCGGATGGTCTTCTGATCAGCCACCGAGTGCCTTCTGCACGGCGGCCGCGAGCCCCGCAACGCCATCGAGACCGGAGCCGGAATACACGATCCTGCCGTCCTTGACGAGGTACACGGTGGGCACGACGTTGACGGCATAGGCGCCGGAAGCGGTCAGATCCGGGTCGACGAGCATCGGATAGCTGCAGCCCGGCGCGTACTGGTGGCGATAGTCGAGGATGGCCTGGGTGGAGTCCTTGGCCGCATCGACGGCGAACACGGGGACCTTCTCGCCACAGAGCTGCGACGCCGCCTGCTGGCAGTGAGCGCAGCCGGCCTCGAAGAACTCGAGGACGAACGGCTTCCCCGCGGCCGCCGCCGGCACGCTCACCTGTCCGCCGCCGGCGGCCGCCAGGTTGATCGCCGGTGCGGCGGCACCGACAGCGAGAAGGTTGGCGCGCGGGCGCAGGAAGAGAAGGAGCAGCACCAGCACCATGGTGCCCACGGCAAAGACGATCAGCACCCGCCGCCACTCACGGCGCGTTGGCCGGCGGGAGATTCCCAGGTAACCGGGCGTGCCGCCGCGAGCCTCGGGCATCAGTGCAGTGCGGTGGCGCCACCGCCGGCGATCGAGATCAGCGGGCCGGCGAACGCGGCGATCAGCAGACCCAGCCCGGCGACCGACCACGCTGTGATCCGCGCGGGCAGCGGCGTCGTCGTCACCGCGAACGGCGCGTCGTTGTTGTCCTCCGCGTACATCGTCGCCAGCCAGCGAAGCACCGCCACCAGCGAGAGCAGCAGCGCCACGGCGGCGATCGCCACCACCCACCCGGCGCCGGCGTCGAGAGCCGATTCGGCGATCAGGAGCCGCCCGAAGAACCCGGCCATCGGGGGTGCTCCGGCCAGGGCGAGGAGAGCGAGGGCGAGAAGGCCGGCGGTGGCGGGGGCGCGCCGCCCGGCGCCCCGGTAGGCGTCGATGCCCACCCCGAGCCCGGCTGCGTCGAAGATGCCCGCAAGCAGCAGGACGGCCAGGAGCGCGGCGGCGGCGGCCATCAGCGTGAACAGCAGGGCAGTCGGCCCGGCCAGGCTGGCGGCGTCCGTCCCGTAACCCGTGGCCGCGACGGCGAGGAGCAGAAAGCCGGACTGGACGATCGAGAGATCGGCGATGAGCCGGCGGATGGTGCTCGCCCGGATCGCCAGCACGGCGCCGGAGAGCATCGCTATCGCCGCCAGCACGCTCACCAGGAGCGTCCACCGGGAGCTGGCACCGCCGAAGCCCTCGACCGCGAACCGTGCCAGCACTGACGTCCCCGCGATCACCCCCAGCGCCGAGCCGAACCCGGCGACGGCGCCGGGCGCCGCCTCCTGGGTGTGACGCAACCACGCCTGCAGTGGCGGGACGCCCGCCACGACCAGCAGGCCGATGACCACCAGGGCGATGCCGACCGTGGCGAGGACGGCGTCCACGGGTGTGCCGTCGACGCGAAAGCCGGTGCTCAGCCTCGACAGGTCGGTCGTCCCGGTGGCGGCATAGAGGAGGACAAGGCCGTACACCGTGGTCGCCAGGGCGACGCCGCCGCCGATCACCTGCCGGAAGGCGGCCTCCGCGGTGAGCCCGGAGGTCTTGGTCATCGCGGTGAGGAGAACGAGGCTCACCAGCAGAAGGGCGAACGCCGCTGTGAAGGCGGACATCTCGCGCTGCGCCACCATCATGATCGCCGCAGCGGCGCTCAACTGCAGCAGGGCACAGAACGCGCCCGCCCGCGCCGGGACCCGGCGCATGTAGGCCTCGGCGCCGAGCACGGTGAGCGCCACCAGGGCGCAGATCAGCACGGTGCCGAACACATGGAAGCGGTCGACCATGAGACCGCCCCCGTAGGCGACGAGGCCGACCCCGCCGGAACTGTGGTCGAGCCCGCGCAGCTCGAGCAGTGCGGCCACAAACGCCGCCACGGTCATCAGCAGGGTCAGCCAGCGGTAGAGCGAGGCTCGGGTCCGTGGTCGCAAGGTCGCGATCGCCGCGCACAGGAGGGTGCCCGCGCCGAACATCACCGCGGGGAGCAGCCCGATAAGGATCCCCAGGCCTGGATTGGCGATCACGGTGAACCTCCGAACGAGGCGGCGATCCGGACCAGCCCGGTGCCGATCACCGGGACGACCCGGCCGGCGAGCACTCCGAAGGCGATGAGGAAGATGACCAGCGGCCACATGTAGCTCAGCTCCAGCGGCGTGGCGTCCCTGACCCGCTCGAACTCCTCCCGAACTGGCCCCATGAAGACGCGCTGCGCCGACCACAGCAGCGCGCCGGTGCTCACCGCGGTGCTCGCCATCACGAACACGGTTGCGTAGGGATGCACCGGGAAGGCCCCGGTGAAGAGCATCAGCTCGGCGCTGAAGCCGGCGAGAAGCGGCGCACCGAGCGCAGCCAGGCACGCGAAGATCCAGAAGCCACCGAGCCGCGGTGCCTGCGCGGCGAGGCCGCCGAGACGGTCGAGCGGAACACTCCGGGTGCGCCCCTCGATGGCGCCACACACAAGAAGAAGGAGCGCGCTGCTCAGCCCGCCGGCGATGAGCTGCAGCACGGCGCCGTCGAGGGAGACCGTGTTCGGGGAACTGATCGCCAGCAGCACCAGGGACATCTGGCCGATGCTCACCGCCGCGACCACCCGGCGCAGTGTGCGCTGCGCGAGTGTCACGAGCACGCCCCACACGGCGCTGAACACGGCCAGCACCATGAGCGCTGTGCCGTAGCGCTGCGCCTGTATCGGGAAGAGGCCGAGCGCGAACCTGAGCATGCCGTACCCGGAGAGACGCACCACCACCCCGGCGATCACCGCGGCGACGCCGGAGCTGGCGGTCGCCGTCGCGTCGAGCACCCAGGTGTGCAGGGGAACGATGACGAACCCGATGGCGAAGGCGGTGAACGTCAGCCAGAAGGCGGCGATGGCGACCTTGTCGAGCAGCGGGCTGGTGGCGTTGGCGAGGTCGGTGAGGTCCGAGCTGTGTGCCCCGCTGTGGACGATGACGAGGAGGAAGGCGACCAGCAGCAATGACGCGCTCGTAAGCCCGGCCACCGCCGTGCGCCATGCCGCGCGCTCCCGCCCGGCGCCGCCGAAGCAGCGGATCAGCAGATAGAGAGGCACCACCTGCATGGAGAAGAAGAGAAGGAAGAGCATGAGGTCGGTCGCGCAGAGCGCGCCGTTGATGGCAGTTTCGACGAGCAGGAGCAGTCCGCAGTAGAGGCGCAACCGCTCGTGCCGCTTCCACGCCGCGAGGAAGACGGAGGTGAAGACCAGGGTGCTCATCGCCAGCAGCGTCAGGGTGATGCCATCCGCGCTGAGGTGGTAGTGGATGGTGAAGGCGAAGTGGGTGATCCATGAGGTGTCCTCCTCGTGGAGCTGGGCGGGCGTCGCGGCGACGCCGAGCGAGACCGCCGTGCCGAGGGTGTACAGGGTCAGGACCAGCGCAGACGCCGAGGCGAACAGCGCCAGCGACCGGATCCGGCTGCGCTGGTCGGCGGTCCGCTCGGGGAGGAAAACGATCACCAGGGCGGCGACCGTGGTGATCCAGACCACGCTGCTGAGGAGCACTGACGGCAACTCGAGGCCGGGCGTCGGCGTGGTCGTGGTCGCCGACGGCGACGCTGTCGGGCTGGGCAGCGTGACGGGGAGGGTGGCGGGTGGGGCGGTGATCGCGGGGACTGTGACCGCCGGGCTCACCGCCGCCAGGAGCGGCTGAAACGCAGCCGCCAGGCGCGGCGCCTGCTGCGCGGCGCCCGCGGCGGACCAGAGGGCCTGGAGGGCGAAGCTCATTGGATGTGCACCGGGAAGTGGCCGGTCGCCGCCAGGATCGAGGCGGCGACGAGAAGGGCGATGACAGCGAATGCCGCCGCGGTGGAAAGGCCGATGCGCGTCGAGCGGAGCTGGGCAAGCAGGTCGCTCCAGATCACCACGCTCTGCCCCATCGCCGTGGGCACGGGATCGATCAGCTGCTCGTCGAAGCGTTGCAGCGTCTCGCCGGCTCGGATGAAGGCGACCGGCGTGACCGCGGCCAGCCGCTCGCTCGGTGTCGGGTCGGCGAGCGGCGTGTACAGCCGCGCGAACCCCGCCCGCAGAGCGGCCGCGGCATCGCGGCGTCCCGGCGAGAACAACCACCAGGCCGCCCCCGCACCGCCGACGGCGATCACCGCGGCGAGTGCCAGTGCGAGGAAGTCGAGAGCGAGCTGCTGGCGAACGCCGCCGTAGAAGATGAAGTGGCTGAAGGTGAGACCGGGAACCCGGCTCGTCCCGATGCTGAAAGCGCTGACCCCGGGGATGCCCACCAGCGTCGCGGCGGCGGCGCCGGCCAGGGCGAGCAGCGCGGTGCCGCGAAGCCGCGGGTCCGCCTCACGCAGCCGCGAGGCGTCGAAGCCGCGACGCCTGATCGGATCGCCCGTCGCCACCAGAAAGAACAGCCGGAACGAGTAGACCGCGGTGAGCGCGATGGCGATCAGTGCCGCCGCGACCACAACCACCTCCGTCAGGGAGCCGGCCCGTCCGCCGGTCGGCTGGGTGTTGCGGAGGGTCGCCGACAGCACGCTATAGGTGTTGAGGCTCAGGCCACTGATCCCAGCGGCCCAGCCACCCAACGCGAGAGCGGTGCGCGGCATGAGCCGCCAGGCGCCTCCGCAGTCACCAACCTGGCGCGTGCGATAGCCGCGACTCAGGTTGCCCGCGGCGAGGAAGTACGTGACGGCCAGGAAGCACGCGGTGAAGAGCATGAACAGCGCCGGGCTGTAGCCGCCCATGCCGAACGTCGCCATGATCAGGCCGGCCTGGCTGCACACCGCGAAGATCCCCAGCCGGAAGAGGTCCCGCTGCGCCAGCGCCAGCACCGCCGCCGCGACCGCGCCGACGGCGCCGATGAGCGCGAGCGCGGTGAGCAGATGCGGTGCCTCGAGGAGCAGCGGGTAGACGCGCGCGATCAGCACCGCGGCCGGGACCAGGGCACCGAGGACCATCAGCGCCAGGCCGGCGACCGGAGCGTCGAGGGTGTCGCTGAGCCAGACGTGGAGGGGACCGAGGCCGGCCCGGATGGCCGCAGCGACCACGAAGAGCACGCCGAGAACGACCAGGGTGCGCGCGCCCACCCCCGCGACGAGGCCGGTGTGGCCGAGATGCCACACCGGGCCGAGGACCGAGAAGGAGAGCGGGTCGGTGCTCACCTGTCCGGTCGGCGCCGGTTGCTGCGACACCGCGATGCCGAACTTGGCGAAGGTCATGACCAGGCCGAGCAGCAGGATCAGGTCGGCGACCCGGAGCAGCACGAACGTGCGGGTGGCGGCCGCGGCGACCGCGGGTCTCTGCCAGACATGGGCCGCGAGCATCCAGGCGGCCACCCCCGCCACCTCCCAGCCGAGCCAGAACTGGAACAGGTTGGGACTGCTGATCAGCGCCAGCAGGCCGAAGGTGAGCACTCCCGAGATCCAGAAGAAGCGCCGGAAGGCGGGGTCACCGCGCAGGGAGCCGAGGGCGTGAACCTGTGCGAGCAGGGACAGGAAGAGGACCGCGGCCATGAGGGCGACGCTGAGCGGGTCGATGCGGATGCCCCACAGCACCAGGAACTCACCCGGGAGATTGCGGCTGCCACTCGATTGCAGGTCCCAGAAGGTCTGCGTGTTCTCGTAGACGGGGATGACGTGGGTGAGCCGGAACAGGAGCACGACGACCGCGATCGCCAGCGCGAACCCGGTGAACGCCACCGTGGTCTGCGCCGCGCGTCGCGGGGACTCGGCGAGGAACGCCGCGCCGACACCGAGCAGCGGGAACAACACAACGGCCCAGGTGAGGTTGAGGATGATGGTCATCTCACGCGTCCAGTTCAATCATCTCGTCGAGGTCGGCGGTCTCGGCGCGTCGCCAGAGCAGTGCAGCCACGGCCCCGCCGACGATCAGCTCCGCGCACAGCGCGGCGAGGGCGAACAGCGCCAGCGCGTCGCCGAGGCGCGGGACCGAGCCGTCGCCGCTCTCCGCGAATCCCACGGCGGCGATCACCGGAGCGCTGAAGAGCACGCTCAGGGACGCCAGTGCGGTGAGCGCGTTGCGCCGTGCGGTGACACCGAAAAGGCCGATCGCGAAGAGGATGGCGCTGAGGGCTGCGTAGTGTGCGGGCCCGACGTTCACGACGTGCCTCCCTGCCCTCGACCGGCGCGCTCGGCGCGCGCCGCCGCGCGGTGCTCGCGCCGCAACCTGGTGCGCTGGTCGCGCAGGCGGCGCTGCTCGGCGGCCCGGTCGAGGACGCGCTCGTCGTCGCCGGTGCGTCCGATCATCAACGCGCCGCCGATGGCCGCCAGCGCGAGCGCGGCGGCGAGCCCGAGGCTCACCGGGGTGCGGTAGTGCAGAACGCTGAGCAGGTCGCCGCCGCCGCCGCCGGGGGTGTCCTCGACGCGGGTCGCCCCGGTCCAGAGGAGGAGCACACCGATGCCCGTGGCCACCGCCGCGGCGACCGGCCACCCGGTGGCGCGACCCGGGACATCATCGAGCAGCGCGGTGTAGCCACCGCGTCGCAGCAGCGCGGCCACGGCGAGAAGGACCAGCGCCGGGGCGACCAGCGCGATCGCGCCGAGAAACCACGCGCCGGCGGCGATCAGCAGCACGCCGACGAGCACGTCGCCGAGCATCACAGCGAGCAGTACCAGACGCGTCGAGGGTGCCAGCACGGTGGCCAGCGCCGCGAGCACGATGAGGACGGCGAGGACGTAGAACACCGCGGCGCTCACCCCGCCGTCAGCGGGTCTGTGGCAGCGCGATGGAACGCTTGCGGGAACGGCGCCTCGGTGAGGAGGCGGCTGCCGGCGCCGGACATCGGCGGCATTGTAGTCATCGCGGCACCGAGCGGCCCGATCCCGTGGCTGGGGTCAGACCGCGTCGTCGTCCTCGACGCTGCGATGAACCAGCGGACGGGCGAGGTCGCTGCCGTCGGGCACGCGCTCGAAGAGGAGCACGAGGGTGAGACCGAGCAGGGCGATGACGATGCCGGCGGCGGCGACGGGGTCGAGACGCACGCCGATCAGCGGGATGCCGATCCCTGCGTCCCAGGGGCCGAGCGCCACACCATCCGCCACCGTCCTCTGGCCGGCGACGCCGGCGACGATGAGCAGGCCGCCGATGGTGCCGAGGTGGTGCAGCCAGTTGCGGGTGTGTCGCGCCAGGGACGCCGACACCGTGGCGATCAGCGCTCCGGCGAGGACCGCGCCGACGCCGAGGATGACGCTGCCGGGGGTTGGCGCCAACGGCAGCAGTGCGGTCACGTGCCGGCCACCACGCCGCCGCCCACCACCTCGTCGTCGTCGTACAGAACGCCGGCCTGGCCGGGGGCGACCTGGCTGACCGGTGGGTCGCATCGCAGCAGCACGGTTGCCCCGTCCACGGCCGCGACGGTCACTGTCGACGGGGACGCGTGGGAGCGGAGCTGGATGGCCAGCGCTGCGCTACGCTCGGGCACTGCGTCGATCCAGCGCATGTCCTCCAGGCGCACCTCCGCGCGCTGCAGCGCCTCCCGCGGGCCCACGGTCACTGTGTTCGGGCCGGCATTGACCGCAACCACGAAGAGGGGGACGGCGTCCGAGCGCGTGGCGCGGACCCCGAGCCCGGATCGCTGGCCGACTGTGTAGAAGGGGACGCCGCGGTGTTCGCCGACGAGGTTGCCGTCCGTGTCCAGCATGGGCCCGGGCTGAAAGCGGCCGGCGAGGCGCCGCTCCAGGTCGGCGCGCACGTCACCGTCGACGAAGCAGAGCTCCTGTGAGTCCGGCTTGGTGGCGGTCACGAGGCCGAGCTCCGCGGCGATGGCGCGCACCTCGTCCTTCGAGCTCATCGCACCGAGCGGGAACACGGCGTAGCGCAGCTGGTCCTGGCCGAGTCGGTGCAGCGTGTACGCCTGGTCCTTGGCGCGGGTGGTGGCTCGGTGCAGCGTCGCGGCCTCGCCACGGCGACCGGTGCGCGCGTAGTGACCGGTGGCGAGGTGGGTCGCACCCGCCGCCAGCGCGCGCTCGAGGAGGGTGCCGAACTTGATCGTCTGGTTGCAGCGCACGCAGGGATTGGGCGTGCGCCCCGCCGCATACTGGTTGGCGAAGACGCTGACGACCTCGCGCTCGAACTCGGGCTCGAGGTTCCAGCTGTAGTGCGGGATGCCAAGGCGGGCGGCGACCCGGCGGGCGTCCTCAACGGCATCGATCGAGCAGCAGCCGCGGTCGCGGTCGCGCTCGCGATCACGCGGCCACATCACCAGGGTGATCCCGATGGTCCGCACTCCCCGCGAGGCGCAGCGCGCCGCCGCGACGGAGGAGTCGACGCCGCCGGACATGGCGACCGCGACGGTGGCGCCGGCGGGGACGAGGTCGAGCGGGTCGGGCGGCACCAGTGCCGGGGGGCGGCCCGGCGCGGCCGCGACGGTCACGGCCGCGGTCAGTTGCCGCCGGCGACGGCGGGGACGATCGACACCTCGTCGCGCTCACCGACCGGGGTCTCCAGCCCGTCGCTGAAGCGGATGTCCGAGTCGTTGACGTAGATGTTGATGAACTGGCGGAGCTTGCCGTCCGCGTCGTAGAGGCGGTCGTGGAACCCCGGATAGCGCTGCTCGAGGTCGGTGAGCGCGGCCGACACCGTGGCGCCCTCGACGGTCACCTCGGCGTCGCCGCCGGTGAGGCGGCGCAGCGGACCGGGAACGCGGATGCGGACTGCCATGGCGCCGAGTATACCGGCGCCAGGCGCCGCGCCCGCCCGCATCGGTCAGTGCGCGGCGGCCAGCGACACCGTGAGGGGGCTTCGCTCCGCGCGCTTCTGGGCGCCGGCGACGAGGTCGTCGAAGACCAGCTGCGACCAGGACTCCATGCTCAGGTAGTGGCGGCGCATCGCTGTCAGCGAGAGGCTCTCCCCCTCCAGCTTCTCGACCTCGCGGACCGAGGTGGTGCCTGCGCTCGGTTCCACCAGGAAGACAAGCCCGAGGTGGACGCTCGACACCGGCGTCGAGTCGTCGTTGAGCATGGCCACCAGCCTGGCAGTCGCCGGCGCGGCGCAGATCACCTCCTCGGCCCACTCCCGCTCGAGGCCACCGACGACGGGGTCGCCACCGGCGCCGTCGCCCGGGTTGATGTGACCGCCGACGCCGAGGGAGTACAGGTGGTGGAGGCGCTGTTCGCTGGAGCGGCGCAACCGTCGGGTGAGCAGGTACGAGCCGTCGCCGGGATGATGGACGACGCAGTACGGGATGATCTGCTGGAACGACGGGTCATCCTCAACAAGGTGGCGCGGGCGGTACTCGGACGTCGCGCGGATGGTTCGCAGCACGCGCTCCAACCCAGAGGTGACCAGGCCGTGCCACGCACCGTCGGGAAAGATCGTCGTCCGGGGCACGCAGAGAACGTCCTCGTCCAGCCGCGCCGGGGCGTGCCGACGCGCCGGCGTCGCGGTTCTGCTGGCCGCTTTGGCGTCCCCAGTCGACCTCAAGGTCGTGGAATTCTACGTGCGCGCGATGCCGGGGCGGGCCGGCCTGCGCCACCATGAGGATATGCCCGAGCTCCCCGAGGTCACAGCCCTGGCCACCGGGCTCACGGAGCTGATGGGGGGGCGGCGGATCGCGGCGGCACGGCTGCGCTCCATCGGCGCGCTGAAGACGTACGACCCACCTCTCCAGGCCCTGGTCGGGCTCACCGCCGGCGGGTGGACGCGCCACGGCAAGTTCCTTGACCTCACGGCGGGTGACCTTCACCTCGTCATCCACCTGGCGCGCACCGGCTGGATCCGATGGCGCCCGCGGATCAAGGAGGCATCGACCAGCCTGCGTGGGCCGCTGGCGCTGCAGGTGGAGATGGACGGCGGCGCCGGCATCGACGTCACCGAGATGGGCACCGAGAAGCGGCTGGCCGTCTACGTGGTGCGCGACCCCGCGGCGGACGTGCCCGGGATCACGCGCCTCGGCGTCGACGTGCTCGACCCGGCGCTCGATCCCGCCACGCTGGCAACGCTGATGTTCGGGCAGCGCGGCCAGCTCAAGACGGTGCTGGCTGACCAGTCGCTCCTCGCCGGCGTCGGCAACGCCTACTCCGACGAGATCCTCCATGCCGCGCGCCTCTCCCCCTTCCGGCGGGCGGATGCGCTCACCGGCGAGGAGGTGCAGCGGTTGCACGCCGCGCTGCTGTCGGTGATGACCGAGGCGGTGGAGCGCACCCGCGGCCTCGACATCGCGGCGCTGAAACCGGACAAGAGGCAGCACCTGCGCGTGCACGGCCGCACTGGCGAGACGTGCCCTGAATGCGGCGACACCATCCGCGAGGTGTCACTGGCCACGCGCTCGTTCCAGTACTGCCCCACGTGTCAGACCGGCGGCCGGGTGCTCGCGGATCGCCGGCTCAGCCGCCTCCTGCGCTGATCAGCTCAGCGCTTGCGAGCCATGGTGAGGCCGTCGGCGATGGGCAGCATCACGCTCTCCATCGCGTCGTTGCCGGCGAGCCAGTCATTGAAGGCGCGGATGTGCGCCGCGTCCGGGTCGTCATCGGCGTCGGCCTCGAGAACGCGGCCACCCCACAGGACGTTGTCGACCAGGAGCAGCCCGCCGCGCCGCAACCGGGGGATGAGCTGCTCCGCGTAGTCGCGATAGCCGCGCTTGTCGGCGTCGATGAACGCGAGGTCGATCACCGCCTCGCCGGGCAGTTCGCGAAGGGTCGCCGATGCCGGTCCGAGGCGCAGTTCGATGCGGTCGGCCACGCCCGCGATCTTCCAGTACCGCTGCCCGATCGCCGTCCACTCCTGGCTGACATCGCAGCAGGTCAGGGTGCCGCCGTCGACCAGCCCACGGGCGATGCAGAGCGCGGAGTAGCCGGTGAACGTCCCCACCTCGACCGCGGTGCGCACTCCGAGCGCGGCGGTGAGCACGGTGAGGAACGCTCCCTGCTCGGGCGCGATCTGCATGTCGCTGACGCCACCGAGCGCCTCGGTCTCACTGGTCAGCGAGCGCTGCACGTCATCGAGAGGCAGCGAGTGCTCGACCAGGTAGCGGTGCAGCGCCTCGTCGAGCAGGAAGCTCTTCGGACTCATTGTGTCCAAACCTCATCTGTGTCGCGTGGTGGCGGCTGGCCGTGTGATCGGCGGATGCCGGGGCGGCGCTCGCATTCCGGTACTCTGCCAGCGTATGAGCGTACCCGCCCGAGGTGACGTCGAGCGCGCGCTCTGGGCGCTGCGCGCCTACGACATCGCCGCCCTCGCCACGGTCAGCGGTGTGGGCCCGCATGTCTCCGGCGTGTACTTCGCACCTGAGATCCACGCCGACCGCATCCGGCTGCTGGTCGCGGTGCTCGACGACTCGCGCAAGCAGCACGACATCGCCGTCGATCCACGCGTCGCCTTCATGTGCTCGCCGGGAAACCCCTCGCGCTGGATTACGGGCTCGGGGCTGGCGACACGGCCGGTCCTCGACGACCCGGGGCGGCTGGAGATCTTTCGCAGGCTGGTCGGCCACGCGCCCGGGGCCCGCCAGTTCGTCGACAACCTGCCGGTGCACCCGGTCATCGTCGACGTCCGGGCGCTGACCATCGTCGAGGCCCTCGGCAGCCCGCCGGTGCGGCTGAGCTTCGACTGACGGTCAGGCGGCGCCGGTGATCGACGCGAGATCGTCGAAGAAGCCGGGATAGGACACGGCGACGCACTCGGCGCCGTCGATCACGCTCTCCCCCGCCGCCGGGGGTGTCAGGCAGGCGGCGATGGCCCACGCCATGGCCAGGCGGTGGTCGCCAACCGCCTCGAGGCGTGCCGGCCGGAGCCGGGTCGGTCCGTCGATGACCAGTCCGTCCTCGAGCTCCTCGACGGTGGCACCGAGGGCGCGCAGCCCGATGACCAGGGCGGCGATGCGGTCCGACTCCTTGTGACGCAACTCGCCTGCCCCGCGGATCTCCGTTCTCCCCTCGGCCTGCGTCGCCACCACCGCGATGGCGGGCAGCTCGTCGATGCAGCCCGGCACCATCGACGGAGCGATGGTCACGCCGCGCAGCGGCGCCCCGGCGACGGCCACGTCCCCCTGCGGCTCGACCCCGGCGGCCATCGGCCCCTCGTCCACCTCGACGATCGCGCCCATTGCCCGCAGCGCATCGAGGATGCCTGTGCGGCCCGAGTTGAGGCCGATCCCCGCGCACACCACCCGGGAGCCCGTCCGCGCCGCCGCCAGCGCCATGAAAAACGCGGCCGAGCTGATGTCACCCGGCACCGAGAGGCCGAACGGCTCGAGCGGGGCCGGCCGCAGGGTCACCGAGGCGCCGTCGGCCTCGAGGTCGGCGCCGCAGGCGCGCAGCAGTCGCTCGGTGTGGTCGCGGGTGTGGATGGGCTCGTGCACGACGGTGGCGCCGTCGGCGCTCAGCCCGGCGAGCAAGATGGCCGACTTGACCTGCGCGCTGGCCACCTCGAGGTGGTGGACGAGCCCGCGCGGGGCGGCGGTACCGCGGATGAGCAGGGGGGCGTGGCCCTCCTCGGTGCTCACCTCGGCGCCCATGGAGCGCAGCGGCGCGGCCACCCGCTCCATCGGCCGGCGGTTCAGCGATTCGTCGCCGTGGAGGGTGGCCTCGAGGGGGTGCGCGGCGAGCACGCCGGCCAACAACCGCATCGTGGTACCTGAGTTGGCGCAGTCGAGTGGACCGTCGGGAGCCCGCAGGCTGATGCCCGGGCCGGCGCCGTCGAGGGACACGCGGCCACCGTCGCCGAAGGGGCGGACCGACCCGCCGCACCGGCGCAGCACGGCGGCGGTGGCGGCGACGTCGGCGCCCGGCGAGAGGTTGCCGACATAGCTGCGCCCACGGACCAGGGCGCCGAGGATCAGGGCGCGATGGCTGATCGACTTGTCGCCGGGGACGCGCACCGTACCCCCGAGTTGTCCGGCGCCACCCACCCTCACGACAGCTGCCTCAACGTCCCGCCGCTCACGCCGGTACGAGCATCCCGCGCAGGAAGTCCTCGGCGGCGACGGCGGCGGCGTCGGGTCTGTTGAACATGGCGTCGAGCAGGGCGGAGCCCACCACCACCGCCTCGCACCGCCCGCGCAGCGCGACCAGATGTTCATGCCGACTCAGGCCGAAACCCAGCGCTCGCGGCAGAGTGGTCGCCGCGGCCACCCGGTCGAGGAGGTCGAAGGCCTCGGCGGCGATCTCCTTGCGGGCGCCGGTGATCCCGGTCACGCTGACGCAGTAGACGAAACCGGTGGCCTGGCGGCAGGCGCGGTCGATGCGGTCGGCCGGGGTCGTCGGCGCCACCAGGGGGATGAGGGCGAGGCCGTGAGCATGTGCCGCCGCGCGCGCCTCGCCGGCCTCGTCGGCGGGCAGGTCGGGCACGATGAGCCCGTCGACGCCGGCCGCGGCGGCGCCGGCGCAGAAGCGATCCATGCCGTGGCTGAGCACCGGGTTGACGTAGGTCATGAAGACCAGGGGGATGCTCACGCCGGCAGCGCGGGCGGCCGCGGCCTGCTCGAGAGCGAGCGCCGCTGTCATGCCGTTGCGCAGCGCCTGCCAGCCGGCGCGCTGGATGGTGGGCCCGTCGGCGAGGGGGTCACTGAACGGTATGCCGATCTCGGCCGCGACGCATCCCGCGCTCTGGGCCGCGAGCAGCACCGCGACGGTGTCGTCGAGCCGGGGGAAGCCGGCGGTGACGTACGGGATCAGCCCGGGCAGCCGGTCGGGATCGGCGGCCCGGATGGCGGCGGCCAGGCGTTCACCGGCCGGCATCGTCGTGATCCCCGTCGTGCTCGCGGACCGTGCCGATGTCCTTGTCCCCCCGCCCCGAGAGGCAAACGAGCACGACCGAACCGGTCGGACGGCCGGCGGCCAGCTGCTCGGCGGCATGGAGGGCATGGCTGGACTCGAGGGCGGGGATGATCCCCTCGAGTCGGCAGAGGCGGTGGAAGGCGGCCAGCGCCTGCTCGTCGTCCGCGCTCACGTAGCGCACCCGGCCGCTGTCGCGGAGCGCGCTGTGCTCGGGGCCGACCCCCGGGTAGTCGAGCCCGGCGCTGATGGAGTGGGCGGTGAGCACCTGGCCGCCCTCATCCTGCATGAGGTAGCTGTGCGAACCGTGCAGCACGCCCGGCCGGCCGCGGCTGAGCGGGGCGGCGTGCTCGCCGCTGTCCAGACCGCGCCCCGCCGCCTCGACCCCGATCAACTCGACGTCCTGGTCGTCGAGGAAGGCAACGAACATGCCGATGGCGTTGCTGCCACCGCCGACACACGCCACCACCGCAGCGGGCAGGCCGCCGAGCCGGTCCAGGCATGCGGCGCGTGCCTCGTCGCCGATGACCCGCTGCAGGGTGCGCACCAGCGTCGGATAGGGGTGCGGACCGACGCTGCTGCCGATCACGTAATGGGTGTCGCGGACGTTGGCCACCCAGTCGCGGATCGCCTCGTTGGTGGCGTCCTTGAGCGTGCCCGCACCACTGTCGACGGGCACGACGGTGGCGCCGAGGAGGCGCATCCGGTACACGTTGAGCGACTGGCGGCGCATGTCCTCGCGGCCCATGTACACGGTGCAGCCGAGGGCCGCCCTGGCGCAGGCCGTTGCCGTGGCCACGCCGTGCTGTCCGGCGCCGGTCTCGGCGATGATGCGGCGCTTGCCCATGCGCTCCGCCAGCAGCACCTGGCCGAGCGCGTTGTTGATCTTGTGCGCGCCGGTGTGGAGGAGGTCCTCGCGCTTCAACCAGATCTGCGCGCCGCCCGCCGCGGCGCTCAATCGCGGCGCGTGGGTCATCGGCGTGGGCCGGCCGGCGTAGTCCCGGAGAAGGGTGCGCAGCTCCGCCTGGAACGCGACATCCTGGAGCGCGTCGTCCATCGCCGCCTCGAGCTCATCGAGCGCCGGCATGACGGTCTCGGGTACGTAGGCGCCGCCGTAGCCGCCGAATCGCCCGCGTCCCACGGTCACTGCGCCGCCCCTTGCCCGGTGTGCTCGAACGCGGCCCGTGCTGCCCGCACAAATGCGGTGACACGAGCGGGGTCCTTCACGCCCGGCGCGGACTCGAGGCCGCTCGACGCGTCGACGCCGGCCGGGCGGACGCGCTCGATCGCCGACGCCACATTGGCGGCGCTCAGGCCGCCGGCGAGGATGACCCGGCGGTGACGGGCGACGGCCGCGGCGGTGGCCTCATCGACGCGGCCGCCGGTCCCTCCGGGCAGGTCGCCGGCCGCCGCGGGTGCGCCGTCGAGGAGGAGCAGGCAGTCCGGCCACCACTGCTCGGTGCAGGCCTGGGCGCGGTCGCGCACGTTGATGGCGCGGATCACGGGCGCGGCGGTGAGCGCCGCCAGCGAGGCGTCGACCTCTCCGTGCACCTGCACCGCCGACAGCCGGTAGCGATGCGTCGCCTCGTTGCACGCGGCCACCGCCGGCGACACCATCACCCCGATGAGGTCGGCGCGCCCGCGCACGGCGTCGACGACGGCCCGCGCCGTGGCGTCGTCGACGTGACGGGGGCTGCCCGGGACGAGCACGAGGCCGAGCCAGTCAGCGCCCGCGTCGATGGCGGCCTCCACCACCTCGACGGTGCGCACCCCGCAGACCTTGACGATCACAGCGGCCCCCTCGCCGCCGCCGCCGTCTCCGCTGAGGTGACCAGCTCGGCGAGAAGTCGCGACGGGTCGGCGGCGCGCATCAGGGTCTCGCCGACGAGGACGGCGTCCGCGCCCTCCCCCACCAGCCGGCTGACGTCGCCGGCGTCGCGCACGCCCGACTCGGCGACGGTGACGACACCCGCGGGGACGCGGCCGCGCAGCCGCGCGAAGGTGCGCAGGTCGGTCGACAGCGTGGTCAGGTCGCGGTTATTGATGCCGATGCACACGGCCCCGGCGCCGACGGCGCGATCGACCTCGGCCTCCGAGTGCACCTCGACGAGCGCCCCGGCGCCGCAACGGCGTGACGCGTCAAGTGCCTCTTCGAGCGCGCTGTCATCGAGGACGGCGGCGATCAGGAGGACCCAATCGGCCCCGGCCACCCGCGCCTCCGCCACCTGCACGGGTGCGACCACGAAATCCTTGCGCAGCACCGGGATCTCCACCGCGGCCCGGACGCCGACCAGGTCCTCGAGTGACCCGCCGAAGTCGGGACCGTCGGTGAGCACCGAGATCGCCGCGGCGCCGGCGGCCTCGTACGCGGTGCCCACCGCGACCGGGTCGAGATCGGCGCGCAGCATGCCTCCACTCGGAGAGCGGCGCTTGATCTCGGCGATGACGGCGCCACCGGTCAGCACGCGCTCGATCGCCGGGGCGTGCTCGAGGTTGGCCGCGCTGGCGAAGAGGGCAGCACGTCCGCAGTGCAGCGCGGCAGCCTCGAGGCGCTTGCGCTCGACGATGGGCGCGAGCGCTCCCAGCCCAGTCACGCCACCGCCGCCGTGGCACGCGGCACGCGAGCCTTGTCGAGGAGGTTGGCCAGGATGGCGCGGCCGTGGGGGGTGCCGATCGACTCCGGATGGAACTGCACACCCTCGATGAGCCGGTCGCGGTGGCGCACTCCCATGATGGTGCCGTCCGCGGTCCACGCGGTCACCTCCAGCGCCGCCGGCAGCGAGGCTCGCTCCGCGACCAGTGAGTGGTACCGGGTGGCGCGCAGGGGACTCGGCAGCCCAGTGAACATGCCCCGGCCATCGTGCTCCACGTCGCTGCACTTGCCGTGCATGAGGATTGCGGCGTTGACCACGCGTCCGTCGTGGGCCACGGCGATCGCCTGGTGACCGAGGCAGACGCCGAGCAGGGGCACCCGCGCGGTGCTCGCGGCGGAGACCAGCTCGACACAGATGCCGGCGTTCTCCGGGCGTCCCGGCCCGGGCGAGAGCACGATCGCCGCGGGCGCGGCGTCGATGATCTCGTCCACCCCGGCGGCGTCGTTGCGCAGGACCGTGGTCTCGGCGCCCAGCTCGCCGAGGTGCTGCACCAGGTTGAACGTGAAGGAGTCGTAGTTGTCGACGACGAGCACGCGGCCGGCCAGCTCGCCGGAGCGCAGCGGGCTCACGACGCGTTGACGCGCACAACCGCGTCCAGCGCTGCGGCGATCTTGTTGTCGATCTCGCGGGCCTCCTCTTCCGGCTTGGAGTCGGCAACGATTCCGGCCGCCGCCTGCAGGTGCGCCCGCCCATCGACGACCACGATGGTGCGTAGGGTGATCGCGGTGTCGAGCGCGCTCCCGCTGCCAATGTAGCCCACCGCGCCGGCGTACGGTCCGCGGCCGTGCGGTTCGAGGCCCGCGATGATCTCCATGGCGCGGATCTTGGGGGCGCCGGTGACCGTGCCCGCTGGAAAGCAGGCGCGCATGGCGTCGAGCGCCGAGCAGCCCGGACGCAACCGCGCGCGAATGCCGCTGACCAGGTGCATCACGCGCGAGTAGCGCTCGATGATCGTCGACTCGTGCACCTCGACGCTGCCGGTGGCGGCAACGCGGCCGACGTCGTTGCGGCCCAGGTCGACCAGCATGAGGTGCTCGGCCTGCTCCTTCTCGCTGTCGCGCAGCTCGGTCTCCATCACCTCGTCCTCGGCCGCGGTGTGCCCGCGGCGCCTGGTGCCGGCGATCGGGCGGTACTCGATCTGGTCACCGCGCACGCGCACCAGCATCTCCGGGGAGGCGCCGACGACCGAGGACTGCGGGCTGCTCACGTAGAAGAGGTAGGGCGTCGGACTCGACTCGCGCAGAGCCGTGTACAGCGTGAACGGGTGTGCGGACAGCGGAATGCTGAAGCGCCGCGATATCTGCACCTGGAAGATGTCGCCGGCCACGATGTGCTCGAGCGCACGCGCCACCGCAGTCAGGAATCGCTGACGCGGAAAGGTCGACGCGGAATCGGCGAGGTGGTGCCCGGGCACCGTGTGGTACCCGGTCAGCGGCTCGACGGCGACCGCCAGCGGGTTGTCCACGGCACCCGCAGAGCTCGGGCTGGTGCCGGTGATGCGCGCGTGGAGCAGCGCAAGCCGCTCGCATGCGGTCTCATACGCGGCCGCGGGGGCGACGCCGCCGCGCTGCAGCTGCGTGATCAGCAGGATGCGCGCCCTGGCGTGGTCGAACACGGTCAGCGTGCGGTACAGCGCGAAGCTGGCCACCGGCAGCCCGGCGAACGCGGGGGAGGTCGCCGGAAGGCGTTCGTACGCGCCCGCCGCCTCATAGGCGAGGTGACCCACCCATCCGCCGACGAACGGGGAGTCGAGACCATCGACGGGCGCGACGCGCTCGTGCAGCACCGCTTCGAAGGGGCGCAGCGGGTCGCCACCGTCGTCCTGCGCAACCTCGACGGGGTCGTGGCCGAGGAATGAGTAGCCGTGCATGCCGCCCGGGGGCGTCGCCGACTCGAGCAGGAAGCAATGCCCCTCGACGCCGAGGCACTGCATCAGGCTGACCGGCGTGCGATCCCCCGCCGGCAGCTCCATGACCAGCGGCACGACGTCGGCATCGCGCAGAAGCGCCATCGCCGTGGCCAGGTCGGGACGGATCGGCGGGGTGCTCATCGGAGACCACTGTGCGCGCGGGACGCGACGTCCGGTCAGGCCGGCGCGACGGCCGCGGGGGTTGCCCTGAGCAGGCTCGTGATGCGATCGAGGGCGCGCTCGAGGTTGACCATGGAGTTGGCGTAGCTGAGCCGGATGTGCCCGGCGCCGTGCGGCCCGAACGAGCTCCCGGCGAGGACTGCCACACCGACCTCGTCGAGCAGGGCGCGCTGCAGGTCGCGCTCGTTCCACCCCGTGCCACTGATGTCGGGGAACACATAGAACGCGCCCGCCGGGCGGCGGCAGACCACCCCGGGGATGCGGTTGAGCCCGTCGACGAGCAGGTCGCGGCGGCGGCGGAACTCGGCGACCATGGCCTCGACGGCGGTGTCGGAGTCGGGCGATTCGAAGGCCTCGATCGCGGCCAGCTGGGTGAACGCGGCCGCGCATGACGAGGAGTTGATCATCAGCGTGTCCATGCGCCTGGCCAGCTCCACCGGCATGGCGCCGAAGCCGAGCCTCCAGCCGCACATCGCCCACGCCTTGCTGACGCCGTCCATCAGCACGGTGCGCTCCGCCATGCCATCGATGCCGTACAGCGAGACGTGCTCGCCGTCATAGGTGATCCGCCCGTAGATCTCGTCGCTGAGCACGACGAGGTCGCGCTCGATGGCCAGCTGGGCGATCGCCTCGATGTCGTCGCGGGTGAGCACCCCACCGGTCGGGTTGGCGGGTGAGTTGACGATCAGCAGCCGTGTTCTCGGCGTGATCAGACCGCGGAGGTGGTCGACGTCGAGGCGGAAGTCGTTGGCCTGGAGGATCGGTGCGGACACCGGGGTGGCACCGAGAAAGCTCACCAGCGATCGGTAGATCGGGTACCCGGGGTCGGGCACGATCACCTCGTCGCCGGGCTCGATGAGCGACAGGAGGACGAAGAGCAGGATGTTCTTGCTGCCGGGCACGAGGACGACGTTCTCGGCGGCGGTGGGCACGCCGGTTCGCCTGGTGACGTATCGCGCCGTCGCCTCGCGCGCAATGGGAATCCCACTCGCCGGCGTGTAGTGCGTCGCGCCGCTGTTGAGCGCCCGGGTGGCCGCGTCGATGATGTTCTGCGGCGTGGAGGAATCCGGCTCACCGATCTCGAGGTGGATGATCTCGCGGCCCTCGGCCTCGAGCCGGCGCGCGTGGGCGAGCACCTCGAACGCGCTCTCGGTGCCGAGCAGGGACATCCGGTCGGCGAAGCGGAGGTTCACGCCCGCAGCGTCATCGGCGGGAGGTCGCCGCGGGATGGCTCGACGAGCAGGTCGACGGACTCGACCGCGGCGTGGGTCGGGCCCTCGCGGAGCAATCCCAGCAGGCGGTCGACGTCCTCCTTCGGACCCTCCACGACGCATTCCAGGCTGCCGTCGGGACGGTTGGCGACGGTGCCGTGCAGGCCGGCGCCGTGGTGCATCACGAAGGCACGGAACCCGACCATCTGGACTCTCCCACGCACGGTCGCGCGCACGCGGACCTGCTCGGACATTGTCCCGGGATTATAGGGAGCCCGGCAGAGAGCCGGGTCAGGCGGCCACCGGGGACAGCCGGCGGATCACCGGCAGCATGTCCTTGGTCGTCGTCATCTTCGTTCCGGCCAGTTCCGACATCAACGCGAGGATGCGGCGCTGCACCGGTGCCTCGTGGTCGCGCCCGGGCAGGTACCAGTCGAGCATGCGGCTGATGTACGCGGGGTCCTCGAGCTGGTCGCAGACGCTCGGTGACGTCACCGTCGTCGGGTGCTTGGGCGCGTCGTTGGTGCTGCGCAGCATCCACAGCGTCATGCGCAGGATGGCGGGGAGGACCTCAGGCTTGTTGGTCACCGCCTTGCGCAGGTACTTGGCGTAGCAGGCGGCGTGGCGGAGCTCGTCGGCGGCGAGGATCTTGAAGATCTTGCGCAGCAACGGTTCGGGTGCGTTGTGGCTGAAGGCCTGGTACCAGTGCGCGAGGCGCTGCTCGCCGCAGAAATGCATGGTCAGGGTTTCGATGGCCGGGCCCTCGGCGAAGGTGAGCCGCAGCGCGGGCAACTCCTTCTCCTCGTCGAACGTCTCGCCGACCTGCTCCAGGTACTTGCGCAGCACCAGGTGGTGCTTCATCTCCTCGTAGAACCAGATCGAGACGAAGCTGCAGAAGTCGATGTCCGCGTAGAAGTCGCGGAGGAACATCTCGGTGGCGTACAGGGCGCTCAGCTCGGTGAGGCAGATCTGACGGAGGTCATGGATCCACTGGTCGGTGAGGAGGCTGCGATCGATCTTCGTGAAATCGATCTCGTCGGTGAAGTCCCAGCGGGCGCGCTCGAGGCGGATGAACAGGTCGTCGTAGAGCATGCGCCCAGTCTCACCCACTGAGGCGCGTCAAGCCATCGGCCCCCACAGGGCATTTCCCGGGCAATTTTTGGCCCTGGTGTCCATAATGACCGCCATGTCGAATCTGCCGGTCGAGGGACGGGTGGATCCCGGTCCGGAATGGGCCGCCACGGCCACACTCCCACCCGAGATCACCGCCCGTCTCCTCGCCGACGTCGACATCATCGCGCGCCGCATGACCCGGCGCATCGCCGGCGAGATCGCGCTGCCGGCCCAATTTCACACCATCGGCTACCTGCGCACCGTGACAGGCGCCTGCCGCGATGCCCTGCGCACCCTGGTGCGGCTCCTCCGCGACGGCCGGGGGCTGCGCACCGCCGACCTGCAGCGGCTGGGATCGATGGGCGCCCAGCAGGCCGAGATGGGTGTGCCCCTCGAGGTTCTGCTGGCAGCCTACCGCCTCGCCGCCCGGGTGGTCTGGCGCGAACTGATCGGCGAGGCGGCAGGTCTCGACAGCCTGCCGCGTGCCACCGTCATCGGGGTCACCGGCCAGGTGCTGGAATACCTCGACGAGATCAGCGGCGCGGTGGGCGCGGCCTACCTGGACACGCGCGAGCGGCTGATGCGGCGACGCGACCTCGGCCGCGACCGCATCCTCCAGCGGCTGGTCGCGGGCGACGCCAGCCCGGAGCTGCGCCGCCTGGCCGCCGCCAGCGACCTCGACCTCCGCCCCCCGTACCTGGTCCTCGCCTGCGCCGCCGCGTCCGACGAGGAGGAGCGGGCCCTGGACCGGTCGCTGAGACCGCGGGGCGTGCTCCTCGTCGCCGACCAGCCGGGCATCTGGATCGCCCTGGTGCCCGGCCGGGACGGCGTCGACCGCACCCTCGATGAGGCGGAGCGTTCACTCGCTCGACGGGGTGGGCTGCGCTGGGGGATCGGGCCTCCGGCCGCTGCTCTCGAGGACATCGCGCAGAGCGCCCGCCGTGCTCGCGAGGCCCTGCAGGTGGGGCTCCGGCTCGATCCCACCGTGCGGGCGTGGGACGATGCGGCGGTGGGCATCTTCGCCACCCTGGCTGCCGACCCCGACGCCATGCGCCGGTACGTGGACCACGTCCTCGGGCAGGTCCTTGCCGTGCCCGGATCGCGGGGCGGCGCGCTTCTCGAGACGGTCGAGACGCTGCTGGTGACCACCAGCCTCAACGACGCCGCGTCAGTGCTCGGGCTGCACCGCCACACCATCGTGTACCGCACCCGGCGCCTCGCGGAGCTGGGCATCCGCCTCGACGCCCCGGCGGCGCGCCAGCGCCTCTGGCTCGCGCTCCAGTGCCGCCGCTTGCTCGGCGAGGGGACCCAGACGGGCGCCGCCCCCGCGGGAGTCGGTCCCGCCCGGTGAGCCGCGCCGCCAAGCCGAACGACTACGCCGTCCTCGGGTTGCGTCCCGGCGCGACCATGGAGGCGGTGCGGGCCGCCTATCGAAGCCTGGCCAAGGTCCACCATCCCGATCGCAATCCCGGCGATCCCAGCGCGCTCGCCACCTTCGCGCGCATCAGCGAGAGCTACGCCGCGCTGCGGGAGGCGGCAGAGAATGCCGCACCGGCCCCGACCCCCCTCGCCGCCGCCCGGGCGGCTCGACGTCGCGGCTCGTCCCGGCGCGGTTCCGCCGCGGACGCCGCGAGGCTCGCGGACCTGCCCGTCGGCGCCGCCCTCTGGGTGGACGCCGGCGCGGTCATGGTCGCGCCCGATCGCACGGCAACCCTGCGGCCCGACGCCACCGGCAGCGCCTTTCCCAGCGCCACCAACGTCATCAGGGTCGAACGGCGCGGCGACGGCCACCACGTCTTCATGCCACCGCAACCGCCGGCACGATGGCCCCTTGCGGCGAAAGCGGAGTCCGCCGGGCTGCTGGTGTCGGCCCTCTGGGTGGGCGATCGCCAGGATGGCGATGCCGGCTCCCTCCACGCCGCGCGCGTGCCGCTACGCCTGATCAGCGGGACCGCCGGTGAGATGCAACCCGGCGACCGGGGCTGGGCGCCGCGGGAGGCCCTCGACGTCGACGCAGAGGGCAATTGGACCCTCGATCTCGCCCAGCCGGTGAGCGCCGAGCCCCACCGCGCGACGCCGCTGCGCGTGCTCCGCGAGGAGGACGGCTTTCGCGTCCACGCGGAGTTGCCGGCCAACGAGTGGGCCCCGGCGCCCGCCCAGCCCGCCGCGGTCGACGGTCGCGCGCCGGTGCTGACCGCCATCCTGGCTGGCAGGCAGTACCCCGAGCCGCCCAGGGCATGAGGACCCCGGGCGGGAGTCACTTGGCGACGAGGGCGGCCCCCTCGGCCTCGCGGGCGAGCATGAAGAGAAGGTCGGAGCAGCGGTTGAGGTAGCGCAGCACGTCGGTGTTCGGCACACCGCCGGCAGCCTGCAGGCTCACGGTCCGGCGTTCGGCGCGGCGGACGAAGGTGCGACCCATGTCGATGGCGGCCGCCACCGGGTCACCGCCGGGGATGACGAAACCCTTGGGAAGCGGGACGCGCGCCTCCAGCCCGGCGATCTCGGCGTCGAGTGATTCGACCATGGCGGCCGTGACCGTCGGGAAGTGCTTCACGAGCTTGGGGCGGTCTGCCGGAGCGGTGGCCAGCTCGGCGCCGACGGTGAACAGGTCCCGCTGCAGTTCCAGCAGGCGCTCTGCCCGGGGTGGATCGGTGCACAGGGCCCGAGCCAGGCCGAGGGCGCTGATCGCCTCGTCGAGCGCACCGTACGCCTCGGTGTGCAGGTCGTCCTTGCGAACCCGCCCGCCGTACAGCAGGCTGGTGTCGCCACCGTCGCCGTGGCGGGTGACGATGCTCACGCCTCGTGTCCCCGGGCTCGCTCCTCCAGCCATTTGCTGGCCGCGATCGTGGCCGTGGTGGCGTCGCCGACCGCGGTGGTGATCTGCCTCGTCAGCTGGCTGCGCACGTCACCGGCGGCGAACACGCCCGGGACGTTGGTCATCATGGTCATTGGGTCGGTGAGGTAGTAGCCGCTCTTGTCGTGGTCGATGTGCACGTCGATGAGCCCCGTGTTGGGGATGAACCCGACGAAGATAAACACGCCGCCGACGTCGAGCCGCGACGTGGCCCCCGTCACTGTGTCCCGCAGGTTCACGTGGGTCACCTTCTGGTCGCCGTCGATGGAGTCGACCACCGTGTTCAGCACGATGTCGATCTTGGGGTGATTGCGGGCCTCCTCCACCAGGATCGGCTGGGCCCGGAACGCGTCACGTCGATGGATGATGCTGACCCTGCTGGCGTACCGGGTGAGGAAGAGGGCCTCCTCCACCGCGGCGTCGCCGCCGCCGATCACCGCGAGGTGGACGTTGGGGAAGAACGCGCCGTCGCACACCGCGCAGTACGAGACGCCGCGACCAGCGAACTCCTCCTCGCCGGGCACGTCGAGCTTGCGGGGGTTGCCCCCGGCGGTGACGATGACCGCGGCCGCGCGGTACTCGCCCTCGTCGGTCTCGACGACCTTGGTCCCATCCGGGTCGACGCGGATACGGTTCACGGGCGAGTAGACCATCTCGGTGCCGAAGTGCTCGGCCTGGGCGAGCATGGCGGTGGCGAGGTCGCCGCCGAGGATGCTCTTGAAGCCCGGGTAGTCCTCGATCAGCTCGGTGTTGAGCAGCTGGCCGCCGGGGGCCTTGGCCTCGATGACCACCGCGCGCACCTTGCTGCGGCCGGCGTACAGCGCGGCTGTCAGCCCCGCCGGGCCGGCGCCGATGATGGCGATGTCGTAGTCGTTCACGCCTGTCACCGTACCCGAAGTTGGCGTCGTTGAAGCGGTGCCGCCGGGGTCACTTGGCCGCGAAGGACCGCAGCTCGGTGATCACCCGGCCGATCTGGATGGCGTACGCCTCGGCGAGGCTCTTGCTGGACAGGGTGAGGATGCCGACGACCCGCCCCTGGCCGTCGAGCACGGGACCGCCGCTGTTGCCCGGGTAGACGGACTGACCGTCGAGGACGAGCATGTCGTGATAGTCGGTGGTGGTCGGCGGCCGGCCTGTCGTGGTGTCACCGGTGACCGGCACGTCCGGCTCGATGTGGGTGGCCGTCTCGTCGGTGATGTCGCCGTGCCCGGTGGCGTGACTGCTGGCGATGACCACCACCGCCTGCGGGAAGTCGGTGATCACGGAGGTGCTCGTGGCCAGCGGCGTCCCGCCGAAACCGTCCCTGCTGCGGATCACGGCGATGTCGACGGCGGGGTCGACGCCGAGGACGTCGCCGACGTGCGAGGAGCCGTCACGAGCGCGGATGCGCACGGTGAGCTGACCGGTGATGACGTGCGCGTTGGTGACGAAGTCGCCCCTGGTGTCGAACAGCCAGCCGGTTCCCAATCCCTCGTCGGTGGCCCCGAGCGCCTCGATGGTGACCGTGACGGTGAGGTGGGCTCGGGCGACGTCGTCGACCGAGAGCGTGGGCGACGGCACCGTGACGGGGACGGCCCGCGGTCGCGCTGCGCTGGCGACGCTGCTGGTCAGCGCGGTCCGGTTGACGGTCACCAGGAAGGCCACTACCCCGATGAGGACGACGACGGCGACGGCGACGAGGATTCGGACGGGCCGTGATGATGCGGCCGAGCGGTGACGTGACACTACGGGGGCATTGTGCCCGACAGCACGCCTGGCAGCGACGTGAACGTCCGGCCGGCCGCTCAGCCCCCGCCGTCGCCGCCGGAAGCCAACACCCCGGACGCAACGAGCCTGCGGACCGCCCGGGCGCGATGGGAGACACGGTCCTTGGCGGCGTCGCCGGCCTCGCCGAAGGTGACGCCGAGGTCATCGCTCAGGAACGCCGGATCGTAGCCGAAGCCGCGAGCACCGCGCGGCTCGACCAGCGTTCCGAAACACTCGCCATGAGCGTTGATCGGGTCGGCCAGCGGTCGGCAGAGGGAGACGGCGCAGACGTAGCGCACCCGCCGGCTGCCCTTTGCGCTGCGGTCAACCTCCTCGATGAGGCCGCGCAATCGTTGCTCGTCGGTGGCCTGGTGGCCGAGCCACCGAGCCGACCGCGGCCCCGGCCAGCCACGGAGCGCGTCGACCTCGATGCCGCTGTCGTCCGCCAGCGCGGCGGTGCCGAGCGCGGCGCAGACGGCGGCCGCCTTGGCCAGGGCGTTCTCCGCGTACGTCTCGCCCGGCTCGACGAGGTCGCCTGTCCACCCGGCCTCGGCCAGCGACGTCAATCGCCAGGGATGGGCGGCCAGCAACCGGCGGAACTCGGCCAGCTTGCCGGCGTTGTTGGTTGCCACGACCAGCACCCGCTCGAGCGAACCCGGTGCGTCCGAAGCGGTCACCCCGCCGCGAGGGCGGCGGCCTGGATGGCGAAGAGGCGCTGAATGCCCGCGGCGGCGAGCTCGAGAAGGCTGTCCATCTCGGTGCGCGCGAACGGCTCCTGTTCGGCGCTGCCCTGCACCTCGATGAAGCGCCCGTCGCCGCAGCCGACGCAGTTCATGTCGGTGTCGGCGGCGGAGTCCTCGAGGTAGTTGAGGTCCAGCCGCGGCTCACCGGCGACGATGCCGGCGCTGACGGCGGCCACCTGCCATCGCAGCGGGTCCTCCTTGACCAGACCGGCGGCGCGCAGCTTGGCCACCGCCAGCGCGAGGGCCACGTAGCCCCCGGTGATCGACGCCGTCCGCGTGCCGCCGTCGGCCACCAGCACGTCGCAGTCGATGAAGATGCTGCGCTCACCGAGAAGCGAGAAGTCGACGGCCGCGCGGAGGCTGCGCCCGATCAACCGCTGGATCTCCTGGACGCGTCCATCGACGCGGCCCTTGCGGCCGTCGCGCTCGGTCCGCGTCATCGTGCTGCGCGGCAGCATGGCGTATTCGGCCGTCACCCAGCCGCGCCCCCCACCCTTGCGGAACTGGGGCACGCGCTCCTCGACGCTGGCGGCACAGAGCACGCGCGTGTCACCGACGGTGATCAGCGCGCTCCCCTCCGCGTATGGGAGGGGGCCGATCTCGATCGTCGTCGGTCGCAGCTGGTCGGTGGCACGGCCGTCAGGACGCATGGCCACGGAGTGTAGTGATCACCGCGGCGCTCGCCGCCGCGATCCCGCCACCTAGCGCTTCAACACCTTGTCGAGGATGAGCACCGAAGCCTCGAAAAAGATGATCAGGGGGATGAAGAGCGCTGTCGGTGTGTAGGGATCGGCGCCGGGGGTGACGATCAGCGCCGCCGCGATGATGCCGACCCAGATGCCCTTGCGCTTGCGCCGCAGCATCCGCGATGAGACGATGCCGAGCACACCGAGCAGGATGATCACCACGGGCAGCTCGAAGGTGACGCCGAAGGCCACGATCAGCAGCAGCAGGAAGGAGAAGTACGCGTTGATGTCGGGGAGGTAGACCGCGCTGTTGCCCAGGAACGTCGCCAGGAAGTTGAGCCCGATCGGCATCACGAAATAGGCGAACGCGGCGCCCGCGGTGAAGAGAAGGACCGCGGAGCCGATGAAGGGACCGACGAACTTCTTCTCCACCGGGCGCAGACCCGGCGACACGAATCCCCACACCTGCCACAGCACCACGGGCAGGGCGCCGATGAAGCCTACGATCGCGGAGATCTTGATGGGGATGGTCAGCCCCTCGGTGGGGCTGGTGAAGATCGCCGTCGACGTGATGTGGTTGGTCTTGCCGAGCACCGTTGTGAGCGGTCGCAGCAGGAAGTCGAAGATCGCACCGTGGAAGATGAAGGCCGCCACGGTGGCGACCACCCACGCGATCGCCGAGATCATGAGCACGCGACGAAGCTCCTCGAGGTGCTCGATGATGGTCATGCGGCGCTCGTCGCCGGCCACTCCCTGCACCTCTCAGCGCCTCCCGCCGAAGGCGACGGTCACGGTCAGACGGGGGCTGTGTGATCGCCCTCGCCGGCGACGTGTTCCGTGGGCCGCGACGTCACCGTGCCACCGCCCACGGGGGCGGGCTCGACGAGCGTGCCCGGCGTGGCCTGGACCGCGGCCTCTGGCGCGGCGGGGGTCGCCGCCGGGGCTGCGGGTGCCGGCTCCGCCGGGGTGTCCACCCTGGTCGCCTTCGAGAATTCCTCCTTGGTCTCAGCCGACGCCTTGCGGAACTCGCGGATGGCACGGCCGAGGCCGGAACCGACGTCGGGGAGCTTGCCCGGTCCCCAGATGATCAGAACGACGACGAGCAGGATCACCAGGATCCAGATGTGACCGGTGCCGATGAACGGCATCTGAGAACCTCCGTTGTGTCACCGGGCGGGGGCGCCGTCCGGGGCCTCGTGCGCGGCGGTTTCGAGTTTAGCATCGCACCTCGCTGTTTCCCTTGAGGTGACCCTGAGAGGCTGGTCACCGCGACGGGATGGGAGCCCCGCCGGATGTCTCCGCGTTCTACGCGCCGCGGGTCGTCCGCAGTCCAGCCGCGAACCCGGCCACCGCCCGCTCGAGGTCGGCGGCGGTGTGGGCGGTGCTGAGGAACCCCGCCTCGAACTGGGACGGCGGCCAGAGCACGCCGTGGTCTCGCCAGGCGTGGTGGACCCGGGCGAACGCGCCGGTGTCTGCCGCCGAGGCCTGGGCGTAGTCGTCCACCGTCTCGACGCCGACGAACGGCGTGAGCATGCTCCCCGCCCGGTTGACGGCGCACGGGACGCCCGCGGCGGCCGCGCCCTGGCCCAGGCCGGCGGCGAGCTCGGCGCCGGCCGCCTCCAGGCGGCGGTACGCCTCACCGGTGGCCAGCTCGTCGAGAACCGCGCAACCGGCCGCCATCGCCAGCGGATTGCCCGACAGCGTTCCCGCCTGGTACACGTCGCCGGCCGGGGCGAGCCGCTCCATCAGTGACCGAGCTCCCCCGAACGCGCCGATCGGCAGGCCGCCACCGATGACCTTGCCGAGACAGGTGATGTCGGGCGTCACCTCGACGATCACCTGCGCCCCGCCGTACGCGACCCGGAAGCCGGTCATCACCTCGTCGAGGATGAGCAGCACGCCATGGCGGGACGTGAGCGCGCGGATCGCCTGCAGGTAGCCCGGCTGCGGCAGTACACAGCCCATGTTGCCGGCCACGGGCTCGACGATGAGGGCGGCGACGCGGTCACCCTCGCGGTCCAGCGCCGCGGCCAGCGCGCCGACGTCGTTGTAGGGGATCACGAGGGTGTCGGCGACGGCGGCGGCGGGCACGCCCGGCGAGCCGGGGATCCCGAGCGTCGCCACCCCCGAGCCGGCCGCGGCAAGGAAGGCGTCGGCGTGGCCGTGATAGCCCCCGGCGCACTTGATGACCCGGTCCCGGCCGGTGACCGCCCGCGCCAGGCGCAGCGCCGACATCGTCGCCTCGGTGCCGGAGTTGACGAACCGCACCATCTCCATCGACGGCAGGGCGGCCACGATCCGTTCCGCCAGCTCGATCTCGAGCGCGGCGGTGGCGCCGAAGGCGGTGCCGCGGCCCAGCTGGGCGGCGATGGCCGCCGTCACCGCCGGGTGCCCGTGGCCGAGGATGTGGGGGCCGTAGGCGAGGATGAAGTCCACGTACTCGCGGCCGTCCTCGTCGGTCATGCGCGAGCCCGTGGCGGAGGCGATGATCGGCGGCTCACCGCCCACCGCAGCGAACGCGCGCACCGGGCTGTTGACGCCACCGGGGAGCACGCGCTCCGCACGTTCACGCCACTCGGCCGACGTCCCGGCGGCCGCCGGCAGGATCACTGCGATGGGGCGACGGTCACCGTCTGCAGCACGTCGCCCTGCTGGATGGAGAGCACCACGGTGAGACCGGACACCACCTGGCCGAAGAGGTTGTAGAGCGGCTGGAGCTTGGTGGTGTCGTCCGCGGTGCAGATGAAGAACTGCGAGCCGTTGCTGTTGACGCCGCTGTTGGCCATCGCCAGCGCGCCCTGCACGTACGCCTGGTGGACCGGTTCGTCGTTGAACTTGTAGCCGGGCCCGCCGCTGCCGTCACCCTTGGGGTCGCCGCCCTGGATGACGAAGCCCGCCACGACGCGGTGGAACGTCAGGCCGTCGTAGAAGTGATTGCGGGCCAGGACGACGAAGTTGTTGACCGTGTTGGGCGCCAGCGAGGGCTGCAGGCAGAGGACGATGGCGCCCTTTGCGCTGCTGATGGTCACCTCGTAGAGCTTGGTGGTGTCGATCTGCATCGGTGGCGCGGCGCTGTACACATGCGGGTCGGCGGGTTCGCCCGACGGTTGCAGCGCGGCACCGAAGGTTGCGGTGGCGCAGTTCGCGAACGGGATGGTGGTGGCGGCGCCGGCGCTTGCGCTCGCCGCCACGCTGGGAGTGCCGCTCGCCGACGTGGGTGCGACATTGGGCGAGTTGGCCCGGTTGATGAAGATGATGGCCACAACAAGGGCGCCGATGAGCAGCGCCCCGCTCGCCAGCGAGAACGGCAGCCTCTGCGGCGTCGGGCTCTGGTCAGACACGGTTCATTTCCTCCCGCAACCAGCGCGCCGCTCGGCGCGCGTCGTAGCTGATGACAAGGTCGGCCCCGGCCCGGCGGATGGCGGTGAGCGCCTCCAGGACCGCGGCGCGTTCGTCGAAGGCTCCGGCCGCCGCGGCGGCGTGCAGCATGGCGTATTCGCCGCTGACGCAGTACGCGGCCAGCGGGAGGTCGGTGATGTCGCGGACGCGCGCGACCACATCAAGGGCGGTGAGCGCGGGCTTGACCATGACCATGTCGGCCCCCTCGTCGATGTCGAGCAGGACCTCACGTACCGCCTCGCGCTGGTTGGCAACGTTCATCTGGTAGCTGTGCCGGTCACCGGAGCGCGGCGCGCAGTCCGCCGCCTCGCGGAAGGGTCCGTACATCACCGAAGCGTATTTGGCGCTGTAGGCGAGCACGGCGGTGTCGTGGAAGCCGCTGTCGTCGAGCGCCGCCCGGATCGCGCCAACCTGGCCGTCCATCATGCCGCTGGGGGCGATGATGTCCGCGCCGGCGGCCGCCTGCGCCACGGCGATGCGGCCGTACAGCTCGATGGTGGCGTCGTTGTCGACGCTGCCGTCCTCGCGGAGCACTCCGCAGTGGCCGTGGTCGGTGTACTCGTCAAGACAGCAGTCGGCGATGAGCACGCAGTCGTCGCCGTGGCTGCGGCGGAGGCTGCGCAGCGCGCGCTGGACGATGCCGTCCTCGGCCCACGCCTGTGAACCCCGCGCGTCCTTGTGCTCGGGGATGCCGAACAGCACCACGGCCGCGCAGCCGGTGGTGACGGCGTCATCGACGGCCACCGTGAGCGACTCGATCGTCTCCTGCTGCTGGTGCGGCATCGAGGTGATCGGCACCGGGGCATCGATGCCCTCGCGAACGAAGGCGGGGTGGATGAGGTCGCCGGGGAGCAGTCGGGTCTCACGGGCGAGGCCTCGAAGCGCTGCGGTGCGGCGCAGACGGCGTGGTCGATCGGCGGGGAAGGGCACGAGGGCTCAGGGTAGCGGGTGGGCGTCGTGCAGGTGCTCGATCAGGGCGTGGGCCAGGCCGGCGGCGGTGTGCTCGGCGGCGGTGATCACCGTCGACCATCCGGCCTGGCGCGCGGCCCGCGCGGTGACCGGCCCGATGCAGGCGGCGAGGCAGGTCGGGGGCGGGGCGCCGCCGAGCGCCTGCGCGAAGTGGCGCACGGTGCTGCCGCTGGTGAAGGTGATGGCGTCCACGGGCCCCGCCGCCAGAGCGGCCACGATGCCGGAGGCGGCGCCGTCGGGGACCACGCTGTCATAGGCAACCACGACCTCCACCTCGGCGCCCACCTCTCGGAGCGCCGGGGCGATCACGTCGCGCCCCCCGGCCGCGGCGACGATCAGCACGCGATCGCCGCGACCAACACGGCGGGACAGCTCGGCCGCCAGCGACTCGGCGACCCGTCCCGGGGCCACCACGGCGGCGGCCAACCCGTGCCGGAGCGCCGCAGCCGCCGTCGCCGGTCCGACCACGGCCACGCCGAC
>OCZT010000103.1_pt1 | contig 77458 bp, 49 predicted proteins | sample 1539031 | NCBI WGS metagenome assembly OCZT01 (sample SAMEA3539308, study PRJEB22396) | soil metagenome | biome: tundra; feature: field; material: soil | place: USA | collected 2010-05 | depth 0.15 m
AGAATGTGGCCTTCCCAAGGCTGAGACGAGGGTTCGATTCCCTTCACCCGCTCCAATCTTGATTTCAACCAATGAAATCAAATAGATTATGAGTTATCCAAGAATTATTTCAGGCCAGTGCTAAAGCCCAGTGCTAAAAAGTCCACCGATGTTATTGATGTTTGAAGATGAATTTTTAAGGGATTTTACCCCCTGCCACGCCACCCCGGCGGCAGCGGCACGACGACGCCGTCTTCGCAAAATTCGGTCAACATCCGGTCGACCGGCGGCCCCCAATCGCCAAATGCCGACACCACGCCAATCGGCTTCGTCAATTCCAGCATTCTCGTAAACCAGCGGACGTAGGCCGGATCGGGGTGGAGACTTTGTTCCGCAAACGTCGGGAATTCCACAATGAACCGCGTTGCCAAAATCAACGGGGTTTTCGGCTTCATGTTTCGCCAACCGAAATAATTATCTTCGTCGGCGCTGGAATATTTGGGCGGTAAAGGGGGCTCGCCATGCGATGGCCGCAAAAAAGCAAGATCGATCGCGATTCCGAAGATGAATAATCAAACATGAAAACTTTCATTGCAACATTGACGTTTGTTCAATACAGCCGTGGTGAAATTTCGATTAAGGCCCGCTCAATTAAAGACGCGCGCCGCAAAGCCGACGAAATCAGTGCGGATGAAGTGGACGACTGGAATGCCGTGGATGGAGAAGTGTCCGTCGAAAGTGTCACGGAAAAGAAACCGCGCAAGAAAACCAGTCAGACACGCCAGCCGATACAAAACCGACGCCGGATTGCTGATTTCGAGACACGAATGGACGGGCTTGCAGGTCGCAACTGGCGTGACGAGTATCCCGGCTACGAAGAATTAAGCACAGCAAGAAAGATTGAAACATTAAAGGCCGCAATCGCCGAATACGAGGACTGAAGGGCCAAGTGCATCATAATTTTCAGGTGGAATAAATCGTTTACAACGAAAGTCCATCACAGCATCACCAGCGCGCTTTTTTGGGCAATTACTGCGGCAATCTCCTTCTGCTTGGCTTTCTGTAATTCTGGATCGTTATCCAACCACGGCCAGCCTTCAATGTTTGCGTGGGCATCCGACGGTTCCTTGGCAATGACATCCACCCCGGCATTCCTGACTTCCGCAGTTTTGCAGACGGCAGCCGCTTTTAGAGTCTGCTGAAAGTTTGTGTTTTTTTCCCAAATCTCGCGGATGCGTTCTGGATTGGCACCGCAACGAAAGACCGATTTGTTCCGGTTTTTTGGGTCGGGCATAAACGCGGCCGGTTTGGGCATCGCGGAATTGTAATGGCTGCTCTGCGTCAGAAACCGGGTGACTTCCTCGTCGTCACCAACAATATCAGGCAGTCCTGATGGAAGCATTCCCATGACTTAAAATTGCGCTGATGCCCTCGACAACCCGTTGCGGGATTCTGTCGCCATCGAACCGCGCAACCGCGTGGCCTTTGTCGGCACCGTCCAACCACGCATAACCGGCCCAAACACAAACTTCCGGATACTACCAAAATTATAATTTCTTGTTTGATTTTCGACTATATGTCCACCAACCTCTCCGCCAGCATCCTGCTCTACTTGCTCAAAAAAACCTGATCAATACCTATTGAGCAATCCCAAAATACCAGTGCAGGCCGTCCCCAAAGGGCAAATTCAGATTTGGTTGAGCAAATGATGGGCGGCAACGGCTTGCTTTCTCATTTTTTCCCCTTCAGTCTTAATACTGTCAGCGAATTTGCTGGAAATGAATGGGGAAATTCCGATCCTAAAATTGTGAGATGTGTTGTTTCAGGCACGACCTTGGTGGGACTCTCCAGCGAATTGTTGTCGGAAGTGCTGGCTGACGTGAGAAGAGTGACTTGGGCTTCCGTTGCCATGAAGGTAACTCCATCAATGTTCAGCATGGTGCTATACGCCTGTGACGATGTGTTGATCACCTTGACCACAATGTCCTCGTTCTGGTCGTCACGACCCGCGACTGCAAACAAGTTGCTGGTGGGCTGCGCAGTTTCGTCATGAATCAACTGGCCGTCGAGATAACAACGAATGCGATTTCCGTTGAGCTCGACTTTGATGTCGTACCAATGGTCGGTTTCGATTCGCCCCTCGGCTTGTGCACCGACTGGAGTTTGCGCGCCTTGGACACTGTGTTCGATCGCAAGGCGAGTGTTGCCCCAACCGCCGAGGTTCCACCAATACATGTCACCACCTTTGCGACCGAACATGATGAGAAACCCTTCGCCGCCGCCAAGCTTGCGCGCTTTTAGGGTGAGCGTGTAATCTGACCAACTCTCGTCACCGGAATAACTGGAAGCTCTGCCTGGTTGATTTTGGCGATAAACGCCATTTGTCACCGCCCATTGTCCGCCGCCGCGTCGACCGGCGCTCTGCCAGCCTTCCGCGTTTCGGGTGAAGTCCGACGTGTATTGCGCCTGCCCGTTTTTCTCGACGCGCACGTCCTTGAACTCTGCGCTCGTGTCCCAAGTGCCCAGGCCAATTTGACCCGCGACTTTAAAGTTCTCATTTGCGGGCAAGGTAACGTCGGTCTTCAACGTGCGGCTCAGACGATTTTCGGCAAACAATTTCCAGAGGTAATACGACGTCGTGCCGAAGACGCGCGAGCTGTCGAAATAAATCATGCCGTGCCACGGTGGAGGCGCGCCCGCGAGTTCCGTCCGTCCGTGAACGTTCGCCAGCAGCGGTGCATAAGAAACCATGCGCACCACGTCCGCGTTGCATTCCGCGCCCATGAGGAAAACCCCCTCGGCCAGTGCTGATGTCAAGTTGCCTTTGTCCCGGCCGCCCTCCTGCGAAGTGACCGCAACTTCGGCAATGTAAACCGGCGGCGATTTTCGGTCGCGCCGGTCATACATGTGAAAGTTGTTAATGAACCAGCGCGGACTGTTGTAATAATGTTCGTCAACCATTTCAACGGGTGAGCGGCGCAGCGGAACGTTGGCTAGCGTGGTAAGCTCCGGATATTTGGCCTTCACCAAAGGATAGATCAACGCATAACGGTCTTCGTATTCGCGCCCGACATTTTCATTGCCGATTTCCAGCAGCTTCACATTGAAGGATGCCTGATGCCCGGCCGCCACGCGCAGTTTACCCCACTTGGAATTCGCCGGGCCGTTCGCAAATTCCAACGCATCAAGGAAGCTGTCCTCAATCGATTGCATTTCGGAAATTGGAACATTGGTCGAATGGCGATAAATGCAAGTTTGGCCGGCGAAGCCAACGTACATCGGCTCCGCACCGATGTCCTCGCAAAATTGCAGGTACTCGTAAAATCCCATGCCGTGAGTGCGGCGGTAATCCCACACGTTCCAGATCTCCTCGCGTTGTTCGATCGGGCCGATGCTTTTTTTCCAATCGTAGGCGTTCTCCGGCGTGGCGCCTTCCACAACACATCCGCCCGGGAAACGGACAAACCCCGGCTTCAAGTCCGCAATCATCTGCGCGATTTCCGGGCGAAGACCGTTCGGATGGCTCTTGAAAGTCTTCTTTGGGAATAGCGACACGACGTCAAACCAAACCGTCCCTTTAGATCCGGCAGTGAGGATGAACTTTGCCTGGGGATCAGTTTTTTTTGCCGTGAGAGTTGCCGTGTAATGTTTCCACTGCTCGTCTATTTTCTTGATTGTCACCGCATCGCTCACGGGTTCGCTCCCGGCGCTTTCCAAAGTTGCCACGAGCGGCCCAGCGAACTCCGCATTGCCGCGCGCCCAGAATGACAGCACGTATTGCTCGCCTTCCTTCACGCCAATGCCCCAATAACCTTCGTTGGCAATTCCGATCCGACCGGAGGAAGCATCTTGAATTTCAAGCCGGCATGAACGCGGCGTAGCAGGATTCAACGGATTGTTCATGTCCAGCGACATTGAACCTTGCGCGCCACCTTCCTTTACGAGCGACCAGTAAGGCAGGCTTTTATCCACCTCAAAATGGTAGGGGATGATATAGCCGCGACCGTTGTCCCAATGACCATTGGTGAACGAGAATCCTTCGGGTGCCTTGGCGTCTTCAAATCCGCGATTGCGAATCAATTCCGCATAAAGGCCGCCGTCAACTCCCGTGTTGATCTCCTCCAAAAAAATTCCATACATGTGCGGATTGATTTCGGGACCCGGTTTGGTTGCATCAATATTGATGGTCGCTGTGTCCGCACGAAGCGAAGCGGCGCAGGTCGCCAACGCGAATGCGAACATACGGGATGCAAGTTTCATGGTCAATTTATTTTTGCTCCTGGGTTGCAGAGAGCGCATTCGTGGCTGGTCGGGTGGTGCCATTTTCTTCACGATTAAAACGCCGGCGCGGCTCCACTTTTGGAATTTTTATGCGTCCACTATAAAACTCATCCATGAGTGCGTAAGCTTCCGGGTCATATTTTTTGAGACCCTCGGGACCGTTCTCCGGCTTCGGGCCGGTCATGTGCAAGTCGCCGTGCGTGCCGAAATACCACATCGTCAACTCGGCGAAAAATTCGTCCGGGTTGGACCCCGCGTAAGACTTTTCCCAAAGCCCTTTAGCTAGTGAATTTCTGTATTGCTCATCGAACCGGGCACGAACGTCGCGAGGAATTCCATAGTTGCGAATGTTATGGGAGAACTCGTGCACACAAACCTCGCGTCCGTTGTAATGATCCTTCTCCAGCTTCAAAAGATTTTCTTCGCCGCAGGAAGTCAGCAATCCACCCATGCCGCGAGTCCGTTGGTCCCTGGTCAGGCCGTTGTATTCGGCCAGTGGTTTGCCTTTGTCGTGCCGCCATTCGGGAAGATCGGTGGTGACCTGGTCGCGACCAATGATGTGCAGTTCAGCGCCCGCCGCCACCAGATTGGAAATCAGCATCGGCTGTTTGGTGAGAAGGTGGGCGAACATCATGGACAGCCGGTCGTAGGCCGCATACACCGCCGCGTCCGCCACCACCTCGGGTGCCTTGACGGGAATGCCGTGAAAAATGAGTTCCTTGGCAAAAAAGCCTTGTTCCGGCGGATCCAGAATAATGATTTTAGGTTTGGTTTCGTTGTCCGATTCATTGCCGACGGCAACGCTGCTGTTTGCCCCGACAATGGCCAGCGCCGAAATCGCAGTCGCAACCAATGTGAGTTTATTCATACTAAAAACCGCTGCATCAAACGCGCCAACTTTGCAAGCCTGGGGCGAAGATAACCGCTGGCATTTTTCTGATTGGAATCCCAACTGGCCCGTGTCACGCTTGCCATTTTGTTGCACCTTGCCTTGTCTGCCGCACGGTCAACTCTTGATCAGGTCTATTCCCTGCCTGACTCGAACCGGTTCATGTTTTTTACCGTTCAAAAAAAAAGGTTTCGGCTGGAACTTCATCCATTCTTCAATTTCATCGGCTTCGATCGGAACCCCGGCCATCAGATCCACCGGGCCTTTTTCAGTGATCAGAACATTATTCTCCAAACGCACGGCAAATCCTTCCTCGCGGATGTAGATGGCGGGTTCAACGGTCATCACCCATCCAGGTTGCATCGGTTCGAGCGTGTTGGTCACATCGTGAACGCCCAAGCCAATCGGATGACCGGCACCATGCATAAAATACTTTTTAAAGGCCGGTTTGTCCGGGTTCTGCCGGTTAATTTCGCGCCGCGTCAGCAATCCCAGATCCACCAGTTCCTTTTCGATCATTTGTTCAACTTCCTTCTGCCACTCCGCGGTTTTTTTGCCCGGCACCAGGCTTTGGATGGATTGGCGCAACACGCGTAGCACCGCATTGTACACCTGTTTCTGGCGGCCAGTGAAGCGACCGCTCACCGGGATGGTGCGGGTCATGTCGGCGTTATAGTTGGCGTAAGCAGCCGCCACGTCGAGCAATAATAAATCGCCGTTGCGGCATACCGCCGAGTTGGTGACGTAATGTAGGCAGCAGGCGTTGAGTCCCGTGGCAATGATCGGTAGATAAGCGAACTGGCTTCCGTGCCGGATGAATTCGTGGGCAAACTCGGCTTCCACTTCGGTTTCGCGCACACCGGGTTTTGTGAACTTGAGCACGCGCATAAATCCTGCGGCGGTGAATTCGCACGCTTTGCGAATCAAGGCGACTTCGGAGTCGGATTTAACGGTGCGCAACCGGCGCATTAGCGACGCCAGCCGGTGGTAATTGTGTAACGGATAGCGGCGCAACGTGTCCGCGACGAAACGCGCATCGCGACTCTGAACTTCAATCACGGCGCGGTAATGTTCATTGCTGTTCAAATAGACATGCTCGCACTCGCACATGAGGTGATGGAACAAGCGGGGAAATTCCGAGAGCCAATGGATGTGCTCAATGCCGGTGATTGCCCGGGCTTCTTCCTTTGTAAGTTTATGTCCCTCCCAAAGTTCGTTCTCCGCAGTTGGCTCACGGATGAACAATAGTTCACGATGCTTTTCGTCATCGGCATTCGGATAAAGGAGCAGAATGGTTTGCTCTTGCTCGATGCCGGTGAGATAAAACAAATCCGAGTTGGGAACCATCGCCAAGGTTCCGTCGCCATTGGTTGGCAACACGTCGTTGGCATTAATGACGGTCAGGGAATCCGGCAGAAGCGCCCGCTTCAGCCGTTCGCGGTTAAAGATACCAAGTTGAGGGTCAATCAGTTCGTGACGCACGTTATGTTCCTTTTGCTATGATGCGATTTTGAATTTCCAATCTAAAAAATTATTTTATCGCGGGCAACCGGCTTTGCCTGCATGGGTTCATTCGTTGTGTTTTTTATGCAAGCCTATTCAGCCGTAAACACAAGCAACCGCCAATATATTAAACACACACACACATATCTAATATCACCTGAACACGTTCCTTTTATGCGGACTTGTGCGTAATATGCGCGCAGGCCCAAGTTCCGACGCGAGCTTGAGGTTCCGGCGCATAACTCGAAATGACTCAATGAAACGCACTGTTTGTCTTCTAACAATACTATCAAGCCTGCTCTATAACGCGCTTGGGGCGCAACCTCCGGCGGACGCCACCGGCGCCTGGCCCCATTCCATTCCCTGCCGGATTCAGGACAGCTCCAACCCGGACTTGTTTGTCATGACACTGGGCGATGTCGAAACTCCCATCGCCGATGGCGTTTTCAATCCGGTTAAGGACGAAGTAACATTGAAAGGCGGCAGTGTCAAATCGAATTATTATCGCGATGTTCTGGGCGTGAAACAATATCAGCCACTGGACAAATCACGCTTTCCTTTGCCGCCTTCAGGCTGGTGTACCTGGTATTATTACTACAATCGCATCAACGAAATCGAAGTGAAGCGCAACGCCCAATGGATCGCCGAAAATCTCAAGGACTATGGCGCGCAATACGTCCAGATTGACGACGGCTGGCAAGGTTCGGGCGGTCGAAACGGCGGACGCGACTGGACAACGGTCAATCCCCAGCGCTTTCCCGATGGCATGACAGATCTTGCGGCTCACATAAAATCACTTGGACTTACACCGGGCCTCTGGCTCGCACCTCACGGCCAAAGCAATCCCAACGTCGTCAGCAACAGCCCGAACATTTTTCTACTGAAGCCTGATGGCACAACCGCTTCGGACACTTGGGAAGGTAGATTTCTTGTTGATCCGACAACGCCGGAATCGCTCGCTTATATGAAAGACCTGTTCACCAAACTGGCGGGTTGGGGTTACGAGTATTTCAAAATTGACGGCCAGCCGATTGTCGTGGACGAATACCGCGCCAAAAAACAGTTCATGAAAAATCCCTCCGATGACGCGGTTGGGTTGTATCGCAAAACGCTGGAAAGCATCCGCTCGGCCATCGGACCGGATCGCTACCTGCTCGGCTGCTGGGGCACTCCGCTGGAAGGCGCGGGGATCGTGAACGGTTCGCGAACCGGCGGCGACATTGTGCTGGGTTGGGGCGGATTTCAGGTCGCACTTCGGCCCACGATGCAATACTACTACTTGCACAACATCGCTTGGTATTCCGATCCGGATGTCATGCTCGTGCGTTCTCCATTGTCGCTCGATCAGGCTCGTGTTTGGGCAACGCTCCAAGGTCTCACCGGCCAGGCGTTGATGTCCAGTGATCGCCTGATGGATTTGTCGGAAGAACGGGTCGAGTTGATGCGGCGTGTCTATCCAGCGACGGATATTCGTCCGCTCGACCTTTTTCCCAGCGAACGGGACAAGCGCATTTGGGATTTGAAGGTCAACCACCTTGGCCGTCACTACGACGTGGTGGGCGTGTTCAACTTCGGCACAGAAAAATCCGAACACACCCGGTTGAACTGGAAGGAACTCGGTCTGCCGACGGACAAACCCGTTCACGTCTTCGATTTTTGGAACAAGGAATATCTCGGCGCGTGGTCGGAAGGAATGACCGTTGATGCCGCGCCGACCAGTTGCCGCGTTTTAACTTTGTTGCCAAGCAGCGAACAAATCCAGTTGATCTCCACTAGCCGCCACATCACTCAAGGCTGGGTGGACTTGACCGCTCTGAGTCAAAATGAAATCGGCGACACGTTCCACGGAACCAGCAAAGTCATCAAGAACGATCCTTACGAACTGCGCTTTGCGTTTCCGCGCGGAACCAATTACCTCGTCAAACAAGCGACAGCGAATGCCGCCTCCGGAAATTTGCCGGTAAAAACTTTTAATCACCAAGGATGGGCGGTCGTGCAAATCAGTTCGCCGGCAACCACGGAGGTGAAATGGGAAGTTCAGTTCGAGCCGGCTGACCTCTACCACTTCCCTCCCAGCGAGCCGGCCAACCTGTCGGTCGAGCGCGTTGGCCTCGATGGCGTCAATCTGGTTTGGCGCGAGCAATACTACTTGAACGTCGGCTACCAGGCGTATCTCGATGGCCATCTGCTTGGCTATACACCAACGGCCAGATTCCCGATCCGCGGATTGAATCCAAACTCGAACTACACGGCACAAGTGAAAACCGTTTGGGAAGACGGCCAGGAAAGCCCAAGAAGAGCCGAGGCAAAATTCACTTTGGCTTCCATGATCCCTGCACAAATGTCGCTCACTCAAATTGAGCCGCTCCCTTCCAACGGACGCTGGCGGGGTTTTGAAGCGGACGAAATGCTTTCGGGAACGCAACTCATGCTTGGCGGCAAGCACTACGAACGCGGCCTGAACTCATTTGCCGGTTCCGAGATCGAGTTTGATCTTCATGGACTCTATGACAATTTCTCAGCGCTGGCGGGATTGGATGCGAGTTCAGGCACCAATGCGACTGCAGAATTTCTGGTCATCGGCGACGGCCAGGAACTCTGGCGCAGCGGCCCGTTGCAGAAATCGGACCAACCAAAATCCGTTGATGTCAAAATCACCGGAGTTAACAAACTGATACTTCGCACCACTGGCGCGGGCGGCAGAAGGAATCGCTCGCAAGCAGACTGGGCCGAACCGAAAGTCTCGAAGCAGGCTCAGTGATTCCCTGGCTCGTGCAATCGCGACACGATTTGCGCCGGGCCGGGCTGACTTATACCAACTTCGTTTGATAATCGGTAAAATGTTGGCCAGCGGGGGAGTGTCACTGCCAACGCGGCCGGACACTCTCTCCCCGCGAGGAACGAGTGGGGAGAGAGCCGGAGAGAGGGGTGGTCCAAATAAAAACATCTCCTCTCCCCGGCCCTCTCCTCCTTCCTTCGTCAGGAGGAGAGGGAGGTCAAACGCGTCCGTTCTACCGATCATCACCGGGGTTTGGTATTACTTTTTCTCCGCGCTCGCGACCGGCTCCGGCGTGAGCGGCTTCAAAATTTCCGCAAGCAAATCTGGTTTTTTCGTGTCGCGTTCGAGATACGGATATTTTTCGCCGTCGTGGTAATTCAGTTTGCAGGTCTTGAAATAATCGCTGTTTTCCACCAGCAATTCCAGCGGCTCCCGGTTGGTTGAAGCTAAACTCACGGCGCGACGCAGGATTTCAGGAGTCCAGGCCCGGTCATTCACGGCGACGAGCTTCATCGCCGGCCCGATGCCCGCTTTGTCCGCTGATGAACCGGGCAGAACGTCGGTGACGTAGCCGTCAGACTTCAACAGCAGGCCGAGCGAAAAGCTCAGGTCGGTGAACTTGTGCGCCCCTTCGCGAGACTTGAGCGCCGCCGGCACTTTGTTCGTATAGGCCAGATGCCAGCCGGAATTCTCAATGCCACCGAGCGGCGCGCGCGGATTGATTTCGTAAATGCGCTTTTGAAAAAATTCCCGCCAGTTATAGGGAACCACTTCGTCCAGCGTCGCCACCACGTCATCGAACGTGTAAGGCACGACCTGCGGCGGACCGCTTTGGCCACCGTAAAACTTCCGGCAGAAATCATCCAGCGAATAACGTCCCTTGCTCTGCTGGCGAATGAGCGTGTCCGCCTCCAGCCAGATCAAAGCTCCTTCCGAATAAAAGTCGGTCTTCCGCCGCCACGCCGCGCCTTCAGGACTTGATTTGTAGAGCAACTGCGCGGCGACGGTCGTGTCCGACAGCGGCCGCCAGGTGCGCCCGGGTTGGCGATCCAAAGCTGCACCACTGGAAGCGAGGTCGTTCTGAAAATCCGCGTTCGTCCACAGTCCGCTACGCGTGGCCAGCAGATTGCCAAGATAAGTCGTCAGCCCTTCATAGACCCAAAGCAGATCGCCTTGCATCGGCTGCTCGAAATCAGGCGTGGCCAGCCCAGCCGGGCGGCGATACTTGCCGTTCCATGAGTGGGCCATCTCGTGCGGCAGCAAGGAAGCGCCCAGCTTCCGTGCATCTTCATCAGTCAAAAATTTCTCGCCCTGGCGATTGTCGCTCGACTCGTGATGTTCCAGGCCGAAATGTGCGACGTGATCGCTGAGCGTCAGCAGAAAATGGTAGTCACGATAATGATGCGCGCCAAACAAGGCATTCGCCTCCATCACCAGATGGGAAAAGTGGCCGGCATCCTCCGGCTTGATTTCCAGAGCAGCGGCGCTGTCGGCGACAATGTCCAGCTTGTGCGATGGCTTCATGTCCTTGGCGAGATCAACCGTGCGAAAGTAGTCGCCCGTAATGACCGGTGAATCCACCAGCGTTTCCAGCGATACCGGCGAGAACTGGATGCGCGCGTCCGATGAACTCGACACCGGAAGCGCCGTTCCGAATTTCCATCCTTCCGGTAGATGCAACGTCGCGGCGTACTGGGTGTCGTAGGCATTCGTCCTTTGCGGATACAGCAAGACCTGATTCCAACTGAGGTCCAACAACGTGGCGGTCGAAGAAACGCCGGACGAATACGCGCCCGAGCCGGACGGCAACAGAAAGTCGAAGAAAACATCCACCGCGTTTACGCCGGCGGGCACGGTGAGATGAAACGCGAACATGTTGTCCGCGTCACGCTGCCAATTCATCGTCTTGCCCGCAGCGCTGATCTTCAAGCCAACCAGGTCGGTGATCGGTCCGTCCGGTCCATGCTCGCCAGGCAGCCACTTGGGATAAAGCAATGTGAACGGACCGGGTTGAGCGGGAATATGCAATCGCGCGTGAAGGATATAGCGTGGGGCATCCGTCGCGTCCACGTCGAGTTTGATCGGCGAAGTTTGAGCCGACGCTGCGGCTGCAAACGACATAGCCAGTGAGATGATTAACGCCGTCAGTTTGGATTTTGGTTTCATTTCATTAAAAGCTATTCCGAGTGTAACGCTTCGCGGACGCCGGAAGTCGTTGGAAATCGCGTCAGCATCTTGGAGTGCGGCTGCCCTCCGCCGCTTCCACCACGAACACTCTTGCTCGCCCCAATTACATTATGACGGTGTCGCAGCTCGCGCCAATTTCCCATCCACCAACCGCCAGATGCCCAGCGGATTGGATTCCTTCAGTTCATCCGGCAATGCGGCATCAGGAAAATTTTGAAAACAAACCGGTCGCACGAATCGCTCAATCGCGCGCGTGCCGACTGAAGTTGAACGCCCGTCTGACGTGGCCGGATAAGGGCCGCCGTGCGTCATCGCGTGACAAACTTCCACGCCGGTGGGAAACGCGTTGCAAACCAGTCGCCCGGCCTTGTTCGCGAGAGTTTCAATCAACTCGCGGCTTGCGGCGAAATCTTCCGGCGTGCCGTGAATCGTAGCCGTGAGCTGACCCTCCAGTTTTTTCGCCGCCGCCAGCATTTGCTCCCGCGATGAACACTCGACCACCAAAGTGGAGGGTCCGAAAACTTCATCCATCAAACTATGATTGCCCAGGAATGTCACGGCGTCGGTGACGAACAACGCCGCGCCCGCCTGCGCCCTGCCTTCGCCCGCTTCGGCATCCACCGCCACGGCCCGATGGACCCCGGCGGCCTTGGAAAATTTTTCAACGCCCGCGCGATAGGCCGAACAAAGGTCAGCCGTTAGCATCGTGCCCGGCGGCGTGGACGCCATAAGATTTTCGAGCTTTTGCAGAAAAGATTTTGCGGCTGCTGCACGCTCCACGAAAATTAATCCGGGGTTCGTGCAAAATTGTCCGACGCCCAGCGTCACCGAGCCGTGCAAACCCGCCGCGAGTTCTTCCGCCTTGTGATTCAATGCGCCGCTCAACATAAAAACCGGATTGATGCTGCCCATTTCCGCATAAACCGGAATCGGCTCCGGCCGCGCCGCTGCCGCATCCATCAATGCCCGCCCGCCCGCGCGGGAGCCGGTGAACCCGACGGCTTTGACGAGCGGATGTTTCACCAGCGCGATGCCGATTTCGCGGCCGGCACCGTAGAGCATCGAGAAAACGCCTTCCGGCGCACCGCAATCGCGCACGGCCTGCTGCACAACCAACGCGACAAGCTCAGAGGTTCCGAGATGCCCCTGATGCGGCTTAACGATGACGGGACAACCCGCCGCCAGCGCCGATGCCGTGTCGCCGCCCGCGACCGAATACGCCAGCGGGAAATTGCTCGCGCTGAACACCACCACCGGCCCAAGCGGCACCATCATCGAACGCAGATCCGGCTTCGGCAGCGGCTTGCGGTTAGGATCGGCATGATCTATCCGCGCACCGGCGCACAGCCCGCTCGCCGCCGCTTCGCCATACAGGCGCATTTGGAAACACGTCCGCGCCAGTTCGCCCTGCAACCGCGCCACCGGCAGCCCCGTCTCCTGATTGGCACGTTCGACAATTGCCGTAGCATTGGCCTCTAACAACTCGGCGATGCGCTTGAGAAAACCTTCTCGCCGTTTGCCTGGCCAGCGGCTGAATTCCACGAACGCATCTGCCGCCAGTTGAGCGGCGGCGTCAACGTCGGCGGTGGTTGACCATAAAAAATCCGGCCCGATCACCGCGCCGGTGGCCGGATTGATGGCGGCGTTGGGTTTGCCGGCGGGCTTTACCCGCGTCTGGCCGAGGATTGAGAGACCTTCAAGTTTCATAAAATCAAATATTGAATTCACAGCTTCGGACGATTTGCGAGCGCGGTTTTCAAAACTTTCAACGCCACCTTGCGTTCCGCTCCGGCCATCACGCAGCGCGGCGCGCGGACGCGTTCGTGGCCCATGCCGACTTCCTGCTGCACCAGTTTGATAAGCTGCACGAACTTCGGCACCGTGTCCATTCGCAGCAGCGGCAGGAACCACCTGTAAAGTTCGTCCGCCTTTTTTGGTCTCGCCGCGAATGGCGTGGTTGTAGAGCGCCAGTTGTCAAGCTGATTCACGGGGCCAAGCGTCGCGGAACCTTGCAGCCCGGTGGCGACCTCCTCGGCCTTGTGCGCCGTGGCTCCGGTGGCACGGCAGCGAAACCGGACGCGGTATTTCCACCCGGCACCGGCAAGCCAAGCGCGCCGCTTTCCAACCAGCGAAGGCATCAATGGGTTGGCTTGCCAGATGAACTGCTCGGAACGGAATCCACCTCAAACAAACGAGTGCTGAAGTAGCGTTCCGCGCGGTCGCACAGCAAGGTGACCACGGTGCCTCTGGTGCGCGATCGCTTGGCTAGACGTAAAGCCGCCGCCATGTTCGCGCCGGAAGAGGTGCCAACGAGCAACCCGTGTTCACGATGCAATCGTTGCGTCATGGCCATGGCCTCGGCGCTCGGCACCTTGATCTCGCCATCCAGCGGCGCGTCGCGCAGCAACGGTGGTATGAAGCCGTCCGCCACGCCCTCGATGTAATGGCAGCACGGGCACTCCCCGGCCAGCACGGCCGACTCCGCGGGTTCCATCGCATAAACCTGCGCCTTCGGGTAGCGCGCCTTGATCGCTTTGCCCACGCCGGCCAGCGTGCCACCGGTGCCGAAGCCGGTTACGAAACAGCCGATTGGCCCGGGCACCTGGCGCAGAATCTCCTCGCCGGTTCTGTGTTCGTGGTCGGCCACGTTCAGCGGATTCTCAAACTGGCGCGGCAGGAAATAGCGCGGATCCTTCGCCGCCATTTCGCGCGACATCTCGATCCCGGTCTGGTAACGGCCTGCGCTCGTGAACAGGATGAGTTCGGCACCCAATTGCTGAATCAGTTGCCGCCGTTCCTGACTTGCGCCTTCGGACATCAGGATTGTGACGCGGCGACCCAGCGCCGCGCCGATCATGGACAGCGCGATGCCGGTGTTGCCGCTGCTGCATTCGAGAATGATCGAATCGGGCTTCAACAGGCCGTGCTGTTCAGCGTCGAGCACCACTTCCCGGGCAAACCGATCCTTGATGCTGCCGCTCGGATTCAGGAATTCGCACTTGGCCCAGACCGTGACGTTCTCCGGCTGAAAGTGAATCGGCACCGCCGGCGTGTTGCCGATCAGGCGCAACACGGCCGGGTCAATGCGCGGGATTGGTGCCGGGACGGTTTGCTTCGCGGGCGGCGGCGGGCGGCGGCGCACGGACAGTGCGGTCCGCGCTCCGCTGCCCGGTTTGCGCCGTGAACTCACGCCCGGCCTCCCTCGGCGCATTGCTTCAACGCCTCGCGCAACTGGCGACATTCCCCGGTGGTGGCCACCGCCAGCGGACGACGCGGCGCGCCCACATCATGCCCCATGAGTTTGCAGCCAGCCTTGACGAATTGCGTGTATTTGCCACCGCCTTCCATCAACTCAAGCGTGGGGAGCATTTCGAAAAACAGCTTCCGCGCCGCCGCGTAATCCTGCTTTTCCACCGCGAGCTGGTATAGTTTCACATGCGAAGCTGGGAGGATGTTGACGCCGCCGCCAACCCAGCCAACCGCGCCGACCACGAAACTTTCAAACGAGATGGTGTCGCATCCGCAGAACACGCCCAAGCGGTCGCCACAGCGCCGGAGCAACTCCGTGATGCGCGGCATCTCGCCGGTGCTTTCCTTGACATAACGCACATTCTTCAATCCCGCGAGGCGTTCGATGAAATCCGGCGGCATATCCACACCGGTCCGCCCCGGATAGTTGTAGAGCATGATGGGGATGCCAATGGCATTGTTCACCGCCTTGAAATGGGCGAACAACTCCTCCAACCGCGGCAGCGAATAATATGGCGGTGCCAGCATGACACCAGCGCAGCCGAGTTGCTCGGCCTGGCGCGAGAAAGCGATGACCTCGCGCGTCGAGCCCGCATTGGTGCCAGCAATCACGGGCACCCGGCCCGCAGTCGCTTCGAGCGTAACCCGCAAAACGCGTTCGCGCTCCTCGGCGTCGAGTGCGTAATACTCACCCGTGCTGCCGAGCGGAATCAGGCCGTGAACCCCTTTGCCAATCAGATGTTCGGCAAAGCGGCCCAGCTTGTCGCAGTCAATATCCTCGTTGGCCTTCATCGGCGTGACCAAGGCGGACAAGATGCCGTGAAAGGTGGGTTTTGATTTGGTGGTCATATTCAAATTGAATTGTGGAAATCAGAGCTGCATCCAGACGGTTTTCAGTTCGGTGTATTGCTCGTGCGCGTAGGATGACTTGTCGCGACCGAAGAAGCCGGATTCCTTGAAGCCACCGAATGGCGTGGTGAGATCGCCTTCCGAGAAGCTGTTCACGGAAACAACCCCGGCGCGGATGGCGCGGGCGAAACGGTGAGCCTTGGCAATGTCGCGCGTGTGCAGTGATGCCGCGAGGCCGTAGTTCGTGTCGTTGGCAACCGCAATGGCTTCCTCGTCGCTGTCCACAGGAATGACCGCCAGCACCGGGCCAAAAATCTCTTCCTTGGCAATCGTCATCGCGTTGGTGACTTCGTCGAACACGGTCAACTCAACGAAATTGCCGCCCGTCTTCTGCAAGGTGCGTTTGCCGCCGAGAACGAGTTTGCCGCCTTCCTTCTTCGCGGTCTCGATATAATTCAGGACGGTCTGCATGTGCGAAGGTTCAATCAGCGGTCCGACGCGATTCTTCGGATTGAGCGGATCGCCGATGGGCCACTTCTTCGTTTCCTGCATGAATTTCTCCAGCAATTCGTCCTTCACGCTGCGATGCACGATGAGGCGCGAGCCGCTGCTGCAATTCTCGCCCATGTTCCAAAAGGCCGAGTTGACGGCGTGCGGCGCGACATTGTCGAGGTCGGCATCGGCGAGAACAACCTGCGGATTCTTGCCGCCGAGTTCGAGAATGATGCGTTTGAAATTGGATTCCGCCGAGTAGCGGAGCAGGTCTCGCCCGACGCTTGTCGAGCCGGTGAACGCGACCATATCCACGTCCATGTGGCGGCAAAGCGCCGGCCCAAGAACCGCGCCGCTGCCGGGCAGCACGTTCATGACACCCGCCGGCAGGCCGGCCTCGGCGGCGATTTCGGCCATGCGCAGCGCGCTCAACGACGTTTGCTTGGCGGGTTTGATAACCAGGCTGTTGCCAGCGGCGAGCGCCGGACCGATTTTCCACGCCATCATCTGCGCCGGAAAATTCCACGGCAGAATCATGCCCACCACGCCGAGCGGTTCGCGGACAATCATCGAGACGACGTCTGGCCCGGAGGGCGAGGTGCGTTCGTAAAGTTTGTCCACCAACTCCGCGTGCCAGTGGATGCAATGAATCGCATCGGGAATGTCAATCGTGCAGCAGTCAAAAATCGGCTTGCCGGCGTCAATCGAATCAAGCAGCGCGATTTCCATCGCGTTCTTTTCGAGCAGTTCGACGAATTTCAGCATCACCGTCTTGCGGTCGGCGGGCTTCATCCTGGACCACACGCCACTCTCAAACGTTTGGCGCGCGATTTTCACGGCGCGATTCACGTCCTCCGGCTCGCAGGCCGCGATCTGTGCGATCACCTGGCCGCTGGCCGGGTTGATGGAGTCGTAGGTTTTGCCGCTGGCAGAGGGCGTGAATTTTCCGTCAACGAACGCTTTGGTCCGGAACTTCAGCTTCGCGACGGCGGCTTTGATGGCTTTGGGCTCAAGGTTGATGTTCATAATTTCTGGTTAGTTTTGGCAATTGTTGTGGAGTTGGACGAAATTGTCATCAACGAAGAAATGCGCGCCGGAAAAACAGGTGGTCGCACCGATTCCATGCCCCAGCCGAAAATTGTTTTCGCCGCCGCGCCGCACACGCGGCCCTGGCACGCGCCCATGCCGCAGCGCGTCTGCAACTTTGCATCGCGCCAGCCGGCAAATTGCCTCACGCGTCCGAATGTCACATCCTCGCACCGGCACAGCAGCGTGTCGTCCGCCGCCAGCGACTTTAATTCGCCGCGCAGCGCGAACGCCTCCGCCAGAGTCGCCCGGAATTGATGCCACGAATCGCGCTTTCCGAAAAGTTTTACCACCTCGTCGTGACAATCACACGCGGCATAGCCGGCAATCAGACCTTCCACCAGCGCGCAGTCCGCACCGCCGATGCCGGTCGGTTCGCCCGCGCAAAAAATTTTCTTCACGCCCGTCTCCTGCCACTGATCCACGCGCACGAAGCCGCCAGACAACTCGCAGCCGAGCGCCAGCGGCAGTTCCACGTTCGGCACCAGGTTGAATCCGCAGGCCAGCACGTCGCATTCTTCCGTCCACGTTTTCCGGCCATCAGTCAGCGTGACGCCGCGCACCTGATCCGAGCCATCGGCTTTCACCGGCCACGCGCCGCAGCGATACGGCACGCCCAGCAGCCGGCTCTTAATGCCGACGCCTTGTAAAACTTTCTCGGGATGCGCCAGGAGTTTGAGGCCAAAACCCGCGACGCGGGAAAATGGAGCCTGCTCCGCAATGGAAATAATCTTTGCGCCGTTCTGCTTCAAGCCGTCCGCGACCGCCAGCAGCAACGGCCCGGTGCCGGCGATGACGATTTTTTTACCGGCTACCGGCCAGCCGTTTTTCACCAGCACTTGCAAGCCGCCTGGACCGATCACGCCCGGCAACGTCCAGCCGGGAAACGGCAGGAATAATTCGCGCGCGCCGGTCGCCAAAATCAGTTTTTCCCAGCGAATCATGCGCGGGGCTTCGGGATATTCGGCCAGCAGCACTCCTCTTTCCGGTGATGCCATCACACTGGTGCGATCCAGCAATGTCGCGCCAGACTTGCGGAATTTTTCAATCCATTCACGCGCCTGCGCATTGGAAAACTTTGCCTGCTGGCCGCGCCAGATTTGTCCACCGAGCCACGGCGTGTCGTCCACCACCGCGACACGCTTGCCGCTTTCCGCCGCCGCGCAAGCCGCCGCAAGGCCGGCCGGGCCTGCGCCGACGATGACAATTTCAAAATGAAACACACGCTCACTCATCGGCGCGCACCTCCATTCCCTCTTCGCACAATGTCTGACAACTGCGGCAGTGCAACTGGCCGTTGATCGTCACGCGGCATTCCATGCAGATGCCCATGCCGCAGAGGGGGCCGCGCGGCTGGCCAAAAACGGATTTGCGAAAACGCGTTTCGCCCGTCATCGCCACGGCGGCGGCCACAATGGTTCCGGATGGAACCGAAATGGTTTTGCCGTTCACGCGGAGCTGGATTGATTCACTCATGGTGCGAACCTCCGTTACTAAAACGAACCGGCGCGAATGGCGCGGCGGGAATTTCCGTCGGTCGCCCCAGCAGCAAATCCGCCAGCAGCCGTCCGGTGCCGAGCGAGGTTGTGATGCCGAGGCCTTCGTGCCCGGTCGCGAGCCAGATGCGGTCGCTCATGACGCTCGGCCCGATGATCGGCAGTTTGTCGGGCGTGGCGGCGCGATGGCCGGTCCAGGTGCGGATCGCGGAAAGTTTTCCGAGGCCGGGCAGATATTCGATGGCGCGCTGCAACATGCGGTCGAGAATCGCCGGATCCACCGCGCTGTCCTCGGCATCAAACTGCCGCGACGATCCGATGAGCATTTGCCCGGTCTTGCGCGGCTGGATATTGAACGCGACCGAATCCTTGCCCAGCGAGTGCGCGCTCTTGAGATAGCCGAGTTCGACGATCTGATGGCGCACAAAACCGGGATGACGGTCGGTAATGACCAGATGACCTTTGCGTTTGCGGACCGGCAATCCGGGTGTGAGCGCGGGCGACCACGGCCCGGTGGCGCTGACGGAACGACCGGAGGAAATGCGCGAGCCGTCGGCGAGCAACACTCCGCCTTCGCTCAACAATTCGCGGACAGCCACGCCCGTGCGCAACTCCGCGCCGTGCCGCTTCGCCTGCTCCAGCAAAAACCGCGCGGCGCATGGTGGATAAAGCACCGCGTCGTCCACCACGCGCAAACCGCCAGCCATGTCGGCGCGCAAATTAGGTTCGGCTTTCTTCACGCCGAGGGCGTCGAGAACTTCGACGCGAACGCCACGCTCAGTGTAAAATTTTTGTTTGCGCTGAACCTCCGCCATTTCCTCGTCGTCCGCCGCCACCCAAAGCGTGCCACAGGAATCATATTCAACGTCGTCAGGAAGTTGCGGGCGAAGTTCGATCCAGAGCTGCCGCGAGTGATGCGTCAGCGCGAATTGCGCTTCGGAATCGTCCATCACCACGATGTGTCCCATGCCGGCAGCCGTTGTTCCACCACCAATCGGACCGCGATCCAGGACAAGCGTCTTGAGTCCGCCACGCGCGCACTCCGCAGCGCACGCCGCGCCGACGATGCCCGCGCCGACGATGACGATGTCGTAGGCCTGGCTCACGAGCGAATGCCCCAGCAAAACGGATCTTGGTCATTCAACAGCAAAATCGCCTCGGCATTCACGAATGCCGTGCCGGTAATCACTGGTTCCACTTTTCCAGTTGCGCGACCCAACCAGCGAAATTTTCCGCTGAACGTGCTGCCGATAATGCTTTCCTGAATCCACGTCGCGCCTTCAGCCAGTTTTCCATCAGCCGCCAGGCACGCGAGTTTCGCGCTGGTGCCGGTGCCGCACGGGGAGCGGTCGTAAGCTTTGCCGGGGCATTGAACGAAGTTGCGCGAGTTCGCGCCGGGCGCAGCGGGCGGGCCGAAAAGTTCAACGTGATCCACTTCGGGAAAACCCTGCGCGTTCACGGCCTGACGGATGCGCCAGCAAAAATCCGTGAGCTTGTCCGCGTTCGCGAGCGTGAGTTCCTGACCATGCTTCTCGACGAGGAAAAACCAATTGCCGCCCCAAGCGACATCGCCGGTTACCGAACCGATGCCCGGCACATTCACGGTCACGGCCTTTTTCGCGCGCCAGCTCGGGACGTTCGCCACCGAAACCTCACCGTTCGGATGCAACGTGGCGGTGATGGTGCCGACCGGGGTTTCGATTTTGTGGTCGCCGGATTTGATTTTGCCCAGATGAGCGAGCGTGACGATCAAGCCGATTGTGCCATGCCCGCACATGCCGAGATAGCCGACGTTGTTGAAAAAAATCACACCGGTGACGCAGGATGCGTCTTCCGGCTCAACGAGCAGCGCGCCAACCATGACGTCTGAGCCGCGCGGTTCGTTGACAATGGCGGAGCGATAGTGATCAAACTGACGCTGCAAGCGGTCACGCCGGGCGGTGAGCGGACCGCGACCCAAATCAGGACCCCCGGAAGCCACGATGCGTGTCGGTTCGCCGCCGGTGTGCGAATCAATGATATGGATGCGTGATTTGTTCATGGGTGATTTACACACCGCTCATTCTGGCTTGCCGCGAAAAGCGTGTCTTGTCCATTTCATCAGCGTGGACTAGGATTTTGGCACAACGAACCACGCCTTGACGCCCATTGAATTGCAAACCGGATTATTCTCGCAACTGGCCGAACCTTTCACCGGCGAGGCGCTGTTCGATTGTCTGACTGACCTAGTCTTTTTCATTAAAAACATTCGCGGCGAGTATGTGGTGGTCAACCAGACATTGGTTGACCGGTGCGGTTTGCGCGAAAAAAGAGAATTAATCGGCCGCCGGGCGGATGAAGTATTTCCGCCGCCGCTGGGCGGAAATTATCGGGCGCAGGACGAAAAGGTTTTGCGGAATGGCGATGTCATCCTCAATCAACTGGAATTGCATTTTTATCCGTCGGGCGGCCGCGGCTGGTGCCTGACCAACAAACTTCCGTTGCGCAACCGGGACGGCGGGGTGGCAGGGCTGGTCGGTATTTCCAAGGACATCCAGGCCGCCAACGAACGGAGCCAAGACTATTCGCGCATGGCCAGGGTCATTCAGCATATCCAGACGCATTATGACGAACCACTCCGGGTGAAAGAGCTGGCGGTGCGCGCGGGACTTTCAGAATATCAATTCGAACAGCGCATCCGAAAATTTTTCCAGCTTACTCCCGGCCAGCTCATCCAGAAAACCCGCATGGAATTTGCCGTGCGGCGGCTCCGTGAAACGGACCAGCCCGTTGCCACCATCGCGCTTGACTGTGGTTACTCGGATCAAAGCGCCTTCACCCGGCAGTTCCGCCAGACCATCGGATTGTCGCCTTCAGAATATCGGCGGACGTTCCGCAAAACCTCTGAATAAACCGGCGTGGCTTCCTGCGGCTGGCGGATGATATCGAATAGCTCATTGTGCATTTCGAGCATGGGTGGGGAATTGCCGCCATCTATAGTATGACCCGAATACTTCGAGACCGGCATAGGGGTTGAGAAGCTCAAGCAGCATTTTTTATCAATGACGCAGGACAAGACCATGAACCAATTCCTTTCCCGAAGCGCACTCACCATTGTCTCGGTTTTAAGTTTGCTTTCGGCTTGGCCAGATTCGGTGACCGCCCAGCAGCAAGGCGGCCAAAATCAGCATCCGGGAGTTCCGCAGCAAACCGGACCGGTGCAAACGAATGGCGCCAGCGTCCAGCAGGGGCAAAATGGGCAGGCGCAGTCCAGCCAGCGGCCAAGGAACCAGCGTCGGCGCGGCGGCCAAGATGAAGGGCCGCCCACACTCGGCCTTGATCAGGGTTTCATCGAACTCGACACGCCCGACTTCAATTTGAAACTGGTGAAAGCGTCACAGACGGTTGCCGCGTTGCAGCCGAAGGGCGCCGGCGGTTTTGATTTCACGCCCGCCGATCAGCTTCAGAAACGCGCCGGCAATCACTATTTCCAACTCGGCGATCTGACTTTGCGCCTGCGCCAAAACAACGCCGGCGAATGGCAGAGTTACTCGACGGCCGCCGAACGCCAGCCGATCAAAGCGTTGCCGGTTTCAGGCAACGCGCTGGCCGCCGCCGATTTGACGCCGACGCTGCCAGCAGATTGCCCGCTGCAAATCACGCGCACTTGGGCGCTGGACGACGGTAAGCTGGTTTTGAAGTTCGAACTCACAAACAAGACAAACGAACCTGTGGAGATCGGCGCGCTGGGCATTCCGATGATTTTCAACAATTACATCACCGGACGTTCGCTGGAAGATGCCCACGAGATTTGTTCCTTTTCGGATCCGGCGATTTGCATGGATGCCGGTTACATCCAGGTCACACGTCTGGATGGCCACGGTCCGGCGCTGGTCGTCGTGCCGGAAGGCAAAACTCCTTTTGAGGCATACAATCCCCTGCTCAAAGACCGCACGGAGCGCAGCCAGACGTTCGAGGGTTTTTATGAGTGGACAGTGCATAGCGTGGCTTACGCGGAAAACGAATGGAAAAATGCGCAGCCGTGGAACCCGCCAACTTCGAAAACGCTGGTGCCCGGAGCGACGACAGTTTTCGGCGTGAAATTTCTGGTCGCACCTGAAATCCGCGCCGTTGAGAAAACGCTGGCGGAGAACAATCGTCCCGTGGCCGAGGGCATTCCCGGATACATTCTGCCAATGGACATGGCCGCGCGGCTTTTCCTGAAATACTCCCAAGGCGTCAAGTCAGTGAAGGTTGAACCTGAAGGCGCAATTTCATTCAGTAAAAATTTTCCCGCCAAACATGGCTGGCTGGATTACACCTTGCACGGGAAAAAATGGGGACGCGCCCGGCTGACGTTAACTTATGATGATGATCTGGTGCAAACAATCAGTTACGACGTGATTAAACCGGAGGCCGAGGCCGTTGCTGACTTGGGACACTTCCTGTTCACCAAACAATGGTTCAACGATCCAAACGATCCGTTTCATCGCAGTCCCTCGGTCATGACTTATGACCGCGCGCATAATCGAATCGTGACGCAGGACGCCCGCGTCTGGATTGCCGGCTTGGAAGATGAAGGCGGCGCCGGTTCATGGCTGGCCGCCGCGATGAAAGAATTTGGTCAGCCCAAAAAAGAAGAAGTCGAAAAGTTCCAGCAATTTGTGGACGGCGTATTATGGGGTGGCATTCAATACAAAGACGGGCCATTGAAATATGGCGTTCGCAAAAGTCTTTTCTACTACGACACGAACGCATTCCCGGATTATTACAACCCCGAAATCCCGTATGGCGGCTGGACCAGTTGGAACAAGAAAGATGCTGAAAACATCGGCCGGGCTTACAACTATCCCCATGTCGTGGCCGCGTATTGGTCCATGTATCGTCTGGCGCGGAATTACGACGGCCTCGTTACCAACCATTCGTGGGATTGGTATCTTGATCACGCCTTTGAAACGATGAAATTTCTCACGGGAAGAAATGCCGATGGCCGTTACAACGTTGGCTACATCAACACGGGTCTGATGGAAGGTGATATATTCCTCATGCTTTTGAAAGACTTGAAACGCGAAGGATGGACTGAGAAAGCCGCCGAACTTGAGACTGCGATGAAGGCCCGCGCCGACCGCTGGGATCACGAAGCTTTTCCGTTTGGCAGTGAAATGGCCTGGGACTCCACCGGCCAGGAAGAAGTTTTCGCCTGGTGCAACTATTTTGGTTTTGCGGACAAAGCGCAAGTGACACTCAACTCTATTTTGGGCTACATGCCGACTATACCGAACTGGGGTTACAATGGCAACGCGCGCCGTTACTGGGATTTCTATTATGGCGCCGCGCCGGGCGGGCAACTGGAACGCCAAATTCATCACTACGGTTCCGGCATCAATGCCATTCCCGTGCTCACCGACTATCGCGAGCATCCGGACGATTACTATCTGTTGAACGTTGGTTATGGCGGCACGTTGGGGCCGCTGTCCAACATTGATCAGGATGGTTTCGCCGCTGCGGCGTTCCATTCCTCGCCATCGCTTATGAAGTGGGATGCTTACAGCGGCGACTACGGCCCGAACTTTTTTGGCCACGCCATGGATACGGCAACTTATGTAATCAACCATCCCGAGTTCGGCTGGCAGGCTTTCGGTGGAAATGTGCAGGTGAGCGGCAACCAGGTCAAAGTTCAGCCGCTGGATTCTTTCCGCAAACGCATTTACATCGCGCCGCTCGGTTTGTGGCTGACGCTTGACTCCGGCACATTCGACAGCGTGGAAGTCAACACGAAAACGCACGCCGTGCGCGTGGGGCTTTCATCCGCAACGCAGTATGAACCTCAAGCCCGCCTGCGCATCGCGCAGCCGGCGAAATTGTCGGGCATTGGAACGTATCATCCGACTGAAAAGTTCACCGTCGAGCGGGATGCGTTTGATGTCGCGCTCAAGAAGGATGGAACAACCTGGGTCGAGTTGACCAATGCTGACTAATGTCCGCGACGTTACAGAATGTCAAAGAGGTTTTCGATTAAAAATTTGAATATGAAATTTGGCAAGCAAGCAATCACCGCTGTCGTGCTCGCTTTTCTGGCGCTGGGTTGCCGCACTTACCCTGAACATCCTCAATCCGCCGCGAGCGAAGAAACTCCGCAAGTGACAGCGCCGCCCGAAGCCTTTTTTGCCCACATTCGCGAACGAGACCGGGACGCCGCGCGCAAGTTTTACACGAAATACATTAACATCAAAGGTCTGCCGCTGGCGGCTTCAGCCGGCGTTTCCGATCAGGCATTGCAACGCGACTACGACATCGTCACTCACATGCTGGCGGGGCGCTCGGACATTCTCCAGACCATGGTCACCAACGGCACGCGCCTGATCATCATCGGCAAAGACCAGCGTTACACGGACATGCCCGAATATCTAAACGCCCCGAACCGGGACTATTTGAATGAGCGCGTGCGCGGCACGGGCGGCTTCGGGATCACGAGCTTTGGCGAGGAGAATTTATTGTGCCTGCCCACGGATCGTTATGATCGCGAAAGCATTGCCGTGCATGAATTTTGTCACACGATTGACGCCGCACTCAGCCGGATGGATCCCACCTGGCACGGGCGGCTCCGCCAGACTTATCGTGACGCCATGAGCAAAGGACTGTGGGAAAATACTTATGCCGGCTCCAACCAGGCCGAGTATTGGGCGGAAGCCTGCCAGGCTTACTTCGATTGCGGTCGCGCCAACAACTGGAACCATGGCCCCATTGCCCGGCGCGAGCAACTCAAAATATACGACCCGGAAGTCTATGAGTTGATCAAGACCACCTTCAACCTCAGTCCGGCGCAGGACTGGCGTTACCATTGGCTGCAAAAATTGCCGAACGTCATTCCGCCGCCGCCTGAATTCAAGATTGATCTTTACTACACCAAATTCACTTGGGCCGACGAGTTTCGCGTCATCGGCCGGCAGGCGAGCGATGAAGCCATGCTCAAGGCCAATGACACCATTTGCAAAATGTTCGCCTATCGGCACGACATTCTGAAGGCGCTGATGAACAACGGCGTGAAACTGGTGGTGCTGGGCCGGAATGAAAAACTGTCCGACTTGCCGGAATTGAAAGGAACGACGGACACAAACATTGACCACGCCGCGCGTTTCATGGATTACACGCCGGAATTGAAACTTCTGGTTGTTCCCGAAGAAAACGTTTTGGGCAATCCAAACGACGCGAATGTTGGTCCCTGCCTCGAAATCCGGGAATTTGCCACGGCGCTGTATGGCGTGTGCGGCACGCGTCCGATGGATCCCAACTGGAACAATCACGGGCGCGATGTTCAGCAGTATGAATTGCGCGTCAAACGGCTGGACGTTCAATTCGATGAAAAGTTAAAGCAGCTTTACGAAGCGGCGATGAGCAAAGGAATATGGAAAAACACGCCGGCTGTTCAAGACCGCGTTTCATACTGGGCCGAAGGTATGCTGGCTTATTTCGACGCCGCCGGTCAGGAAGGAGCGCCGTTCAAAGACGCGGGCCGGAACGGGGATTTTACGGACAGCCCGCATCCGATCAACACGCGCGAGGCGCTAAAGGCTTACGACCCCGCTCTCTACGCGCTGGTCAATGAAACGATGGCTTACGATGGAGAAGTGGACTGGCGTTACACGCCTTACCGGCCATGAACCCGGCGAACCCGCCTCGGCGTCGCCTCGGCGCCGTGCCGAGTAGGTGCGGTCTGGTTTCGCTCGTGTCAACGCCACCCCGCAGACGTGCGGGCACCAAAGGCATGTCCGCCGCTCCTGTTTCTGGCAGACTAAAATGAAAATGTCACGGCGAGATTTTCTGAAGGCCGCTCCCGTGACAACGTTCGCGCTGGTGCAAACGGCCCGCGGCATGGACCTGCAAACTCCGGCTCCGCCGGCCCGAATCAAACTCGAACCATTCGATTACCAGGGCGTGCGGCTGCGCGAAAGCCGGTGGCAAAAGCAATATCAGACGGCCCGCGATTTCTGGCTGGGCCTGCCCGAGGACGACATCCTCCATAGTTATCGCCAGGCCGCCGGCTTGCCGGCACCGGGAAAACCGCTTGGCGGCTGGTGCCGGGTGAACAGTAGCACCGTCTTCGGCCAATGGTTGAGCGGCCTGTCGCGCCTGTATCGCGCCACCGGCGACGCGGCGATTCGCGACAAAGCGGTGCGTCTGTTCGAGGGCTGGGCGGAAACCGTGCAACCGGACGGCAACTGCGCCATGGGACATTATCCCTTCGACAAGCTGGTTGGCGGACTGGTGGACCTGAAGCGGTATGTGGATTACAGCGGCGCCGTCCCGATACTGGAGAAGGTCACGCGTTGGGCGGAGCAGGCTTTGAGCCGGGAAAACGTGCCGGCGTCGCGCAATGGCCTCCCCTCCGGCCGGCCGCCCGAGTGGTATACACTGGCGGAAAATCTCTATCGCGCCTTTCAATTGACCGGCGATCCGAGATACAAAACCTTTGCCGAAGCGTGGCTATATCCCTCCTATTGGAACAAGTTTACCGCGACGGCGGATCCGCCCGATGCTTACGGTTTTCACGCTTACAGTCACGTCAACACCTTCAGCAGTGCGGCGATGGCCTATGCGGTCACCGGGGAGACGCACTACCTAGATTCGATTCGGAATACCTACGATTGGCTGCAAAAGGTGCAGGGCTATGCCACCGGCGGTTACGGACCGTCGGAAACCACGGTGGCGAACCAAGGCGGTCTGGGGGCTGTGCTGGATTACCGGTCGGACACTTTCGAAACCGGCTGCGGTTCGTGGGCCGCGTTCAAGCTGACACGCTATCTCCTGTCCTTCACTGGCGGAGCGCGGTATGGCGATTGGACGGAACGGATACTCTACAATGGCATCGGCACCGCGCTGCCGGTTACGCCGGATGGCCGGACTTTCTATTATTCGGATTATCGCGTGGGCGGCGGGATGAAGGTTTATTACTGGGATGCGTGGCCTTGCTGCTCGGGCACTTACCTCCAAGCCGTGGCCGACTATCCCAACCTCATTTACTACAAAGATGCTTCCAGCCTTTATGTGAATCTGTTCGTGCCCTCGGAGGTGGTTTGGCGGCGTCCGGAGGGTGACGTCAAACTGGTGCAGGAAACGGATTATCCGGAATCAGAAACGACGACGTTGAGACTCGAACTGGCCGGGAACGTCCGCTTTCCGCTTCGGTTCCGGGTGCCCGCGTGGACCCACGATGTTTCCGTAAAGGTGAACGGCGTGCCGGCGGCAGTGGTGTGCCCGCCCGGCGCTTGGGCTTCCGTGGAACGTGAATGGAAATCCGGGGATCAGGTGGAAATCCGGATTCCGCTGACGCTTCGCATGCAGGCCGTGGACAAGCAACATCCCGAGCGGGTCGCGGTCGTTCGCGGGCCAGTGGCCTTGGTAATGGAAGGGCTCTGGCAGGAAACGACGTTCACGCTGCCCAAGACCGACGCCGAACTCGAACCGATGTTCCTGGCCGACCGCACGCCGGGCTTTTTCCAGGTGCGCTCCCCGGCGGGAGGCACGAATCACTCGCGGTTCCGTCCCTTCTATACCGAGGAGGAGCGGCTGCCGTATTACCTCTATTTCGACAAGCCATCGCTGCCGGTGGTCATGTGGTGAAGGAACTGGCAAACGCGATCAAAAGAATCCAGTGATTATGAGCGGACGGTTTTTTGCGCGGACGGCCTGGTCGTTCAACCAGGCGTTTGCGTCCTGACTGGCAAGCCGCCGTCCGGCCAGCGGCTTGAAAACGTCCGGCGCGGGGTGTCGTGATCGGCAGCCGCGGAACATCGGCCATGGCGGAGATGATGCCGAATAGGTCATGGTGGGTTTTGAACATGGACGAACACCATTGGATAAATTTGAATTCATAATTATTATTATCAACTTTGAGAATTGTGAATCAACAATCGAACCCGCCGCTTGCGCCCCGCCACAGCCGGCTTGGAAAAACCATCAAAACCGCCTCAACCAATATGCATGACCTCACCCGCAGACACCACGTTCGCAACGCCACATTGACGGCGGTTCTTCTTCTAACTTACGCCGGGTTTGTTTCGGCGCAAACCGCCGCCGCGCCGCCCGTCTCCGGCTCGTCCGCGCTGCAACTGCCGGCCGCCGTCAGGCCGGAAGCGCCTCAACAGCGACGCGGGTTTGGGCGGCCGGAGCGCGGCGTCTATAAGGCGCGAATCACGTCGCACTGGTTTCAAGACAACACCCGGTTTTGGTATCGCAACGATTTGAGCGGCGGCGCGAAGGAATTTATTCTGGTGGACGCGGGAAAAGGAACCCGGCAGCCGGCATTTGATCACGGGAAACTGGCCGCCGCATTGTCGAAGGCCGCCGGTGAGGAATTCAAGGCGGACCACCTGCCGTTTTCCGACATTCAATTCGTCGAAGACGGCAAGGCGGTCAAGTTCGAGGCCGCCGGCACGAACTGGCAATGCGATTTGAGTTCGTATGCTTGCGCTCCCGCCGCAAGCGCGATGGAGAATTCGCAAAGCCAGGGCCAAAACGATGGCGCGCGCCAGGGGCGCGATGGACGTGGATACAGTCGCCGGTCGCCGGACGGCCAATGGACCGCCCTGGTCAGGAACGACAACGTCTATATTCGTGCCGAGGCGGACGGGAAGGAAATCCAATTGAGCCAGGACGGTGTGTCCAACAACACCTACCGCCTGCCGGAATGGTCTCCCGATTCACAAGCGCTCGTGGCCTGGCGCGTGGAGCCGGGCGACATTGGAGACGTTTACTTGGTTCAATCGTCGCCTCCGGGCGGTGGCCGGGCGAGGCTTCAGACGCGCCCTTATGCCCAGGCCGGAGACAAGTTTCCCCATTATGAATTGAATGTTTTTGAAATGGCCGACCACAAACAGATCAAACCGGAAGTGGACCGGTTCGAGCACGAGTGGGAAACGCCGCAACTTCATTGGGAGAAGGACAACATCCATCTTACCTATCAGCAGGAGGATCGCGGGCATCAGCGGATGCGGCTCATTGAGGTGGACGACCGCGGCGGCGCGGTGCGCAACCTCGTGGATGAACGCACGAAGACCTTCTTCTGGACCGCGCACATGGAAGGCCCGGAAGGCCTGGGTATTCGCATTTTCAGTTACCTGACAAACAGCGACGAGATCATTTATGCGTCCGAACGGGACGGCTGGCGGCATCTCTATCTGGTTGACCCGAAGGCTGGCGGGATTACGAACCAGATCACCAAAGGCGATTGGGTGGTGCGCGGCATCAATTACATTGACGAGGCGCGCCGCCAAATCTGGTTCCTGGCCAGTGGCATGAATCCGGGTCAGGATCCTTACTTCCTCCAGTATTACCGCATCAATTTCGACGGCAGCGGACTGGTCGCGCTGACGGACGGGAACGGAAATCACACGGTGCAACTTTCACCAGACCGGAAATACCTGATTGACACTTACAGCCGCGCGGACAAGGCGCCGGTAAATGAACTCCGGCGTTGTTCGGATGGCGCGCTGGTCTGCAAGCTCGAGGAAGCCGACATCTCGGAACTGAAGGCCACCGGCTGGAAACCGCCGGAGGTGCTCGTCGCCAAAGGCCGGGATGGCAAGACGGACATCTGGGGAAACATTTACCGGCCGCGCAACTTTGATCCGGCCAAAAAGTATCCAGTCCTGGAAGACATTTACGCCGGCCCGCAGGATTCATACACGCCAAAATCGTTCAGCGGTGCTGATCGCTATAGCTGGTATAACGAACACGGGTTTATTGTGGTGAAGCTGGATGGCATGGGCACCGCCAACCGCTCGAAGGCGTTCCACGACGTTTGCTGGCACGATCTCAAGGACGGCGGTTTTCCCGACCGCATCCTGTGGATCAAAGCCGCCGCCGCGAAGTATCCTTACATGGATCTCGATCGGGTGGGCATCTTTGGCACTTCGTCCGGCGCCCAAAGCGCGGCCGGCGCGGTCTTGTTTCATCCGGAATTTTACAAGGTCGCCGTTGCCAACAGTGGCTGCCACGACAACCGCCTGGACAAAGCCTCCTGGAATGAGCAGTGGATGGGCTACCTGCCGCACGACAAACTCTGGAGCAACGACCCGGACAATTGGTATTCCCAATCCTCGAACATTGACAACGCCGCCAAACTCAAAGGCAAGCTGCTGCTGATCGTCGGCGAAATGGATTCCAACGTTCCTCCGGAATCCACAATGCGGTTCGTGGATGCGCTGATCAAGGCGAACAAGGACTTCGACATGCTGGAGGTCCCCGGCGCCAATCACGGCGCCGGCAGTTGGCTCACAACGGCCAAGACACACAATTTCTTCCTGCGCAACCTGCTTCACGAAGAACCGACGGACGATAATGAGTCTTCCGCTGGAACCGGCTCGAATTGACGGCAAACTAGTCCAATCATGAATCGAAGCCATTCAGACCGGATGATGATTATTTGCCTGCTCCTGCTGGCGCTCGCTGTTGGCGCGGCGGGGTCGCAGGCGACAAACTATCCTGCGCCCACCGCCGGAGATTACACCATTCGTGATTTTCATTTCCGTGACGGGGAATCGCTGCCCGAAGTCCACATGCACTACCTCACCTTGGGTCAGCCCCGGCGAGGCGAGCATGGCGTAGTCCGCAACGCCATCCTAATTTTGCACGGCACGACCGGCAGCAGCGCGCAGTTTTTGCGTTCCGAATTCGCTGGCCAACTTTATGGCAAAGGTCAACCGCTCGACGTAACGCGCTATTACCTCATCATCCCGGACAATCTCGGCCACGGACAATCCAGCAAGCCGAGCGACGGTTTGCATGCACGGTTTCCGAAATATGGTTATCAAGACATGATCGAAGCGCAGTATCGCCTGCTGACCGAGGGTTTGAATGTAAATCATCTGCGGCTGGTCATGGGCACTTCGATGGGCGGAATGCACGCGTGGATGTGGGGCGAAATTCATCCCGATTTCATGGACGCGCTCATGCCGCTCGCCAGCCTGCCCACGCAAATCTCCGGCCGTAACCGCGTCTGGCGGCGCATCGTGATTGATGCGATTCGCGGCGCGCCGGATTGGCAAGATGGCAATTACGCGCAACAACCCTACGGTCTGAAAATCGCTGCAGAAACGTTGTATTTCATGGGCAGCAACCCGGCCATTCAGGCCCGGCAATTTCCCACGCTCCAAAAAATGGACGCGGAATTGAATGCCTATGTTGCGAGCTTTTCAACGAACCATGACGCGAACGATGTGCTTTACGCGCTGGAAGCATCACGCGATTACGACCCCGGACCCGATCTTGAAAAAATCACCGCCCCGCTGTTGGCGATCAATTCCGCCGACGATTTGATCAATCCACCGGACCAGGGAATTCTCGAACGCGCAATCAAGCGGGTGAAGCACGGTAAAGCCGTCGTGATTCCATACAGCGACCAGACGGTGGGACATGGCAGCCACACCAAGGTAGTGTTGTGGAAAAAGTATCTGATCCGCCTGTTGCGCCAAACGGAAAAGAAATAACGGTTCGATGAAATCAGGCTTGAAATTATTTAGCCTCGTCGCTGGATCGACGTTTCTGTTTTCGTGCAAAGCAGTCCCGCATTCGCAGTCAGTTTCTTCCGCGCTTCTGCTTAACCCCGCCGCGCCGGAAATGAACCGCCGCGCGCCGGAACTTTTTGACGTTCGTTTGGAAACGAGCAGGGGTGTCATGGTGATTGAGGTTCATTGTGATTGGTCGCCGCATGGCGCGGACCGCTTTTACAACCTGGTTTGCGCCGGTTATTATGACAACTCGCGCTTTTTCCGGGTCATGAAGGGGCGCTGGGCGCAGTTTGGAATCAACGGCGATCCAAAAACCTCCAACGTCTGGCGTTCACGAACCATTCCCGACGATCCGCGCCGCGAATCAAACGTGCGCGGCACCGTCGCCTTTGCCTTTGCCGTTCCAAATGGCCGCACGACACAGGTTTTCATCAATCTTAAAAATAATTCCGCAACACATGATCCAGAATCATTTGTGCCGTTCGGGGAAATTATTAAAGGAATGAACGTGGCGGACGCGCTGAACACGGAATACGGCGAGACCGCGGGAAGCGGCATTCGTTCCGGCAAACAAGGGCCGCTCTATGAAACGGGAAATGTTTGGCTTGAACGCAACTTTCCCCGGCTGGACTATATCCAGCGGGCAACCATCACTGAACCATCCACCGCCAGCAAACAATGAAACCGCACCCGCTTCTTAACACTGCCGCCACGACGCTGATCTGCTCCTTGGTGTGCCTGACTTGCCCGGCGTCAAAAGCCGACTCGCGCATTCAATTCAGCGGCGTTCCGGTCGAATTGACAATCAGCCAGGTAAGCGAGCACATGCTCCGTGTTGAATTGTCGCCGCTGGATGAGCACGGGAAACCGCAAGCGGAACCATCCTCCGCCGGTTTCGTGCCCTTTTCCACCACCGAAAAGCTGCGTTTGCGCGAACTGGCCGGCGACAAGGAACTTCGCGCCGACCAATTCCGCGTGACCATCAAACCGCAGCCCCTCACCGTAACCGTGCGCCGTGCGGACGGAACGCTCGTGCAGCAGCTCACGTTTGACAATGTGGGTGGCACGAACTCAATCGCATTTCAAACAGATGCGCCGGTGCTGGGCCTGGGTGAGGGCGGCCCGCAGTTTGATCGCCGGGGACAATTTTATCCCACGCGGAATGGCGAAGGCGTGCCGACGCTGGCGACGTATGGGGCGAGGATTCCGGTTCCGTTTCTCATTGGCTCGGAGGGGTGGGCGTTGTTCCTGTCTGAACCTCGCGGGGCATTTGATTTGCGGGGAACGGAGGGCATGTTTCATCCGCAATCGGGCGCGATCTCCGGCAGGGCCGACGTGTTCGTGGTGGACGCGCGGGAGCCGGCCGACGCGATGAGCGAGTTCACGCGGCTGACGGGTGCGACGGTCATGCCGCCGAAATGGGCGCTCGGCTACATGCAGTCGCATCGCACGCTTTCCACGGAAGCGGACATTCTGGCCGAGGCGCGCACCTTTCGGGAAAAGCAGTTGCCGTGCGACACGTTTATTTTTCTCGGCACGGGCTTTTGCCCGGCGGGCTGGAATCTCGGACACGACTCATTTCAGTTCAACACGAATGTTTTTGTCCACGACGCAGCCACCGTGATTCAGGAACTGCACGCGGAAAATTTGCACGTGGTGTTGCACGTCGTGCCGCTGCAGCGGGATTACCCAACGCTCCACGGTCAGATTCCACCCGCGCCGGGCGAGAAGCTGGATGATCAGGACATCGGAGTTTATTGGGCGCGGCATCGCGAGCTGTTCGCTGACGGCGTGGACGGCTGGTGGCCGGACGAAGGCGACTGGCTCAATGTGCCGAGCGTGCTGGCGCGGCACCGGATGTATTACGACGGGCCGCTGGCCGACCGGCCAAATGTCCGCCCTTGGGATTTGCAGCGCAACGGCTATGCGGGCATCGCGCGTGACGGCGGCTGGGTGTGGTCCGGCGACATCAGTTCAAGCTGGAAAACGCTGGCGGCACAAGTCGCAGTGGGATTGAACTCTTCATTGAGCGTGTCACCGTTCTGGGGCACGGACATCGGAGGCTTTTTCCCAAACCGGGACATGGAATACACCGGCGAGCTTTACGCTCGCTGGTTTGAATTTGCCGCGTTCTGTCCATTGTTCCGTTCTCACGGCCGCACCTGGCATTTGCATGAGCCTTGGGGTTGGAACATGGGCGAAACCGGCCCGGTCGAATCGCGGCCAATTCCCGATCCATCCGAGTTGCATAACGCGGCGGTCGAGCCGATCTGCCAAAAATATCTCAACCTGCGTTATCAACTCATGCCTTACACCTACACCCTCACGCGCGAGGCGCATGACACCGGACTGCCGTTGATGCGCGCGCTGTGGCTGCAATATCCGAACGATCCCGAAGCCGTGAAACTTGGCGACGAATATCTTTGGGGCGACGACCTGCTCATAGCGCCGGTGGTTGAGAAGGCCGCGAAATCGCGCCGCGTTTATCTGCCGGCGGGAACCTGGTTTGACTGGTGGACGAATGAGAAACTGGCCGGCCCTCGCTGGATCGAGCGGACGGTGGATTTGGAAACGATGCCGATTTACGTGCGTGCTGGCGCCATCATTCCGCTCGACCCGGTCCGGCAATATACCGCGCAACCCGTGTCCGAACCGACAACGTTGCGTGTGTATCCCGGAGCGGACGGCACGTTTACTCTTTACGATGACGACGGCCGGAGTCTTGACTATCTTCACGACGCGGACCCAACGGCGGTTTGGATTCGTTTCCGCTGGGACGACAAAGCGCGACGGATCACAATTGAGCCTGACCGACGAATGAAGAAATGGCACGGCGGCGCGCGAATTTACCAAGTGCAGCTCGTCGGTAGCGGCGCGGAACCCAAGCGGGTCGAATTTCGCGGCGGTTCAGTGGCGGTGAAACTATGAACGCAAAAATTATTATGAACACAAAGCTGCTCCAGAAAATCATCGTTCCAACGCTTACTTTGCTCACCGCCGTTTGCGTCTCGGCGCAAAGTGCGCGCACCAATCGTCCGACGCTCGTCTTCCGCGACCGGGTCGAGCCGAACTGGTTCGTCAATACGAGCGGGCAGACCAACGAGTTTTGGTATCGCCTCGATCTCGCACAAAGCAACCGGGAATTCATTCTCGTCAACGCCGATCAGCGAACGCGGCAGCCGGCTTTCGATCAGGCGCACGTAGCCGCAGCCTTGACGAAACTCATCGGGCATGAAGTCAGCGCTGAACGTTTGCCGGTTGAGTCGCTGGATTTCGCGCGTGATGGCAATACGGTTACGCTCCATGGATCGGAAGGCGATTGGAATTTGGATTTAGCGTCTTACATAATCACTGCGCAAACGAACAACGCTGCGTCCGGCCCGCAATTGCCCGCCGGACGCGTGCCGCATCCGTCGCAAACCACCGGGCCGGCAACGGAAATCACCTTCGTGAACCAACTCCCTGCACCGGTGAACTTGTTCTGGGTTGATCCGGACGGGAAACGCGTTGCTTACGGTAGTCTGGCGACTGGTGAACGCAGGACCCAGCACACGTTCGCCGGCCACGTCTGGCTGGTCACTGGCCGCACGGGCACCGTCCTCGCCGTGTTCGAGGCGGAAGCGAAGTCTGGCATGGCAACCATCGGCGGGCGCGGCGGCTTTGGGCGAGGCCGGCGCGGCGGTGGCGGCGGTGGCGCGCCTGCCGCCACAGCAACCGGCACCTCACCCGACGGCAAATGGCAAGCGTTCATCTATGGCAACAATCTTGACTTGCGCGACCTGAAAACCGGCAAGGAAACGCCGCTCACCTACGACGCGAACCCGAACACCACCTACGCTCGCGACCAGGAATTCGAGCAGGCCATCAACATGCAATACGACGCGAGCAACCCGGCGACGCCAACGCCCGATGTCTATTGGTCGCCCGATTCAAAACATCTCGTCGCCATGCGCCTGCAACCGGGCACGGAGCGCAAGGTCTATGAGGTTGAATCGTCACCGGAAGACCAGCTTCAGCCCAAGCTGACGTCTTATCCCTACCTCAAGCCCGGCGACCAGGTTCCCATTAGCAAGCCGCATTTGTTCGACATCGAAACGATGAAGGAAATTCCCGTCAGCGACACGCTCTTCGCCAACCCGTGGTCCATTTCCGACGTCCGCTGGGTCACCAATTCCGAGCGGTTCACATTTCTTTTCAACCAGCGCGGGCATCAGGCGCTGCGGGTTCTCGCCGTGGACGCCCGGAACGGCGAAGTCAATCCAATCGTGAATGAGGAGAGCAAGACGTTCATTGATTACTCCGGCAAATTTTTCTCTGAATATCTGGACGACACCCGCGAAATCATCTGGATGTCCGAACGTGACGGATGGAATCACCTCTTCCTTTTTGACGCGAAAACCGGCGAGGTGAAAAATCAAATCACCAAAGGCGAATGGGTTGTGCGCAGTGTGGATTTTGTTGATAGAACAAATCGGCAGATTTGGTTTCAAGCCGGCGGCATCGTGCCGGGGCAAGACCCTTACTGCATCCAATATTGCCGCGTGAATTTCGATGGCAGCGGATTGAAGGTTCTCACCGATAGTGATGGCACGCACACGGTCCAGTTCTCGCCGGACCGGCGGTTTTTCATTGACACCTTGTCGCGGGTGGATTTGCCGCCCGTCAACGAATTGCGCCGCAGCGACGATGGCTTACTGGTCTGCAAACTTGAGGAAGCCGATGCCAGTGAATTGTATGCGACCGGCTGGAAACCGCCGGAGTCGTTTGTGGCCAAAGGCCGCGACGGCGTCACGGACATTTACGGCGTGATTTGGCGGCCCAAGAATTTTGACCCGCATAAAAAATATCCGGTCATCGAAAACATTTACGCCGGGCCGCAGGATTCATTTACGCCAAAAGTTTTCAGCGCGTCCTACACGCAACAGGAACTTGCGGATCGCGGATTCATCGTCGTGCAGATGGATGGCATGGGCACGGCGAACCGCTCGAAGAAGTTTCACGATGTTTGCTGGAAAAATCTCAAGGACGCCGGATTCCCGGATCGCCTTCTTTGGATTAAAGCCGCTGCGGCAAAGTATCCTCGCATGGATTTGACGCGTGTGGGCATTTACGGCACTTCGGCGGGCGGGCAGGATGCGTTGCGCGGCATATTGGATTATGGCGACTTTTACAAGGTATGCGTGGCCGACTCCGGCTGTTACGACAATCGCATGGACAAAATCTGGTGGAACGAACAATGGATGGGCTGGCCGGTGGATGACAGTTATGTGCGCAGTTCCTGCGTGGTGGACGTGCATAAATTGCAAGGCAAATTGTTTCTCATGGTCGGCGAAATGGATCAAAACGTGGATCCGTCAAGCACGATGCAAGTCGTCAACGCGTTGATCAAAGCGGACAAGGATTTCGATTTGCTCGACATGCCCGGTGCCGGCCACGGCGTGGCGCGAACGCCCTACGGCTGGCGTCGTTTGCAGGAATTTTTCGTCCAGAATCTCTTCGTCCCGGACGCCGGGAAATTGGATTCCCACAATGTTTTGTCCGCGCGAAGTGGCAAATTTTCAATTCAACCCTGACACGACAAATTATAAAGTTATGAGCAAAATAACATGGATGACAATCATCGGCGCGTTCAGCATTTTGACGGCGACAGCACCGGCTTTCGCCCAGCAAACGGCGGACGACAAATTAAACTCATTTTTCAAAAATTATCTGGAGGAATATTTCCGGCAACAGCCGCTCCAGGCAACCAGCCTGGGCGATCATCGCTTTGACGATCAGCTTGACGACATTTCGCAGAAGGCCCGCGACGGCTGGCTGACGCGCGCGCGCGGGACGCTGAAGGAACTGACGCGGCAGGTGGATTACACGAAACTGACCCGCGACAGGCAGATTGACTTCGAGATTTTCCAACACGAACTGGAGGCGCAAATCTGGGTGACAAAAAACACGCATCCGTTCGAGGAAGACCCGCGCACCTACGGCGGCTACATCAACGACGGGATTTATCTCCTGCTCACGCAGTCCACGCTGCCGAAGGAAACCAACCTTTCCAACTGTCTCGCGCGTATGGCGGAACTGCCGCGCATCATCGCGACGGCGAAAAAAAACTTGACGCATCCGCCCAAGGCGGTTCTGGAGACGGCCATCCGCCAGAATCGCGGTTCGATTTCTTTTTACGAGCGGGACATTTTCGATTTCGCCGGCGACACGCCGCAACTCGCCCGGTTGAAAACCGCCGCCGCCAAAGTCGCGGACGAACTGAAGGATTATCAGAAGTTTCTTGAAGGCGAATTGATGTCGCGCGCCACCGGCGAATGGCGCATCGGCAAACGGAAGTTCGATCAAAAATTTGAACTGGAGACCGACGCGGACGTCACCGCCGAACAAAATCTGGCGGACGCCGAGACGGAATTTGCCAGCGTCCGGCGCGACATGTATGTCGTCGCGCGGCAGCTTTGGGGCGGATACTTTCCCCAAACGCCCGTGCCGCCTGACGATGCAGACGGGCGTCGCGAAACCATCACCAAGGTCATTGACGCGGTGGACCGGGAACATGGCCGGCCGGAGGATTTGATTTCGGACGCGCGGGCGACGGTGGAAAAAATCAAGACGTTCATCCGCGAGCGACATTATCTTCAACTGCCCGATCCCGACCGGTGCCAAGTGATCGAGATGCCGGAATTTCGCCGTGGCAATTCGCTGGCCTATCTCGGCAACGCGCCGCCGCTGGACCCGGCTGCGTCCAGTTATTACGCGGTCAGCCCGCCGCCGTCGGATTGGACGCCGCAGCAGGTGAAAAGTTTTCTGGAGGAATACAACCGCCACATGCTGCAAATACTCACGATCCACGAGGGTTATCCCGGCCATTACGTCCAACTCGAACGCGCCAACCGCAATCCATCGCTGATCCGCCGCGTGTTCCAATCCGGCCCGTTCGTCGAGGGCTGGGCCGTCTATGGCGAGGTCACGATGCTGAATGAAGGTTTCGGCGCCGGCGATTTGAAGCTGCGTTTAATGCAGCAAAAATTTTATCTCCGCGCAGTGGCCAATTCGATTCTCGACTACAAAATGCACTGCACGCAGATGACGGACGACGAGGCGATGAAATTTCTCACCGGGGACGCGTTTCAATCCGAGGGCGAGGCGAAGCTCAAGCTCATCCGCGCGAAGCAAAGTTCAGTGCAGTTGAGCACTTATTTCGTCGGACGCATGGCGCATTACCGGCTGCACCAGCAAATCGAGCGCGAGTTGGGGGAAAAATTTGATCTTGCGCAGTATCACGAGGCGGTGCTTTCGCACGGATCCGTCCCGGTGAAATATCTGCCCGAACTGGTCCACGCGAGTTTGAGCGAAGCGAAGTGAAAATGAAACGGCGCGATTTTCTCAAACTCACGGTTCTCGGCACCGCGCCTTTTCTGGCCGGCTGTCCTTTGGGCGCTGTCGCGTCTGGATGGAATTCGCTGGAGCCAAAACCGTTCGACCTCGATGAAGCCACCATCGGCGGCTTGCAGGCGGTGATGAAGGCCGGACGGCAAACTTCCGTTTCGCTCGTCAAAAAATATCTCAAACGAATCGGGGAGATTGACCGGCGCGGCCCGGCGCTCCGGGCGGTGATTGAAATCAATCCCGACGCGGTTTCCATTGCTCGCGAATTGGATCGCGAGCGAAAAGCGAAGGGGCCGCGCGGGCCGTTGCACGGAATTCCCGTGCTCATCAAGGACAACATTGACACCCACGACAAAATGATGACGACGGCGGGATCGCTCGCGCTGCTCGGCTCGATTCCGCCGCGCGATTCCTTCGTCGCCCAAAAACTTCGCGAGGCCGGCGCGGTGATTTTGGGCAAAACCAACTTGAGCGAGTGGGCGAACTATCGCGGCGACCATTCGACGAGCGGCTGGAGCGCGCGCGGCGGGCAGACCAGAAATCCTTACGCGCTGGAGCGCAACCCGTCGGGTTCGAGTTCCGGTCCCGCCGTGGCAGTGTCCGCCAATCTATGTGCTGTCGCTGTTGGCACGGAGACAGACGGCTCGCTCATTTCCCCCGCAGCCGTGTGTGGCATTGTCACCATCAAGCCAACCGTCGGGCTGATCAGCCGGGCGGGAATCATACCCATTTCGCACACGCAAGATACCGCCGGCCCGATGGCGCGGACGGTGACGGACGCGGCGATTTTGCTCGGCGCGCTGGCAGGCGTTGATCCACGCGATGAAGCAACCGACGCGAGCCATGACAAGGCGCAAAACGATTACACAAAATTTTTTGACGCAAACGGATTGAAAAACGCCCGCATCGGAGTCGCGAGGAGATATTTTCGTTCCGCCGGAATTTCCGGCAAATTGCTCGAAGCTGCCTTGGAGGATTTGAAGCGGCTGGGCGCGACGCTCATTGATCCCGCCGACGAGCCGGCGCTCGGCAGATTCGGCGACGCCGAAGGCACGGTGTTGAGCTACGAGTTCAAGAATGACATGAACGCTTATCTCGCCTCGCTCGGCACGAACACGCCGATGCATACGTTGCGGGATTTGATTGATTTCAACGAACGAAACCGGGACAAGGAACTGCGTTTCTTCGGACAGGAGGATTTCGTGCGGGCGCAGGAAAAAGGGCCGCTGACGGACCAGGCATACCTCGACGCTCTGGAAAAATGCCGGAGATTGTCGCGCGCCGAGGGAATTGACGCGGTCATGGACAAAAATTCGCTCGACGCGATTGTCGCGCCTTCCGGCGGTCCGGCAGGTGAGACGGATTTGATTTACGGCGATCGCGGCGTGGGCGGCAGTTCGTCGCCGGCGGCGGTGGCGGGCTATCCGAACATTTCCGTTCCGGCGGGCGACGTTTTGGGAATGCCGGTCGGGATTTCCTTTTTCGGCCGCGCCTGGAGCGAGCCAGCCCTGCTCCAGATTGTGTTCGCGTTTGAGCAGGGAACCAAGCACCGCAAGCCGCCGAAGTTTCTGGCAACGATCAGTTGATTTTGAAAATTGAAAGATGGATCGAATGAATTCCGCCGCGCAAACTTCCCCGCCGTCCGCTGGAACAACCGCGCCCGCCGCCGCTGGTCATCCGCGCGGACTTTACACGTTGTTTTTCACCGAAATGTGGGAGCGCTTCAGCTATTACGGCATGAGGGCGTTGCTGGTGTTGTTCATGGTGGACAAGGTTCGCGGCGGCATGGGAATGGATGACAAGACGGCGACTTCCATTTATGGCCTCTACACGGCGGCGGTGTATCTGATGTCGCTGCCCGGCGGCTGGCTCGCGGACCGGATTCTCGGCGCTCAACGCGCGGTTTGGTATGGCGGCATCATTATCGCCATCGGACATTTTACCTTGGCGATTCCGCGCAACGATACATTTTATCTTGGCCTGGTCTTCGTCGTCATTGGCAGCGGCATTTTGAAACCCAACATGAGCGCGATGGTGGCGGAGTTGTATCCGGAAGGCGGAGCGCGGCGCGATGCCGGTTTCACGATTTTCTACATGGGCGTGAATCTGGGCGCGTTCATCGGCCCGCTGATTTGCAGCACGCTGGGCGAAAAGATCAACTGGCACTACGGCTTCGGCGCGGCGGGTGTCGGCATGGTTTTGGGGCTGATTCAGTTCCGGTTGTCGCGCCGGCTGCTTGGTTCAGCCGGTTTGCAACGCGGCAATGACCGGCCGTTGAACGCGGTTGAACGCGTCGGTTTGACGGGCGTCATCGCCGTTGCCGTTACCGTCGTCGGACTTTCAATGGCGGGCATTGTGAAGCTCAATCCGCCGGCGCTGGCGCGGGGCATGACGACGGTGATCCTCGGCATCGGCGTGCTTTATTTTGTCAGCGTCTTCTTGTTTTGCGGCTTGAACAAGGTGGAAAAGGAACGTGTCGCCGTGATCCTGGTCTTGTTTTTTTCCTCGGCGCTGTTCTGGTCGGGTTTTGAGCAGGCGGGTTCATCGTTCAACCTGTTTGCCGAGCGGATGACAAACCGGCACTGGCTGGGCCACGAGATTCCGGCGGGCTGGTATCAGGCGCTGGGGCCGATTTTCATCATCGTGTTCGCTCCGGTTTTCGCCTGGTTGTGGGTCCGGCTGGCGCGACGGAATTTGGATCCTTCGATTCCGGTAAAATTCGCTTTTGGCCTGCTGCTGCTCGCGTCCGGTTTTCTCGTGATGGCCGCGGCGGCGAAGATGGCGGCGGCGGGAAACCAGGCCGCACCGACCTGGCTGATTACGACTTACCTCCTGCACACCTTTGGCGAATTGTGTCTCAGTCCGGTTGGCTTGAGTTCCGTCACCAAATTGGCGCCGCGCAAACTGGTGGGCCAGATGATGGGCATCTGGTTTCTGGCCACGTCGCTGGGAAACCTGATCGCGGGTTTGCTCGCCGGTGAATTCAAGCCGGAAACGGTGAATCAATGGCCGGCCCTGTATTTGAAAATTATCATTTTGCCGGCGATCGCCGGCGTGCTGCTGATCGTCTTCTCACGGCCAATCAAACGGTGGATGGTCGGAGTCAAGTGATCGTGTCTGCCCTGCCGCGGCGGAAAAATGTGCAGCGGGTTGAAGCCCGCCGGCGGAATCGCCAGCCGGGGCGCGGCGTTCACGCCGCTTCAACGTTCGAACTGGAAAGTGCGTTTGCTTGAATTCCACGTCGTTACGATTTCGCAAGGTGAAGCGGCGTGAAACGCCGCGCTCCGCACGTTCGTCAACTGCCTTCTTCCGGATAAGTGCAAAGCCAATATCCCGGCGTGCATAATTTCCATTTCAAAAACGGGTCTATGAGCTATAATGTTTTCAACTCGTTTGTTGCGAATGAAAATCCCTCGCATGAAATCTATCTCTCTCATCCGGGCCGTCGTGGCGGCGCACATTTTCGCAGGCGCCGCCATTTTGTGTCCGGCGGGCACGCTCACGGACAGCTTCAACACCAACGTCAATTACCTGACCAACGGCATCACCGGCACGATCTGGGACGGCGTTTATTTCGGCGCGGGCGAATTCAACAACTCCGGCGTGGGCGGCGGTGGCCAGGGTGCGACGATCCAGTGCGACGCGAACATTACGGCCGCCAGCAAACTCACGTTGCAAACGACGGGCACCGCGTGGGAAGGCGCTGACGACGACGGTTTTTTTCTATGCCGAATTGTGAAGGGAGATTTTTCCGCCATCGTTCACGTGGTGACGCCGTTCAACAACGCCGCCTACAACACAGCGGGCCTGCAAGCACGTGCGTTTTCGGCCAACGGCGATCCGTCATCGAGTGGCAAGGAGAACTACGTTTCGTGGACACGTTTTGACGAGTTTGGTTTTCCGAACTATTTGCGCAATGAAGTCAACGGCGGCGTTACGCAAATCAATCCCGGCGGTTATCCGAACGGCGCTTACTGGTTGCGCTTGGATCGGGTTGGAAATGTTTTCCGATTTTATCAGCGCACCAACAGCACTGATGCCTGGCGTGGCGTCGCATTTCCCGCCCCGGTCAGCGGAACGAATCTGACGCGATCGGATCTGGCCGGGTTGCCGCTGCAAGTCGGAATTATTCACGCCACATTTAACAACCAGCTCGGCGTGCAGTTCAGCGATTTCAGCATCACCGCCACCAATTTTGATTCCTTTGCCGCGCCACCTTCGCGTCCTGCGAATCTGACGTTGGCCACAAACAACGCCATCAGCCTGAACATTTCATGGACTCCGGGATCGGGCAGCAGCGGCAGCCTCGTGGCGATGTGGACGGGAACCAACAATGCCGTGAAGCAGATTCCTGCGAATGGATACACCTTCACCGGCAGCGCGAATTTCGGATTCGGAAGTCCGTTGCCGGGTAATGGTGTGTCTGTGGTCTATGTTGGCTCAGGATCAAGTGTGACCGTGAGCAACCTGTTGCCTTCTTCGACATACAACGTGGCGGTGTTCAGCTATGCCGGTGCAACGACCACCACCACTTACAATCGGACTCCGGCGACCGGCAGCATTACCATTCCTCCAAACACGGTGATCGCGCAGGCGAGCGTGCAGGCTCCCAACGTGGTCATCTCGTTCACGGCGAATCCAAACAAGTGGTATTGGCTGCAATCGTCCGACTCGTTGAACCCGCCGAACTGGCAGAACGTCGGAACCGACCCCGTTTTTGCCAACAGCCTGGGAATGGTGGTGATGGATGTGGGGGGCGCGCTGGCTCAACAAAGATTTTATCGCCTGCAACAACTGGATCCGCTGTTCGGACTCAAGACAAGTTCCGGCGCAGTCACAAGTCTTCAACGCACCGGTGATGCTTTTCCGACTGAATACATCGCCGGCGGAGGACGAGTCGGCGATGCGAACATCAAATATCGCCAGACCAATACCACTTGGGTTTCTGCCAGAACCTCCACGCTCACAGGAATTGCTTCGGCGACGTATTCAACAAGCCCGGACGGCACTCGGTACATCGCACATTACCTCATCACGAACAACCTTTCCGGCACGCTGGCATTCGATTCCGTTTTCACTTTCCGGCAGGACACGCTCCTGTGGACGTTGAACGTTTCTAACCTCACGGGATTCCCCGTTGAAATCGGCGACCTCGCGTTACCACTGCCGATGAACACTTCTTTTTCAGGAGTGACCTCGTCCACGTTGAAGCACAGCTTCGTCGCGGGTTACGGCTCGTTCATTTTTTGGATGCGGCCGGACAGCGTTGGGCCGTACTTGCTTTTCACTCCGGCTGACAACACCAAGCTTGAATACTGGGACGTGTTGAACGGTTATGAAGTTTACATTCACTCGCTGGCGGCAGGCTCAATCGCGGCGACCACTTATCCGTCAGTAACCACTCAAGGCGGTGCGTGGCGGCAGACCAACACCAGCTTGACGCTGGCACCGAACGGCGCGCAAACGTACGGGTTCAAGTTTCAGTGGGCCGAGGACTATGACGGAATTCGTCAGGCTTTGGTGAACGAAGGCAAGATTGACGTTCATGTCGCGCCGGGAATGACCCTGCCAACGAACCTTTTCGCGCAAGTTGCCTTGCGAACGACGCAGGCCATCGCCAGCGTGACCGCTGAATATCCGGCACAGACACAGATTCAGTATCTGGGGGCAAACGGTGATAACAAGATTTACCAGGTCCAGTTTTCAAGACTCGGCGAGAACAAGCTCACGGTGACTTGCGGAAACAGCCGCACCACCATCTTGGAATTCTTCGTCACCGAACCGCTGGAAACGTTGATCAAGAAACGCGCGGCGTTCCTCGTCAGCCACCAGATCATCACCAACAAGTGGTACAGCGGCTTGTTTTGTGATCTGAACATGAACGACGGAGTGCTCGTCACTCCCGACAATCACGACACACTCGGCAACAGCTTTCAAGTTTACGAAATCGCCAGCGACGATGCGGGTGAATCCAGGCCGGCCTATCTAGCGGTGAAGGAATCGGTGTTTCCGGTGCAAAGCGAAGTCTCGGCGCTGGACTATTACATAACGAACTTTGTTTGGGGCGGATTGCAGCGCACCACAAACGAAACTTTTTCTTACGGCGTTTACGGCGTTCCAGATTGGCACCAACTCCGGACCAATAACAACCTGAGCATCGGCCGGGGCTATGATTACCCGCATATCATCGTGATGTATTACGGTATGTATCAGGTCGCCAAGTATCATCCGGAGGTCACTACCGTCTTGAGCGCGACGGAATATCTTCAGCGCGCCTGGGGCACAGCGATGGCGATGTGGAGTTACGGTGGCGGACAGGCAACACAGGTCGGCCTGATGAACGAGGTAGTCATTCCCGATTTGCTCGACTCGCTCGTTGCTGAAGGCATGACCAATCAGGCCGCGAGCTTGAGAACGAATTGGGAAACGAAAGTGAATTATTACGTCACCGGCAACGCGGATTTGTTCGCGTCGGAATACGCGTTTGATTCCACTGGATTTGAATCGCAGGAATCGTATGCGAAGTATGCCCTGCAACATCTAGGATCGAGCGCGTTGATGGGTTCTGCCAATCCAGCGGCGTTTCTCCAGCAGATTCAGAATTACTCGCTCAAACAAAACACCGCGAACATCTTCGACCGAGGCTGGCTCGAAACGGCCTACTATTACTACGGCAGCGATTATCGTGGCGACATGGGCAACGATTACATCGTGACTTATATGTCGCAGGAAGGCGGCTGGGGGCTGTTGGACTACGCTTACAATTTTGCTACGAACTCTACCGACTATCTTCGCCTCGGCTATGCTTCCTATCTGAATGGCTGGTCCACGATGAACAGCGGTCCAGCTCCCGGCTATGGTTACTGGTATCCGGGCGCAGCCAATGACGGCGGTTGCGGCGGTGGTTTTGAACCGTCGCCTTACAACACCACCTGGCTTGGCGGCCAACCAATGCATCGCGGTCCGTGGTATTATTCCGCTGAACAAAATCTCGGCTTCTGCGGCGCGATCCGCATGGCGGCTACTATATTGTCAGACGATCCAATTTTTGGCCGGTTCTGTTACGGCGGCACCTGGCAGCAGACAACGAATCTACAGGTCATTCCGCTGGACGGCGTGCGCAAACGTTTTCACGCGATGCTGAACAACGGAGACATTCATCTCCTCATTGACACCGACCGCTTCGCCGCCTCGCAGCCGCTCCTGCTACAACCCGACCTGTCGCAAGTAAGTTTCCAATTGGAAACCGGCAATCCTGCGGCGCACACGGCGGCACTGCACGTGACCGCTTCGATCGCGGGCTACTATACTTTTACCGGCGTTCACGGCGTAATCACTGCGGTGAATCTGGCGGCGGGACAGGAAACCATAGTTAGTTTGCCAATGGATGCCGGTGTATCGCCGCAATCTTTTGCGATCACAAAATGACATGCCGTGGCCAGGAATGGAACATGAAAACAAAGATTCTTTTGCTAACATGGGCTGGAGTGAGCTTCATTTTTGCCAGCGTCTGTCCCGCCCACGCCCAACACTGGACGCCACTGACCTCGCCCAGCGCCAACTGGCAATCCATCGCATCATCCGCGGACGGAATCAAACTGGTGGCGGCGGTCATCGAAGGTCCCATTTACACTTCGACAAATTCTGGAATCACTTGGACGTTGACCAGCGCGCCAACGAACCGCTGGTCTGGGGTCGCCTCTTCGGCCGATGGCACCAGGCTTGTGGCGGTGGCCGAAAGCCCTGATCCACTTTCCCCCACGCCCCGTCCTCAATTCGGCGCGATCTACACCTCGACCGATTCCGGAGCCACTTGGACGTAAGCCAGCGCACCGACCAATGGTTGGGCGGCGGCGGTGGCATCCTCGGCGGATGGAACCAAACTGACGGCATTGTCCGGTGAAGTTTATAATCAAACCGGCCCAATCTACCTTTCAACGGATGGTGGCGCTCATTGGACGATGGCGAGCGCGCCGAACAACCTTTGGCAATCCATCGCGTCGTCAGCCGACGGCACCAAATTGGTGGCGGTGGCGGGTTCGGGACCAATCCGGCCGCTTGGCTGGGTTTACATGCCGATTAGCGGCCCAATCTACCACTCGACCGATTCCGGCGCGACGTGGACAGCCAGCAGCGCGCCCAGCAACGTCTGGCGGTATGTGACTTCGTCGGCGGATGGCACGAAACTGGCGGCGGTGGTTTATGGCGGACTGATCTACAACTCGGCGAATTCCGGCGTCAGTTGGACGCCCACCAGCGCGACCAGCAACGATTGGACTTCGATCACTTCATCGGCCGACGGGACCAAACTGGCAGCGACGGCCTACTATGATGGCAGCATTTGGGTTTCGACAAATTCAGGAGCCACCTGGAGCCAGACCACCGCACCCATCAATTATTGGAACGCGATTGCTTCTTCAGCCGACGGAAACCATCTGGTGGCGGCGAGTCACGGGCTGATTTATACCTCGACCAATTCGGGAGCGGTCTGGACACCTCCCTTGCCCTCATGGCAGTGGCAGACCATTGCCTCGTCGGCGGATGGCATGAAGTTGGTGGCGGCGGCGTGGAGCATTTACGAATCGTCGGATGCAGGAATCACCTGGGTCCAGACGAGCGCGCCTTTGGAACCGTGGACGAGTGTTACTTCGTCGTCGGATGGAACCAAACTGGGCGCGGCGTGCTCTTACACCGGCGCCTTCCCTTACGACGGCGTGATCCTCACCTCGACCAATTCCGGGGTGACGTGGAGGCAGACCGGCCCACCCGGACAATCTTGGATCTCGGTCGCGTCGTCGGCTGATGGCGTCAAACTGGCGGCGGTGTCCAGTCGCGGTCCGATTTACACCTCGACAAATTCAGGCGACACCTGGTTGCCCAGCGCGCCCAGTAACACTTGGTGGGCCGTCGCCTCTTCGGCTGATGGCGACAAACTGGCGGCTCTGTGCGGTAATTTCATCTACACTTCGGCCGACTCGGGAGCCAATTGGGTGCAAAGCGGCGCGCCAAGCTATCCCTGGTATTCAGTCGCTTCCTCGGCCGACGGCGCCAAACTGGTGGCGGCAATCTATGACGGGCGCATTTACACCTCGACCAATTCGGGAGCAACCTGGGCGCAAAGCGGCGCACCTAGCAACCAATGGTATTCGGTCGCTTCCTCGGCGGATGGCCGGATACTGGCGGCAGCCGCCCTTAGAAGTCCGATTTACATCTCAACCGACTCCGGAGTGACTTGGACGCAATCTGATTCGCCCACGCAATCGTGGATCTGCCTGGCGTCGTCGGCCGATGGAGGCCGGCTCGCAGTCGCGGGCGAAGGCACTGTTGTTTACACGGGCCATTATGTGCGGATGCCGTCATTGAACAGCGGATGCTCGGGCTCCAATGTCGTCATTTCCTGGACTTGGCCTTCTACGGGCCTGCTGTTGGAGCAGACTGCCGGTTTTGCCAGCCAATGGACCGGTGTGACCACCACCCCAACGCTTGTGCTGTCGAATCTGCAGTATCGTGTGGCCGTATCGCCGACCAACAGCCAGAGCTTTTATCGCCTCAGCGCCCAATGAAAACCGCATGAAGCGGGAGTGCATTCCGCGTATTCGCCTGCGCATTTCTGTCATTGGTCTGCACCGCGCTCCTGCTTAGACTGCATCGCGCTGAGTTTTCGTGCTGTCGTCAGAGTAGCCGATGGGATTCGCAAGCCCGATTTCGACAGGATAACTTGGTTGTGCCTTTATGAATTATTCTGCTATGTCGGGTCGGCTGGCGCTTTTTGCCGCTGGGCTTCTTTGCTTTGCGTCCTTCACCCTTGTTGCTGCCATCACGGTCACGGTTGATCCGGCAGTGCCGCTGACCAATTACTGGTCCGGCGGCGAATGGAACGCGGATGGAAATTTTGAGAACTGGTCGTCGAATCAAGTTTCCAGCGCGACCGTCTCTGGCGGCGTGCTCGCCGGAGTGGCCGGCGGGAGCGATCCACAGATTTCATTGCTCAATTTCGCCAACGGCCCGGACTTGGATTTGGCATTCAACGATTACATTGACCTCCGCCTTCAGGTGCCAACCGGTTTCACCGGCAACGTGCAGCTCTATTATGGCGTGACCAACACTCCCGGCATCAGCGCTTCGCGGATCTTCACCATCGTCAACACGAACATCCCGCAGGACGGGGCATTTCACGTCTATCGCGTTTTCATCGGCCCGCAGGTTTACTGGCGCGGCAACTTGCGCGACCTGCGCGTTGATCCGCTCGGCGTTTCCGCGAGTGCCGGACAGACATTCGCCATTGATTACCTCCGCGTCGGCGATCTTACCGGCGACATCTATCTGCCGCGCTACAGCGTGAATTGCCCCGCGTCCGGTGCAAACGATACGGCAAATAACCAGCCTGTGTCCGACCTGTCTTCAAAACACTTCCGCGTCCTCTGGGATAAGTGGGACGTTACCAACTTCCCAACTTTTTGGAATGGCAACATGCCACACGGCACGTTGCGCAATCTGGAGGAAGTTTGGAAAACTCACATCTGGCAACTGGGTTACATCGAGCCGACGCAGTCGTGGACACCGGCGAATCGCAACGGCAAAAAATACAAGGTCAATCTGACGATGTTCTACGGAGGTTATTGGTCAGGCGGCGACGTGAATAGCTTCGGCTGGCTGAACATCACGCCAGACGGTTTGCGGGTGGACCCGCCGACCTGGGTGCCGCCGCATGAATTCGCCCACGTCTGTCAGATGCACCAGAACCAGACCGGCAACGGAACACAAAACGTGGACGGCCAGTTCTGGGAAAGCCACGCCAACTACTGCCGCGAACGCTGGATCAACTACTACTCTCCCTATTTGCCAGGCTGGACGGACGCCCAGAGCAATTTGGATCCAAACTACTCCTATCTTTCGCACTTCTGGATCGGGCATGGGCGCGACTATTATTTGTGCTGGCCTGTCTATTTATACTTCGACGAAAACCCGGATGGCTTGCCGGATTTGGGCGAAGGATTCACCGCGAAAATCTGGCAGACGGAACCGAGCGGTGAATACTTCTGGACCACCGCCCAACATCTCATGCCGCACATTTCCCTTCAGGACGTCATCGGCTACATGGCGCGGCGCAACGTGATGTGGGACTACTCGCACCGCGCGGCGCTTCAGGCCGCCGAAAACACCGGCGATGCTGAAATGATTCAACGCTGGGTATATGGAGAATTGCGCCAGCGCCCTGATGATCCGACCTGGTGGCAAGTGCCGCTGGAATTCGCGCCGCAGCAGACGGGTTACAAAATTCATCAATTGATTCCGCAAGGCATCGGCGCGGGCCGTATCGTCAGCGTGAATTTCCATGGCTTGCCCTATGCCAGTGGAGTTCGGATTGCCGATTGGCGGGCGAGCTTTGTGGTGGTTTCGGACACCGGCGCAGTGCGTTACAGCAGCTTGTGGAACGCGGGAACAAATTCCGTGACGCTCGCCGCAAACGAAAACACGCTTTATCTTGTCGTCGCCGGCACTCCGAACCAGTTCCTCTCCGAGTCCATTGATGACGTGGCGCAACCTTACCAATCTGCGCCGTCCAAGGTTCGATTCCCGTACGAAATCCAGATCACCGGCGCGACCCCAAAGGAGACTCCGGCCGGAAGCACCTCCGGCTTGGTGCAACATCCCAACGGCGGTGGTTGGAAAGCCGCCACCGCAACCGTCAACTCGACGGCTTACATAGGGCCGAATGCCCGCGTACTCGGCACCGCGCAGGTTCGGAACAACGCGCGCGTGGAAGACTACGCTGTTGTCGAAGGCAGCGCGCAGGTGTTCAACAACGCAGTGGTGAGTGGTCACGCGCTGGTGCGCAACAGTGCCATCGTGCGGGACAACGCCAAAGTGCGCGACTACGCGATGATCATTGATAACTCGGTTGTCGCCGGCTACGCGCGGGTTTTGCAGCACGGCGAATTGACCGCAGGATCGGTGGCGCAGGATTGGGCGACGGTCAAAGGCTCATGCTCCACGTGGCATGACAACAATGTCACCACCGGCCCTCAGGCTTGGAACGATGCCGTGCTGGACGGAGATTTTTCAACCGCGCAATCGGTGGGCAACGGATTCCAATTCGGTTTCGAGGAATACAATCCGGGGCCGTTGCAATGGATCACCAACCGCACCGCGCCGCGACGATTATATGCCGATTACGAATTCACCGCTGCGCACAATTCGCTGGCGAAGGATTTTTATGGCGTCACAGATGGTTATCTACAAGGCAGTCCGGCGTGGACGAGTTCGGATGGAAAGCGCTCCGGTTTCCTCAACTTCAATGGCTCGAACCAATACGTCATCCTCGACAAATCGCTGTCCGACTTGAAGGAAATTTCGGTGACCGCCTGGGTGAAGTGGGCTGGAGGCACGTCAAACCAGCCGGTCTGGTATTTTGGTTCAGCGACCAACAAGTGCATGTTCTTCACTCCAGACGACGGAACCGGTCACGCGAAATTCGTCATTCGCACAAACAGCGCTGACGTGACGCTTGTCGCTCCGGCGGCACTGACGATCGGCGCGTGGACGCATGTCACCGTCACTCTATCCAACAACGCGACCGGACGGCTCTACGTCAATGGAGTGTTGCAACAGCAAGGCAGCATCACCATTTCGCCCGACCAACTCAACGCCGGCAACACCAACACGGCCGCGCAGCACAATTATCTCGCACGCGGAGCGGATGCTTCGCAACCATTCTTCAACGGCGCGGTGGACAGTTTCAAAATCTACACCGGCGCGTTGACGAATGGAGAAATCGTCGCGATGCAAGCAGCCAATGTCGCGCCGACGCTCGCGGCAATTTCCAATCAAGTAACTAGTGCTGGCCTTACGCTCTATGTCAAGAACTCCGCAGCGGACGCCGATCAGCCCTGGCAAACACTCTCCTTCAGCCTGCTCGCTGCCCCAGACGGGGCGACGATCAACACGAACACCGGCGTGTTCGCTTGGCGACCTCCTGTTGCGCAGGCCAACACAACCAATCCCGTCGGTGTGAAAGTTACCGACAATGGCACACCGAATCTCGGCGCCACTCAAAACTTTTTTGTCACCGTAAATCCGCTCAATGCGCCAATGCTGAATGCAGTCTCCCTGACCAACGGCCAATTTAATTTTCAAGTCAGCGGAGATTTCGGTTCCGACTACACGATCCAAGCTTCGCCGAATCTGACGGACTGGTCGGCACTGTTCACGACCAACTCGCCCGCCCTGCCTTTCAACTGGAACGATTCAGAATTCACGTCATGGCCGGCGCGATTTTATCGCGTGCTGTTGGGACCGTGAAGCGCGCAGGAAGTTGATTTCGCGCTGGTCGAAAATCTGCGGCTACACAATGGTTGAATCCACTTCTTCGGGCTGCCAGAGCCAGCGGCCTTCCATGCCGCCGGCAACAAGAATGTTTTGTCCGGTGATGTGATGGGCCAATCGGTCTGATGAGAGAAACACGACAAGATTTGCGATGTCTTCAGGCCGGGCGATTTGCGGCAAAGCCATTGTCGCCGTGACTTTTTTCACAACCGCAGCATTTCCGAGTTTCGCAGCATTGCGCGGAACAATCGTCCAGCCGGGACAAACACAGTTCACTCGCCCGCCGCAATAATTTTTCGTGTGCGGCGCGATGCGGGCAATTTCGTTTTTCAAAGTTCGCGTCAATCCGTAAGCCATTGCCGCCTTCGCCGCTGCGTAATCCGCGTGGCCGGCTTCGCCAAACACTCCGGCCGTCGAGGCGATGAGCACCGCGTTGCCATGCCGCTGTTTTGCCACGAGTTTGAAAAATTCCCGCGCGCAGAGAAATGTCGAGGTCAGCACGGCATCCATTGTCGCGCGCCACTGTTTAAGCGGCATTTCGTGGAGCGGCACGTCGCGGGTTTCCCACGAACCCGCGTTGGCCACCAGCGTGTCCACACGACCGAATCGTTTCATCGCAGCGCCGAATAAACGGTGCACGTCCGATTCCTTGGTCAGATCAGCACGGACGACAAACGTGTCAACTTTGGAAAGTTCCCGGCACAACTTTTCCACTGACTCGCGATTGCTGCGATAGTGCAAGACGAGCCGCGCGCCTTCTTCCGCAAACTTCCGCGCGATGACCGAACCAATGCCGCCGGACGCGCCGGTGACGACGACAACCTTTTCCGCGAGTTCGGTGTTCATTGAGCATGAATCAGCGACTTGCGGAAGCTGTTCGGTTTGAGTTGCAGAGTCATGATCTCAAGCAGGAATATACGATGAGCAGAACGCGCGGCCAAGAAAATCCGGCGCAGCAAATGGCATAGCACGCAAAAAGGATGAAATCGAATAGCAGGTTGTGCATTTCGAGCATGGGCTTGTGCTTTCTTTGCTTGGATCCTGTGGCCACAGCCAGTAAGTAAAACAATATGTCACCTCAACAACACGCATCTCGTTACGAAAGGAAATTTTTCGTGGGCGCTCGAATTTTATCTTGGATCAGATTTATCTGGTTCTCAAGCGTCGCCGGTTTGTTGCCGGGGCTTGGGTTGGCTCAGGACTCCACCAACGCCGCCGCGCCGGGCGTGAATCTCGCCGTCGTGGCCACGCCGTCCAGTTCGTTCGTTTCGGGGGACGCGATGCTGACGGCGCTCAACGATGGCTCCACTCCGCGCAGCTCGCGTGACACGCGTCACGGTTCGTACGGCAACTGGCCGCGCACCGGCACGCAATGGGTTGAATACGATTGGAGCCAGCCCATCAGCACGAAGCAGATGGATGTGTATTGGTGGATTGACGGCGCCGGTGTCGGCGCGCCCAAAGCGTGCCGTTTGCTCTATTGGGACGGCAACGCTTTCGTTGCGTTGACGAATGCGGACGGCTTGGGTGTGACGGGAAACACGTTTAACACGACCACATTCGAGGAAGTCACCACCGCGAAGCTGCGACTTGAAATTGATTCTGACGGCACACTCTCCACCGGCATTTTGGAATGGAAGGTTTATGATTCAGGCAAGTCGCCGGAGTTTCCGCCGGCGGTGGCGGCGGGAATTGATCGTGACGTGATCGTGGGTGGCAAAACCTATTTGTCCGGTGCCGTAAAGTCCCTCAAACCTGACAGCGCCACGGCGAAGGTGACTTGGAGCACGGCTTCCGGACCGGGCGCAGTCAATTTTGAAAACGCGAACGAAGCGACGACGGCGGCGACCTTTTCCGCACCCGGCGAATACACGCTTAAACTGATGGCGGGCGAAGGCAAATTGAGTGCGTCCTCGACGCTGAAGGTGAAGGTGAATCTTCCGCCGCCCGCCGCCCGGCTCGATGTCGTTTACACGAAGCGCTACTCGATTGACAGTCCGCTCTGGAACGCGCGGGCCAAGGCGCTGATCGTGAATTGGATTCCGCACTGCATTGAATACATCAACCGCACCAATCTCACGCAAGGGCAGGGCGGCATTGACAATTTCATCGAAGCGGCGAAGGCATTACGCGGCGAGCCGCATGCGGCGCACAAAGGCTACGTGTTCGCGAACGCGTGGGTGCATCAAACCGTCGAGTCCATGTGTATCGCGCTGATGGTGGATCCGAAGGGCGATCCGGAAATCATCGCGGCGCAGGAAACGATGAAGGCGACGCTCGAAGATTGGATTCCGAAAATTCTCGCGGCGCAGGAACCGGATGGCTATATGCAAACGGCGTGGACGTTGCGCAACACCAACCGCTGGCGTGCGCGCTGGTCGCCGGAAGGCCGGGGCAATCACGAGGGTTACACCGCCGGATATTTCATCGAGTCGGCCATCAACCACTACACGCTCACGGAAGGAAAGGACAAGCGCCTTTACGACGCCGCGAAAAAACTGGCCGATTGCTGGGTCGCGAATCTCGGCCCGGGCAAGAAAGACTGGTATGACGGCCATCAGGAAATGGAACAGGCGCTCGTGCGCTTCGGGCGTTTCGTGAATGACATGGAAGGCGCGGGCCACGGCGACAGCTACATCAAACTCGCCAAGTTCCTGCTCGACAACCGCCGCAACGGCAGCGAATACGACCAGAGCCACGTTCCCGTGCAGCAGCAATACGCGGCTGTCGGCCACGCCGTTCGCGCGTCCTACCTTTTTTCGGGCATGGCGGACGTGGCGGCGGAAACGCACGACGTGGATTATCAGAGCGCGGTGATGTCGCTCTGGGACAATCTCATCAACAAAAAATACTACGTCACCGGCGGCATCGGCAGCGGCGAGACTTCGGAGGGGTTCGGCCCGAACTATTCTTTGCGCAACAACGCCTACTGCGAAGCCTGCTCCAGTTGCGGCGAGATTTTCTTCCAGTGGAAAATGAACCTCGCCTATCACGACGCGAAATACGCCGATCTTTACGAGGAGACGATGTATAACGCGCTGCTCGGCGCGACGGACCTTGAAGGAAAAACATTTTACTATGACAATCCGCTCATCGGCGGCAGGCGCACCGCATGGCACGCCTGTCCCTGCTGCGTCGGCAACATTCCGCGCACGCTGCTGATGATTCCGACCTGGACTTATGTGAAAGGCACGGACGGCATTTACGTGAATCTTTTCATCGGCAGCACCATCAATGTGGAGAAGGTGGCCGGCACGGACGTCCAAATGGTTCAGAAGACCGATTATCCCTGGAGCGGCGACATCGCCATCACGGTGAATCCGAAACAGTCCAAAAAATTCACCGTTTATGTGCGCGTGCCGAACCGCACCACCAGCGAACTTTACAAGCCGACCCCGCAGGTCAGCGGCATCAAATCGCTCGCGGTGAACGGAAAATCCGTCACGCCGAAAATTGAAAACGGTTATGCGGTCATCACGCGCGATTGGAAGGCTGGCGACAAGATTGATGTGGTTCTGCCGATGGAAGTCCAGCGGGTGAAACCCGATGAACACATTGCCGCGGATCGCGGTTCGGTGGCGCTGCGTTACGGCCCGTTGATTTACAACGTCGAATCCGCCGACCAGCCCGACATCAACCAACCCCTCGGTGCCGCTCCGCTCACCGCTGAATGGCGCGGTGATTTATTGGGCGGCGTGATGGCCATCAAAGGCAGTTGGGCCGATGGCAGCCCGCTGCTGGCCATTCCAAACTACGCGCGAAACAATCGGTCGGGTGTTGCCTCCAGTGAAGCCGCCGGTGGAAATCCCGCAATAGATTATTCCGGCGCGAGTGGCGGTGGCAGCCTCAATGGTGGTGCCGTCACGTTGGCGACCAATGCCACTGCTGCGGCCATCGCCGGCGCAACTACCCCAAGACCAAATCGCGGACGCTTCGGCGGCGGCAGTTCAATGGTCTGGTTGAAGGATCAATAGCCAGCGCGTGGAGATGAATCAGCTAAAGATTGCGCCGAGGAAATCGGCCCAGGCTTGCGAGCGCAGGCGGGCGGCTTCAGTGCGCTTGGTGGCGGCTTGGCTTCGGTGTTTTTCCAGACGTTCGATCAGGCGGGCTTGAATCTTCAAACCATCGCTGCCCATCGGCAATGGAAACACCAAGTCGAGCAAAGATGGCTTGGAAATATTTTTCATCGTTGGCGACGTGCCTGTCGCACCGGCTTCGATTTGTTGTCGCACAGATGGCGTTTTCAAAACCTCGGCGAGAAATTCCGGCACGACATTCGATTGTCGGAAGAAAACCACGCGAAAGATTTTGTCGCAAAGCATGAGGCAAGGCCGGGTTGCGTGGACGATTGCACATGCACCGACCAGCCGGAGAATGTTTGCGCGACTGATGATGACGTCGCCTTGCTTCACTTCAATTTTTGGGTCGGGTTTTAGTTTGGCGGGAAGCGCTTTGTTCTCTGTCTCGTCATACACGCCAAACCTTACTGCGCCGAGTTTGAGCACGCCCCACTCATCCGCTTTGGCTGGCCTGCCCAAGCATTGAGGACTCCAGCCGTTCTCAAGGTCGGCAACAACATCGGCGAGCGTGACGAGCGGGTAGCGTTCGGTTGGTTTGCCAGACGAGGCCAAAAGATTTCGGTCAAGAATTCCCTCGTGACTCCAGCGCTCGATCTGGCTGAACCATGCGACTTGTTGCGGTTTCCGTGGCAAATCTGGCGGTGGCACAAGACCGAGCGCTGCCTCGAATTCACGAACGGCGCGCTGTTCCAAAGCCAAAGCATCCGAATCCAGTTTCGCCGCCTTGCCAAGCGCCTTCTCGTAGCCGTCAAGCAACTGGTCTTGCTCGTCCGGTTCGGGGAGCGGGATTTCCACCTGCTCAAAGTCGTCAGGCCGCAGCCGTTTCTTCGTCGTGTTGCCGGACGTGGACGAGCAAAGTAACTGTTGAAAATTCGGCGTGCGTAGCAACAAGTTCAGGTAGCGCAGACGGACTTGCTTGGGGTCTGGTTTGTAAGTGGGATATTCGGCGCTGACGGCAAGGTGTTCGAGCGTGTCCGGGACGACACAGAGCGAACCTTGTGCGACGCGGATTTTGGAAATGATCAACTCGCCCGGCAGCGCTTCAAAGAGCGGGCCTTTGTAGCCCTGAACTTTTTTCGCGCTCCGCACATGAAGTTTTCCGCCGAACGAAATCTTTTCAATGACGTTGAGAGATTCGAGCGGGCGTTGTGATTTGTCCACTGGCCGCACCACGCGACGGAGGAAATCACCAAGCGGCACAAGCGGAAATGCCGCCTCCCAGGAAGATTCGCCGCCGGGCAACCATCGTTCCAGTTCTCGCCACTGAAAGACGCGGGCAATCATGCGAACGCCGGGCGTTGATTTTCTTTTGCTCCGGCGTTGACCCACTTCGCGAATTGCCGGTAGGCGGCCAGCACATCTGGAAGTTGATCCGGCCCTTGTGCGCCGGTGGAGGTGATGCCCACTTCTTCCGGCGCGGCGGTGAACACGGGATAATCCAGCATAGTGCGGACTTCCTGCCAGAGCGCGCGGAATTGTTCGCGGTCAACCTTGCGCAACGCCGCGCGCAGTTCACGCAGCAAATCAGCGGCGCGTTCCTCCACTTCTTCCGTCCAGCGGGTTTCAAACTCAGCGCGCAGCTTTTTGGCTTTGGCCTTGTCGTCCTTGCCTTCCGCCGTACCTTCCCAACGCGGTTTGATGATTTCGGTTTGCACGACACCGCGCGGATACGGCGGCGGTGGTTTGAGCCGCCACGCCGGTAAAGTGCGCTCAACGCCCAACTCGGAAAGTTCCTTGATGAGCTTGGCAAGCCGCGCATCGCCTGCTGAAATAATGGCCGGGCCATTTTGCGCGCACAATTCGCCACGCCGCGTGTTGAATCCAGCGTCAAATTTCGCGTGGGAATTCTGCCAAGCGGTCTCCCAAGCGGCTTCGTCTTCGGTGGTGAACCGTTTCAAGAAAACGAGTGATGCTTTCACCGAAGCGTCAGAAGACTTGAAAGTTTCCTCCGGCAAGCTGACGACGGCGAGCAGCTTGGCTTTGCCTTCCGCCCAACGACGCAACCAGCCGAGCGAAGGATTGTTCAGGTTGCCATCTGGCAGAACGATGCCGAGCCGTCCGCCGGGCTTGAGCAGTTGCAGGCAACGCTCGACGAAAACAATTTCGGTCGGGCGATTCGGTTTGTCTTTGCCGATTTCAAACAAGTTTAGAATTGATTCGTTGGCCATGGCCGCGTGAGTCATCTGTTTGTGGCTCGCCTCCCAATCGTCACCGTAACGCTTGCGGCAGCGTTGAACATAATCGTTTGATTCTGGAACGCGGCTTTGTTCGGTTGCGCCAACTTTTTGATCATCGCCGACGTTGCTGCCGAACGGCGGATTGGTGAAAACGAGATCGAAACGATCGGGGAACACGCCGTTAATGTCCAGCAGACCGTCGTGATAGTGGATGCCGCCGTGACCGTCGCCGTGCATGATCATGTTCATCTTGCTCGTGCGGGCGGCGCGGGACTCGGCGTCCGTGCCGAAAATGTAGTCGTGAGCCAGGCGGTAAATCCGACTTGGCGGGTCTTTCTGCTCCGGCTCAACGTCGAGGTTCAACGTCGCGAAAGCCTTGGCGATGGTTTCCACTTCCTTTTCTTCCGGCAGATTCAAGGACTCGACATCTTTGCGCGCCGCGTCCTTTTTGGCTTGAACATCGGCTTCAATGTTGTTGCGAACGTGCTCGAATGCGCGAATCAAGAAGCCGCCTGAACCCGAACACGGATCGCAAACAAGCTGTCGTTCCTGCGGGTCGAGCAACTGAACCATGAAATCCACGACCGAGCGCGGCGTGAAATACTGGCCGAGTTCGCCGCGAAACGTGTCGCCGAGGAATTTTTCAAACGCGATGCCCTTCACGTCGTCGCCGGTGGCCGAGAGATTGAAGCGAGCCAACTCATTAACGATGCGGTAAAACGTGGCGTCGGAGATTTCCTCCAGCTTGTCATCTTTGCTGAACAGATCGTCGGTGGCGTAGAACTTTTTGGTCTGCTCGAAAAGCTGGACGTGAACCGGTTCGTCTGTTGGCAGGCGCGTCGTGTCACGCTGGCGCAGGAAGTCGGTCGTGAATGTCCCCCAGGTGCCGGTGCGCTCGATATACATCTTCACGAACAGGATTTTTGAAAAGGTATCAAAAGCTTTATCGGGCGGCATCTTGTGAACGTCACGCAGGATGCAATGACAACGAAACAACAGGTCGCGAAATTCTTCCCGGCTGAACGCTCGCGTGGCCTTCTTGATTTCTTCGATGCGGTTCTCGTCGCTCCAATCAGATGCCTTGGGCAAGACCGTGATGGGAACGAGTTCGCCGGGCAGACCCGGCACAATGCGGAAAAATGCCGTCTGCCGCTCGTTGTGCATCACCAGAAATTCAGCCCCGCTTGCACGACCGTAGCTTTCGCCTTGGAAGAAGTCCTTGGGATGAATCGATACGTTCTCGGCCTTACACTCGACCACAATCTTTGGTGACTGGCGGGGCTTCGTATTCCGCGCGGCTGGCGTATCCCAAATCGCAATGTCAGCCTTCGGGCTTTTCCTGCCATGCTGCGTCTTCTGTTCGTCAAGCATTTGCTCGAACGCGTAGCCGTAGTGGTGGTGCAAGTGTAGGATGAACGCTTGGCGAACCAGTTCTTCCGGCTTTGGCTCGCGCCAGCCGCCAGCGCCGTTGTTCATCAGCGGACATTCAAGACGGCCTTTCGCATCGCGCTTTGGCTTCGGCAGCACAGAGGTCAGTGCTTCTTGCAATTCCATAACCGACGGTTTGTGTTCCGGATAACGAACGGGTGACTTGGTCTTTACTTTCGGCATGGCGCGAAGTTTGCAACAAGCGAGCGCGTGCGACAAGCGTGGGAATTTTTCGACTCTTCACCCCCAGCCCTGTCCTTTCAAATTGCATCAGGGGGATCGCGCGGTTACACCAAAGGCTGCTTCGAGTGCCACTTTCATCACTGCTTCGGGAGCCTTGCAGCCGGTCCACATTTCAAAGCCAATCGCGCCTTGGTATACCAGCATGGGCAGGCCGGTCAGCGTCTTCAAATCCCGCACGCGGGCGGTTTTGATGAAACGGGTTTCCGGCGGATTGGGCACCACGTCGCACACCAGCAATTCAGGCCGGGCATGCTTGAAGTTCACGTCCGGCATCGCTTCAATGTCCGGAAACAATCCAATCGAAGTCGCATTGACCAGGATGTCCACCTCCGGGCTGACCGAATAAGTCCGGCGCCAAGGCTCAAAGTGCGCGTCGGCTTTGGTGCGTTGTTTCAGATCGCGGCAAAGCGCTTCACCACGTTCGCCGCTGCGATTCCAAATGGTGATCCGGCCCGCGCCCGCCAGGGCAAGCTCCACCGTGATCGCCCGCGCCGCGCCGCCCGCGCCCAGCACAACGATGTTTTTTCCCGACGGATCAATTCCGGCCTCCTCGCGCACGCCGCGCAAAAATCCTTTTCCGTCCGTGTTCTCACCGATGAGCCGGTCGCCTTCGCGGCGCACGGTGTTGACCGCGCCGATCATCGCCGCGTCAGGCGAGATTCCATCCAGCAACGGCAGCACGGCGACCTTGTGCGGGATGGTCAGGTTGACGCCTTTCATGCCCAGGGCGCGCACGCCGCGGATCGCGTCGGGCAGCGACTCCGGTTTGACTTCAATGGTCAGGTAGCGCCAGGGCAAGCCCAGTGCCGCGAACGCCGCTTCCTGCATCACGCACGTCGGATTTTCCGCGACCGGAAATCCGAGAACGCCCACCAGTTCAAACTTGTAGTTGGCAGCCATAATTTGAGCACTTCATTTTGAGAAAGATTTTTGCTCGATGTGTGATTGTTGCGGCGAATCAAAGGTGATTTACAGCCGCTTTGCAATCGTGAAGGTTGCAGGCCGGACGGTGGTGCTCAACGGCAAATCTAAAATTGTTTTCTGTCCCACTTTGATTTCCATCGGCGCGTTGAATCCTGCGTCGCCGACGATCCTGTATTTTCCCGCCGGCAAACCGGACAGGTGAAGCTCCGCAAAATGTTTTTCGGGATTGTCACTTTCGAGTTGGAAGTGAATCTCGGATAAATTTTCTTTCAACCGGATCGGCGTTCCGACCGCAAAACGGTCGTTGTCCAATATCAAGCCCACTTTGCCGCTGTCGAGCCTGGCGTGAAAGCGCCGCCGCAATCCGTCTTTCGGAATGACCTCGATTCCTTTTGAAGTTTTGCGCCAGTCGCCACCGAAACAAAACCGCCCAAAGATCGGATCGTCCGCGAGCACCGTCGCGGCGGTGCGCAGCGCGCCGCAATAGCCGAGATCAATTTCAGACGAAAAATACCACGAGCCGCGGTGATGCGTCTGGCCCAGCCAGGTCTGGCCGTAGGGCGCCGGTTCGAATCCGCCGCCCGCGCCGCCGTCGTTTGCCGCTCCCGGATACCAATAACCGTAACCGGATTCGGGCGTGCCAGTGTTCATCAAAGCCCAAGCGCTTAGATATGACGCGTAACCGAGCCGCAAATATGGCGCGGGATTGGTCGCGAAGTTCAACGCATAATCCAGGACGCTCCAGCCGCCCATTTGCGACATGTAAGTCAGCACGTAGGCGTTGCCCGCGCCGCCGCGATAATCACTGCCGAGATAGTAATAGGCCGGCTCCAGCCAGCCGCGGCAGAAAATGTTCGCGGTGATTTGCGTTTCCATAAATCGCTGCGCATTCGCGAGCGGGATGCCGGAGTTTGTCTCGCCCGGTTGGTCCGCGTGCTGCAGCGCGTATTTCGCGAACGCGTGAGTGGATTCAAAACCGGTGGAATCAAACGCATACTCCGAGCGGAACAAATCCTGTTCGTCATTCACGAAGTTCTTCACTTTGCGCTCCCAGAATTTTCTCAACGTGCCGGCTTCGTCGTTCATGTTGCTGGCTTGGAGTTCGGCGATCAAGTCAACGATGACAACTTCGTTGTAAAAGCCCGTTCCCCATGGCGACCAGCCGTTCCAGACTTCGTGGGGGATGGTGAAGAAGGCGTTTGCCGTGCCGTATGCGCGCTGCAAATATTCCTTCGCAGCCATGGCCGTTTTAATTTCCGGATGATTTTTCGCCAGGCGATACATGCCCAAATACATCTGGATGATGTGCGGGTAATCGTATTCTCGCCAAATGTGAAGCTGACCGTTGCGTCCGGGATCGCTGCTGTCGCGGTTCGTCTTCCAGTTTGGAATGCCGTAAATGCCGTAAGCATATTTTTCTTCAGCAGTGCGTTGCAGTCCGCCCCAAACGAAATGTTCAATGTAATAATCGAGCGCCTCGACTTCGCTTTGCACCGGATACTCCGAGTTCTTCGCCGCGAGAAACGCCGGCTTGCCCAAGCCGGGATCATCGCACGTCACTGCGTAAACTCGCGCGCGTGGTATGGGCGCGTAATCGTCGGGACTGATCAGTTTCTGAGCGTCCATGTTCCAATCCGTGATAAGGCCGTTGTACCATTTGCTGGGATCACGATGCTGGGATCGCGCGAGAAACGCGCCGCGTTTTTTGATCAACGTCTCGAGCGGTTCGGTGGAAAAAAATTCCAGAAACATCTGCTGTTTTTTTCCGTAGTGAACGGTCAGGCGATTCTCGCCGAGTTTTGAAAAATGCACTTTGAACAAATGCGCGTCGCCTTTCGCGCCGAGCGATTCAATTTTGGTTTTCTTCGGAAATTCGGCTTCGACGGATTTAATTTTTTGTTTTGTCCGAAGGGCGAATTCCGCGAACAGATTCGTCGGCACGGTCATACCGGGCACGACTTGAACGTCAATCTTTCCTTCATCCACGAGAACTTGTCGGACACCGTCGTAATCATCCACGAAACAAAATTTGAACGCATACGACTCGGCGTCGCCGTGCTGACCTTTCGGCGCGAGCGTGAGACTCGTGTTGGGCTGACGCCAATTTGTTCCGCGCTCTTTCGCCGTCGTGCCCGCCGCAGCCGAGTGAATATAGACGCTGTATCCACGGCCACCGCCGTCGAAACCACCCTGGTTGTCCCAATATTCGAGCTTCGTGTTTTCGGTCGGAATCAAAGTGAGAAACGGCGCGGCGCTGTCGGAGCGCATCCAAAACAAAAACGAGCCGTGCCCGGAAATAAAACTGTGTTTAAGGATGACGGGACTTCTTCCACCTCTTTGCCCGCCAGCACCTCCGCGCTGTCCGCCGCCTCGGGAGACGGGAAGCGGCACCGCTAGGTCGCCAATCTCGACCGGCTGATCACTGGCGTTTTTAAGATTGCGCGTCCAGAGGATCGCTCGCTCCTGAATGTTGAAACGCATCTGAAGAATGAGCGTGGCGGATTGGCCATTCGTGATTTGATACGTGGCATTGTATTCGGTGCCGTCGGTGCTGGAGGAAAAAGTTCCTGCGTCAGCAAGCGTCGCCGTGTTGACGGACTGCCAGTCGCCTTTGCCCTGGCGGTACTTGATAAACGCGTCGCCAAGCCTTCGTCCTTGCGCGACGAATTCAGTTCCGTTGCGATCGTGCGTTTGTCGCAGACTGACAATTGCGCCGGCGTCGAGTTTTATTTGAAACTGCGAACTGGCGTGGCTGGCGGTTGGCTGGTTCGTCGCCTGCGAGAACAAGACCGCAGTTGAAGCAAAAAACAAAAACAACCCCGCCCACCCGCAACTGAAACAATACGGGAAATTCTTTTTCATGAATTGCTCTCAAAATGGCAACGGGAAACGATGATGTCCCGAAAAACTTTTTTGTGCCGGCGCAAAATTATCGTCGCAGATCGCGGTGGCTGCGGTTTTGAGAATGCAAATTGTATTGTTGAATCGCGGGTTTGCGATTCATGCCGTCCCCGATGTTTCCGCCACCCGGCTGGATGATATCGAATAGCTGGTTGTGCATTTCGAGCATGTGCGAAGCTGCCGATCGCGGCTTGAATGCCTTAAAATGCACTTTACGCAAGACTCAAGCCTTGAAATATTTCGTCCCAACACATTCCCGCTTATGCCCACAAAACAAAAACGCAGTTCACGGTCGTTCCTGTTCGGCCATGCACATTCACTCGCGACCATCGCGATTTTCGCAGGCTTTTCTTCCTCAATGGCGGCGCCGCAAACCGCGTCCACAATTCAACCGATCAAAAATGTCATTCCATACGCCGCCCGCCCGCTGCCGATGTCGGATGTGCGGCTCGCCGGCGGGCCGCTCAAACATGCGCAAGACCTTGATGCTGATTATTTGCTCAAACTCGAACCCGACCGGATGCTTTACTACTTGCGCCAGCGCGCCGGGTTGGAGCCGAAAGCTCAACAAGGCTACGGCGGATGGGACGGTGAAGGCCGGCAACTGACCGGTCACATCGCCGGCCATTATCTTTCTGCGGTGAGTTACATGTATGCGGCCACAGGTGATCCTCGTTTCAAGCAGCGCGCCGATTACATGGTTCAACAACTCAAGGAAATTCAGGACAAACAAGGAGACGGTTACATCGGCGCACTCATGGGCACCGAGCGAATGGATGGCACCAACCAATTGGTGGATGGCAAAATGCTTTTCAATCAGCTTGCCCACGGTGAAATCAGGTCGGGTGGATTCGACCTCAACGGCATGTGGTCGCCGTGGTATGTGCAGCACAAACTCTACGCTGGCTTGCGCGATGCGTATCGTTTCACTGGAAATCGCACCGCATTGGAAGTGGAAATAAAATTTGCGGAATGGGCGGATGGCATTCTTTCCAAACTCAGCGACGCGCAGATTCAACGGATGTTAAGCACCGAATTCGGCGGCATGAATGAGATCATGGCCGATCTCTACGCCGACACCGGCGACAAGCGCTGGCTGAAGGCGTGCGACTATTTTGAACATCGCGCCATTGTCGAGCCGCTCGCGCGACACGGGGACATTCTCGGCGGCAAACATGGCAACACTCAAGTGCCCAAACTTCTCGGCGAGTTGAAACGTTACATCTACACGGGCAACGAAACCAACGGCTCCGCCGCGAACTTTTTTTGGGACCAGGTGGTGTTTCATCACAGTTTCGCCACTGGTGGCGACGGTCACGACGAGTATTTCGGGCCGCCCGACAAGTTGAACAACATCGTGGACGGGCGCACCGACGAAAGCTGCAACGTCTATAACATGCTCAAGATGACGCGCGTGCTGTTTGCGCTTCAACCCGACGTGAAGTATGCGGAGTTTCAGGAGCGCGCGCTGTTCAATCACGTCCTCGGCTCGATTGATCCCGAAGACGGCCGGACGTGTTACATGGTGCCGGTCGGGCGCGGCGTGACGCATGAATATCAGGACATGTTTCACAGTTTCACCTGCTGCGTCGGCACAGGCATGGAAAATCACGCGCTCCATGCCGACGGAATTTACTACGAGTCCGGCGACAAACTTTGGGTGAACATTTACACGCCATCCTCTGCGGAATGGAAAGCTGCGGGAGCGAAGCTTGAAATGCAAACGGACTTTCCCGAAGGCCAATCGGCGACGTTAAAATTAACGCTCAAGTCGCGAAAGAAATTTACGCTGGCATTGCGCCGTCCGTCGTGGGCGGGTGGAGGATTTTCTGTAATACTCAATGGCAAAGCGGTAAAAGATTTGCCGCAGCCTGGCTTGTATGTCGAGTTGAACCGCACTTGGAAAAATGGTGATACGGTCGAATTGGTTCTGCCGAAAACACTTCACGAAGAAGCCCTGCCTGACAATCCGCGTCGCGTCGCGTTGATGTGGGGACCGCTGGTGCTGGCTGGAGATTTGGGGCCGGAGGAAAGACGCGGACGTGGCAACCGCGCCGCGCAATCAGATGCCGTGCCGGTATTCGTCGTCACGGAGCAGCCCGTTGCGAACTGGTTGAAACCTGTTCCCGGCAAGCCGGGCAGTTTTCGCACTGACGGTGTTGGTCATGAGAAGGACGTGGACTTCCTGCCTTTCTATCGTCTCCATCGGCGCACATACGCGGCGTATTGGGATTTGTTCACGCCACAAGGATGGGCGAAAAAAGCCGAGGAACTAGCCGCCACAAACGAGAAGCAGCACAAGCTCGAACTGGCAACCGTTGCGTACGCCCAACCGGGAGAAATGCAGCCGGAACGTGATTACAACTGGCAAGGCGAGGAAAGTGAAACGGATCGTATCATGGGCCGCGCGGCCCGTCGCGGCACAAAATGGTTTTCCTTTGACCTGCCCGTGGACCCGAGTCATCCGATGGCTTTTGTCGTCACATATTACAGCGATGAATGGCGCAAGCGGACATTTGAAATTCTCGTGGACGGCCAGCGAGTGGGCGAACAAACGGTGGAGAAAGACGGCATAGCACCCCGCTTTTTTGATGTCGAGTACGCGATCCCTGCGGAGTTGGTGAAGGATAAACAGAAAGTAACGGTTCGTTTCCAGGCCACCAATGGAAATGAAATTGCGGCGGTGTTCGGCATTCGCATGATTCGCGCGGATGCGAAGTGAGGGAGACTTGATTCATGTCAAACCGCGTGAATTCAGATGTGACGTGCGTTTGTAGCATTTGATTGTGGATTTGTATTATGTGCAAAAGTAGAGTTGCTGCTATCGTTCAAATATGTCCAATCCATTACTTGAGCCGGAAATCAACCATTTCTGTTCAATGCCATGCCATGATGTGTTCAAGCGTTCGTTTTTCAGCCGGGCATATTTGTGGCAAACTTGGCCTCAACTGCGGGATGTGGCGGAATAAATTGCAATAAAGAAAAAATAGAAAATAAAAAACCCAACCTAGATAAAGTCTTATGAAAAAAACAGCATTAATAAAGTCCTTTGCTTGGTCGTTCTTGGCATTGGTATTTGCCGTTGTCTCCGTGACGCGGGCGGATACTCTGGTTAACACCTTCAACAATCCCTTCGATTATGTCGCCAACGGCATCATTGGCGATACGAACTGGGACGGCGTCTATTTGAATCAGGGCGACGTCCCCGGCGGGACTGGAGCCGGAACGACAATCGTGGCCAACGAAACGGCCATTCCCGGTTTCCTGACCACGCAAGGCAGCGTCGGCAACTGGGCGGTCGCCACGGATTCCAGTTTCTTCCTGTATAAGGTCGTGCAGGGTGACTTCGACGTCTCCGTGGACGTGAGCGCTCCGTTCGCAAATCCGAACTACCATCTGCCGGGCGTGATGGCTCGCCTTTACAACCCGAATAATTCCGGGTCTCCCTACAGCATCACGACCACCAATGCGTCGGAGAATTGGATTTACATTTCGCGCTGGGAAGAATTCGGCGGAGACATCCATGGCCGCTTTGTCACCAATAACGTGGATCACGACGGATACTGCTCCGGACAACCTAGTGACTCCAGCGACATCGCCACTGTGGACCGCTACTTGCGAATCACCCGCGTGGGCGACACGTTCACCTTGTATGAGAAGACCAACCAAGCCGATGCCTGGTTCCTTATCGCCAATAGCGTTCGCACTTTTCCCGAGTGGCACGGCCTGCCCATGCAGGTGGGCGTCCATGACGAATCCGGCACGGCCAACACGCCGGTCACCTACTTCAGCAACTTTGAATTGAGCGGCACCAATGTGAGCTTTCCTGTGATGCCGGCGGCGCCGGCCAACCTGGTGACCACAGCGACGAACACCACCGGTTCGCTTACCTTTTCTTGGCACGTGGGGACTCCTGGTGACGGCAGCCTGATCGTCATGAAGCCGGGTGGGAAAATCCAGCACAATCCTATTAATGGTATACACTACACCGCCGACCGCGGGTTTGGGGATGCGAATACCCTGTTGGATGGTGCAAATGAATTTGTGGTTTATAGCGGCACGAACACCAGCGTGACCGTGACCAACTTGGCGGGTAACAATACAACTTACACCGTGGCTTTGTTCGAATACTCCACTAATGGTTCCTCAATCGTCTATAACACCGCCAGTCCGGTTACTAACAGTTTTACGGGGCCAGGCGTAATTACGGGAGTCATTACGACAATTGCTCCAACCAATATTCCGGCCGGCGGTGCTACGCTCGGCAAATTGTTGGCGACCTTCAGTAGTGGCGCGGGAACTGTTGATGAGTCGGCAGTGGCGACCTGGGTTTCAAGCGACCCGACGATTGCCTACTTTACGGGCAGCGTATTGACTGCTCTCACGAATGGCACCGTTTCGGTGACGGGCTCGTTCGGTGGGTTCTCGGCGTCCGCCACCATCATAGTCACCACCCCGGCCTTTAAAGACAATTTTGCAACCACCCAGGATTATATTATCAACGGCGTGGTCGGTTCAGCTTGGGATGGCTTGTTCCTCAATTACGGTGACGTGCCCCTTACGACCGCCGTGGACAATCGCAAAGGCAACGATGCTGTTGCCGGTGTCACGAGCCGTTTTATTGCCAACACGAATGTTCTTACCATTGAGGCAGCGGGTTCAACTTGGGCGGTTGCGGGTAACGATGGTCCGTTCCTCTATAAAATTGTCACGGGTGATTTTCAAGTCAGTGTTCATGTCGGCCCGCAAAGCACGATTAACTCCTGCGATTCCGGCATCATGGCCCGTATCTACAATAACGCGGGCGGGGCCTTGCAGGGTGGTGGTGGTGGAGCCGGAGGCACCGAGACCCACATCAATTGGGTTAAAGTTCAAAACGGAACCCCGGCCGTGCGCCGCACGATTGACAGCGGCGGAACTACCGTCGTAAATGGTCTCAACGCCACGGACAGATGGCTGTTGATGCAACGAGTCAGTTCCACGAACTTCCTGATGTTCGAGTCGTCGGATCCCGTGAATGTCGGGTGGAGTTTCGTGACGAGTTTGGTCGTGGCGGAAGCCGCCAATAATGCCCCGATGGAAGTAGGTTTGTTGCAGGAAATGCGGTCGGCCGCCGACGGAAGTGTGATAATGGATAGCTTTATGTTGGACGGCCCGGGCATTACTCCGCCCGCGACGCCGCCGACACAAGCGATCAACGCCACTGTCACGCTCAATGGCGACCTTTCGATGACCTTCAACTGGGTCGTGCCGGTTGTCAGTGGCAACGCAGCCAGGAGTTTGCTGGTGATGCGTGCGGGAGCGCCGGTCACTGCCCTGCCCACTCTCTCGCAGGCGGGGAGTATCGGCGGCACCGCCAATCCCGTTAACTTCGGGACCGGGCTTGACGTGGGTGGCGGCAATTATGTGGACTTCTCAACGGCTGGAGGGTTGCCTGCGAGCGCAACAAACACCACAGCAACAGTGAAGGGTCTGACCCCGGGCGTAACCTATTACGCGGTCGTCGTGACTTACATCGGTTCCGGCGGCAGCAAGTCGTTCAATGCCAGTGGCGTCACTATTGTTCGGCAGGATGGCAGCCTGTTGAGCATCCAGACACTTCCGCTTGCAGCCATACCCAGAGGTGGAGTTGGACAACTTCAAGTAATGGGCCTGTTCTCAGGGGGAGCCTCGGTCAACGTCAGTGCTTTCGCGGGCTTGACTTCTGGTAATACGAATATCGTGGCCATTGCCAGCGGAGTATTGACCGGCATTACCAATGGAACAACCACCGTTCAGGTGATATATGGGGGCTTCACCAACCTTGTCACCGTGACCGTGCGTAATCCAGTCTTCACCGACAGCTATGGCACCAGCCACGACTACCTGAATAATGGCGCGACAAATACGCCGTATGATGGGGTTTACAATCCCAATGGGCTTGGTCCGAATCCCGGAGTCCAGATTCCTGATTCACCTTATGTGCCGCCCAGTTTCTCGGGCGCGTCGGTGGCTGACGCCAATACCACCAGCAACGGCGTGCTAACCGTTGTTGCAGCGGGTGATGGCTGGGAAAACGACGCCAGCGGCGGCTTCTTCCTATTCAAGTATGTGCCGGGTGACTTCCAAGTGGCGGTTCATCTTACCGATTTTGTGATAAACGGCTACAACATGCCCGGGCTTCTGGCTCGCGCTTACAGTGCTGGCACGAACGGGACGACTATCGGAGCGCCGTTTGTCATCGGTTCGCCGAGAACAAACGCCAATGGGATTGTACTCGGTACTTACGGGGAAAGCTGGGTTTCCCTCTCCCGTTTCGACGAGTTCGGCATTGGAACTTATGCGCGGCTGAATTTGGACAGTTCGGTCCTCCAAAGCACGCAGCCTGACCCGGCCCCGGCCGACACCAATTACTGGTTGCTCATCGTCAGGAGCAGTGGCACCAACTTCAACTTCTACAAGCGGTCCGTCAACACCGAAGCGTGGAAGCCACTGCCTCTCAAGACCTCCTATCAGGTAGGAGAGTTTGCGGGGGTTCCAATGCAGGTTGGCATCATGGCCGGGCCGTGGAATGGCGGGGTCCAGTATAACGCGCAGTTTGACAGTTATATGCTTGATTACACTACGGGTTCGCCGCTCAAGATCGTCAATGCGGGCGGCGGCAATGTCACTGTTTCCTGGCCGGCCGTTCCGACGGCTCAACTGCAGTCCACGACCAACCTGAATTCGTCCGTCTGGCTGCCAGTGGGAGGCACGCCGACGCTCGGCACGAATGGATACAGCCTGACTATTCCGGATACACATAAACAGTTCTTCCGCCTGGTTCAGTAATAAAAGTGCGAAAATGAGCCAGTGATGTTATGTTAAAGGAGGGTTGGATATAATATCCAACCCTCCCGGCAAATATCGAATAAAGATTTCAACCATGCAAAATCGAGTAAAAAAAAGTGATTCCCAAGAGACGCCAATTTCTTTCTTGGAAGACTGCCGTCGCCAAACACATCGGCAAGGTGGATTTACCTTGATCGAGCTTTTGGTGGTGATTGCCATTATAGCGATTCTGGCGGCAATGTTGCTGCCCGCTTTGAGCGCTGCGAAAGACAAGGCAATTCGCACTCAATGTATGAGCAATATCAAACAACTCGGTCTGGGCATAATGATGTATGCCAATGATAGCAATGACAACCTGCCTGTCGTGGCCGGCGGCTATTGGCTCTGGGATATCCCCACACCTCTGCTTAATCAAATGCAAGGCAATGGGATGGTGCGGGGCGATTTATTTGATCCAGGATTTCCAGAACAAAACAATGATGCTCTTTGGAACTGGGGGGGAGGTAGTTTTCGTGTCATTGGATATGCCATGACATTTCCCGGCATGGATGGCTTTACAGCAGGCACCTGGTCTGCGACCAATATAAATAAAAAGATTACCCCTCAAAGTATCCGTTACGGACCGATCACCCTTCCACCGCCTATCATCACAGACAGGCCGCTGGTGGCCTGCGCGACAATTTCGGCAGTAGGCGAGGCTGATCCAGCCCTGCGTTCTACTTATCACTACAAAGGAATCGTTGGCGGTTATGGCAGTCAAACACCTGGTCAGGGTTTTCACCGAAGCCCGCACTTTAAGGGGGCGCTTCCTAGTGGCGGCAATGTGGGGATGTTGGACGGCCATGTTGAGTGGCGCAAATTCGACCGGATGTCTCCACGCACTGATCCCAATGCCGGCAACCAGGAACCCGAATACTGGTGGTAAAATAAACCGGATTTTTGCGATCTTGCTTCGGTTTGCTGGACTGTTGCGGAGTGTATGAGACATGGTTTTAGTTAAGTTAAGGGATATAGCCGAGGATGCCGCGAAACTGTCCCCGTTTGTAGAACACTTTTATCCACTCGAGAAGATGACCACGAGCGCTTGGATATGAAGCCAGGATGGCATTGCCATGGTCAATGCACCGTTCCTGCGATGAAGGTTTTGTTGCATTAAGCCGGGATTGACACAGGCCGGGCGCGTATTGCAGACTGGTTTCATGATGAAGGCTCGTGTAGAACTGGAAGAAGTGACAATTCACAACCCGCGCACCCAGATAAAAGGGGTGAAGGCAGTAAACGTTGAGTCACGTCCTTGGATCGCCGATTTTCCGGTTTGCCCGGTTTTGAACCAATATCAGATTATACATGTTGGGACTCAAGAAACGGAGGCCCCCACTCGAATCGTGCGGACCAAGCAAACAACCACATACTTTCTGGCCTGTTTTGGCGGCAAGGGCAAAGTGCTTATTGACGGACGCTGGCGCATTTGCCGGAAAGGTTATGCCTGTTTGCTGCCAGCGCATACGTTAAACGCATTTGAAGCGCTTCCCCACGTCCGCTGGAAGTTTTGCTGGGTTTGCTATCAGCGGCCGGCGGAGCAACGTTCCATTGCGGGAGCAACTTCCCCGATCATAGCGCGGTTTGAAGCGTTGCCACTGCAATCCGCGATTTTGGGATTGATGTATGAGTGCAGCGGCCCCAAGCAACCCATGCTCATGCAAGAGTGGACCAATCTTATCCACGCATACGTTTTGCGTTTTGCCCAGCCGACGGATCAACCGGATCAGTTGCGTTTGCTGTGGGAGCGCGTGGCTTCGCATCTGGCAGATCATTGGACGCTGGAGAGACTGGCACGCGAGGCCGGCTATAGTAACGAGCATTTACGGCGGCTTTGTCGTCGGCAACTGGGGCGGAGTCCCATGCATCAGGTAATTTATCTGCGAATGCGACGGGCGGCCGAATTACTGGCAACCAGCGAACATACCATTGAGGCGATTGCTTTTGAAATCGGTTATCACAACCCGTTCGTCTTCTCAAATGCTTTCACCAAATGGATTGGCTGGCGGCCTTCTGAATATCGGCGCAAGAAGTTGATGCAGCACCAAACCAATATAAACTCTGAAAGGCATTCCATCTCAAGCCAGACCTGATCATTGTTTAAAAACGACATTTTCCACCAAATTGAGGCCACGCCATAATTGTGCCGATAAATCGAATATTATTGGGACAATCAAAAAGCAAATTTCAGCCTGCAAACACGGAGGAAAATCCCGTCTGACTCGAAAGAAGCGGCGCGTGAATTTAAGGTTTGGAAAAAGAAGCTGCGGATTTGCGTCACCGTGCGGCGGTTCGAAAAAACCACGCCTGTAAACGGCGGTTGAAAAGTGTAGCGGGTGGCGCTCGAAAAGTGAGACACCTTCTGGGCAAAGGGAACTAGTTTCTACAGCTTAGAGCGTGTCTGAAAAATCATTTTTGAGGGCTTGGACAGCCTTTGTCCAAGCGGGCTACGCAAAATGGCGGGATGCAAAAATCTTTGTATCCGACCGATTTGAGTGATGAACAATGGCACCTGTGGTAGTATCCGGATACTACCTGAACCGGCGCGCCCGCAACGCCCGCCAACAGGCTGAAACCGACCAAAACCAAATCGGTCAACCAGTTCTTTTACCAGTGGCTTGTGATCGTTGCGTTCTGCCTCATGGATTTCCCAAGCCAAAGTTCGCATAAACACTGCGGTCAAGGGATTTTCGTATGTTAAAGGCATTTTGCGGGTTTTCATAGTTCGGTGCGGTTGATGCGCAGACCGAACCACGGAACAGAAGGGGCGCGAACTCGACGCACCCCCACTAGAGGCACCGCGAAGCGCCTTGGAAGTGGCGTCACGTTCTGGATCATCACCGAAGCCGACCGGAGCGCGACGACCTTGTTGATGCCGGACGACTATTGACCGCACCACACAGGCGATCCCATCGGGTCGCCTGTTTTATTTTGCCGGTTCTGGCAAGTCCGCACGTCTCCCGAAAAATGGCGCACGGCCATACGCTTCAGGTTGGGTTCACAGGGTTCATTCACAAACAAAAACAACCATAGGAGAAATTATGAATAACAAATCGTATGACCGTATCACCGAGCGCATCGTGTCCCTGCTCACGCAGGGCACCGTGCCCTGGCACAAACCGTGGCACATCAAGACCGGGCTGCCCCGCAACCTCGTCTCGCAGAAACCATACCGGGGCATCAATGTGTTTCTGCTCATGGCCATGAACTACGAATCACCGCACTGGCTCACGCTCCGGCAGGCCAACCTGCTGGGCGGCCAGATCAAGCCGGGCGAGAAGTCGTGTCCGGTCGTGTTCTGGAAACCGATGAAAGTGAAGGACAAGGAGTCCGGCGAGGAGCGGAAAATTCCATTCCTGCGCCTGTATCATGTCTTCAATGTCACGCAATGCGCCGGATTGAAGAACATCCCCAAGGCGGATGATTCGGCGTTTATTCAGACCATGCCGGCGGAGATCGTGGCGAACATGCCGCAGCCGCCCGCCATCAAGCATGGCATGAATGCCGCCTACTATTCCCCGGCCAATGACATTATTGGCATGCCGGACCATGAACGGTTCGACGCCGAGGATAATTATCACGCCACGCTCTTTCACGAGCTCGTGCATTCGACCGGGCATGAAAAACGGTTGAAGCGCGCCAGCATCATGGAACGCAACGGTTATGGCTCCGATCCCTACGGCAAGGAGGAATTGATCGCCGAAATGGGCAGCGCCTTTCTCTGCGGTTACGCCGGCATCGTTGACCGGACGATCAACCATTCCGCCGCCTATCTCGAAGGCTGGCTGAAACAGTTGAAGGAGGACAAGACGCTCATCGTCCACGCGGCGGCGCAGGCGCAGAAAGCAGCGGACTTCATCCTCGGCCAGCAACCGGAAATTCAGCCGGACAACATCATCCCCAAAATCTTGGCTCCGGCCAAACCAGTAAAGGTGATGGCGTGAAAGAAATCCATCCGCAGGAATTCAAAGTGATGTCATTGCGGGATTGTCCGGTGCCCAGCGAAATGTTGGTGTGCGAGACCCCGCAACAGGTTGTTGATTACTGGCGGTTGCACATCGCCACGGCCCCGCACTTCAATCCTGAATGCGAGTGCATGGCGGTGCTGATGCTGAACACGCGCAAGCGGGTCAAGGGGCATCAGTTGGTGAGCATCGGCACGATGGACACCATTCTGGTGCATCCGCGTGAAGTGTTTCGCTGCGCCATCATCGCGGCGGCGGCGGTGGTCGTCATCATCCATAATCATCCGAGCGGTGAATCCACGCCGTCAGAGGCGGACATCAAAGTGACGCGCGATCTCATTCGCGCCGGCCAACTGTTGAAAATCGAATTGATTGACCATGTCGTCATCGGCAACCAAAACCACAGCTCGTTGCGAGAGCTTGGTTATTTCTATGCCTAAAAAAACAACCCCGACCATTTTGGCCGGGGCTTTTTGTTTTGAGACGTGGGTGAAAAGACCACGCCACAGGCAAATTATTTACTGTCGGCATTGACCAGCCGATCCAGTCGCGAGTGGCATATTTGAAGCCGGTCAGCGGGCATCATGGTTTTTGCCAACCGCTCCCGGATGACCGGCACCTGCACCAAACGATGGCGTAGCAAACCACCCAGGAAATCGACATCTTTTTCCCGTCCCGCCACCAGTTTAGAAACTGCCAGGTCATGAATTTCCAGACAGAGGCCGGTGCCTCCACCAGTGTTTTGGTTGTGCACCGGCACGAGACGTTCACGCCACCCGGCAGGCAGAACGGCGGTTTCCTGACTGACGCCGTGCGCGTAATAGCCAAAGGTTTGATGAAAGGGCGAGCCTTCACCAATGGAACCGTCAATCAAATCGTTGTCCGCCGGGTCGCGCAGTGAGAAAACATCGGCTTCAATGGAGATCAGCAATTCATCGGGAGCCTGCGGAAACTGTCCCAGCACGGATTGGCTGCCGACGATGACAAATTCCGTTGCGCCGGTGATGCCGGCGGCGGCCCGGATGATATGTTCAAGCTGTTGCCGGTGCATGGCGGAAGCGGGATTTGACTTCCCAGACTTCCGTCGGCGTGAGGACGCCGGCGAAGGGCGAATTCTGACGCAACCGCTGGGCGTTATCCGATTCAGAACAAAGCAGGGTGCAAATCTCTTCCACCGGGCGGGAGAGGATCTGCTGCCATTCAGCATAGCAACGCAGCAGCGACGGGGCGGAGGTGTTTTGTTGTGACCAGCGCGCGAGGTTGGCGCGGGCGAAATCAATCACCTCCGGCTGCCAGCGCATTCGTTCAGCAACGCGCCGCGCCAGTTCCAGACTCACTTGATCGGTTTCAGAGTGATTCATGCTGCTTAATTTCTTCGTGCCGGCAAACTTTTGCCTTAAAAGCACTATGGCCGCTTTTTCCCGTTGAAGCAAGTCTGGAAGAATAAAGTAATCCGTGATGCACAGATGGCAGGCGTTTCCATAAACTAAATAGGCGTCTCCGGCTTTCGCCAAGAAACGCCCACCGACCGAGAATTCTCAATCCGCAAGGAGAATAGCCTAACGGCAGAAAATTACAACCCCGACCATTTCTGGCCGGGACTTTTTGTTAATTAAAATGTGGTGACGTAACAGTTATGCCGGCACCAGTTCGATTCTCACTTTACGACCGAGCGCGCGGGCGGCTTTGCCCAGAGTGTTCAATGTGACCGAAGAATTGGACGGATTCAACAGCCGGTCCACCGCCGCCCGGCTGGTTTTCATCCGTGCCGCCATTTGTGTCTTGGTCAGTTCCTTTTCTTTCAAAAGGTGATCCAATTGGAGGCTCAATGCCTGTTTGAGTGCGCGTGCCTCGACTTCGCCCAGGATGCCTTGCTCATTCAGGAAATCCCGGAAGTCACTGC